>ERZ773243.130-NODE-130-length-105899-cov-20.104049_pt1 | contig 105899 bp, 80 predicted proteins | sample MGYA00580520_ERZ773243 | MGnify/ENA primary metagenome ERZ773243 (study PRJEB29015, sample SAMEA2737747) | human gut metagenome | biome: human gut; feature: human-associated habitat; material: faeces | place: China | collected 2012 ... | reverse complement strand
TCGGGGGAACAACATGGCAAATCAAACGTCCGGCAAGGACGGAAAAGGACGCGAGCTCGTCTGCAGCTTCTGCGGGCGGACGCAAAATGAGGTAGAGCAGCTGATCATTGGCCCCGGCGTCAATATCTGCAAGGACTGCCTGGATATGTGCAACAATGCCCTGTACAAGGACGGCGAGCGCCCGGCCCCGCCGCGTGCCGGTATGCCGCGGAACCGCCGCCGCACAGCCGCGCAGCCCGGTGCGGACTATGACTATGACCCGCTCGAGAGCATCAATATCCTGACCCCCGCCGAGATCAAGGCGGGGCTGGATCAGTATGTTATCGGGCAGGATGCCGCCAAAAAGGTGCTGGCTGTCTCTGTCTACAACCACTACAAGCGCATTCTCTCCCGCGAGAGCAGCGACGTGGAGCTGCAGAAGTCCAACGTGCTGATGCTCGGCCCGTCCGGCACCGGCAAGACGCTGCTGGCCCAGACGCTGGCAAGGATGCTCAATGTGCCGTTCGCCATCGCGGACGCCACGACGATCACCGAGGCAGGCTACGTCGGCGAGGATGTCGAGAACATCCTGCTCAAGCTCATTCAGGCGGCAGATTTTGACGTCGCCCGCGCCGAGATCGGCATTATCTACGTCGATGAGATCGACAAGATCACCCGCAAGAGCGAGAACCCCTCCATCACCCGTGACGTCGGCGGTGAGGGTGTACAGCAGGCGCTGCTGAAGATCGTGGAGGGCACGGTCAGCAACGTGCCGCCCAACGGCGGACGCAAGCACCCGCAGCAGGAGTTCATCCAGATCAACACGAAGAATATCCTGTTCATCTGCGGCGGCGCGTTTGATGGGCTGGAAAAGCTCATTCAGAAGCGCACCGACAACGCCTCCCTCGGCTTTGGCAGCCAGCTGCGCACAACGCTGGACAAGGATGAGACGCGCCAGAAGCTGCTGAAGAAGGTCGAGCCTGACGACCTCGTCAAGTTCGGTCTCATCCCCGAGCTGATCGGCCGTCTGCCCGTTGTGACGGTGCTTGACCCGCTGGACGAGGAAGCTCTTGTCCGAGTTCTGACCGAGCCGAAGAACAGCATTGTGCGCCAGTACAAGGAGCTGTTCCACCTCGACAATGCCGAACTCGTCTTTACCGAGGACGCGCTGCACGCCATCGCCAAGAAAACGGTGGAGCGCAAGAGCGGTGCCCGCGGTCTGCGCAGCGTCGTCGAAGAACTGCTGATTCCGATCATGTACGACATCCCGTCGGACGCCACCATCACAAAGGTGACCATCGATGCGGATACGGTGGCAGGGGGCGAGCCACACATCGAGCACGGCATGATGCGCCCGCGCTACAAAAATATGGCGTCCCAGCAATAATTTGCAAACACACCGGTGCAGGAATGCGCCGGTGTGTTTTTGTTCACAAAAATTTTATATAGAAAACACTTGATTTTTTGCAGTAAAGTGAGTATTATATATTTAGCACTCAGAGAGATTGAGTGCTAAACTAAAAATCAAAAGAGAAATCTTTTATAGGGAGGAACTTCCACTATGAAAATCAAACCTCTTGCAGACCGCGTTGTCATTAAGCTGGTCGAAGAAGAAGAAACCACCAAGGGCGGCTTGATCCTGTCCGGCTCCGCCAAGGAGAAGCCCCAGGTTGCCGAGGTCATCGCAGTCGGCCCCGGCGGCAATGTGGATGGTAAGGACGTTGAGATGATCGTCAAGGTCGGCGACAAGGTCCTGACCAGCAAGTACTCCGGCACCGAGGTCAAGGTTGACGGCGAGGAATGCACCATCGTCCGCCAGAGCGACATCCTCGCAATCGTCGAGTAAATTTGATTTCACCGATTTCTTTCAGATAAAAGGAGAGATTCATTATGGCTAAACAGATCAAGCAGGGCGAGGATGCCCGCAAGGCGCTTTGCGCAGGTATCGACCAGCTGGCCAACACCGTTAAGGTCACCCTGGGCCCCAAGGGCCGCAATGTTGTGCTGAGCAAGAAGTTCGGCAGCCCGCTCATCACCAATGACGGTGTCACCATCGCCAAGGAGATCGAGCTGAAGGACGAGTTCGAGAACATGGGCGCACAGCTCGTTCGCGAGGTCGCCACCAAGACGAACGACGCCGCCGGTGACGGTACGACCACCGCTACCGTTCTGGCACAGGCCTTCGTCAATGAGGGCATGAAGAACGTCACCGCCGGTGCAAACCCGATGGACATCAAGCGCGGCATGCAGAAGGCCGTCGCCGCTGCTGTCGACGCTGTCAAGCAGCACAGCCAGAAGGTCAACGGCAGCAAGGACATTGCCCGTGTCGGCACTGTCTCCGCAGGCGATGCCGAGATCGGTCAGCTGATCGCTGACGCAATGGAGAAGGTCACCGCTGACGGTGTTATCACCATCGAGGAGAACAAGACCACTGCCGAGACCTACACCGAGGTCGTCGAGGGCATGCAGTTTGACCGCGGCTATGTGACCCCCTACATGGTCACCGATACCGAGAAGATGGAGACCGTCTACGACGACTGCTCTGTCCTGATCACCGACAAGAAGATCAGCGTATTCCAGGATGTGGTTCCTCTGCTCGAGCAGGTCATCCAGTCCGGCCGCAAGCTGCTGATCATCGCAGAGGATGTCGAGGGCGACGCTCTGTCCAACCTCATCATCAACCGTCTGCGCGGCGGCCTGAACGTTGTCGCTGTCAAGGCACCCGGCTTTGGTGATCGCCGCAAGGAGATGCTGCAGGATATCGCCACCCTGACCGGCGGCACGGTTATCAGCAGCGATCTGGGCTATGAGCTGAAGGACGCCACCATGCAGCTGCTCGGCCAGGCCCGCCAGGTCAAGGTCACCAAGGAAAACACCACCATCGTCGGCGGTGCCGGTGACAAGCAGGCTATCGCAGACCGTGTTGCCCAGATCCGCAGCCAGATCGCCGTTGCGACCTCTGACTTTGACCGCGAGAAGCTGCAGGAGCGCCTGGCCAAGATGGCCGGCGGCGTTGCCGTCATCAAGGTCGGTGCCGCTACCGAGGTCGAGATGAAGGACAAGAAGCTGCGCATCGAGGATGCCCTGAACGCGACCAAGGCCGCTGTTGAGGAAGGCATCGTCGCTGGCGGCGGTACGGCCACCATCAACGCCATCCCCGCTGTCGACAAGCTGGTCGGCGAGCTGGAGGGCGACGAGCGCACCGGTGCGAAGATCGTCCGCAAAGCGCTGGAGGCTCCTCTGCGCCAGATCGCTGCCAACGCTGGCCTCGAGGGCAGCGTCGTTATCGACAACATCCTGAAGGCCAACAAGCCCAACTACGGCTTTGATGCCCAGAAGGAGGAGTACGTTGAGGATATGATCGAGGCCGGTATCGTCGACCCGACCAAGGTCACCCGTTCCGCTCTGGAGAACGCCGCCAGCGTCGCCGCGATGGTCCTGACCACCGAGAGCCTTGTCGCTGACCTGCCGGAACCCCCGGCTCCGGCTGCTCCGGCCCCTGACATGGGCGGCATGTACTAATTGGGTACACCCCACAAGCAACCATAAGGTCGAAGTCTCCGCAAAAAGAGGCTTCGGCCTTTTTGTATAAACCGGCAAAGTGTGCTATAATAGACAGAAAAAACGCAGCGGGGGAGCCGCCATGAAAAAATACGCAAAATATCCGGCACTGGCCGTTACGCTGGCGATTATGGCAGTGATCTTTGTCTTGTCCTCGCAGCCGGCGGAGCTGTCCACCAAGGTCAGCCGCGCCGTTACCGAGACCGTGCAGGTCAGCAGGATAAAAGCCATCACGCCGCTGTGGTTCAGCACCACAAACCTGAACGCCAACGTCCGCAAGTGGGCGCACATCTATATCTACTGTGCCCTCGGCGTCAGCATGGCCGTGACCGTACAGCTGTGGCTGCACCGCGTTACGCTGCGGCAAAAGGCACTGCTGGCATCGGCGCTGTGTATGCTGTACGCGGCCGGTGATGAGTTCCACCAGTATTTTGTGCCGGGCCGTGCCGCGCAGTTGAGCGACGTTGTGATTGACGCCATGGGCTTTCTGCCCTGCGTGGCGGCGGTGTATCTGGTGCTTTGGGCTGTCAGGAGGTTGCGCAATTAACAGGACTCAACCCAAAATTATATGGGTAATAGAGGTATTTTAGGTTGACCCGCCGCCCATACTCCCACCGGGGGGATGTGCCTTGTCTCTGCGTCGGTTGTATGGGCTTTGCGCTGTGCTGGTGCTGCTGGCGGGCGTCGTGCTCTGCCGCACCTACTGGGTGGGGCAGCAGACGGCCTATGCCGCCAGTGCGGGCGGGCAGAGCGTCCAGACGCTGGCCCTGCCGCGCGCCCGGGGCGATTTCTATGACCGCACGGGCCGCAGGCTGACCGGCCTTTCCCCGCAGTATTACGCACTCTGCCTGCCCGGAGACGCCGGGTACACGGAGCTGTTTCCGTATGTCCCGTATGCGGAGCAGAGCCTTTTGTATGAGCGCCGCAACCTTGCAAGTCCCTTTGTGATACAGGTGGACCGCGACCTGACCGCGCAGGGCATCACGACCTGCACCGTGCCGCAGCATTTCGGCGGCAGCACCGCCGCGCACCTGCTGGGCTATCTGGACAGCGAGGGCTGCGGCGTGTCCGGCCTGGAAAAAGCCTACGACGATCTGTTGACCGCCTCCGGAGACGCGCGTATTGTGACCTGTTTTATGACCGCGCAGGGACGCCTGCTGACGGACACAAGCCCGCTTGTGGCGGTGGAAACACCCGGCACGGGGAAGGGCGTGCGGCTGACGCTGGACGCCGACCTGCAGCGCGCCTGTGAGGGGCTGGCCACGCTGTATCTGCCGCGCGGCTGCATCGTCGTGATGGACACGGCCACCGGCGAGGTGCTTGCCTCGGTCAGTATGCCGTCGTTTGACCCGCAGAATATCGCCGCTAGCATTGCCGCCAACGATACCTCGCTGCTCAACCGGCCTCTCCGTGCATTCAGTGCCGGGTCGGTGTTCAAGGTCGTGCTGGCTGCAGCCGCCTACGAGAGCGGCCTTGACTGGTACACCCACGACTGCACGGGTGAGGTCGAGGTTGCCGGGCAGACCTACCGCTGTGCACTGGGCCGCGCCCACGGCATGGTCAACCTGCGCGGCGCGCTGGAACAAAGCTGCAACACCTATTTCATCGAGCTGGGCCGCCTGCTGGGGGCACAGCGCATCCGCAAAATGGCAGAAACACTCGGCTTCGGCACGGCCACACAGCTTGCGCCCGGCCTGCAAGGCGCATCGGGCACACTGCCCGATGCCGCCGCGCTTGAAAACCCAGGCGAACTGGCGACGTTCAGCTTTGGTCAGGGGGCGCTGACCGTGACGCCGCTGCAAATTACAGCCATGATGAACACCGTCGCAAACGGCGGCGTGTACAGGACACCGGCCTTTGTACAGGGAATTGTTGACGCCGACGGCACGCTGACCGGGCAGACCCGGGCGGCTGACACCCGCACGGTCTTTGATGCGGCCACGGCACGGGTGCTGCGCAGCATGCTGGCCTCCGTCGTGTCGGAGGGGATCGGCAGCGAGGCACAGCCCAAAACCGGCACGGCAGGCGGCAAGACCGGCACAGCGCAGACCGGCCAGTACGACGAGAACGGCGAGGAACTGCTCAACTACTGGTTCAGCGGCTTTTACCCGGCGGACGACCCGCGGTATACCATTACTGTTTTGCAGGACGGCATTTTAAAGCCCGAAACCTCCAGTGCCGCGATATTTGCAAAGGTTACCGAAATTCTGGCTGTGTGGGAGAACTCCTAAGCCTTCCCCCTCGGGGGAGGTGGCCCCGCAGGGCCGGATGAGGGCAGACTTTGCCGCCGCAGCACTTTACCGGGCAGCAACGGCATATCCGCCCCTCATCAGTCAGTGGTCGGGGCCACTGACAGCTTCCCCCGAGGGGGAAGCCAATCTCTCCGTCAACCAATTTCCTCCAAGGTATTGCACTTTTGCGGCAAAAAAGCTACAATAATTAGTATCTGTAGACTGCAAGTAACCGATGCTGAAAGGGACAAACCGATGCAGCATATTTTTATCATAAACCCAACGGCGGGCAAGGTGGACGCCAGCGTGGCGCTCATCCCGCAGATCCACGCCGCTGCCAGCCGCGCAGGGCTTCATCCTACCATTGAGGTGACCCGCCGCGCCGGGCAGGCCCGCGCCCTGGCCGCCCAATACGCCGCCGGAGGGGAAGAAGTATACCTCTACGCCTGCGGCGGCGACGGCACGCTGAACGAAATATTGCAGGGTACCGTCGGCCGCCCGAACGCCGCCATCGGCTGTGTGCCCTGCGGCAGCGGCAATGACTATGTGCGCAACTTCGGCACGCAGGCGCAGTTCTTGGACCTTGACGCACAGCTGGCCGCACAACCGTTCGCAGCGGACGTCATCCGCACGCCCCAGGGCTGCGGCATCGACATCTATGCCGCGGGCATCGACGCCCAGGTCGCCAACGGCATCCCCAAATGGCGGCGCGTGCCCTTCTGCGGCGGCACAACGGCCTACACGCTGTCGATTCTCGAGGCCGTGTGCAGCACCTTCAGGCACCGTCTGCGCATCACCGCCGATGACCACCAGTTGGAGGACACCTTCATGATGCTGGCGGTCTGCAACGGCCAGCAGTACGGCGGCGGCTACTGCGCCGCGCCCCACGCCAGCATGACCGACGGTCTGCTGGATGTGGTGCTGCTGCGGCCCGTGCCGCGTTTAAAGCTGCCGGGGCTGCTGGGCAGCTACAAAAAAGGGGAGCATCTTTCGGAGGGTGACACCGTCACCGAAAAATTTGCCCCGTACATGACGTTTTTCCGTACAGGCAGCATTGACATAGAGGTGCTGGACGGCAACCCGCTCATCACAACGCTGGACGGCGAGTGCTCGCCCCAGCTGCGGATGCACGCGGAGATCGCGCACAGTGCGGCGCGCATTCTGCTGCCGCCGGAGCTTGCCGCAAACGCAAACAAGACGCCTGTTCTGCAGGCTATGGGAGAGTAAGAATGTCTGAAAAAGTAAAGATCAAGATCGCCCGCAATGTGGTGCATCTGCCGGCCATCGCCCTGCGCGGGCTGGTGGTTTTCCCCAACAATGTGGTCCATTTTGAGGTGGGCCGCACCAAGTCCATTGCCGCCATCGAGGCCGCCATGCACGCCAACAGCAGCGTCTTTCTCGTCGCCCAGCGCGAGATGGATGAGGAAGAACCGGCCCTTCGCGACCTGTATGCCTACGGTGTCATTGCCGAAATCAAGCAGGTGCTGCGCGTCTCCGACGACCTCGTGAAGGTCCTCGTCGAGGGCAAGACCCGTGCCCGCCTGCTGGAGCTGGACGCCGGCGAAAAGTATCTGCAGGCCACGGTACGCCCCGTGGCTGTGCGCGGCATCCCTGCCGACAAGCGCAACCAGGTCGAGGCTCTCGTCCGCAGCCTGAAGGACTGCTTTGAGGAGTACCTGTCCTACAGCCCGCAAATTTCCAAGGACGTCGTCTATAACATCGTTTCCTCCGATTCGCCGCTGTATTTGAGCGAGTACATGCCCGCCAACCTCTTGTTCAAGTATGAGGATAAGCAGGTTATCCTGAACGAATCGACCCTGCTGGGCCGCCTCGAAAAGCTGCTGACCCTGCTGCGGCAGGAATGCCAGATCATGGACATCGAGCGCGACCTGGACGACAAGGTCAACGCCCGCATGGACAAGGGCCAGCGCGAATACTACCTGCGTGAGCAGATGAATGTCATCAGCGAGGAGCTCGGCGACGCCGAGGACACCCGCGCCGAGGCCGATACATACCGCGGGAAAGTCAAGGCACTGAACCTTGATGAAGAATCCACCGAAAAGCTGCTGAAAGAGTGTGACCGTCTGGCCCGTATGCAGGGCAGCAGCGCCGAGAGCGGCGTTATCCGCAGCTATCTGGATGCCTGCCTGGCCCTGCCGTGGCACACCGCCACCGAGGACGACCTTGACCAGGCCCACGCCCGCAAGGTGCTGGACCGTGAGCACTACGGCCTGCAGAAGGTCAAGGAACGCATTCTCGAGCTGCTGGCTGTGCGCAAGCTGAATCAGGACGTCAAGGGGCAGATCATCTGCCTTGTCGGCCCTCCGGGCGTCGGCAAAACGAGCATTGCGCACTCCATTGCCGAGTGCATGGACCGCAAATTTGCCCGCATGAGTCTGGGCGGCGTCCACGATGAAGCCGAGATCCGCGGCCACCGCCGCACCTACATCGGCGCGATGCCGGGCCGCATCATCAGCGCCATCACGACGGCCAAGTCCACGAACCCTGTCATCCTGCTCGACGAGATCGACAAGCTGGCGGGCGACTACAAGGGAGACCCGTCCAGCGCACTGCTCGAGGTGCTGGACCCCGAGCAGAACCGCACCTTTAAGGATAACTACCTCGATATTCCGTTTGATTTGAGCGAGGTGCTCTTTATCACGACGGCGAACGATGCCTCCACGATCCCTGGCCCGCTCTATGACCGCATGGATGTCATCGAGCTGCCCAGCTACACCCGCACCGAAAAATTCAACATCGCCAAGCGCCATCTGCTGCCCAAGCAGCTGAAAAACAACGGCCTGGAGGGGCGCGTGACCCTGACGGGCAGCGCACTGTATGCCATCATCGACGGCTACACCCGCGAGGCCGGCGTGCGCAACCTGGAACGCACCATCACGTCGGTGCTGCGCAAATGTGCGCAGAAGATCGCGGCAGGGGAGGCCGAGAAGATCAGCGTTTCCGCAGCGATGGTCAAGGAGCTGCTCGGCCCCGAGAAGGTCAAGCCGACGTTTATCTCCCGCAAGGACGCCGTGGGCATTGCCAACGGTCTGGCGTGGACGAGTGTCGGCGGCGAGATGCTGCCTGTTGAGGTCGCCGTCATCCCGAACGGCACCGGCAAAATCGAGATCACCGGCAGCCTCGGTGATGTCATGAAGGAGAGCGCCCAGCTTGCCGTGACCTACGCCAAGGTCCACGCCGAGGAATACGGCATCACGCCCGACAAGTTCAAGAACATCGACCTGCACATCCATGCCCCCGAGGGCGCTGTGCCGAAGGACGGCCCCTCCGCGGGCGTCACACTGACGACGGCGCTGATTTCGGCGCTGTCCGGTATCCCGGTCAACCACGACCTGGCCATGACCGGAGAGATCACGCTGCACGGCAACGTGCTGCCCATCGGCGGTCTGAAGGAAAAGAGTATGGCGGCCTTCCGTGAGGGCATCTCGACGGTGCTCATCCCCAGGGACAACGCCAGCGACCTGTATGAGGTGGACGCCGAGGTCAAGGAGAAGGTGCGCTTCATCCCCGTGGGCACTCTGTCCGAGGTGCTGAAGCACGCCCTTGTGCGCCCGGGCCGCACCCCCGCCCGCGCTGTCCGTGGTGTGCCGCAGGCAACCTCTCTCATCGCCAACGACAAGCCCGCCGAGGGACATAAGGAGCCCGCTGCGGTGATGTAATTCGCCTTGAACGCCGCTCTGTAAGGACGGAGGCCCGCACCCGCCCGCGGGTCGATGACGGGCATCGACCCCTACAGCAACCCCCGTAGGGGCGGATTCCATATCCGCCCGCACTACGCCGTGCCGCGCATGTAGGGGGCGGCGTCCTCGACGCCCCGCAATACACAGCACACCCAAAACATAAAGGAACACCCATGAACTACAACAACAGCGAATTCCTCGCGTCCTACGGTCTGTCCCGCCAGCTGCCGGACAGTGACCGCCCTGAAATCGTATTCTCGGGCCGCTCCAACGTCGGCAAGTCGAGCCTCATCAATAAGCTCTGCAACCGCAAGAAGCTGGCCCGCGTCAGCGCCACGCCGGGCAAAACGGCAACCATCAACTTCTACCGCGTTGATACGGCCTACTTTGTTGACCTGCCCGGCTACGGCTACGCCAAGGTCTCCAACGCCGAGCGCGAGCGGTGGGACGATTTGATCAACAGCTATTTTGAGGCGGATCGTGCCGTCTGTCTGCTTGTCCAGCTGCTGGACAGCCGCCACGCGCCCAGCGCTGACGATGTGCAGATGCTTGAGTACCTGCACTACCACCGCATTCCGTTTGTGGCCGCGCTGACCAAGGGCGACAAGCTGAAAAAGAGCGAGATGGCCGCCCGCAAAGAAGAATTTGAAAAGATCTGCGCTCCCTACGGCTGCCAGGGCGTTGTGCTGACCAGCGCCGAGAACGGGCTGGGCATGGACGAGCTGCGCGCGCTGCTTGAGGCCAGCATGACCCCCGAGACAGAGGACTGACCGATGGCCTACAACGAGTTTGCCTATTTCTACGACGAGTTCAACGGCGAGGCTGACTATGACGCGCTCTACGGCTATATTACCGACGAGCTGAAGGCCCACGGCATCACAGACGGCATCCTGGCCGACCTGGGCTGCGGCACCGGCGATCTGACCCTGATGCTGACCCAGGCAGGGTATGATGTCATCGGCATTGACCGCTCCGAGGAGATGCTCAGTGTCCTGCGCGAAAAGGCCGACGAGCTGGGCCTGACGGGCCGCTTGCTGCTGCTGAAGCAGGACCTGCTGGACCTGGACCTGTACGGCACGATCCGCGCCGCGGTGTCTACGTTTGACACCTACAGCCACATTGGCCCGCAGGAAAATTTTGAGAAGGCCATCCGCAAGGCTGCCTACTTTATGGAGCGGGGCGGCGTGTTCATTTTTGACTTGAACACGCCCTATAAGCACCGGCACATTCTGGCAGGCCAGACCTTTGACATTGAGGCCGAGGACGCCGACTGCCACTGGTCGAACCGCTACGACGAGACGGCGCAGCGGGTGGATATTACCATCAACATTGACTACCACGAGACAGGGGAACACTTCCACGAGGCGTTCAGCGAGTACAGCTATGCGCTGGACACCGTGTGCGCCCTGTTGGAAAAGTACGGCTTCGCCGTGGCCAAAGTCGCCGACGGCGAGAGCTTTGGCCCGGTGCGCGGCGACAGCCCGCGCTGGATCATCACGGCTGTCAAGCAATACACACAAGAGGAAAAAGCTAATGGAACAGAATCATAACATGCTGCGCGGTATCTCCGAAAACGGCGGTATCGTGTTTTACGGTGTTGACTCTACGGAAATCGTCCGCGAGATGGAGCGCCTGCACAAGACCAGCGCCGTCACCACCGCTGCCCTGGGCCGCCTGCTGACGGCAGCCTCAATGATGGGCATTATGCTCAAAAGCACCCAGGACTCGGTGACGCTGCAGATCAAGGGCGGCGGCCCTGCAGGCCGCCTGCTGGCCGTTTCCGACGGCACCGGCAACGTCAAAGGCTACGTCGAGCACCCCGTTGTGGAACTTCCCCCGCGGGCTGACGGCCATCTGAACGTCGGCGCAGCCGTCGGCAAGGACGGCACGCTGGACGTCATCCGTGACTTGGGTATGCGCGAGCCGTACATCGGCCAGGTGCCGCTGACCTCCGGTGAGATCGCCGAGGACATCACGACCTATTTTGCTATCAGTGAGCAGGTGCCCACTGTCTGCGCGCTGGGCGTGCTCGTCGATAAGGACCTGAGTGTCCGCTGTGCGGGCGGCTTCGTCGTGCAGCTGCTGCCCGGCGCAACCGAGGAGGAGATCGAGCACCTCGAGAAGAACATCAAGGCCATGCCCAGCGTGACGACAATGCTTGAGGAGGGCAAGAGCGTCCGCGATATGCTGGAGCTGGCTCTGGCCGGCTTTGCACCCGATATTCTCGACAGCTACCATGTGACCTACAAGTGCGACTGCGGCCTTGAGCGCGTTGAAAAGATGATCCGCTCCCTTGGCAAAAAGGAGGTCGAGCGTATGCGCGACGAGAATCCCGTTGCCGAGGTGAACTGCCAGTTCTGCAACAAGAATTATAAGGTGGATCTGAATGAACTTCTCAAAAACTGGCCTTCCACCGCCGAAAATGAGTCGGGCGAAAACGCATAAAAATTTATGCAAAAAAATGTAAAAAACGCTTGACTTTTCCGCTCATATAGTTTATAATAACAAACGTCGCCCGGAGAGAGCGATTGAGCAAAACTCTCCAACATGCGGCCGTAGCTCATCTGGTAGAGCGCCACCTTGCCAAGGTGGAGGTAGCGAGTTCGAGCCTCGTCGGCCGCTCCATTTTGTGGAAGTTTAGCTCAGCTGGGAGAGCATCTGCCTTACAAGCAGAGGGTCAGCGGTTCGAGCCCGTTAACTTCCACTTAATATGGCCCGGTAGTTCAGTTGGTTAGAACGCTAGCCTGTCACGCTAGAGGTCGTCAGTTCGAGCCTGATTCGGGTCGCCATTTGCCTCTGTAGCTCAGTCGGTAGAGCAGGGGACTGAAAATCCCCGTGTCATTGGTTCGATTCCGATCGGAGGCACCAGTCAAGGAAACCCATCAGGGTTTCCAATATGCGGCCGTAGCTCATCTGGTAGAGCGCCACCTTGCCAAGGTGGAGGTAGCGAGTTCGAGCCTCGTCGGCCGCTCCAAAAAACAGTGGAGATTGGTAAATATCAGTTTTCACTTATATGGTGACGTGGCCAAGTGGTAAGGCAAAGGTCTGCAAAACCTTCATTCACCAGTTCAAATCTGGTCGTCACCTCCATATGAAAGACCCCACGCAATGTGAACTGCTTGTTGAGACAGTCTGTTGCGTGGTCTTTTTTATATCCGCAAAGCCTTGATGTGATAGGCTTTGCGGATTTTTCTGTCTTACCCGGAAGCGAGACATGGAAAAGTGAAACTGCGAAAATGCACAAATGAAATTCTGAAATAACGCGATATGAACGGCTATGTCTCATTTGAAAAGTAGATTTCCTCAAATTGGCAGGGAGTGCAGTTCTTTAAAAGCTTATGAGGGCGTTTTTCGTTATAAAATTGTATGTATTCTGCAACGCCCGTTCGAAATGCGTTCTCGGATTTATATTCCTTGCGGTAGAGATTTTCTCGCTTTAAGGATGCAAAGAAAGATTCAGCCACAGCATTGTCATGCGGATGTCCTGGCGCGGAAACGGATTGCTTTACTCTATATTCTTGTAGGAGCTGCTGGAATGTGTGCGATAGGTACTGAGAGCCGCGATCACTGTGAAAAACGAGGTTGTGGGAACGGCCGCGTTCGATAGTGGCTTGTTTGAAGGTTGAGGTCACAAGGCGGGTGCTGTTTTTCTTGGAAATGGTATAGGCAACGACCTTGCGAGAAAACAGGTCGAGAATCACACATATATAGTAATATTTGTCTTTGATTTTAAAGCATGTAACATCACTGACCCAAATCTGGTTGGGAGAATGCGCTGTAAAGCTTTGCCTAATTCTATTCTTCGGAGTTTCTAAAGCATTCAGCCGAAGATAATCGCTTCTCGCAGTAGTCCTGACGCTGGATAGACCGCACTCGTGCATAATGGATGCGATAAATTTGGTGCTTACCTGATGACCGCGTTCTACAAGAACGGCACGAATCTTTTCCGCGCCGAGAATCTGTTGGTACTCGTCAAAGACTTCCTGCACAATATGGCGATATTTCTCATGCCGCTTGGCAAACCAAGCATTCTCGCGTTTGTTTCTGAGGATATGGTTGTAAAAAGTGCCGCGGTCAACATTCAGTGCTTCGCACAATGTGTGAACATCATATTGACCATATAATGCCTCTAAAGCAACCAAGCGTTCTCGCAGTGGTGCGGATACGGTACAATTTACAGTTTTGAGGATTGCAATTATATTGTTCAGCTTTACAATGCGATTCTGCATTTGATTGATTTCTCTTGCTGTGAAAGGTATGCCGTTGGCGATGGTATTCGTTTTATGGCTTTTGCACCAGCGATAAAGTGTGCTGCGCGGAATATTGAACTCGGAGCAAAGTGAACGGACGGATTCTCCCTTTTCACGGCGAGCAACGATGACTTTCTTTTGCGCATCGGTAAATTTCATGAGCAAACTCCTTTCTGAAAAGTGATGATTGTCAGTGTATGATAATAGTAGCAGATATGGATTGGAAAACACAATGATTTGCGGAAAATTAAGAATCCGGAACGAAACAAAACTTGATAAAATGAACGCTTTATGGTAAGATAAGACCATACAATAAGAAGTGAAAGGTAAGGAGGTGTACATCAATGGGATTGGCCGATACGGTCACAAAGGCGTACATGAAAGAAAATACCGTGTTTGCAGATGCATTCAACTATCTGATTTATGGTGGTAAGGCCGTTGTTGACCCTGCGCAGCTGCAGGAACTGGATACAACAGAAATAGCGTTGCCGTTTGGTGCGCAGGACGAAAACGGAAACCAGCCGGATGATGCGGTACAAAAATACCGCGATGTGCTGAAATCAGCGGTCATTAAACAGGATGGCGAAGCGGCTTACATCCTTTTGGGTATCGAAAACCAAACGGATATCCACTATGCAATGCCTGTTCGCAACATTATTTATGATGCGCTCCAGTATGGCAAGCAGGTTGCTGATATAGCGGCAAAGCATCGCACCGGTGGCTCGAAAGGACACAGCCGGGGAGAGTACCTGTCCGGGTTCTATAAGGATGATAAAATTACACCTGTCATTACATTGGTGCTGCACTTCGGCGCGAACGAGTGGGATGGCCCGCTGTCTTTGCATGAAATGATGGCAGTCAAGAATGAGAGCCTGCTGAACTTTGTGCAGGATTATCAGATCCACTTGATTGACCCGGCAAAACTGAGCAAAGAGGACTTGGAAAGATTCTCGACAAGTCTCCGAGAGGTAATCGGGTACATCAAGTATTCCAAAGACAAAAAACGATTGACAGAATTTTTGACCGACAATCCGCGTATGCTTATGGAAGCGAACGCGGCGCGAGTAATCAAAGCTGTAACGAACACACCTCTGGACATTCCAGAGGACGCGGAGGTGATTGATGTGTGCAAAGCGGTTGAGGATATGATGAACGAGAGCAAGGCTGAAGGCCGCACCGAAGGCGCTGTGGCAGCTCTTGCAGGTCTTGTTAAGGATGGCTTACTGAGCATCAAAGATGCGGCACGCCGTGCTAATATGACGGAGAGTGCATTTGAGGCGGAAGTGAAGAAGCTATCATAGTCGTAGTGGAATAACCAAGTGCATCATTATGTTTCTGCGCCATCATGTGGCGATAAAAATAAAACGGAATTTTATGTGAGCATTTGAAAGTTGGAGGACATTACAATGCCAAAAAATCGACGAGCAAATGCCACATTGTTCGGCTTTGATTTTCAAAGAAATGCAGCTATTGTACTTATGCTGGAAAACATAAAAGAATTGAAATCTGTGCGCCTTGAGGGAAACGAAGAAGATATAGAAATATCTTTGAATGATGGACAGAAAATTCTGGCCCAAGCAAAAGCGATAGAAGCAAGTAGTAAAGATTTTTCGCATGTTCGCGAAAACCTGAAGAAAGCATTGCTAACCCTTTCGGAAGGAGCTGAAAGGGTATCTGCACGGCAACTGATTTTCATTACGAATTCCACAAATCCTTTTAAAGAACCCGATTCAAGAAATGTATTTGGTGGGTTCCCTTCACGTAGAAAATTTGAAGATTTGCCACAATCTTCTAAGGATTTGGTACAAAATTATCTGAAGCAGATTAAAAGACCGCTTGATTTGTCTAAATTTATAGTACAAACTTTCCCATTTGAAACGGATGACGAGACTGAAAGATATAAATTCGTGATGCAAAAGGTAAATGACTTTATTGGTGCATTAAATGGAAATTTTACATATGGACTGGGTAAGTGGTTGTTTGATGTATGGAATGAAAATGTATTTATTAATGGAACAAAAAAGGATTCGTCTATTCAGCTAACAAAAGAAGATATTATTTGGCCGATTTTAGTACACGAGACAGACATTTCTCGCTGTGATGATGACGAATTCATCGAAGAATTTGATGTGGGGGTTTATGACGAAGTCGCGCGACTTTATGGAAATACAATAAATTCGTGTTGTGAGAGAGTTGAATTCTTTACAAGAGTGTTATATGATTATGCGCAATTTCCATGTAATAAGAAAACAAAAGGAAAATGCCGAGAATTTATCAATGCTACATGGGAAAACTATCAGGAAAACTTTTCTGTAGTGGGTATTGAAAAAGAGACGAAAGAAGCTCTTACAAAAATTGTTCTATACAATGTAATTCACAGAAGAATAACGATTGATAAGGTTAAGCAGGGGGTGAATTTGTGATTTTCAAATCGGTTCGCATAAAAGAAGGATTTACAGAACGAAAATTCGAATTCACAGATGGCGCAAACCTTATATTTAGCAAGAAAAATAGCTGCGGGAAAACAACATTACTTCGGTTTATGTTATATTCTCTCGGCTACAATATCCCGAATACACGAAAAATCAATTTTGAACGGTGCGAGGTGGGAAGTGAAATTTTCTGTGATGCGCTGGGAGATGTGACACTCTTGCGTTATGCGGACGATTTCATTGAGACTACCATTAATGATGAAAAGAAAACATATATTTTGCCGCATCAACTACATGAACTTCATGCAAAACTTTTTGGTACAGAGAATGTCGATGTTTTAGACAATATACTTGGTGCAATTTATGTGGATCAAGAAAAAGGATGGACACTTCTAAATCGTGGTACTGTAATAGGAAGCATAAGATTTAATATCGAAGAATTAATTCGAGGACTCTCAGAATGTGATTGTAACGCTTTGATTGCTAAAGAAGCGCAGCTTTCGAAAGAACTTTCTAAGTATCGTCAAATGGCCAGCGTGGCAAAATATCGCGAGGAAGTTATTGCTGAAAGCGGAACGCTCGTATCGGATTCGTACAGCGTTGAATCAGATGCAGCCATAGCGCAATTACTAATTCAACAAAAGAATCTGCAAAGCGAGTTGAGAAGGATTGATCAAAGCCTTTCCAATAATAAGCGTACCCGTCAATATATAGCTGAAATGAAACTTGTGATTCAGTTACCAGATGGGACAATATTTCCGGTGAAAGCGGACTCTATTGTAGGACTTGCAGATACGATCAGTTTTTTAGGAACTAAACGAAAAATAGTGTCGGCGGAACTCAAATCTGTCATGAATCAATTGGCAGGCATCCGAAAGGAGCAAAATGCGGAAGAAGAACAATTAGCTTTTTACCAGTCGGAAAGCATGATCGACATTTTTGACAAAAAAATTGCAGCGGTTCCTATTGATGCAAGAGGGATAGAAAAGGAAACGAAACGTTTAGAAAAAACATTAAGAGAAGTTCGTGCCGAGATATCCAAAAAAACAAAGTCAGATGCAAAAGTTGTGACATCCCTCTACACAAACATGGTGAAATATGCAGAGGAACTGGGAGTAGGAAATAGTGAAACAATAAGCCAAGCGTATTTATTTACGTCTAACTTGAAAGAACTTTCCGGTGCAATGCTGCATAAAATGGTCTTTGCGTTTCGATTGGCATATATCATAGAAATTGAGAAATATTTGGGAATAAAGCTTCCGATTATTTTAGACTCCCCTAGTGGTAAAGAAGTTGATCCGTCTAATGTTGAACGAATGATAAATATATTAAAAAGAGACTTTTCGGGAAATCAGATTATTATAGCATCAATTTTCAACTATAACTTTGAAACTGTCAATATAATTGCACTTTCCAATAGGCTGATTGATGGGTGATTCTGTTAAGAAAAGAATCTTGTGAAAATAGGGATACACCTAGCAGAAACTCGACAATGTAGCCACGGGAAAGTAGGGTATCTTTTTCGTAACACTCAGACATAAGACTGTGATAACAATGTTGTCACAGTCTTTTGTTGTTTCTGATAGTAATTGTGCAATCTGAATCTTTGGAGCATCCATCACCTTGACCTGCTCCGGCGCGGTTCTGTGACTGTAAGGTACTCGTCGGTAGTCATTTCGATGGTACAGGCCGCGCTGTCGGGACTGAGGGTAAACGCAGACGCGGACAGGAAAATCAACTCCTGCCTGATAGAAAATTGGGTAGAGACGGCAGGGGCAGGCAGATTTAAAACGGCACTTCAAACTGTGCAAACCGCCAGCCGCCGACCTCCCGCACCATTGTGATGGTGTAGGTGCTTGTGTCCGAGACAAGTCCATCCTGCACAGCCTGGCGGAAGGTCTGGCTGCCGGTATCGTCTGTGGCATAGACCGCTGTGACCCGGATGACAATTTTCTCGTCGGTTTCTTCCAATTTCGTAAATGTCATTGTGGTCGTAACCTGATTATACCCGGCAGCAAAGCCGCGCTCGGTGGGAAGATAGTACATGCGGCCATCGATTGGGCGGAAGAGGCAGTACCCGTCCGACGCAAGGTATGAATCATCAAGAAAATCCCTCGTGAAAATATCCCGCAGCGCGGCGTAAAACATATCCCAATTCCGGTAGCGGTTCAGCGCGGGCGTGTAGTCGTACCCGTCTACAGTGACAGTATCCGTCTGCGTGCGGCCTGCGTCCGGGCTCTCACAGGGGAAATACTGCGTATCATCGATGAGATACGTGCCCGCGCGGACAAGCATCATCTTATAGGCGCGCTGATAAACCACCTGCTGCTCCGCGGTCAGGAACTCCGGCACGGGAACCTGCAAATCCTGCTCCGACAGCGGCGGCTCCAGCACCGCCTCGGCGTATCCGAAATCGGTGGAATGAAATTCATCTACCCGCCAGCCATCCGCGGTGCGCACAAGGCGGATGGGGTATTCGATGGTGTACACGTCCATATCGTCAGGCGCAAAAGAGCTTGCCCAGTTCCGGTCATAGTGGCTGATCAGCGCAAACACAACGGTGTCGTCGGTTACGGATTCCAAACGGTAGGTGTCGGGGCAGTTGTCCATCACGGTGCGGGAGAGATCGTCATGCATGGGGCATGCCAGCACGGAATCGCAGGAGGTCGCCAGGTGCCCGTCCAAATCAATGAATTTTTCGGTGTATAACGGCCCCAGTCGGCGGATAAAATCTGTTGTAAAAACGCTCTGCATCAGGTTCGTGAAATCCGTATACGGGTTTTCATACAGCGCGTAATTGCCCACTGTAAGCACAAAAACGCCCTCGTTGTCCGATTGCTGTGTGAACCGCGGGGAGACATCGACCCCGACCAGATTGTCCGGCAGGCCGTACAGGGTGTAGTTGAGCTTGTACGCACCTTCGTACGCCTGTCGCTGTTCTTCATTTAAAAAGGAAAGGTCGTCAAACTCCTTCCCGATTTCCGCCGGGGCGGTGGGAGAAGGCGTGGATGTGCTTTCGGCGGGAGCCTCCGGCACGGCAGCAGGGGACGGCACCGCCGCTGCGCCGGGCATATCCTGTACGGCTTGCCTGCCGCAGGCGGAAAGAAGGGCAGCCAAAATCAGACAGAGTGCGCAAAAGCGGAATTTTTTCATAGCAGTACCCTCACACAAAACAAATTTTATTCGGCCTGCGCCCCAAAGAATTTCGGCAGCATGGCCCGGGCGCGGTGGATGCGTCCGTCTTGTGCAGAAATGTATCTATAATCCGTAGTATACCGCAAAAAAGTTTCACTGACAATATAAACTGTGCCGCCAGCACTCCGCCCGGGGGATTGCAAAGCACCCGGTATCGTGCTATACTACAATAGCAGTGATATAAGTCATACTTGTCATGAACGGACAAAAGGCTTGTAAAACCGGCAGGAAGGCCGGGATTGCAGGCCTTTTGTTTTTTGCGGCAAAATCAAAAGGCAAGAGGTATGGGATTTTATGGTTCTTGAAGCAATTGCAACCATCAATCAGGCGGTCAACAACTTTGTGTGGGGCATCCCGGCGATGGTGTGCATCATCGGCGTGGGGCTGCTGCTCAGTGTGCGGACGGGCTTTTTGCAGATCCGCAAATTCCCGTATGCGATCAAAACCACCATCGGGCGTATGTTCCGCAAAAAGGATGCCTCTGATGGTGCAATGACGCCGTTCCAGGCCGTCTGCACGGCGCTGGCGGGCACGGTGGGCACGGGCAACATTGCGGGCGTTGCGGGCGCTATCGCCATCGGCGGGCCGGGCGCAGTGTTCTGGATGTGGTGCTCTGCGCTGTTGGGTATGTGCACCAAATTTGCGGAGGTCACGCTCGCCGTATATTTTCGGGAGCGCAGCGCCACCGGCGAGTGGGTCGGCGGCCCGATGTACTACATCAAAAACGGTCTGGGCAAGCACTGGCAGTTCCTGGCCGTGCTCTACTCGCTGTTCGGCGTGCTGACGGTTTTTGGCACCGGCAATGCGACCCAGGTCAACACCATCGTCGCCGCCATCGACACGGCCCTGACGGAGTTCAATGTGGTCGGTCAGAACGCGCTTTCCACCCTGAACCTCGTTGTCGGCATCGTTGTGGCGATGCTCGTCGCCATGGTGCTGCTGGGCGGCATCAAGCGCATCGGCAGCGTCAGTGAACGGCTGGTGCCCTTCATGGCACTGTTCTACATCGTGCTGGCTGTGGGCGTCGTTATTCTGAACATTCAGCGCTTCCCGGCAGTGATCGAGGCTGTCTTTGCAGGTGCGTTTAACCCGGCGGCCTTCACGGGCGGCACCATCGGCAGCCTGTTCATCAGTATGCAGAAGGGCGTCTCCCGCGGCATCTTCTCCAACGAGGCCGGCCTTGGCACGGGTTCCATCGCCCACGCCTGTGCCGACACGAAAAAGCCGGTCAAGCAGGGTATGTTCGGCATCTTTGAGGTCTTTGCGGACACCATCGTCATCTGCACGCTGACGGCTATGGTCATTCTGTGCAGCGGCACGACGGTCAACTACGGCACCGCTGCGGGCGCGGAGCTGACGATCTCCGGCTTTACCACGACCTACGGCGGCTGGGCATCCATCTTTACGGCGGTGGCACTGTGCTGCTTTGCCTTCTCCACCATCATCGGCTGGGGGCTGTACGGCTCACGCTTTATCGCATTCCTCTGCCGCAGCGACAAGGTCGTGCGCCCCTTCTTCGTGGTGTACTCCTTCGTTTCCATCCTGGGTGCTACGATGGACCTGGGCTTGATGTGGAGCATTGCCGATACCTTCAACGGTCTGATGAGCATCCCGAACCTGATTGCGCTGCTGCTGCTTTCCGGCACAGTGGCGCAGCTGACAAAGGAATATTTTGAAAAGGAAAAGGTGTAAGAAATGTTTGTAGGAACTTGGTGGTCCCTGATGCCGCCGATCATCGCCATTCTGCTGGCGCTGCTCACAAAGGAAGTCTATCTCTCGCTGTTCGCCGGCTGTGCGCTGGGCGCGCTGCTGGTGGCAGAGTTTCACCCCTGGGTCGCGTTTGACACACTGTTCAACACGATGATCGACAGCGTCGACTTCTCGATTCTGATGTTCATGATCCTGCTGGGCATGGTCGTTATGCTCATGCAGGAGTCCGGCGGCACCCGCGCTTATGGTGAGTGGGCGGCGAAAAAACTCAAGAGCAAGCGCGCCACGCTCGTGGCGACCTCGCTGCTGGGTGCGCTGATTTTTGTGGACGACTACTTCAACTGCCTGACCGTCGGCTCCGTCATGCGCCCGGTTACCGATAAGTACAAGGTTTCCCGCGCCAAGTTGGCTTACCTCATCGACGCCACGGCGGCCCCGGTCTGCATCATTGCGCCGATCTCGTCTTGGGCGGCGGCGGTCAACTCCTACGTCCCGGCGGGCAGTTCGATGTCCGGCTTTGAGATGTTCGTCCGCACGATCCCGTTCAACCTGTACGCGATGCTGACGCTCTACATGGTGTTCTTTACCTCGCTGCTGGGCTTCGACTTCGGCCTGATGAAAAAGCACGAGCGCAACGCCGCCCACGGTGACCTGTTCACCTCGGGCGGGGAGGCATTCCAAAACCAGGAAATCAAGGACCCCACCGAGGGCGGTAAATTCGCCAAGGGCAAGGTCATTGACCTGATTGCACCGATGATCGTCATGATCTTTACGGCCATCGCCACGATGATCTGGACCGGCTACCTGAACGGCGGCACGAACCTTGTCGAGGATTTTGCCAACTGCTCCTCGTCGGAGTCGCTTGTCTTTGCGGGTCTTGTCACGGTGGGCTTCCTGCTGCTGTTCTACCTGCCGCGCCGCGTTATTGGCTTTAAGGACTTCATGAACTCCGTGCCCGAGGGCGGCAAGCTGATGATGCCGCCCATCCTGATTCTGGTGCTGGCCTGGACGCTGAAGGGCATGACCGACGCGCTGGGCATCGGCGACTTTGTGCGCCAGGCCGTCAGCCTGAATGCGGGTCTCATGCGCTTTGTGCCGCTGCTGATCTTCTGCATTGCGATTTTTATTGCGTTCTCCTCCGGCACCAGCTGGGGCACGTTTGCGATTCTGGTCCCCATCGTCGTCAATATGTTCTCCGAGACGGACCCCACCATGATGATCGTAGCGGTATCCGCGGTGCTGGCGGGTGCGGTCTGCGGCGACCATATTTCGCCGATCTCGGACACGACCATCATGTCCAGCTCCGGTGCACAGTCGAACCACATCAACCACGTGCAGACCCAGATGCAGTACGCCATGGTCGTCGTGGCGGCCTGTGTGCCCGGCTACCTGATCGCGGGCTTTACCGAAAACTGGCTCATCACGCTGGTGTCGTCGCTTGCCATTCTGACCGCAGCCCTGCTGTATCTGCGCAGGCGCAGTCTGGCCGAGGACGCCATGGCATAAAGAAAAAGCAGTGCTTTCCAAGTGGAAGGCACTGCTTTTTTTGTAGGGACAAATTCCGTATCAGCTTTTTACTTCAGCGTACCGTCCAGAATCTGCTGGTAATACCACGGCTTCTCGGCGTGGAATACCCGCCCGGCGAGATGCGCAAACCGCGGGTCGCTGATTTGTGCAGGAAAGCGCAGCTCCCACGCGCAGAGCGCCTGATACTTGAACCGCAACTCGCGGTTGGCGGCGTTGTTGCCGTACTTGGAATCACCCAGAATCGGGCAGCCGATGTGTGCTAAATGCGCGCGGATCTGATGGGTGCGCCCGGTCACAAGCTCGACCTCCAACAGGGCCAGCCGTCCGCTGACAGCCAGCGTTTCATACCCGGTGATGACCTCCTTCGCGCCGCCCGCCGTCGTGTCGGTGATGCGCACAATGCCGCGCTCGGCGTCCTTCAAAAGGTAGTCGCGCAGCAGGGCGGCGGGCGGGTTCGGGCGGCCAAACGTCACGCAGAGGTAGCGCTTTTCAATGTCGCGCGCCTTAATGGCGGCAGTCAGAAACGCCTCCGCCGCACTGTTCTTCGCCAGCAGCACCAGCCCGCTTGTACCGGTGTCCAGCCGGTGGCAGAGCACAGCGTGGGCAGCCTGGCCCTCAGCGGCCAGCTTCGTTTGCACGCGGCGGAGCAACGTGTCACTGTCCGGGCCGTCCACAGCAATGCCTGCGGGCTTGCTGGCAATGATGATGTCGTCGTCCTCATACACAAACACGGCGGCGGGGGTGGGGCGGTTCTCCAGCTGGTCATCGTTCAGGAACAGCTTGATAATATCGCCGTTCTGCACGCGGGTGGAGAGCGGCTGCTTCTTTCCGTTCAGCTTGATCTTGTTCTCGCGCAGGGCCTTGTTCAGCCTCCCCATGCCCAAAGCGGGGAACTGGTCCATCAGGTACTTGTCCAGCCGCACGGGCAGCAGGCTTTTTACATGCAGTTCTTTCATTTTGTCGTCAACTCCTGATCCCACAAAACCGTGGCATCCTCAATATCCAAGGTGACCATCAGCCAACCGGCGTCGTGGTCATCGACCTTCAAAATCGGGTACTCCTGCCCGCCCGCGCAAAGCAGTGACGAACCGTCCAGCTTGGCACGCGCAAACGGGGAATCCTTAAAGCAGACCGTCTGCTTTGTTTCATCCAGCACGCCGCGGTTCCACAGCGCGTCGGTGTAGTCGGCCAGGCGCAGGGGATAGTCCTCGTCGTAGGGCGTACACAGAGCGTCAAATGTTTGTCCCTGCAGCCCCGGCGCAATGACATACCAGCTGGCACTGCCGTCGGCGCTCGTCACGCGCCCGCACCAGGCCAGCGCCTTGACCGGTTCCACGGCCTGCAAAAAGGCACCCTCGTCCTCGAACAGGTAGAGCGTGTCACTCTGCGGCGTGCCCGCGTCCAGAGCGTCCAGCGCGGTCTGGCGCTCGGCGGCAAGAGCAGTCTCGTCGTAGCGGGCGGCGAAGGGATCGTTCGTCGTCATGCCGTTGTCGGCGGCCCAAAGCGCTAAGTGCAAGCTGTCGGCCTGCATGCCCTGCACGGATTCGATGTGGCGGTACTGTGCCGCGCTCTGCCAGAAATCACTGTCCAGTTCGGACGGGAACGCGTCCGTGACCTGCGCGGCCTGCATGGCGTCGTGCCGCTGGCAAAGCGCCGGGCTTACATCCCACAGCTGCACGGCGGCAAGCAGTGCGACCCAGACAGCCCCGCGGGGCAGACGCGCCAGCCCTGCGAACGCTGCCAGCGTCAGCAGGTAGTAGACGGGCCAGAACAGCCGCCCGCCGGAGCGAAAGACCGAGAACAGCTTGATAAAGGAAGCGGGCAGCGGCAGCGTGGCCAGCGTCACGCCGTTGGCGGTGATGACGTTGCTGACGGCAAACGCGGTCAGCACAGCGCAGACCGCGCACAGCGCCCAGTGACGGCGCACAGCGGGCAGGATATGCCGCCGCGCTGACACGACCACGACAGGCAGTGCAGCCAGCACGCCCAGCCCCAGATAGGCAAAGGCGTCATAGTTGCCGCCGACCTGATTCTGTGCGGGCAGCAGGCGGCTGTACAAAACGCCGTTCACACCCGCCGGGTTCCACAGCGCGTTCAGGTTCATGGCAAAATAGCCGTACAGCGCCTGCCCGCCGCTGGTGGCTGTGCCGTAAAGCAGCCCCAGCGCCCAGCCCAGCGCCGCGGTGCAGAGCATGTTGCCGCCCAAAAACAGCGCGGGCCGCAGCCATTGCCGCTGCCTTACGGCGTACTCAAGCAAAAGCGCCAGTGTGACAGCGTAGGTCATGGGCAGAAAATACGGGTGGATACCGACGGCCAGAATGTTGATGACAAACAATCCGCGCGACGCAAACCGGCTCTGTCGGCGGCAGACAAAATAACAGTACAGCGCCGCCAGCACAAGCCACTGCGCGCCGAGCGAGGTGTGCCGGAACGCGCGCTCCAGTAAAATCGGGCTGGCCGCAAACACAAGCGAGCCCGCCAAAGGGGCGGCAAGCCCCTCAGCAAACAGCCCGCACAGCAGCGTCGCAAAGCCGCCCTGCAAAGCAAAGCAGACAAGGGTAAACCAGCCGAAATACTGGAACGTCCCGCCCAGCGCTGCCGCCAGCGGGCGGCACAGCACAGCCAGCAGCGGGATAGAATCGGTGTACGCAACGCTGACGCCCTGCGGCGCGTTGATGGCCTGCGTTACGCCGAGCGGCCAGCCCAGCGCACTGCTTCGGTAGAACAGCCAGCCCGCGTAATGCTGCTGGATGTCCTTTTCAATGTAGCCGCCGCGGCAGAAGGCGTCGTTGGCTGCGTCCAGTGGTGCAAGGCCGTACACAAGCAAAAATACGGCAGCGCCGAGCAGCGCCCCCAGCCAGAACAGCCGGGCACTGCGGGTAGATTTATGGTTCAGCATACCATGCCTCACAGGGTCCAATAGAAAAAGCCGAAACAACCGGTAAAGCTGTTTCGGCTCGGGTAAATGCCGCTGACCGGGATCGAACCGGTACGGTATCGCTACCGAGGGATTTTAAGTCCCACTAAAAGCGGCATTTCTACATATTGAGTCCAAACACCTTTTGGTTAGCATGTTTTTCTATATATTGTGTGTATCTAAAGTAACAGGAAAAATATTACAAGGGATTGAAGAATTGAAATTGTGGTAGAGGGATTTTCAAATAGGCATAAGAATATTTAATCTTTACCTTCATAGCGCTTCACCAGTCGATAAAATGTAGGCTTCGTAAGGTTCAATTCTCGCATTGCGTCAACAGCGAGAATCTGATTCTGTTTCCATTTGATATACACGGTCTGCCAATTTTCGGGGTAGTCCTTTGTGGGGCGGCCCATCTTAACGCCGTGTGCGCGCGCGACCTCAATGCCTTGCGCTTGACGCTTACGGATGTTTGTACGCTCTTTCTCAGCGGTGTAGCTAAGAATCTGCAAGACCAAATCTGCAATGAAGCGTTTGTCAAGGTTCTCTGTTGCGGTGCTGGTGTCCAGCAGGGGCATATCGAGAACTTTAATATCCGCGCCGATTTCGGTGGTGATGTATGCCCACTGCTTGCGAATTTCGGTATAGTTACGGCCTAGTCTGTCAAGAGAGAGAACAACAAGCAAATCACCTTTGCGCAAAAGGGGAGCACTTGTATCTGTGCCGACTAGGAGATTCCATGTGCGGCGCTCAAAATCCTTGCCTGATGCCTTATCGCAGAGAATGTGCTTCTCGTCGATGCCCTCGGCCAGCATAGCGGCCTTTTGGCGGTCAAGGTTCTGATCTACACTGCTAACACGGCAATAGCCCCAAACGGTTCTGTCCATCTGTCAGCGCTCCTTTCATTTGCTAATATAAATATACCACAGAAGTATCAAAAAGTCAATACTTTTATTGATACGTTTCTAAAGAGAATTTAAAGAATCTGAGACGCAGAAAATGCCCTCCGAATAGGCTTCGGAGGGCGTTTCTTTAAGTATACCTTTTGAAACGTCTTAGACGCTGATAAAATCAAACGAAATCTTTGGGTTCAATTAGAAATGCGCCTTGCCGCGTGGCGAGTTCAATCTTCTTCCAGTTGGCGGGGGCTTCAATCACCTTATAGCCGCTCATAGATTTACCGCTTAAAATGTCTTTATAGTCTTGGTCGTTCAAATCTTCCATGTCGTCAACCGTGGTATAGAGGAAACTGGTAAATCTATCGGAGTAGTCGTCAATGAACACATCGAATGTATTAAGGGCATCAAACCGTTGCGTTTGATCAGAAGCGTTTTTGATGTCAAAAAATAAAATGACGAAAACTTTACCGTCATCGGGTTCATAATAGGTATAAGAATCTTTGTTGACATATTCGGTTTGACGTGCGCCTGTCAGTGTAATCTTCATACCATTGCGCGTTAGTGTGTCCCCTACATGGTAAACAACATCTTCTCCGCTTTCTTCACCCGCAGAAATCGTGCCCAAATCAGCATGGGTAATAGATACCACTGAATTATCAGGACAACTTATTTTTATTTCATTCCATTTTTCTGGGACAACCGCAGAAAAATAGTTTTTAGCTTTTCGTCCCGCTTCTAAAGAAGTATACCATTCAATTTTATCAACACCATTATATTTATCATAGAAGTTAATAAAAGAACATTCTTCACCATCGGCAGAAATCTTAAAGAAATCACTGAGGTCAATCGCGGTATTTGATGTATTTTCCAGTTCAAAACTTGCAAAGAAATACTCCGTGCCACTATCAGCGTCCGTATAGTCCTCAAATTCTGGTGTTGCATCAACAGAATCAATCACTAACGTGTATCCTTTTCCGTTGACGGTTTCGCCTTTCTTATAAACTGTTGTTGGGTCAAGCAAATTTGATACAGCCGTGCCTAAACCGCCCTTCGAATCAGAAGAAGTTGCTCCATTAGAATTTGTTCCACTTCCACCGCAAGCAACCATTGTCAGCGCTAATGCAGTTGTCAGGCTTAGTGCAGCAATCTTTTTTAACTTCATTTTGTCAGTCCTCCTCAAAATGATTGTAATACAAGTATACAGATTTTGCACATAATAATCAAGTGTTAATACCACACATAAATAATGCGTTGTTTTTGGTGGTATTTTCACCCACAATATAGAGGGGTGGTAAAATGGCTTTCAAGATTCCAAAAGAAGAATATGTCAATCGTACATTTAGGTTTGAAAAATCGCTGCTTGACCGTATGGATAAAATCTGCGATAAAGAGGGCATTTCACTAAACCGCCTTACTGTGCTATGTATTGAATATGCGCTTAACGATATGGAAGAAAATTCTGAAAATAAAGACCAATAGAGCCAATGGGCGCGTGTATCTTTACCCGATACACGCGCCTTTCTATTAGGATACAAGGTCAAGCTGCTCCTGCTGGGAGTTGTTAGCTACTTCAAGCGGCACATTCTGCTCTACTGCTTTATCTTCGTCAGTAGCCTTTTTGTTTGTTCGTTTGGCTTTCTTCGCGGCGGCTTCGCGCGCTTTCTTAGCTTTCTCTGCTTCTTCACCTTCGCGCTTCTCAACAAACCATTTGCGAATTACAGCAAACTTCACCTTGCGGACGCTCTTAGTTGCGTTGGTCTTGCTGGGAATCTTCTCACCGAACAGCTTGTCAAACTCGACCTTCCATTCTTTGTGTTCATCGTCACCAATGTAGGCTTCAATATCGTCCATAGTCGTATGGTCATACTTGCCAACGCGCTTTTTGGCTTCTTCGACCTCAATCTTGAATGTGGGGAACTTAGCTTTCGTTTCAATGTAAAGGTCATAGGCTTCTTTGTTGCCGTTGTTGAGCTTCTTCTCAAATGCAGCGGTGAAGATGATGGTTTCATTCTGGAGGCTTACGGTATAAAACTTAGACATAATGTTTTCTTCCTTTCGTTTTTGTGCTTGTCTCTTTCGGGTTGTTTCCCTTTCTTTACTTATATTATAGCACAAGACATGTCCAATAGTCCGTACTATATATAAGAATTTGACACAATATTTAAACTTTTTTGCTTTTATTTTCTTACTGTTTATCGTCCATTTCTTTGTAATCCTTAGTTTTTCTTAATTCTTGTTCATTGACTTTAATTGCATGTTCCTGCTGCTTTAAAATCCTTATTTCTACGCTATTTTTTCTTGCCGTTTCGTGTCCTAATTCAGACCGTGCTTTTTTTCTTTTGATTTTCGCTGCGCAGAATCGACAAAATTACTTTTCCTATCTTTTGGTTATATATGGCGCGCGCTCTATATACTTCTAAAATGAACAAAAAAAACAGCGCGCAATTTTTTCATTTCAAGAATTAAAACAACAAGGCCGTTTCTTCTCTTGTTTGGGACTATTCCATGTAGAACTTGAAACAAAACATCAGTATCCCACATTATAGTTTCCTTACTATATTCTTACCTGTATGTTCGGAGACACTTTCTCTATTACTTCTTCCTTGCCTGTTTTCTCTGCTTCTCTTAATTCTTCTATATTATTCTCTTTGTATCGTTATATTTCTTCTTATATTATCTCTTATATAATTCCTTACACTATCCCTTTTATTATTCCTATTATTATTTTCATTACTATTCTTTTACTGTTATCCCTATTATTCTTTGCAATTCCTGTTTGGTTTTATCAGCGCGCTTAACCAGACACGCGCTGACGCGCTGTCAGCTACGCGCGCGGTCTGTCTTAATTCTATTTATTATAATTATATATTATATTTATAATATCGTTTTTAAAGAGAGTAATAAGAAAACAAGAAAAATCCAAAAAATAAGATATAATAATTAACACAAAATCGCAAATTTTCGGAAATGCTTCTGTGCTTCAATAGCCAGCAGATACCACTTTTTTATTTTGCCTTTTGTGTTTATCCTACATTACATCCCCCTACATACTAAACAACAGAGGTGTTGAACCATGACAAAACAAGAGCAACTAAACAGCGCCGTTTCTATGCTGCGTCCCTTGCATGGCGTTTCAAGGGCTGCATTTGCAGCGTAGGCGGGTTTAAATGTCTACGACCTATATGACCTTTCCCGCACCAAAAGAAAGGCTTCTAAGCGGCTCTGTGAGCGCGTGGAAAGAGCTTTGTTGAAATACTATCCCTTTGAGTATGAAACGCTTACACAGAGCCTTACAGCGTTGGAGGATTCAGCCTATGAAAACAACGAACATCTTCTATAATCCAGAACATGAAGCGTGGCACGATGAACGCAGCCACAAAATCGCCCAATAGGAAATAAGCCGCCTTGTTCCCTCAATAGCAAAGAAAGAAGCAGCGCGCCTTTATAATGAGCGCATGGACAGATTGCTTGCTGACTTACAGGCCGACTTGCAAACAACCATCTATGCTGCTTTTGAGGATAATAAAAATATTCTCTTGGGACAAACCGCGCGCGCCGTTCTTTCCGATGCGCTGTTTGAGCGTATCCGCAATGATGTGGAACGCTTAAAAATTACAATAGAATGAGAAAGAAATTGCGCCCACAGATTCTAAGCTGTGAGCGCGCTTTTATTTTCTGAAAGCCAACTTTGCTTTGCCTCGATTTATGCGAACAGTATTGATAGGGGCGTGTTCTTCGACCATCGGTTTTGTGTCCTCTGCGAACAAATTAGAGTAGCGCTGAACCATCTTCAAAGAACGATGGCCTAATATCTTCTGCAAGGATAAAATATCACCGCCAGATTGAATCCATCGTTTGGCGAACGTGTGTCGCCAGAGGTGGCAGCTTGTCTTTTGAACGCCACGACTTTTGTTGTATTCTCCGAGGCTTTTGCCTAGGGCAACAGGGCCGCATTTGCTGCCGTAAGAATTGCAAAAGACATAGGCCTTATTTAAGGGAATGCCGTTTTCATCACAGCGATAGTGGCGAATGTATTCTATAAGAATCGGCTTTAGCTTTTCGGCCATTGCAATGCGGGAGGGGTCACGATTCTTTTGAACATTGACGGTTATAATGCCTTCATCAAAATCCAGATCGCTTATTTTCAGATTGGCAACGGAGGAAATGCGGTTTCCAGTAGCAAGAAAATAGTTGATGATAACCCAATTTCGGTATTCTATGAAATCTTCGGGCCTAGGCTTTACAAGTAACTTTTCGATTTCAGAATCGGTGTACACTTCTTTGATTGCGGGCGCTACTTCTCTTATATAGATATTGCGCGTATCTATCCAGCCTTTATCCATGCAGAAGTAAGCAATAGCACGCCAACCACGGAAAATGTTGTTTAGCGTTTGCTCATTACATTCTAGGTAGTCTAAAATGTAGTCGTGGTACTCGGCTTCAAAATCATCTGTTTCGAGAACGACCAACGGCATGATTTTGCCAAACTCGAGATCGCTCAATGTGTGCTCTGTAAGAGCCTCTTTTGAAGTGTTTAGCATTTTGGCGTAATCGGCAGGGGATTCACTCACGAGATAAGCAACAAACCTGTAAAGGTTGCGAAAAACCTTTTGATAGTATTTGATGGTGGCTTCTGTGTTGTTTTTGCCCCTTTGATAGCTGATAAACATATCTTCGATTTGCCAAAGGGGAGTGGTGAACTTATTGACTTGCTTGCTTTTTAAGCGCGCGATTCTTCCTTTTGGGAGAGATGCTTCTTGCATTTCCAGCGCGTGCCGAAATGTTTGACGAGTTTCTTCGTCAACGGTTGAATTGGATTTATTTAAGGCTTCTGCTTCTTCTGGCGTGGCTTCAATAGTGAGACTGGCGTTGAAGATAGGCTCTTTCATTGTAAAACCTCCAAACATCGACCTTTTGATACAGGAATTATACCGCAAAATCGAGGGATTGTCAACAGAATCGAGGGATTTTTGGCCGAAAAAATACTAGGGATTGTCAGAATAAAATTGACTAGGGATTACTTTTGACACACAAAAATCAAAACAAAAAAGGCCCTATATTCAGCGAATGAACGTTGAATATAGGGCTATATGCCGCTGACGGGAATCGAACCCGTACGATGTTTCCATCGAGGGATTTTAAGTCCCTTGCGTCTGCCAGTTCCGCCACAGCGGCATAATATATGTATTGTAGCGCAAGAAGGCGGAAATGTCAATCTTCCCGCCGCGTCTTTTTGCCGTCTTTTTGCGGAACAGGTGCAAAAAGCAGATTCTCCGCCCGACGGCACAAAAAATTCACCTTCTGCCGCTTGTGCTTTTGCTTCGAATTTGTTATACTAATATGGTATGTTTGGATAGGTGCGCCCATTTGAGCGTTTATATAAGGAGAAATTCACTTGGAAAAACTGACCTACACCCACAACGATGCCGCCGCCAAGGCGCTGGCGGCGTTCTATGAGACACCGCCGCTGGCGTATGTGCGCAGCTACGGCTGCCAGCAGAACGTGAACGACGGCGAGAAGATCAAGGGCGTTTTGCAGGATGTCGGCTACGGCCTGTGCGACAATGTCGAACACGCCGACCTCATCCTGTTCAACACCTGCGCCGTGCGTGAGCACGCCGAGCAGCGCGTTTTCGGCAATGTCGGCGCGCTGAAAAAACTCAAGGAGCAGAACCCGCGTCTGATGATCGGCGTCTGCGGCTGCATGGCCCAGCAGGAGCACATCGTCGAAAAGCTGCGCCAGAGCTACCCCTATGTGGACCTTGTCTTTGGCGTGGACGGCATTGACCGGCTGCCCGCCATGCTGGCCGAGCGCATCCGCAAGGGCAAGCGCTATCTGGAAAAGCCCGCCGAGCGCAACGCCGTTGTCGAGGAGCTGCCCATCCGCCGCGATTCCGGCTTCCGCGCGTGGCTGCCCATCATGTACGGGTGCGACAACTTCTGCACCTACTGCATCGTGCCCTACGTCCGCGGGCGGGAACGCAGCCGCGAGCCCGCCGCAATTCTGGCGGAGTTCAGGCAGCTTGTCGAGCAGGGCTATAAGGAGATCACCCTCCTGGGCCAGAACGTCAACAGCTACGGCAAGGGGCTGGAACATCCCATCGACTTTGCCGACCTTTTGAACCTGCTGTGCGAAGTCCCCGGCGACTACCAGATCCGCTTCATGACGAGCCACCCGAAGGACGCCAGCCGCAAGCTCATCGACACGATTGCCGCGCAGGAGCATCTGTGCAAGCATATCCACCTGCCCGTGCAGTCCGGCTCGGACCGGCTGCTCAAGGAGATGAACCGCCACTACAACGTCGCGCAGTACATGGATCTGATCCGCTACGCCAAGGAAAAAATTCCCGGTGTGACCTTCTCCAGCGACATCATTGTCGGCTTCCCCGGCGAGACGGAGGAGGACTTTGCCGCAACGCTCGACCTCATCCGCGAGGTGGGCTATATGCAGCTGTTTACCTTCATCTATTCCAAGCGCGCCGGCACCCCGGCGGCCAAGCTGCCCGACCCAACGACCCACGCTGAGAAGGCCGCCCGCATGGACCGCCTGCTGAAAACGCAGGAGGAGTTCGCCTTTGCCGCCACCGCCGCCATGGCAGGCCGGACCGTCCGCGTGCTGGTCGAGGCTGCTGGCCGCAATGAGGGCACCGTCAACGGACGCCTCGACAACAATCTGGTCGTGGAGTTCAAGGCTCCTGAAAGTCTTATCGGCCAGTGGGCCGACGTCCACATCACCGGCTCGCGCGCCGCACTGCTTGTGGGCGAGCTTGCTGAATAAACCTATACATTATATTTATAAGGAGAATTTTACAATGGATTGCATTGATCTTTTCAAGAAAGCCGCCGCTGCCCTGCAGACTGACCCCCGCTACCTGGAGCTGGACGCTGCCCGCCGTGAGAACGACATGGACGAGGAGCTGCAGAACATGATCGGTGAGTTCAACCTCGCCCGCCTCGACCTGAACAATGAGAGTGCCAAGGCCGAGACCGATGCCGCCCGCGTAGCCGAGCTGAACCAGCGCGTCAACGACCTGTACAGCCAGATCATGGCCAGCGAGGGCATGGTCCGCTACAACGCCGCCAAGGCCGAGTGCGAGGCAATGGTCAGCCACATTGACGCTATCATCAACACCGCTATGAACGGCGGCGACCCCATGACCGTGCAGGCCCCCACCGGCGGCTGCACCGGCAGCTGCTCCACCTGCGGCGGCTGCCACTAAAACTTGAGGCGCGGGGCAGAGAGGCCGTAGGGGCGCATTTTATATGCGCCCGCAGCCCTGTATGCAGCCGCATACCTTCCGGGCGGATATGGAATCCGCCCCTACAAGAACAACATACCAACAAGAATCAACAGGAGTGTGAAACATGGCCGAGCAAGCAGTATCGCCCATGATGCAGCAGTATTTTGAAATCAAAAAACAGCATCCCAACGAGATTCTGTTCTACCGCGTCGGTGACTTCTATGAAATGTTCTACGACGACGCGCTGACGGCTTCGCGGGAGCTGGAGCTGACGCTGACCGGCAAAAACTGCGGCAAGGAAGAACGCGCCCCTATGTGCGGCGTGCCGTTCCACTCCTACGAGACTTACATGGCGCGCCTGGTCGCCAAGGGCTACAAGGTCGCCATCTGTGAGCAGATGGAGGACCCTGCCCTCGCCAAGGGTCTTGTCAAGCGCGACATCATCCGCGTTGTCACGCCCGGCACGGTCATTGAAAGCAGCATGCTGTCCGAGGATAAAAACAACTATCTGGCGAGCATTTACTGCAAGCGCACCCGCGGCCGCTGGCGTGCGGGCGTCTGCTTTGCGGACGTTTCCACCGGCGAGGCCTACGCCACAGAGCTGAACGCTGAAAAAATCGGCGGAGCCATCATCACCGAGCTGTGCCGCTATATGCCCAGCGAGATTTTGATCTGCCCGCCGATGCTTGACTTTAAAGATGTCACGACCTACATCAAGCAGCACACGAACGCCCTGGTCGAGCTGCGCGAGGATGCCTGCTTTAAGGACGCCGTCATGGAGCAGACCATGGCCGGCCAGTTCGGCGCCGACTGGCGCACGACCCTCGGCTATGAGAAGGACGCGCTTGTCCCGTATGCTGTGGCGGCGCTTCTCAACTACCTGCACGAGACCCAAAAGCACGGCGTTGAGCGCATCAAGACTGTGCAGAACTACGCTGACGCACAGTATATGCGCCTGTCGCCTGTGACCCGCGCAAATCTGGAACTGACCGAGACGATGCGCGGGCGCGAGAAGCGCGGCACGCTGCTCTGGGTGCTCGACAAGACCGAAACCTCGATGGGCAAGCGCCTGCTGCGCTCCTGGATCGAGCAGCCCCTTGTGGACGCCGACGCCATCAACGCGCGGCTCTGTGCGGTGCAGGCGCTCTATTCTGCCAGCATTGCCCGCGCCGATTTGAAAGAAGCCCTCGGCCATGTCTTTGATATTGAGCGGCTGACGACCCGCATTCTCTACGGCTCCGCCACTCCGCGCGAGGTCAAGGCGCTGGGGGATACCTGCGCCATGCTGCCCCAGGTCAAGGCCCAGGCTGCGGCCTGCGGTGCGCCGCTGCTGACGCAGCTGGCTGACCAGATCGACCTGCTCGAGGATGTCTTGCAGAACATCCAGACCGCCCTTGTGGATGACCCGCCCGCCAACATGAAGGACGGCGGCGCTATCCGCGCGGGCTTCAACAGCGAGGTCGATGAGCTGCGCGACATCATGCACGGCGGCAAGGGGTATCTGTCAAACCTTGAGGCCCGCTACCGCGAGGAAACCGGCATCCCCAAGCTGAAGATCGGCTTTAACAAGGTGTTCGGCTACTATATTGAGGTCAGCCGCTCCTACACCGACTCGGTGCCCGATACCTTCACGCGCAAGCAGACGCTGACGACGGGCGAGCGCTACATCACGCCCGAACTGAAGGAGCTGGAAAATAAAATCCTCGGCGCAAACGAGCGCCTGCTGGTTCTGGAACACCAGCTGTTTGCTGACCTGCTTTCGTCGATCTCCGCCGAGGTCGTCCGCATCCAGCGCACGGCATCGGCTGTGGCCCAGCTCGATGTGCTGGCAGGCTTTGCCGAGGCGGCGCTGCAAAACAACTACGTCATGCCAAACGTGGATGAGAGCGGCGTTATGGAGATCAAGGAGGGCCGCCACCCGGTCATTGAACAGATGCTCAAGGGCAGTCTGTTTGTGCCCAACGATACGATGCTCGACGAGGACGAGAACCGGATGCTGCTCATCACCGGCCCGAACATGGCCGGTAAATCTACGTACATGCGCCAGAATGCGCTGATTGCCCTGATGGCGCAGATCGGCAGCTTTGTGCCTGCCGCCGCTGCGCATATCGGCGTGGTGGATGCCATCTTCACCCGCGTCGGCGCGTCGGATGACCTCGCCGCCGGGCAGTCGACCTTCATGGTCGAGATGACCGAGGTTGCGGAGATCCTGAAAAACGCGACGAAAGACAGCTTAGTGATTCTGGATGAAATTGGCCGCGGCACTTCGACGTTTGACGGCATGAGCATTGCGCGCAGTGTGGTAGAATTTATCTGCGAGAACATCGGCTGTAAGACGCTGTTCGCCACGCACTACCACGAGCTGACGAGCATGGAGCAGGATATTCACGGCGTCAAAAACTATAATATCGCCGTCAAAAAGCGCGGCGAAGACATCACGTTTTTGCGCCGCATTGTGGCAGGCCCCGCCGACGACAGCTACGGCATCGAGGTCGCGAAGCTCGCGGGTCTGCCCGGCAGCGTGACAAAGCGCGCCCACGCCGTGCTGCGCCAGCTGGAGGCAAGCGCACCGGGACGCAATAACACGATGCAGCTCGATTTTGACACCGTCGAGGCTTACAACAACCCCAGCGTACCCAGCGAGGTCGTCGAAAAACTCCACAATGTAGACATTGAGACACTGACCCCGCTGGAGGCGCTGAACTTCCTGTACGAGCTGAAAAATACACTGGACAAAGACTAAAGGCAGGTGAAAACCATGGCGGAAATTCGTGTACTGGACAAGCATACCGCAGAGCTGATTGCAGCGGGCGAGGTCGTCGAACGGCCCGCCTCCGTGGCGAAGGAGCTGCTGGAAAATGCCATCGACGCAGGCGCGACGCAGATCACGCTGTCGGCGGTGCGCGGCGGCATCCAGCAGCTGCAAATCGTAGATAACGGTTCAGGCATAGAAGCGGAATATATCGATAAAGCGTTTATCCGCCATGCCACCAGCAAGATCGCGACGGCGGAGGATCTCGGGCACATCCATACCTTGGGCTTCCGCGGCGAGGCACTTGCCTCCATTGCCAGCGTTGCCCGCGTCGAGGTGCTGACCCGCACAGAGGCCGACGAGTACGCCTGTTGCTACCGCATCGAAGGCGGCGAGGAGCGTGGGATGGAGCCCGGCGCGCGCCCCGTCGGCACGACCATCACGGTCAGTGACCTGTTTTACAACACGCCCGCCCGCATGAAGTTTTTGAAAAAGGACGCCAGCGAGGGCACGTTTGTGGCTGAGACCGTCCTGCACGCGGCGCTGTCCCACCCGGAGATCAGCTTCCGCTATCTGCGCGACGGCAAGCAGCAGTATGTGACCCCCGGCGACGGCGACCTGCGCAGTGCGGTCTACGCGGTCCTGGGCCGTGAATTTGCCCGCGACCTGCTGCCCGTGGACGGCGGCAGCGAGCTGTACCATGTGACCGGCCTGGTCACGCCGCCGCGTGCCTGCCGCGCCAGCCGCGGTGCGCAGCATTTCTTTGTTAATGGCCGCTACGTCAAAAACCGCACAATGATGGCGGCGCTCGAAAACGCCTACAAGGGCACGATGATGCAGGGCAAGTTCCCGGGCGCGGTGCTCATGCTGGAGCTGCCGCCCGACATGGTCGATGTCAACGTCCACCCGGCGAAAACCGAAATTCGCTTTGCGAAAGAGAGTGACGTCTTTGACGCTGTCTACCGCGCTGTTCGCGCCGCGCTGGCAACGCCCGGCAGCGGCGAGTGCCGCTTTGAGATGGGCCACACCGCGCCCGAAGAAAAGCCCGGGCAGACCGTGATGCAGCCCGCCGCCCCGGCACCTGCCGCGCGGCCCGCTACATCCCAGCCGAAAAAGGGCGGCTTCACGACGCTGTCCGCGGCAGAATACCGCGCTTTGAACGGTCTGACCGCGCCCGTGCCTGCGCGCCCGCTGCCGACGGCGCAGGGCGTTCAGAACGCACAGGGCACACAGCCTGTCCCGGGCGTGCTGGAGGCACAGTCCCCGAAGCCCGCCTACACGGCGGGGCCTGCACCGAGACCGCTGACCCCGGTCACGCCGGTGACGGCGGTTGAAACGCCCGCGTCGGAGCCCGTAACGATTCCCGCCCCGCAGCCGATGCCCCACGCCGTCAGCGATGACACGGTGCTGGACATCCTGCCGGAGCTGCCCGACGAGGCCCCCGCAGCAGACCCCGAGACGGATTACGTTCGGAATGACCTGCATGCTTTAAGCGCCCTGCCCGACATGGTCAGCACACGTCCCGAGCAGACGACGCTGACCCCGCCGCCTGCAAGCGAGCCGCTGCGCCTTGTCGGCGAGGTGTTCAAGACCTATATCATCACCGAGCGCGGCAGTGAGCTTTGCCTTATCGACAAGCACGCTGCGCATGAGCGCATTCTGTTTGAGCAGCTGGCCAGGGACTACGGCAGCGTGCCGTCCCAGATGCTGCTCGTCCCTGTGCAGGTCAATCTGACCGCCGCGGAAAAGCAGGCCGTTTTGCAGAACCTTGACCTTCTGACCGATGCCGGCATCGAGGCCGAGGACTTCGGCGGCTCGACGGTTGTCGTGCGCGCCGTGCCCGCGGACGTGCCGGTGGACGATGTAGAGGATATGATCGTGGAGCTGGCGGCAAAGCTCGCCGACGGCGGACGCGACGCCCTGCGTGAAAAGACCGAGTGGGTGCTGCATTCCATCGCCTGCCGCGCAGCCATCAAAGCGGGGGACCGCACGAACGCCGCCGAGATGCTCGCGCTGGCCCAGCGCATCATGGACGGCACGGTCCCGCCGTTCTGCCCGCACGGGCGGCCCTGCGTATTGAAAATCACCCGGAAGGAGCTGGAAAAGCAGTTTGGCCGACTTGTCTAAACCCCGCGTCGTCGCCGTCGGCGGGCCGACGGCCAGCGGCAAGACCGCACTTTCTGTCGCGCTGGCCAGAGCCTTTGACGGCGAGATCATCAACGCAGACTCGATGCAGATTTACAAAAATCTCGACGTAGGCACGGCGAAGCCGAGTGCGGAGGAGCGGCAGGGGATACCGCATTATCTTTTGGACTTTCTGTCGCCGGAGACCCCCTACAGCGTGGCGGACTTCACCGCCGCCGCTGACCCGCTGATACGGGACATCACGGCCCGCGGCAGATTGCCCCTCGTCGTGGGCGGCACGGGGCTGTATATCACCAGTCTTTTGAGCGGTATGGCGTTTGCCCCGGAAAAGACCGACCCCGCCATCCGCGCCCGATTACAGGCGCGGGCGGACACCGAGGGCGGCGCGGCACTTTACGCCGAGCTGCAAAGGATCGACCCCGACTACGCCGCTCAGGTCCACCCCAACAACCTGCCGCGCGTCATCCGCGCACTGGAGCTGTTTGAAGCCACAGGCCGCCGCATGAGCGACCAGCGCCGCGAGGCCAGGCCCGCCGAGGCACCCTACCATGCGCTCTGCCTCTGCCTGACCTGCCGGGACCGCGCAGTGCTGTACAGCCGCATTGACCGCCGCGTGGACGAAATGGTCGAAAACGGTGTGCTGGACGAAGCAAGGCAGGTCTACGACCACCGCGATGCTTACCGCACGGCGGCGCAGGCCATCGGCTACAAGGAATTCTTCCCGTACTTTGAGGGCACGGCCAATCTGACCGAATGCACCGAGCGTCTCAAGCAGGCAACACGCAACTACGCCAAGCGCCAGCTGACCTGGTTCCGCCGTCAGAACGACGCGGTGTGGCTCTATCTGGATGAGGAGGATGTCACCGAGCGCGCCTGCACGCTGGTACGGGCCTTTTTGCACAACGAAGAATAACGGAAAGGAGGGTGCACCGTGAGCAACCGGCAGGACCGCCCGCTGGCAAAAAAACTTTTACACGCGCTGGGTCTGCTGGCACTGGCACTCTTCCTGCTGTATGTTGCCGTCCAGTTCGTGCTGATCTTCCATCGGTCCTACAAGACCGAGACCGCCATCCGCTACACGCTGGCCGAAAGCCTGAACCTGACCGGCGTTGTGGCATTTGACGCTGTGGATGTGCCGGGCAGCGGCAATCTCGGTTATCTTGTGCAGGATGGCGAGCGCGTGACGAACGGCACGGTGGTAGCCGAATGCTACACCGATGACACCCAGGGCCTGCAGCGTGAGCGTCTGGACCGGCTCGAGCGCTCCATCACGCTGCTTACGAAGTCGCAGAATTCTGCCGGCAGTGAGCTTTCGGTGCTGACAAACCAGACGAAGCAGGCGTTGTACAACCTGCTGGATAAGCTGGACACTGCCCAGTATACCGGCATCTCCGACGCGCAGGACAGCTTTCTGCTGGCCCAGAACCGTCTGCAGATCAGCACCGGGCAGACGGCGGATTTCTCCCAGTCCATCGCAGCGCTGCAGACCGAGTACGACGGCATCAAGGCACAGCTCGACACGCTGCAGACCGTCACCGCCACAACGAACGGCTATTTCAGCCGCACGGAGGCCTCGCCCGCCATCCGGACGGACTGCCGGGCGCTGGCCGATGCCGACCCGGCCACGCTGCAAAAAATGCTGGCAGACGGCTTCCCGGCAGCGGATACAAACCGCGCCGGACAGATCGCGACGGGCTTCAGCTGGAAATTCTACGCGGTCTGCGATTTGGATACCGCCGCACGGTTCGACGGTCTGTCCACGGTGAAAATCAGCGTACCCGGCAAGCAGAACACCCCGCTTTCCGCCACGGTGGAGGAAATCACCGAGGACAAGGACAACGGCATTGCCAAGATCGTGCTGCAATGCCAGACCATCAGCGCCGAGGTCCTGGGCCTGGGCTGCGAGACCGTGCAGGTCGATTTAAAAACCTACGAGGGCATCCGCATCGACAAGGCGGCGCTGCATATCGTGAACGGCCAGCGCGGTGTCTATGTCAAGTACGGCAACCTGCAGCGCTTTTTGAAGATCACAACGCTGTATGAGAATGACAGCTACATTCTTGTCCCGGAGGACGGCAAGCTCGGCAGTGCAAATGAGGTGCGCCTCTATGATGAGATCATCGTGCAGGGCACAAATTTGGAGGATGGCAAACTATTGTAACGAAAATACGCCGTTTGTATTGACAAGACTGCCAAAAAAGAAGATAATATTTAATGTATATCGCTGTAATGACGCGCTGACGTAAACGGCGCTTTCTAATCAAAGGAGTTTTACGACCATGTCCATGCTTGACAGTTTGAGAAGCAAGCTCGGTATCGACCCCGATGCAGATTCCTATGTAGATGACACTGAAGAGAATGTTTTCCCCGGCGGGCAGGGGGCTGCAGCTGCGCAGGAGTATACCCAGCAGCAGGAGATCAAACAGCACAGCAATAAGGTCGTGAACATCAACGCGACGACCCAGCTGCAGGTCGTTCTGGTCAAACCGGAGCGCTTTGACGATGCGTCCAGCATTGCGGACCAGCTCAACGCCAAGCATACTGTGGTGCTGAATCTGGAGTCTGCCAGCAAAGAGGTCTCCCGCCGTCTGATCGACTTCCTGTCCGGTGTAGCGTATGCCAACAACGGCCAGATCAAGCGCGTGGCGACCAGCACCTTCATTATTACGCCGTACAACGTTGATATTATGGGTGACCTGCTCGACGAGCTGGAAAACAATGGCGTCTTCTTCTGATACCGCCAATGCGGTGCGCGGCTTTGTGCCGCCGCAGAATGACGACGAGCGCCGCCTGATGCGCCGTGTCGAGGAGCTGTGCCGCGTTGCGGTAAGCCGCGGCATCCCGCGTTATACGGGCTTTCTCTCGGACCGGGAGCAGAGCCTGGCGCAGGCCGCCTGCAACAAGGCCGGGTGCAGCTGCATCCGCTTTTGGGGCGGCTTTGACGCGGCAGAACGCCGGGTGCTCTGTATTGAGCCGCCCGACGCCTGGCAGGAAGAACCGCTGGCCTACCTGCAATGCACCGCTTACGGGGATAAGCTGCCGACCCACCGGGATTATCTCGGTGCGATTCTGGGCCTTGGCCTTGAGCGCAGCTGCGTGGGGGACCTGCTGGCAGACCCCGAGCGTGAGGACACATTTTACGCGGTGATCCTCGCCGACAAGCAGGAATTTATAAACGCGGAGCTGACCGGCGCAGGGCACTGCACCGTGCATACTGCGTGCATCGACGCACTGCCCGCCCGTCTGGCCGAAAGCCGCGAGCGCACCCTGCAGGAGGCTACCGTGCCGTCCCTGCGTGCGGACGCGGTGCTGGCAGCCATGCTGCACACCTCCCGCACCCGCGCGGCAGAATATATCGCCGCGGGCCGTGTGGAGATCAACCACCTGCCGTTGAAGGCCGCCCACGAGACCGCCTACGCCGCGGATATTTTTACAGTGCGCGGTGTGGGGCGCTTCAAGCTGGCGGCCATCGGCGGCAAAAGCCGCAAGGATCGTCTGTTCATATCCTTTTACCAATATTGAGCGCAGGATCGCCCGCAGCGCTGCGGGCAGGGAATAACGGGGCCGTGTGCCCCGCATACAGGAGGAAAGCCGTCATGATCTCTTCCGAGGATGTCCGCCACGTCACATTTGACAAAGCGTTCCAGGGCTATCGCCGTGAGGATGTGGATGATTATCTCAAGCAGGTCGCCCAGGCAATGGACGACCTGGCTGCCCAGAATGATGATTTGCAGAAAAAACTCGTCATGCTGGCCCAGCGCATTGAAAAATACCGAACGATGGAAAACTCCCTGAGTACGTCGATGATCAACGCCCAGCGCATGGGGGACAGTATTATCCGCGAGTCCAAGCAGAAAGCGGCGGAGATCATCCGCTCGGCCAACATCAAGGCGGAGGACCGCGAGCAGCGCGCCCGCGATGACGTCGAGCTGGCCAAGCAGGAGATCGTCACGCTCAAGGGTGAGGCAGACAGCTTCAAGCGTTCGCTAATCGAGATGTACCGCAAGCATATCAACCTTATCAATAAACTGCCCGATTACACCAGACGGCCCGAGGATGAACCCGCTCCGCCGCCGTCCCCGGCCCCAGAGCAGGCCGCTGCCCCTGCGGCAGAGCCGCAGCCTGCTGTGCAGGCCCCGGTCTACACGGCCCCCGCAGCCCAGCCTGTGCCGGAGCCGGCCCCGGTACAGCAGGCAGCCCAGATGCCCGCCATGCAGGAGACGGCCTACTATGAGCCGCCCACAGCCCAGCCCGTGCCGGAGCCGACGGAAAGTGCCCGGGCTCAGGGCGAAAAGGTAGATACGGTGGAATTTGCCATCGCGCCGCACCCGGAGGAACCGGAGGAAGCCGAGCCCGCCCCAATTCCCGTGGAGGAGCCCGCCATCGACGAGACGCGGCTCCAGGATGTCTCCGGCCTGTATGACGAGCCGGAGGCCAAGCCTGCCCGCCGCCGCAAGGCCGGTACGACCAGGCGCACGACCCGCAAAAAGGCAAGTGACGAACCGCAGGAGGAGCTGAATTCCCCGGCGTTCGATAACTTTGAAGGCGTTGACTTTGACAGCTGACGCCCGATGTGATATAACTAAAGAATCCAATAAATAGAGGAGAGTAGGAAACTTTGGCGCAGAACTACAACGACACCATCCATAAGATGCAGACCCCGTTTGAAATGCGGGCCGGTCTGCCGAAGAAGGAACCCAAAATGCTCGAGGACTGGGAGCAGAACCATGTCTATGAGCAGATGATTAAGAACAACGAGGGCAAGCCGCAGTACATCCTACACGACGGCCCTCCGTATGCCAACGGCAATATCCACATGGGTACGGCCCTGAACAAGATCATCAAGGACATCATCATCCGCTATAAGAACATGTCCGGCTTCCAGGCACCCTACGTGCCCGGCTATGACACCCACGGCCTGCCCATCGAGCTGAAGGCGCTGAGCTCCCTCGGCGACAAGAAGGCCGGTGTCTCCAAGCTGGAGCTGCGCCAGATCTGCAAGGAGTTTGCCACCGAGCACATCGGCGTCATGAACGAGCAGTTCAAGCGTCTGGGCGTGCAGGGCGACTTTGAGAACCCCTACCTGACCCTGCGCCCCGAGTTTGAGGCCCGCCAGGTCGAAATCTTCGGCGAGATGGCCAAGAAGGGCTACATCTACAAGGGCATGAAGGCCGTGTACTGGTGCCCCGAGGACCGCACCGCCCTGGCCGAGGCTGAGATCGAGTACGCCGAGGACGAGTGCGATTCCATCTATGTCCGCTTCAAGCTGACCGACGACCCCAACGGCGTGCTGGCCAAGCACAACATCCCGCTGGACAAGGCATGGATCGTCATCTGGACGACCACCACCTGGACACTGCCCGCCAACGTCGCGACCTGCCTGAACCCCAATCTGGAATATGCCTTCGTCAAGATCGGTGACGCCTACCACATCATGGCCCGCGAGCTCGTTGAGTCCACGATGAAGGGCTGCCATATCGACGAGTACGAGGTCCTGCCCGAGACTGTTCTCGGCAGTGAGCTTGAGCTCATGCAGTATCAGCATCCGTTCCTTGACCGCAAGGGTCTGGTCATTCTGGGTGACCACGTCACGCTGGAAGGCGGCACGGGCTGCGTCCACACCGCTCCCGGCCATGGTGTTGAGGACTTTGAGGTCTGCGTCAATCACTATCCGCAGGTTCCCGTTGTCGTTCCCGTGGACGACGCGGGCCGCCTGACCGCCGAGGCGGGCGAGAAGTTTGCCGGTCTCAAGGTCTGGGACGCCAACAAGGTCATTCTGGAACACATCAAGGAGAGCGGCCATCTGATGGGGGTGCAGCACATCACCCACCAGTACCCGCATTGCTGGCGCTGCCATCATCCCATCATCTTCCGTGCTACCGAGCAGTGGTTCTGCTCCATCGACGCCTTCAAGGAGGACGTCTACAAGGCCATTGACAGCGTGCACTGGCAGCCGGCGTGGGGCCATGACCGCATGGCCGGTATGGTCCGTGACCGCAGTGACTGGTGCATCAGCCGCCAGCGCGTCTGGGGCGTGCCCATCCCGGTATTCTACTGCAAGAAGTGCGGCAAGTACCATATCACCGATGCCTCCATCAAGGCTGTGTCCGACCTGTTCCGCAAGGAGGGCAGCGACGCCTGGTACAAGTACGATGCCAACGACATCCTGCCCAAGACCGAGGTCTGCGAGTGCGGTGCCTCCGACTGGGAGAAGGACCCCGACATCATGGATGTCTGGTTCGACTCCGGCTCCACCTGGAGCGCTGTCTGCCGTGAGCGCCCCGAGCTGCGCTGGCCCGTTGATATGTATATGGAGGGTGCCGACCAGTTCCGCGGCTGGTTCCAGTCCAGTCTGCTGACCAGCGTCGCCACCCAGGGTGTGGCCCCGTACCGCGAGGTCCTGTGCCACGGTTGGGTCGTCGATGCCCAGGGCAAGCAGATGCACAAGTCCGCCGGCAACGGCATGGAGCCCAGTGAGATCATCCGCGACTACGGTGCTGACATCATCCGTCTGTGGGTCGCTTCCAGCGATTACACCGTCGACGTCCGCGCCGGTAAGGAAATTTTCCGCCAGCTGTCCGAGGCGTACCGCAAGATGCGCAACACGGCCCGCTTCATGCTGGGCAATATCAGCGACTTTGATCCCGCGAAGGATATGGTCGATGATGACCAGCTGTTCGAGATCGACCGCTGGGCACTCGAGGCCTGCAACAAGCTGACCGCCACCATGCGCGATGCCTACGAGCACTACGACTTCAGCCGTGCCTACCACGCACTGTACAACTTCTGCGTCATTGATATGTCCAACTTCTACATGGACGTCATCAAGGATCGTCTGTACTGCGCAGATGACCACGCGCGCCGCTGTGCCCAGACCGCACTGTACCGCATCCTGGTCGACTTTACCAAGCTGCTGGCACCCATCCTGTGCTTCACCAGCCAGGAGATCTGGAGCTACATCCCGAAGCTGGACGGCATGAAGGACTATGTTGTCTTTGAGCAGATGCCCGAGGCCAAGGCTGCCGCCGATGAGGCGTTTGAAGCTAAGTGGGACCGCATCATGGCCATCCGCGACGACGTCAAGAAGGTGCTGGAGCAGGCCCGTGCCGATAAGGTTATCGGCTCTGCACTGGAGGCCGGTCTGACGCTGTACTGCAGCAAGGAGGTCTACGACTTCCTGAACGCTATCCCGATGGATGAGTTGGCTGACCTGTTTATCGTCTCCCACGTTGACCTTGTCGAGGGTGAGGGCGGCGTCAAGGGCCTGGTCGAGGGTCTCGGCGTCAGCGCTGCCCATGCGGCTGGCAACAAGTGCCTGCGCTGCTGGAAGTACGAGACCACCGTCGGTGAGGACGGCCTCTGCCCGCGCTGCGCTAAGGTCTTGAAGCAGTAAATTTACTCTACCGTCAGCGGTGCTTATACGTTTAAGCACCGCTGATTTTTTCGGATAAGGTGTTGTATGATTTCTGGTTTGTTATCGCTGGCAGGAGCGGCCATTCTGGTCGTCATTGACCAGCTCATCAAGCACTGGGCCACGGCGGCGCTGCTGCCGGTGGGCAGCATGGATGTGCTGCCCGGCATTGTGGAGCTGCGCTACTGCCTGAATGACGGCATGGCGTTTTCGATGCTGGCCGGTAAGCAGGGGCTGCTCATCGGCATGACGTCGGTCATGCTGTTGGCTGTCCTTATCATGCTGTTCGTGCGCAAAATGCCACTGACAGAGCGCGCAGCCTGGACGCTGGTACTGGGCGGCGGCGTGGGCAACCTCATTGACCGCGTGCTCAACGGTGTGGTCGTGGACTACATCAATGTGCTGTTCATGCGGTTTGCCATCTTCAATTTTGCGGACATCTGCGTATGTGTCGGCGTCGGCCTGCTGATGCTCGCCGTGCTGCTGGACTCTTTCAAAAAGGATAAGACCGCAGAGCCAAAGGCGGACGAAGATGGAGCGGCTTGAGCTTACCGCAGCCCCCGGCGACAGCGGACGCCTGGACGCCTGGCTGGCTGGGCAGTGCCCGACGCTGTCCCGCAGTGCGCTGCAAAACCTGATCGAGCAGGGGCTTGTGACCTGCGGCGGCGCGCCCGTCAACAAAAAGGATAAGGTGGCACCCGGCAAAGTCTACGCCATCGACCTGCCTGACCCGCAGCCCATCGAGGCCCGGCCCCAGAACATCCCGCTGGACATTGTGTACGAGGACGACGACCTGCTCGTTGTCAACAAGCCTAAGGGCATGGTCGTGCACCCGGCCCCCGGCAACCCGGACGGCACGCTCGTCAACGCGCTGCTTTACCACTGCGCGGGGCAGCTGTCGGGCATCGGCGGGGCCATCCGCCCGGGCATCGTCCACCGCATTGACAAGGACACGAGCGGCCTTCTCGTCGTTGCCAAAAACGATGCCGCCCATCAGGCGCTCAGCGCCCAGATGAGCGTACACAGCATCCACCGCGTCTACCATGCCGTGGTGTACGGCAACCTCAAGGAGGACGAGGGCTTTGTGGAAAAGTGGCTCGGACGCGACCCGCGGGACCGCAAGAAAATGGCCGTCCTGGCCGAGAACGCGGCGGGAGCCAAGTATGCCTACACGGGCTGGCAGGTGCTGGAACGCTGCGGCAATTTCACTTACATTGCGTGCAAATTAAAGACCGGGCGCACCCATCAGATTCGTGTACACATGGCCTCGACGGGGCATCCGTTGGCAGGGGATGCTGTGTACGGCCCCAAAAACTGCATCAAATCGCTGAACGGCCAGTGCCTGCACGCCAAGGAGCTGGGCTTTGTCCACCCGCGGACAGGGGAGTGGATGCAGTTTGATTCGCCCCTGCCGCCCTATTTTACAGAGTTTCTGACACGGTTAAGAAAGGAACATCGCGCATGAAACCACCCCTAAGCGATACCCTTGTGATCTGTGATATGGATAATACGCTGCTGACGGCCAAGGAGGGCATCCCCGCCTGCAACCGCGCGGTCATCCAGCTGTACACCGGCATGGGGGGGCTTTTCACGGTGGCAACGGGCCGCCCGCCGGAGTCCATCCGCGCGGCGCTGGGGGACATCCGCCTGTCGCTGCCGGCCATCTCCTGCAACGGGGCGCTGCTGTATGATTTCTCCGCCGAGTCGGTGCTGCACCGCTCGACGCTGAACCGCGAGCAGGCGACGACGGCCATCCTTGACATCCTGAACAAGTTTCCGCATATAGGCGTGGAGGTCATGGCCGGAAACGGCGAGATGTTCGTCATCCATGCCAATGAGGTGACCCACGCCCATCAGGTGGACGAGCACCTCGGCAGCATTGCCTGCCCGGTGGAGAGCGTGCCCGACGGCTGGGTCAAGGTCGTCTTTGCCTCTGACCCGGAGAGCATCCGTAAACTGGGCCAGTACGCCAAGACGCGGTACTACGGGCGGGAAAACTACTTCCTGGCCACGAACAGCATTTACTTAGAGATCATGCCCAGCGGCGTCAGCAAGGCCAGCGGTCTGCATGACCTGTGCGCTCTCATGAGCAAATCTATGAAGAACACCGTCGTTATCGGTGATTACTACAATGACCTGGAGATCATGCGGGAGGCCGGCTACGCCGTGGCTGTCGCCAACGCACCGGCAGAGGTCAAGGCTGCCGCCGATCATGTGACGACCTGCACCTGCGCCGAGGGCGCAGTGGGGGAGTATCTGTACAGCCTGATCGGCAGGGCCGAAGGACGTGAGGTTTGACGATGAAGGTCAGCGAACTGATGAACCCCAAGGGCGTACTGCTCTATGCAAAGATCGATAACTCTGCCGACGCGCTCGGCATTCTGGTCGAGCTGCAGGAGGGCATCGGCGTTATCACCAACGGCAATGCCTACTACAATGCGGTCAGCTACCGGGAAACGTTCGGCGGCACAACGGCCATCGGGGGCGGCATTGCGCTGCCCCACGCCTGCAACGCGGGCGTGTCCGCACCGGGCATCTCGGCGCTGCTGCTGCGCCGCGGTGTTGACTGGGGCGCACCGGACGGGAAACCTGTGGACCTTGTGTTCATGATTGCTGTTCCGCCGGGCAGTGAGAGCCTGCATCTGCAGATCCTGGCGCGGCTCGTAAACCTTCTGAGCCGCAGCGACCTTGTGGAAAGCCTGCGCACAGCCAGCAACCCCCACCGCTTTGTGGAGCTGATCGCCAAGGCGGAAAACGCCTGCTTTGCGGAATAAAACCGAAAGTTGCCCCAGCTTATTTGCAAGCTGGGGCTTTTTGTTTGCCTCCGCAGGGGCGCATTCTATATGCGCCCGCGCAGCCTGCGGTAACTACCGTGGGCGGATATGGGATCCGCCCTACGGGGTATCAATTTGGGCATTCGTCAATATAACCAAAAAATGCAGTGAATCGCATGACGCATTATACGTATTTGCGCTTGCTTTAAACCGGTGAAGTGTGCTATACTTTAAAGCACTAAACCGGCTGCGCAGGAGGGACCCGCGTGAGGAGACGCGGGTGTACACCTGAAACAAAAAGGTTGCGCAGCAGGTACTATGGAGGAATAGACATGAAAAAAGCAGTTTCCCTTATGATGGCAGCCGCCATGACCATGGGTCTGGCCGCCTGCGGCTCCACCGCATCCACCGATACCGCCGCTTCTGCTGCGGACACCGCCTCCAGCACCGAGGCTGCTGCAAGCACTGCTGACAGCACCGCCGCTGCGGATGGCAAGGTCTATAACATCGGTATCTGCCAGCTTGTCCAGCATGAAGCGCTGGATGCCGCTACTCAGGGCTTCAAGGATGCTCTGGTCGAGAAGCTGGGCGAGGGCAGCGTCAAATTTGACGAGCAGAACGCCTCCGGCGATTCCGCAAACTGCGCCACCATTGTGAATGGCTTTGTCTCCAACGGCGTTGACCTGATCCTTGCCAACGCCACCGCACCGCTGCAGGCCGCCGCACAGGCGACTGCCGACATCCCGGTGCTGGGAACCTCCGTCACTGACTACGCCACCGCGCTGGACATCAGCGACTGGACCGGCACTGTCGGCAACAATATTTCCGGCACCTCTGACCTGGCTCCGCTGGACCAGCAGGCAGCCATGATCCAGGAACTCTTCCCGGATGCCAAGAGCGTCGGTCTGCTCTACTGCAGTGCAGAGCCGAACTCCGTCTACCAGTGCGACGTCATTGAAGGCTACCTGACCGAGGAGGGCTACACCGTTGCCCGCTATGCCTTCACCGATACGAACGACGTCACCTCCGTGGCCCAGACTGCCGCCGATAACTCCGACGTCATCTACATCCCCACTGACAACACCGCAGCCTCCAACACCGAGGCCATCGCAAACGTTGTCATCCCCGCCAAGGTCCCCGTTGTGGCCGGTGAGGAAGGCATCTGCTCCGGCTGCGGTGTTGCAACGCTCTCCATCAGCTATTACGACCTCGGCTACGCCACCGGTGAGATGGCTGCCAAGATCCTAGCGGACGGCGCGGACGTCTCTGCGATGCCCGTTGAGTTCGCTCCGAACGTGACCAAGAAGTATAACGCCGCCAACTGCGAGGCGCTGGGCATCACCCCGCCGTCCGACTACGTGGCTATCGGCTGATTGAACTGAACAGCGACTGAAAATCATCATAACAGCGAGGAGGGGGAGATTACTCTCTTTCCCCGCTGTTTTGGTGCTTTACGAAATGAGGATGTTTTTATGGATTTCCTGACCTCTTTGGTAAACTCCATGCCTGGCGCTGTGGCACAGGGCCTCATCTGGGGCATCATGGCCATCGGCGTGTACATTACCTACCGCATTCTGGATGTGGCCGATCTGACCGTTGACGGCTCCCTCGGCACGGGCGGCGCGGTCTGCGTGGTGCTGGTGCTCAACGGCGTGCCTGTGGGCGTCGCCCTTGTGGCAGCCACGCTGGTCGGTATGCTGGCGGGCCTTGTCACAGGTCTGTTCCACACGGCCTGCGGCATTCCGGCAATTCTGGCCGGTATTTTGACCCAGCTGGCGCTGTATTCTGTCAACCTGCGCATCATGGGCACCGGCACGGGCGGCGGCAAGGCAAACCTGCCCATCAGTGTGGACAAGTACAGCCTGCTGGTCTCGGCCCGCTATGTCCGCGCGCTGGCGCTCAACAACCCGATCTTCGTGCTGCTCATCTTCTGCGCGATCCTGATCGGCGTGCTGTACTGGTTCTTCGGCACGGAGCTTGGCTGCTCGCTGCGCGCTACCGGCGCAAACCAGCACATGGCCCGCGCTCAGGGCATCAACACGAACGTCACCATCGTGCTCGGCCTTATGGTTTCCAACGGCCTTGTGGCGCTGGCGGGCGGTCTGCTGTCCCAGTACCAGGGCTTCTCGGACATCAACATGGGCCGCGGCGCCATCGTCATCGGTCTGGCCGCCGTCATCATCGGTGAGGTCATCTTCGGCAAGATCTTCCGCAACTTTGCGCTCAAGCTGACCGCCGCTGTCATCGGCGCGATCATCTACTACATCGTTATGAACTTCGTGCTGCGCATGGGTCTGTCCACCGATGACCTCAAGCTGCTGACCGCGCTGGTCGTGGCCGTGTTCCTGACCATCCCGTACTGGAAGGGCAAATACTTCACCAAAGTACCCGTGAAAAAGGGAGGCAAGGACAATGCTTGAGATCAAGAATGTATACAAGACCTTCAATGCAGGAACCGTCAATGAGAAGGTCGCCTTGAAGGGACTGGATCTGACGCTGGAGGACGGCGACTTTGTCACGGTCATCGGCGGCAACGGCGCGGGCAAATCCACGATGCTGAACGCCGTCGCGGGCGTCTGGCCGGTGGATATGGGCAAAATCATTATTGACGGGAAGGATGTGACCCGCCTGTCCGAGCACCAGCGTGCCAAGTACATTGGCCGCGTGTTCCAGGATCCGATGATGGGCACCGCCGCGACGATGCAGATCGACGAGAACCTGGCCCTGGCGGCCCGCCGGGGTCTTGCCCGCACGCTCAAGATCGGCATCACGAAGAAGGAGCACGACGAATACTACGAGCTGCTCAAAACGCTGGATCTGGGGCTGGAAAACCGTATGACCAGCAAGGTCGGCCTGCTCTCCGGCGGTCAGCGCCAGGCTGTCACGCTGCTGATGGCGACCCTCAAAAAGCCCAAGCTCCTGCTGCTGGACGAGCACACCGCCGCCCTTGACCCCAAGACCGCGGCCAAGGTGCTGACGTTGTCCGAGAAGATCGTCGAGGAAAACCACCTGACCACCCTGATGATCACCCACAACATGAAGGATGCCATCAAGTACGGCAACCGCCTGATCATGATGTACGAGGGCCACGTCATCTACGATGTGCGCGGCGAGGAAAAGAAGAACCTACAGGTCAGTGACCTGCTGCAGCGCTTTGAGCAGGTCAGCGACGGCGAGTTTGCCAACGACAGAATGCTGCTTTCCTGAAATCGAACCCAATTTTGCCCGGGATGTCAAATCCCGGGCTTTTTGCTTGTAATAAAATTGTAATACGTGACAATTTTTTGAAAACCATGTTCAAAGCCCGGCAAATATGATATAATCTATACTATGTATACTAGGTGGGTTGTGGCCATGGGTACGCCCGCTTTCGATAATTAAGGAGGTTGCCGTTCCCGATGAGCAGAGAACGTAATGAGGAGAAAAAAGGCCTGAGCCCGACACAGCGCAAAGCGTGTGTGGTGCTGGCACTGTGCGCGCTGGCCGTTGTGATGAGCATTCTGGCGGCATGGGTGCTGCCGACGAAGCTGGGCCTGTTTGCAGGCGGGAAGGATTCCTACGACCCGGACGCCTACCCGCTGGATACGACGCTGGATTCCATCCTGCCGCAGAGCGCGGCGGATGACGCCTACATTACGGCCAGCGTTTTTGCGGGTGACCAGTACGCCGTGACGCTGCAGAAGGACACCCGCATCACGCTGAATCAGTTTGTCGGGCAGGAGGGATTGCAGATTTCCAAGGCGTTGTCCACCTCCTGCGTATACTTTGCATCGGACGCCAGCAGCTACACGATCCCGCAGGCCATCCCCAAGATGAAGGCCCGCCGCGTCTTTGTGATGCTGGGCGCGAACGATGTGGACGGCTCGGTCAGTGTGGACTCCTTCATTGCCGACTACAAGCAGTTCCTGCAGAGCATCCGCTCGGCCTACGCCTACTGCGACATCATCGCGGTGGGCATCCCGCCCGTTACCGAGGACAGCACGAACGCTGCCGAGACCCAGACCCGCATTGACCAGTTCAACCAGGCCATTGCAGCGGCCAGCAGCGATCTGGGCTTCAAGTACCTGAACACCGCCGAGGCCCTTAAAAACACCCGCGGCTACGGCGAGGGCACCTACTTTGAATCCAACGGTTTCAGCACCTCCGGCGCACGCGCCCTGCTGGAGTACGCCAAGAGCCACGCCTGCAATACGATGGACAGCCGTCCCGACACGTCGGACATCCCGCAGCGTGCGTCGGCCTCCGCAGGCAGCAACACGCCGGTGCCGACCTCGACGCCGACGAAGTTCACGGCCAGCTATGAGGTCGAGGACAGCGCCAAGGGCACGCTGACCGGCAACGGCCAGACCGGCGTGTCCAGTGTCGAAATTCAGGCCGACTCCGGCACAAGCGTCAACGTCACGGCAGTGGCGGCGGAGGGCTTTGTGTTCTACAAGTGGAGCGACGGCGTCACCACCGCGACCCGCTATGACAATATTACCAAGGACATCTCCGTCAAGGCCATGTTCAACGACGCCCGCGTCGAGCTGACGCTGGACAAGGGCGATACGACGATCAAGCAGGGCGAGAGCCTGACTGTCAATGCCGCGGTCAAGCTGGGCAACAAGGCCTACGACGCCGCGAACGTCCAGTGGTCCATCAACGATGAGATGGAGAAGAACGGCAGCAGCCTGACCTTCAAGCCCGATGCCGCCGGGACCTACACGATCAAGGCGGGCATTGAGATCAACGGCACCTTCTCGACGGCACAGCTGATCGTCACCGTCGAGGCCGAGGCCACCACGATCAACATCAGCGGCACCGGCACGCTGACCGCAGGCCAGAGTACGACGCTGACGGCTACCGTGGAAAACGGCAGCGGCGACACGCTCTGGGGCTGCGAGGAGACCTCCTGGCGCACAACGGGCACGCAGGTGACCTTCACGGCCAACGAGCCCGGCACCTACCACATCCACGCGGCCAACAACGGTGCGGACAGCGTCTTTGTGCTGACTGTCAGCGCCGCGGCTACGCCGGAACCCACCGCTGTGCCCACGCCGATGCCGGAGCCGACCCCCGCCGATTCCACACCGCAATAAGCATACGAGGTTACGAAGATGGCAATTTATACCTGCGTCCTGCTGGACGTTGACAATACGATTTTGGACTTTGACGCCGCAGAGCGTCAGGCCCTGACCGATATGCTCGCCGAGTACGAGCTGCCCCACGACGAGGCTGCTTATGATACCTACCACAAGGTCAACCGCGAGCTGTGGGACTCGCTGGCCAAAGGCCAGCTGAACAAACAGAAGCTGTTCCAGATCCGCTTCTCCCGCTTCATGCAGACCATGCAGCTGCCCGACAACGGCAAGGGCAAGGCCATGAATGACCGCTATGAGGAGCTGCTGGCGACCCATGCCGACCTGCTGCCCGGCGCACTGACCGCGCTGGAGGAGCTGAGCGAGGTCGCCACGCTGGCCCTCGTCTCGAACGGTGCCATTGCCGTGCAGGAGTCCCGCATTGCGGCCTCCGGCATCGACAGGTACATGGACGGCATCTATATTTCCGAGAAGGTCGGCGCGGCCAAGCCCAGCGCCAAGCTGTTTGAGCACGCCTTCCGTGATCTCGGCATCACGAACAAGAGCCGTGTGCTGATGGTCGGTGACGATCTGCTGGCCGACATCAAGGGCGGCCTGAACGCCGGTGTGGATACCTGCTGGTTCAACCCCGGCAATCTTGAAAACAAGTCCGGCATCACGCCCAAATATACGGTAAGCTCCTATGAGGAGCTCTACCGCATCGTGATGGAGCCGGAGGAGCTGGAAAATATCGGCGTGCGCAACCGCCGCCACAGCAACGAAGCCCTGCTGTAAGGCAAGGGCGCACTGCCGCTGCCCGTTTGTCAGGTGGCGGCATCATTTTGGAATTGAGGATGTACCGCTATGTTGTTGGAACTTCAAAACTTAGGCAAGAGCTTCGGCGAACACGAGGTACTGCGTGATGTAAATGCAGGTGTCGAGCGCGGGGACCGTATCGGCATCATCGGTGCCAACGGCACCGGCAAGACGACGCTTTTGCGGATCCTCTGCGGCGAGAGCCTGCCCGACGCCGGAGATGCCGCGTTCGGCACCGGCGTGACCACCGGCTACCTTGAGCAGAACGCCCGGCTGGACCCGTCGCTGGACATCTATGCCACAATGCGGCTGGTCTTTACCCCGGCGCTTGACGCCATGCAGGAGATGGACGCGCTGCAAAAGCAGCTGGCCGCAGACCCGCACAATGCGGAACTGACCGAAAAGATCGCCCACTGCACCGCTGTCATCGACGCGATGGACGCTTATAACATGGACACCCAGATCAAAAAGGTGCTCAACGGCATGGGCTTTCCCGCCGACACCTGGACAAAGCTGGCGGGCGTGCTTTCGGGCGGTGAGCAGACCCGGCTGCGTCTGGCACGGCTGCTGCTGGAGCGCCCCGACCTGCTGATCCTGGACGAGCCGACGAACCATCTGGACCTGGAAACGATGGAGTGGCTCGAAAATTATCTGAAAGCCTACCGCGGTGCGGTGCTCGTTGTCAGCCATGACCGCTACTTCCTCGACGCCGTCTGCACCCGCATTTGGGAGCTGCGCGGCAAGAGCATCAAGACCTACCGCGGCAACTACTCGGCCTATCTGCCCCAGCGCGAGGCTGCTGACGAGCGCCAGCAGAAGCTGCATGACGCCGCTGTAGAAAAAGCTGCCAAATTGCAGGACTACGTGGACCGCAATCTTGTGCGCGCCTCCACGACGAAGATGGCCCAGAGCCGCCGCAAGCAGCTGGAAAAGCTCGAGATCGTCGAGGCCCCGACCACCGAGGCGTGGGAGCTGAACTTTCGCTTTGAGTACGACATTGAGCCCTATGACGAGCTGGTCATCATGAAGAATCTGAGCGTCCATATCGGTGAGCGCACCCTCATCGACGCCTTGGACTATGTCGTTCACCGCGGGGACAAGCTCGTCATTGCAGGTCCCAACGGCGCAGGCAAGTCCACGCTTTTGCAGGTGCTGGACGGCAAGCGCCGCCCGTCGGGTGGTATGGTTCGCCTGGGCAGCGGCGCCAAGCCGGGCGTATTCACCCAGCAGCAGGCCCGCCGCGCAGGCCGCGTCATTGATGCCATCTGGAACCAGTACCCGCGCTTTACCGAACTTGAGGTCCGCAGCCATCTGGCACGCTTCGGCTACCGCGGCGAGGAGGTCTTTAAGGACTGTGCGTCGCTGTCCGGCGGTGAGCTGGCCCGCCTGCGCTTTGCCGAGCTGGCGCTCGAGCGCCCGAACCTGATGTTCCTGGACGAGCCGACGAACCACCTGGACATCTACATGCGCGAGAGCCTGACCCAGGCGCTGGCAGCCTACACCGGCACACTGCTGCTCGTTACCCATGACCGCTACCTGATGCAGACGCTGGGCTGCCCGATCATGTACCTGGAGGACGGCAAAGCGACGTTTTACCCGAGCTTTGCCGCCCTGCAAAACCGTGACGCCGGTAAAACCCAGGAGCAGCAAAAGACCGAGGACACTACCAAAAAGCAGGCATACGGCAAGGAGCAGCGCAAGCGCCGCGCCGAGGTCCGCGCCCGCCTGAAAAAGGTGGAGAGCGAGATCGAGGAGCTGGGTGCGCATATTGTCGAGCTGGAAAATGAGATCAACGACCCCGAGGTCCTGCGCGACCACCTGCTGCTGCGCGACAAATGCGACGAGCTTGACGACACTCGCTTCCACCAGCAGGAGCTCTACGACGAGTGGGAAAAGCTGGCCGAGGAGCAGGAAACCTTTGAAAACGAGGGCGAATGACCTTTTTACCGTTCTGTAACTTGTATTCCTGCCAAAAAGCGCTATACTATAGGTTTAGCAAGCTTACCAGGAAAAAGAGTATAGGAAAGTATGTAAGGCGGGTAGAACACATTGCAGACCACCATTATCGTAGCAACGCATAAACCGTACTGGGTGCCGGATGACCCGATGTACCTTCCGGTACAGATGGGCCATGCCGTCCACCCGGCCTGCGGCTATATCGGCGATGATACCGGCGACAATATCTCGGAGCGTAACGCAAATTTCTGCGAGCTGACGGGCCTGTACTGGGCGGCGCACAACATCGATTCCGATTATATCGGTATCGTGCATTATCGCCGCTATTTTGCCAGCCGCCGCAAAAGCCGCTTTGCGGACAAGAAGTCGCGTGTCATCAGCCATGAGGAGCTCTGCAGCATTCTGGCTACGACGAACGTCGTCCTGCCGAAGGAGCGCCACTATTTTATTGAGACGAACTACACCCAGTATATCCACGCCCATCACAAGCAGGATCTGGAGGTGACCCGCGCCATCATTGCGCGCAAATGCCCCGAGTACCTGCCCGCGTATGACCTGTATATGTCCAAGACCCACGGCCACCACTTCAACATGTTCGTCATGAAGAAGGAACTTTTGCAGCACTACTGCACCTGGCTGTTCGACATTCTGTTTGAGCTCGAGCGGGAGCTGGACATGACGGGCTACACGGTCAATGACCGCCGGGTCTTTGGATTTGTGAGCGAGCGTCTGCTGGATGCCTGGCTCACTACGAACAACATCAGCTTTGAGGAACTGAGCATCGTTTACATGGAGCACCAGAACTGGCTGCACAAGGGCACAGCCTTCCTCAAGCGCAAATTCTTCCCGAAAAAAGATGCTTGACGCAAAAAATGTCACGGCCATCGTCGTGACATACAACCGTCTGCCGCTGCTCAAACAATGCCTGGCCGCCCTGCGTGCCCAGACCGTGCAGGGCTTTACGGTGCTGCTGGTGGACAATGCGTCCACTGACGGCACGGCGGACTATATAAAGACGCTGGCAATGCCGGGGCTGGTCTGCCGCAATCCAGGGGAAAACCTCGGCGGTGCGGGCGGCTTTGCCTACGGCATCCGCGCCGCGGCGGAGCTGGGGTGTGAGGCCGTCTGGATCATGGACGACGACACGCTGCCCGAGCCGGACGCGCTGGCCGCCCTGCTGGCCGCCGATGCCGCCCACGGCGACGGCTGCGGCTGGCTGTCCAGCAGGGCACTCGCCCCGGACGGCACCGACCAGCCGATGAACCTGCAGCGCAAAACGATGTACCGCGATATTGACGGCTTCGACGCAGCGGAGATTCCCGCCGTGATGGCGAGCTTTGTCTCGCTGTTCCTGCGCACCGAAGCCGTGCGGCAGTTCGGCCTGCCGATTGCCGAGTTCTTCATCTGGTCCGACGACTGGGAGTACACCCGCCGCATTTCCCGCGCAAAGCCCTGCTATGTCATCCCGGCCAGCCGGGTCGTGCACGCCATGCAGAACCCCGGCGTCGTGAACATTGCCAGGGATGTGCCCGCCCGCTGGGCACGCTACCGCTATTTTTACCGCAACGATGTGGTGCTCTACCGCCGGGAGGGACTGTCCGGCTGGCTGTGGCTGCTGGCCAAGGACAGCTGGCACACCGTACAGGTCCTGCGCGACAGGCAGGGCTGCCGCGCCGAGCGCATAAAAATCATCTGGAAGGGCTTTGCCGCCGGGGTGCGGTTCCGCCCGCAGATACCGTACCTGCCATGAACCTGACAAAACAAATTTGCCATAAAGCTGCGCACTTTGACGCCGTCGCCTTTGACGTGTTTGACACGCTTATAAAACGCGACGTTGCTGTGCCGACAGGACTTTTCCGCCTGATGGGCGACGATTTTTACGCTGCCCGCATCCGGGCCGAGCGTGAGGCCCGCGCCGCCCAAAGCAGGGAAGTAACGCTGGCTGAAATCTACGCCCGCCCCTGCCTTGCCCGCTATGACGCAGCGGCAGAGTGCGCTGCAGAGCTGGCCGCCTGTGCGGCGAACAAGCCCGTGCTGGATGCGGTGCAAACGCTTAAAAAGCAGGGAAAAAAGCTCTACTATATCTCCGATATGTACCTGCCGCAGACGCAGATCGACGCGATGCTGCGCCGCTGCGGCTATCCCTGCTTTGACGGCGGCTTTGTCTCCTGTACTTACGGCGTGCAGAAGCGCAGCGGCAGACTGTTCAAGCGCTTTTTGCAGGAAACCGGCCTCACGGCGAGGCAGCTGCTTTTCATCGGTGACAGCTGGCGCGCCGATGTGGCCGGGGCCGCGCTGGCGGGCATCACCGCTTGGCATCTGCCGACGCCGCCTGCACCTGCGGATGACGCTGCGGCTTTTGTGGAGAACCGTCTGCCGCAGCAGCGATCTGACGGTGAGTCTCTCGGTTTTTCCGTGCTGGGACCGCTGGCAGCGGCATTCTGCCAATGGCTGCACGCGCACCGTGCCGCCCGCCCGGAGGCTCGGCTGTATTTCCTCGCCCGCGATATGTACCTGATGCGGGACGTCTATCACACGCTCTACCCGCAGGAGGAGACCGGCTATTTACAGGTCTCCCGCCGCAGCTTGGCTCCGGCGTTTCTGGCGGCGGGGGACTGGGCCACAGTGCTGGCCGCCCTGCCGCGGCAGACTTTGACCGGTGCGCAGATCGCCGAATACTGCGGCACGACCTGCCCGCCGGAGCTGGCGCACAGGCAGTTTGATTTGAAGCAGCCGGACAGGGAAGTGCTGCACGCCTTTTTTCGGCAGCTGCCCCGCCCGGACGCCGCCGACGCGGTCACAGCCTATCTGTCTGCGCAGGGTATCCGCCCCGGTGATTTCCTTGTTGACATCGGCAGCGGCGGTACAACGCAGCTGCTGTTAGAGCAACTGCTGCAATTTCCGCTGCACGGGCTGCAGCTCTCGGCGGATGACCGGCTGCGCACCCGCTTTGCGCCCGACCAAACGGAAGTATTCCTGTTTGACGGCAAGCCCGCGCCGCGCCTGTATTGGGCGGGTCAGCCGATGCTCGAACGCCTGCTCTCACAGGATGTCGGGGCCACGCTGGGCTACTGCGCGGAGAAGGGGGACATCGTCCGTGTGCGCACGGCCAGGCAGCCCGCCGAGCCGCGCATTGCACAGATCCAATCCGGTGTGCGCCGCTTTGCCGCCGCCTGGCGGGACAGCGTGCTGAACGGCCAGCCCATCCCGCCGCAGCGGGCCATTGCCCCGTTTTTGCGGCTGGTGGAAAGCCCGACAGCTTTACAGCTGAATATGCTCGGTGACCTGACGGTTGAGGACGGCGGCACCTATCCGCTGGCCGCGCCGCAGCATACAGCGCACTACCTGATCCACCCGCGGCAGGCAAGACGTGACTTTGCAGAGGCACGCTGGAAGATCGGCTTTTTGCAGCGTGCCGTACCGCTGCCGCTGCCTTACGGGAAATTATATCTGAAACTGAAAAAATAATGCGAAATGCGAAAGGAGGTACCCCCATGGCCAAGATCAGCGTGATCATCCCGGCGTACAATGCCGAGACGACCCTGCGCACCGCCGTGGAATCCATCCTTTCCCAGCAGGTGCCGGAACTCGAGATCATCATCGTCAACGACGGCTCGACGGACGGCACGGACCGGCTTTGCCACGCGCTGGCGAGCGAGTACCCTTGCATCTACGTCATCACCCAGAAAAATGCCGGCATCTGCGCGGCCCGCAACCGCGGCATGGAGGCTGCGAGCGGGGAGTACATCACCTTCTGTGACGATGACGACCTGTTCTGGCAGGGAGCGCTGCGCCTGCTTTTGCAGACGGCAGAGGACACCCGCGCCGACCTTGTGCGCGGCGGCTATGAGCTGCTGCGCCAGCGCCCGGACGGTACCTTTGCCGAGCAGCCGCACCCTGCCGGAAGCCCCTGCACGATAGCGCTGGGCCGCGGCGGCAGCTACGGTGCTTTTTTGGAGAACAGCGGCCCGCAGTTTGTATGGAACGCCCTCTACCGCCGCACGGCGCTGCTGGGGCTGCGCTTCAATGAGCGGTGCAGCTACGGGCTGGAGGACTTTGTCTTTAACGCCGCAGCCTACCGGCGCGTCGGCAAGGCGGTCTACATCCCGCAGGTCGTCTACCGTCATTTTGAGAGTGCGCAGAGCACCTCCTGCGCGCACACGGCGCAGGCACTTTTGGGCCGCATCCGGGCGCTGGAGCCATGGATGGAGGCTGAATTCCACGCCGCCCAGCGCTGGTGCGGCCCGGAGGAGCTGCAGGCCGTCTGGAAGGACCGCCGCGCACAGGCCGTCACCTTTTTGATGCACCAGCTGCGCGACGCACACGCCCCGGGCGTGCTGCGCCGCAAGGCCTGGCGCACGCTGCGGGAGGCCCTGGCCCCGTACCCGGGCAGTCTGTTGGACACCCTGCACGACGCAGGGCACAATAAAAAACAAACAATGGCACTGCTTTTATACCAGATGCGGCTGCAGAAGCTCTACGATCTGCTGCCGGTCAGAGAGGAACAGTTATGAAAACGATTCTTGTTACCGGCGCAGCGGGCTACATTGGCCGCCATGTCGTAAAAAATGCACTGGACCGCGGCTACCGCGTCATTGCGGCGGATTTTAACTTCAAGGGCGTCGACGAGCGCGCCGAGTTCTGCGATGTGCCGCTGTTCGGCGGTGACGCCGACCTGTACCGCAAGCTGGGCAGCCCGGACGTCTGCATCCATCTGGCTTGGCGCGACGGCTTCCGCCATAATTCCGCCGCCCACATGAAGGATCTGTCCAGCCATGTGACGTTTTTGAACACGCTGATCGACGGCGGCCTGAAGGACCTGAGCGTCATGGGCACGATGCATGAGGTCGGCTACTGGGAGGGTGCTATCAACGAGAGCACGCCCTGCAAGCCGCAGAGCCAGTACGGCATTGCCAAGAACGCCCTGCGCCAGAGCATGATGCTGACGCTGGCGGATTCCCCCTGCAAGCTGCATTGGCTGCGCGCATACTATATCACCGGTGACGAGGCGCACGGCAGCTCGATCTTTGCCAAGATCACCCAGGCCGAGCAGGACGGCAAAAAGACTTTCCCGTTCACGAGCGGCAGCAACCTCTATGACTTCATCGACGTGGACGAGCTGGCCAACATGATCGTGGCCGCCAGCGTGCAGGAGGAGATCAACGGCATCATCAATGTCTGCACCGGCAAGCCGATGAGTCTGGCGGACCGCGTGGAGCAGTTCCTGCGCGACAAGAACTACAAGATCAAGCTCGACTACGGCGCGTTCCCGGACCGTCCGTATGACAGCCCGGGCACCTGGGGCGACCCGACAAAAATCAACCGCATTCTGGCAAACGATACCTGCAAGCGTGCATAACATACAAAAAGGAAAAACGCAATGAAACGATTGGGCATCTTTTTCTTCTACGAAAAAAACGGCGACGTGGATGATTTTATCACCTACTACCTTGCCGACCTGAATAAGAACCTGACCGAGCTGGTCGTTGTCTGCAACGGCAAATTGAGCGAGCAGGGCCGCGCGGCCTTCTCACAGTTTACCGACAACATCATCGTGCGCGAGAACAAGGGCCTTGACGTCTGGGCGTACAAGACCGCGCTGGATTCCTACGGCTGGGCGAAGCTCTCGGAATTTGACGAGATCGTCATGACGAACTCCACCCTGATGGGTCCTGTGCGCCCGCTGAAAGAGATGTTCGACGCCATGTGGGAGAACCAGGACCTCGATTTCTGGGGCCTGTCCATCCACCACGGTGCCAAGTCGAACCCCTTCAAGGGCAAGCACCTGTATAACTATCTGCCCGTACACATCCAGTCTCACTTCATCGTTTACCGTCGGCGCTTTGTGCAGAACCCGGAGCTGCAGGCCTACTGGGACAACATGCCGATGATCGAGAGCTACACCGACTCGGTGCAGCGATACGAGGCTGTGTTCACCAAGCAGTTTGAGGATAAGGGCTTCAAGTGGGATGTCTATGTGAAAACCGACGACCTGAAGGACTTCACAGACTATCCGCTGCTCGTCTGCCCGACGCTTTTATTGCGGGAGAAAAAATGCCCGCTGTTCAAGCGCCGCAGCTTTATGCACGAGCTGGAGGCCTATCTCAACGACACGGCAGGTGAGCCGGTGCAGGAGCTGTACGACTATCTGCGGGATGAGACAGACTATCCGATGGACCTCATCTGGAAGAACATGATCCGCACGATGCACCCGCACGATTTTACCCGCAATCTCGCGCTGACCCGCATCATCGAGCCGACGGTGTTGGACGAGGCAACGGCACAGAGCATCCGCCAAAACCGCCGCATTGCGCTGGCCATGCACCTGTATTTCATGGACATGCTGGATTCCAGCAAGGCGTTTGCGGCAAAGTTCCCGCCAGAGACGGATATTTTCATCTCGACGAGCAGTGCTGATAAAAAGCCGCAGATCGAGGCCGCCTTTGCGGACCTGAACGTCCGCAGCGTCACCGTGACCGTGGTGGAGAACCAGGGCCGCGACGTCGGCGCCTTCCTCTGTGACCTGGCCCCGCAGCTGCGGGACTATGACTACGCCTGCTTCATGCACGACAAAAAAGCCATCCAGACCCGCCCCGGCAGCGTCGGCGCGAGCTTTGGCTATGTCTGCAATGAGAATGTCTGCAAAAACGCTGCTCATGTGCTGAATGTGCTGTGCGAGTTTGAGAAGGACCCGTACCTCGGCATTCTCTGCCCGCCGTACCCGACGCACGGACTTTACTTCATGAATATGTGCTCCGGCGGCTGGGGCCCGAACTTTGAGAACACGAAAAAGCTGATGAAAGACCTTGGCATCGATGCGCCTGTTTCCGGTGAAAAATCGCCCATTGCGCCCTACGGCAGTGTGTTCTGGTTCCGCCCCAAGGCACTGGCACCGCTGTTTGACCACGGGTGGCAGCACTCGGACTTCCCGCCCGAGCCGCTGCCCCAGGACGGCACGATCAGCCATGCCATTGAGCGCATCTATCCGTTTGTGGCCCAGAACGCGGGCTACTACCCGGCAGTGGTCATGAGCAAGAGCTACGCCGTGACCCACAACGATACGATGCAGGCCTACGCGGGCGGCGTGATCCGCCCGCTGGCCCGCGTGTTTGACTGCACGACCTTCTATGGTGCGGTCAGCTCGGCCACCGGCTTTGCCTACAAAAAGCACCACCTATTCAGCCACTACGGCCCGTACTCCGACAGCCGCCGCCGTCACGCGCGCAACTGGCTGCGGGACAATCTGCCCGCAGGCTCCTACAAGGTCATCATCAACACCAAGCGCGCTATCTTTGGCCCCCACGAAGGCCCCTATGAGGACTGACAACGCATGAAACGACTGGTCATCTACTTTCACTATGACCCGGCAGGCTGCATCGATACGGCCTGCCGCATTGCCGTACAGGCTGTGCAGAAATACGGCAGGGTCGTATTCGTCACCAACGGTACACTTGCCCCGGCGGACCGCGTCTGGGTGCGCCAGTCCGGTGCGGGCCGCATCGAACGGGAAAACGTCGGTTTCGACGTCGGCGCATACAGGGAGGCTCTGTTGACTCTGGGCCGGGAGAAGCTGGCCGAGTATGAGGAAATCGTCCTGATGAACTACACGCTGGCCGGGCCGGTCTGCTCACTGGCGGCGATGTTCACTGCGATGGACGCCCGCCCGGAGTTGGACTTCTGGGGGCTGACCCGCCACTACGCCATGCAGAGCCGCCGCTTTGGCGGCGCAGTGCCCGAGCATCTGCAATCCCATTTTATTGCGGTGCGCCCGCGGCTGTTCAACAGTGATGATTTCTGGAACTACTGGCAGGAAATGGCGCTGCCGGCCAGCTACGAGCAGTCTATCATCCGCCACGAAACGCGGTTCACGCCGTATTTTGCCGCCAGGGGCTATGCCTGGGATACCTACGTGCAGACGGACGACCTGAAACCGGTTTTTGTAAACCCCATTATGGCCTGCCCGCGGGAACTGCTGGCAAACCGCGGCTGCCCGTTTTTCAAACGGCGCAGCCTGTTCACGCCCTATGCGGATGAACTGCGCCGCACGGACGGCCTCGCCGCGCGGGAACTCTGCGACTATGTGACGGCCTATACGGATTTTCCGCTGGAGCTGCTGCTGGTCTCGCTGTTAAAAACACAGCCGCTTTCAGCCCTTGCCCAAAACCTGCACTGGTGCTATCCTGTCGGCGCACCGACAGGGGAAACGCCCGACCTGAACGAGCTGGGCCTGCGGCTGCTTCATTACGAACAGCCCGCCGCGGACCCCGTGACCGACTGGTATAACCGGCAGACAGCCGCCAACGCGGACACACTGCTGGCAGAAGCTGCTGCTTTGTTTGAAAAAAAGCCGATGCTTGGCGTGTTAAGCCCCTCTCTGCCGCTGTGGCAGGGCTGCACCGCCGCCCGCCGCGCCGCCTGGATGCGGGAGAAGGACGCACTGGCACAGGAGGTATCCGTGCCCGTCGGCAGTGACCCGCCGCCCGCGCCCAACTGCGGCTGGGTGCTTGTGCGGGAGTCTGCCTTCCCGGACGGCATCCCCGCCTGCACAAGCCAGCGTGACGCCTGGAAGCTGGCCCTGACCGCCCAGAAAAACGGTGCCTATGCCGCCGCCTTTGAGCCGCTGACCCGGTCTGCGGCGCGGGCGGATATTTTAAATGAGTATGAGACCGCCGCCGCTCAGCCTGCCGCTGTAGCCAAGCAGCTGGGGCGGCTCGTCAAGCACAGACTGCAAAAGTAAAAGGGGAGACCACCCATCAAAAAGCAACGCCTGTTTTATCTTGATCTTGTCCGTGCCGCAGCGCTGATCTGCATCTTGATCGTGCATTTCAACGCGACGGTCACGGGGTATTTTACGCTGCCGCACAAGCTCTTTACCAGCACGCTGCCGCTGGGCATTTATCTGGGAGATTTCGGCTCCTCGCTGTTTTTCATTGTGTCCGGCGCATCGCTGGCGCTGACCGTCCCGGCGGAGCAGAACCCTGCGCAGTTTTACAAAAGGCGCGCGAGGGCTGTCTACCCGCTGTTCTGGCTCGCGTGGTTCGTCGTGTTCAGCTATCGGTTTGTGGCGCACCCCGGCAGCTTCGGCGGGGCCAGGACCGTCACGCTGGTGCTGACGCTTCTGGGTCTCGACAACTTTGCCGTTGCCGCGGGCTGGGTCGGAACAGACTTTGCCTGTGTGGGCGAGTGGTTCCTCGGCAGCATCCTGTTTTTATACCTGCTGTTCCCGCTTTTGCAGCGGGGGCTGCGCAAAAGGCCGTGGCTGACCTGGGCGCTGACGCTGGCGGTCTGCATCCCGGTGCACCTGCTGGGCTGGGACGCGCGGCTTGTGGCCGTGCATATCCCGGAATTTCTGTTCGGCATGACGTTTTTAACGCTCGCCGGACGCACACGGTATATTTTGGCCCCGCTGCTGCTGGCGGGGGCCGTGCTGGCACAGCCCTGGGACGGTAAGATCACCTGCGCGCTGGCCGGTGCCGGGGTGTTCATCCTGCTGGCGCTGGCGGCCCCGCTGCTGGACCGCCCGTGGCCCCGCGCGGTGGGCGCACAGCTTGCCAAAATATCCTACGCGGTGTTCCTTGTGCATCACGTTTTGATCCAGGAGCTGGCCGCGCACTTTGATCTGGCGGTACTGTCCCGCCGGGACACGGCGTTTTTGTTTGTCGTCTATCTGGCCGCAACATTTGCCGCAGCGCACGCGTTGCTCTGGCTGCAAAGGACGCTGCGCACCGGCCTTGCCGCCCTGTGCCCCCAAATATAAAGCTCCGCCCGCTGTTTCCACAAAAACAGCGGGTATTTTTTTAACATTGTGCGCCCGCGCCCTCTGTACAAAAACGGGCGGGTACGGTATAATAGAAAATAATGTTTGAAACTAGGAAAGGGGCGTTCCACTGTGTCCGAATTCTCTGTTTCCCTTGCAAAATTGGCCGAGGAAGCCAACCTGACGATTGCCTACACCCCCTGTGAGCTGGATAAAATTCAGGTCACAGCCACCGAGGTCTACCGTCCGGGCATCCTGCTGGCCGGTTACTACGAAAACTTTGACAGCAAACGCATCCAGATCATCGGCCTGACCGAGATGTCCTATCTGGATGAGCTGTCCACCTCACTGCGCAACACCCATCTGGAAAAGCTGTTCTCCTTCCAGCCGCCGGCCATCGTGCTGACCCGCGGCATGCAGCCGCTTTCCGAAATGATGCAGTTTGCCAAGCAGTACGGTGTGCCGATCCTGATGTCCACCGAGATGACGTCCGCCCTGATGGGGCAGCTCATCACGACCCTGAACACCGAGCTGGCCCCCCGCATCACACGCCACGGCGTGCTTGTCGAGGTTTACGGCGAGGGCATCCTGATTCTGGGCGACTCCGGTGTCGGCAAGAGCGAGACGGCCATTGAGCTCGTCAAGCGCGGCCACCGCCTGATCGCTGATGATGCGGTTGAGCTGCGCCGGGTATCCTACCGCAAAATTTTAGGCACCGCGCCCGCCAACATCCGCCACTTTATTGAGCTGCGCGGCATCGGCATTATCAACGTGGCGCGGGTGTTCGGCATCGGCTCGGTCCGCTCGAGCGTCGAGGTCGAGATGGTCGTCCAGCTCGAGCCCTGGGACCGCACCAAGAACTATGACCGCACGGGCCTGGAGACGGAGTATTACGACATCCTCGGTGTCAAGGTGCCCAGCATGCTCATTCCCGTTATGCCGGGCCGTAACCTGGCCGTCATTCTGGAAACGGCTGCCATCAACAACCGCCAGAAGGAGATGGGCTACAACGCCGCCAAGGAGCTGCTGACCCAGCTGGGCCTGGCAGACGACATTACAAAATAAAAGAGGTTTTTCCGTTCCATGCAGATGATCGCAGACCTGCACACGCATACCCTGTGCGCAACGCACGCATACAATACTTTTACGGAAATGGCCGCAGCCGCTAAGGAGATCGGCTACTGCGCACTGGCTGTGACCGACCATGCGCCCGCCATGCCGGATTCGCCCCACGCCTGGCACTTCCAGAACTGGAGCGCGATGCCCCGGGAAATCGGCGGTGTCGTCATGCTCTACGGAGCGGAGGCCAACGTCATGGACACCAAAGGTGGGCTGGACCTTTCGGAAAGCCAGCTCAAAGCGCAGGATTGGGTCGTCGCATCCATCCATAGCTCCTGCGTGCCGGGTCTGCTGACCCGCAGGGAGGCTAACCGCCTCTGGCTGGCTGTGGCCGAGAACCCCTATGTCGACATCATCGGTCACTCCGAGCAGGAAAACTACCGCTATGACTACGACCTTGTCACGAAGGCATTTGCCCGAAATCACAAGGTCGTGGAGCTGAACGGCAACTCGTTCAATGTCCGCAGGGACGGCATCCCCAATATGTGCGCCCTGCTGCGGGCCTGCCTTGCCAACGGCTGTCATATTTCATTGGACAGTGATGCCCACAGCACCCACCAGCTGCAGCACGGCCTGACGGCCCTCTACGCCATGCTGGAGGAAATGCAGTTCCCGCAGGAGCTGATCGTGAACGCGACGCGGGAAAATCTGGTACAGGAATTACAACTGCACGGCAAGCCCTGTGCAGAAGAAGTAGGAGGAATTTTGTTATGAGCAAATACACGATTGGTATCGACCTGGGCGGCACCACAATGACCGCCGGTATTGTCAACGAAAATTATGAGATCGTCGGCAAGCTGACCTGGGCAACCCGTCTGCCGCGCCCGGCGGAGGATCTGGAAAAGGCACTGGCCGACCTGTGCCGCACCGTGGCCCGGGATAATAAGGTCGATTTTGCCGATATAAAATATGTCGGCATCGGCACGCCCGGCAGCGTGAACTTTACCACCGGCTTCGTAGGCTTCAACACGAACTTCGGCTATTACGACTGGAACCTCGGCCCTGACCTCGAGGCCCTGCTCGGCTGCAAGGTCTATGTCGAGAACGACGCCAACGCCGCCGCCTACGGCGAGTACATTGCGGGCGGTGCAAAGGGGTACAACGATGCGGTCGTCATTACTTTGGGCACCGGCATCGGCAGCGGCATTATCCTGGGCGGCAAGATTTTGCGCGGCTTCAACTTCGCCGCCGGTGAAATGGGTCACAACGTCATTGTCAAGGACGGCATCCAGTGCACCTGCGGACGCAGGGGCTGCTGGGAGCGCTACGCCTCCGCCAGCGCGCTGACCCGCGAGACGAAGGCCGCCATGCAGGCCGACAAGAACACCATTATGTGGAAGATGACCCAGGACATCGACCACGTCAACGCCAAGCTGGCCTTTGATGCCGCTGCCAAGGGTGACGAGACCGCCCGGAAGGTCATCGACAGCTGGATCGAGTATGTCGGCGTCGGCATCGCCAACGTCATCAACACGTTCGAGCCGGAGGTCATCTGCATCGGCGGCGGTGTGTCCAACCAGGGCGAGGTCCTGCTGGCCCCCGTCCGCGCCTATGCGGAGAACGAGACCCGGAACATCACCACCGGCAAGTTCCCGGTCATCTGCGCCTGCCAGCTGCACAACGATGCAGGTGTGATCGGCGCTGCCGCACTGGGCAGTTCTATTTGATAAAACGCTGATACTACGGAGGTTTCCATGCAGGAACAGACGATCACGGCTCTGTGCGCGGCGCTGACGGCACAGCAGCTGCCCTTTGCGCAGGGGGAGCCGCTGGCCCCCCACACGACGTTTAAGATCGGCGGCCCGGCAGCCTTCTGGTGTACGCCCCGGAATGCAGAGCAGTTGCGCCACACCCTGCAGCTCTGCCGGGAAAACGGTGTCCGCGTCTACCTGCTCGGCAACGGCTCCAACACACTGTTTGACGATACCGGGTTTGACGGCGCGGTCATTGATATGCGCGGCCTGTCCGGGATGGAAAACTCCGGCCTTGATACGGACGTGGTGCGCATCACCGCCGGGGCCGGGCAGACGCTGGGGCGGCTGTGCAGCAAGGCGCAGACGCTGGGCCTGACGGGTCTGGAATTTGCCTGCGGCATCCCCGGTACGGTGGGCGGTGCGGTCTATATGAACGCCGGCGCCTACGGCAATGAGCTGAAGGATGTGCTGGAGAGCGTGACCTTCCTTGACAGTGATTTGCAGCTGCGCACACTGCCTGCGGCAGACCTGGCCATGGGCTACCGCACGAGCATTTTTGAGCAGAACCCCGACTGGTGCATTCTGTCGGCCACGGTGGTGCTGCACCGCGGTGACGGAGCCGCCGTGCTGGCCCGTATGCAGGAGCTGCTGGGCAAGCGCAGGGAAAAGCAGCCCCTTGAATGGCCGAGCGCCGGCAGCACCTTCAAGCGGCCCCAGGGCGCGTTTGCGGGCAAGCTGATCGAGGACTGCGGCCTGCGGGGCTTTACCGTGGGCGGCGCACAGATCAGTGAAAAGCACTGCGGCTTTGTCATCAACCGCGGCGGCGCGACCTGCGCCGACGTGGTCGCACTGACCGAGCAGGTCCGGCAAATTGTTGAGGACAGGACCGGCTTTGTGCTGGAACGCGAAATTCGCGTGGTAAAATAAGAGAGCGGTGGGGAAGATGAATTTTCTGATCGTGACCGGTCTTTCCGGCGCGGGCAAGTCAATGGCTGTCAACGCGCTGGAGGACATCGGCTTTTTCTGCATTGACAACATCCCGGTGGCGCTGCTGCCGCGTATCGTGGACTTCGCCCTGCAGGGCGAAAACCAGCTGAACCGCGTCGCCGTCGTCATGGACGTGCGCGGCGTGCGCAGCATTGAAAAGCTGCAGGAGGCGCTGGCCGACCTTGATGAAAAGAAGATCGACTACGATATTCTTTTCCTGGATGCCAACGATGCAGCCATTCAGCGCCGCTACAAGGAGACGCGCCGCCAGCACCCGCTGGCTGCCGCCGAGAAAATTCCCATCACCGAGGCCATCGCGCGGGAACGCCGCCTTCTGCAGCCGCTGCGCGATAAGGCAAAATATGTCATTGACACGTCGCTGCTCTCGGCGGCGCAGAACCGGGAGCGGGTGTGCAGCCTGTTCCTGGACAAGGGCGAAAGCCCGATGGAGCTGATGGTCGTATCCTTCGGCTTCAAGTACGGGCTGCCGCAGGAGGCAGATCTCGTGCTCGATGTGCGCTGCCTGCCGAACCCCTTCTATGTACCGGAGCTCAAGCACAAGACCGGTCTGGATCAGGAGGTCGTTGACTACGTCATGGCCTCCGAGGAATCGCAGGAGCTGCTGCACCGCTATGAGTATATGCTCGAATACGCGCTGCCGCTCTACGTGAAGGAGGGCAAGAGCCAGCTGATGATCGCGGTGGGCTGCACCGGCGGCAAGCACCGCTCCATCACCTTTGCGCGTAAGATCGGTGAATTTTGCAAGAAGCTCGGCTACGCACCCAGCGTACAGCACCGCGACGTGAACCGAAGTCTATAATAAGGGAGAACACCGCCTTGAGCTTTTCTCAAGAAGTGAAAAACGAAATACTGCGCCGCAAAATTTCAAAGCCCTGCTGCAACATGGCCGCCGCGTATGCGGTGGCCTGTTTTGGCAAATACTTTGATGACCGCGGCGTTGTTCTGCAAACCGAAAATGAGGGCGTGGCCCATTTCGCCCAAAAGCTCTACCGCCGCTGCGGCGTGCAGGGGACGGTCATCAGCAAGGAGCGCCCCACCGGCCCCGTGTATGAGTTCAGCGTGAAGGACCCTGACGAGGTCGCCAAAATGCTGGCGCTCTTTGGCCACACCGGCAAGGAGCCGACCCTGCGCATCCGCCCGGAAAACTTCAAATGCCAAAACTGTATGCAGGCGTTCATCGCCACGGCGTTTCTGTGCTGCGGCACGATGACAGACCCCGAAAAGAGCTATAATCTGGAGTTCCTCTCCACGCGGCATTACCTTTCCCAACAGCTGGAGGCCATGCTGGCGGAGCACAACTTCCACCCGCACCGCGCACTGCGCAAGGGCGCGAACACGATCTACATCAAGGCGGCGGATCATATCGAGGACCTGCTGACCTTTATGGGCGCGGGCGGCGCGGCCATGCGTATCATGGACCAGCGTATGTACAATGAAATGCGCAACAAGACGAACCGCCTTTCCAACTGCGAGACGGCCAACATCAGCAAAAGCGTGAATGCCGCCGTGCAGGTGCAGCTGGCGATTGAAAAGCTGCAGGCGGCGGGGGCGCTGAACACCCTGCCCGAGACCCTGCGCCACACCGCCAGGCTGCGGATGCAGTACCCAGACCTGCCGCTGGCCAAGCTGGCGCAGAAGTTTGACCCGCCAGTCAGCAAGGCCGGGCTTTCCCACCGCATGAAGAAGATCCAGGAGGCCGCCGCCCGTCTGGATGCTGCCCCGGAGCCTACCGAAAAGGAAGCAACGAATGCCTGAAACGACCCAAAGACAATTTACCCACCTGCATGTGCATACCGAGTACAGTCTGCTGGATGGTGCCTGCCGCATTGACCGGATGTTTGACCGACTGAAGGCGATGGGGCAGACGGCGTGTGCCATCACGGATCACGGCGTCATGTACGGCTGTGTGGCGTTTTTTGACGCCGCCAAGGCCGCAGGCATCAAGCCGATCATCGGCTGTGAGGTCTATGTAGCGACCCGCACCCGGTTTGACAAGGTCAACCGCATCGACGGCAACAACCACCTGATTTTGCTGTGCAAAAATGAGACAGGCTACAAGAACCTTATCAAGATGGTCTCCGCCGGCTTTACCGAGGGCTTTTACTCAAAGCCCCGCATCGACAAGCAGCTGCTGGAAAAATACCACGACGGCCTGATCTGCCTGTCTGCTTGTCTCGCGGGCGAGATCCCCAAGGCACTGCTGGCGGGGGACTACGACCGCGCCAGGCAGACGGCCCTGTGGTACCGTGACCTGTTTGGTGCGGAAAACTACTATATCGAATTGCAGGACCACGGCCTTGAGGAGGACCAGGCCGTGCTGCCGCAGCTCATCCGCTTAGCACGTGAGACCGGCATCCCGATGGTCGCAACGAACGACGCCCACTACATCACGAAAGAGGACGCCAAGATGCAGAGCATTCTGCTGTGCATCCAGACCGGCAAGACCATCAACGATGTGGACCGCATGGAGTTCCAGACCGACGAGTTCTACCTGAAATCCACCGATGAGATGTACGACCTGTTCTCGATGGTGCCGGAGGCCTGCGAGAACACGAACAAAATTGCCGAGCAGTGCAATTTCGAGTTCACCTTTGGCGAGACAAAGCTTCCGTACTTCAAGGCCCCGGACGGCATGGAGAACCAGGAATACTTTGAAAAGCTCTGCTGGGACGGCCTCGAGCGCCGCTATCCCGGCAGGGTCACGGACGCTTTGAAGGAGCGTCTGACCTATGAGATCAATGTCGTCAAGACGATGGGCTACACGAACTACTACCTTATCGTCTACGACTTTATCAACTACGCCAAAAGCCACGACATCCCCGTCGGACCGGGCCGCGGCTCCGGCGCGGGCAGTCTGGCGGCCTACTGCGTTGGCATCACCGACATAGACCCCATCCGGTACAATCTGATTTTTGAACGCTTCCTGAACCCCGAGCGCGTCTCAATGCCCGACTTTGACGTTGACTTCTGCTACGAGCGCCGTCAGGAGGTCATTGACTACGTCAACGAGAAGTATGGCCGCGACCATGTGGCCCAGATCGTGACGTTCGGTACGATGGCCGCCCGCGCCGCCGTGCGCGATGTGGGCCGCGTTATGGGCATGAGCTATCAGGACGTGGACCGTGTGGCAAAGCTCATCCCCACAGACCTGAAAATGACGCTGAAAAAGGCGCTGGAGGTCAGCCCCGACTTAAAGACGCTGTACGACGCCGACAATCAGGTGCATGAGCTGATCGACACCTCGCTGAAGGTCGAGGGCATGCCGCGCCATGCCTCCACCCACGCGGCGGGCGTCGTCATCACCCGTGACCCCGCTACCGAGTATGTGCCGCTGTCCACCAACGACGGCCTGCCCGTGACCCAGTTCAACATGGTGGAGATCGAGCGTCTGGGTCTTTTGAAAATGGATTTTCTGGGTCTGCGCACGCTGACGGTCATCCATGATACCGAGCTGGCCGTGCGCCGCAAGGACCCGGATTTCCGCGTTGCGAACCTCGACTATGACGATCCCGACACCTACGCGATGCTGGCAAAGGGCGAGACCGAGGGTATCTTCCAGCTTGAATCCACGGGCATGACGCAGGTGCTTGTCGGCATGCGCCCGAAAAACCTCGAGGACATTATCGCACTGATCTCGCTCTACCGCCCCGGCCCGATGGACTCTATTCCGACCTATCTGCGCAACCGCAAGGACCCGTCCCATGTGATCTATAAGACGCCGCAGATGGCGCACATCGTCGATGTCACGAACGGCGTTGTCATCTATCAGGAGCAGGTCATGCAGATCTGCCGCGAGCTGGCCGGCTTCAGCTTCGGCCAGGCTGATAACGTCCGCCGCGCCATGAGTAAAAAGAAGCTCAAGGTCATGGAGGCGGAGCGTGAGCACTTCGTCCACGGCTGCAAGGAGCCGGGCAAGGAGTGCGCGGGCTGTGTTGCCAACGGCGTGCCGGAAAATATTGCCAACGAAATTTACGACGATATGATCAGCTTTGCGTCGTATGCGTTCAACAAATCCCACGCCGCCTGCTACGCCTACGTGGCGTTCCAGACTGCGTATTTGAAATGCCACTACCCGCATGAGTTCATGGCGGCGCTGCTGACGAGCGTGCTCGACAACACATCCAAGGTCATTGAGTACACGACGGAATGCCAGCGCTTGGGGATAAAGGTCCAGCAGCCTGACATCAACGTGTCGCGCGGCGGCTTCACGGCGGACGGCGAGCGGATCCGCTTTGGCCTGAACGCTGTCAAGAGCGTGGGCCGCGACCTGATCGAGGCCGTCATTAAGGAACGTGCCGAGCGCCCCTATAGCAGCCTCTATGACTTCTGCAAGCGGCTGCACGGCACGGGTCTCAACCGCCGCGCACTGGAGAACCTTGTCAAAGCCGGTGCATTCGATACTCTGGAGCCGACCCGCCACGGTATGCTCGAGAGTGTCGAGGGTATTCTGAAAAGCGTCGAGACCGACGCCCGCCAGAATCTGGACGGCCAGATGGACCTGTTCGGCCTGATGGGCGGAGTGGAGAACGAGAAACCGGCAAACGACTATAAGGTTCCGAACCTGCCGGAATATTCCGCCTCTGATTTGCTGAAAATGGAGAAGGAGGTCTCCGGCCTCTACCTGTCCGGCCATCCGCTGGACGCCTACCGTGCCCAAATCGCGCAGGTTTCCACCTGCACGATTGCTCAGCTGCTGGGCGAGGACGCAAAGCAGTTTGACAACCAGACGGTGACGCTTGTCTGCACAATCGTCAAAAATAAGATCATGACCACCAAGTCCAACACGCTGATGGCCTTTACCACCGTCGAGGACCTGACCGGCAGCATGGAGCTGCTGGTGTTCCCGCGCATCCTGGCCGAGTGCCGCGCGGCCTTGCAGGAAAACGCCGTTGTGGTCGCCAATGGCCGCGTCTCCGTCAAGGAGGACGAGGCCGCCCGCCTGATCGTCGAGGGAGTGCAGCCCATCGAGACCTACGACCCCGGTAAAAACTTTGGCATGAACCGCGTGGAGCGCGTCAAGCGTGAGACAAGCGGGGGAGGGGCCGCCGGGTATTTTCTGACCGTGCCCTCCCGCGACAGCGCGCAGATGCACAAGGTAGAAAACCTGCTTTGCAACATTTTCGACGGGGGCACGGTGCGGGTGTATTTCCGCTTCCAAGATACCGGCAGGGCCATGCTGGCGCGGCACATGGCGGTAAAGGACGACCCGCTTCTGCGCGCCGAATTGGAGCGCATTTTGGGCAAGGACTGTGTAAAAGTTCAGGATGTTGAACGCTCTGCAAAATAAATCCATACGTTTTGCGCGATTTATCCATAATTTCAGGGCGCAAAGTGTGGTATAATGTGTATGGTCGCGAGATTGTTAAAAATTTATTGTAACGTGATGACCACGCCTGAATAAATCGTAATGGTTCAGGCGGGTCCATAGTTCCCGAAATAGGAGGGGCTCGCTTTATGGCTAAGGAAATCAAAACGATCGGTGTGCTCACCAGCGGCGGTGACGCACCTGGCATGAACGCCGCTGTGCGTGCCATTGTTCGTGCAGGCATCAGCAAGGGCTACCGCATGATGGGCATCCAGCGTGGTTACAACGGCCTGATCAACGGCGAAGTTTATGAAATGAACGTCCGCAGCGTATCGGAGATCATCCACCGTGGCGGTACGATTCTGTATACCGCGCGCTGCCTGGAGTTCAAGACGAAGGAAGGACAGGCCAAGGGTCTTGCCCGCTGCAAGGAGCTGGGCATCGACGCACTGGTCGTCATCGGCGGTGACGGCTCCTTCATGGGTGCCCGTGCGCTGGCCAACCAGGGTATTCCCTGCATCGGCCTGCCCGGCACCATCGATAACGACATCGCCTGCAGCGAATACACCATCGGCTACGATACGGCTATGAATACCGCTGTCGAGGCCATCGATAAGCTGCGCGACACCACCCAGAGTCATGACCGTTGCTCTGTCGTTGAGGTCATGGGCCATCATGCCGGTTATATTGCCCTGAACGTCGGTATCGCTACCGGCGCTGTGGCTGTCCTGCTGCCTGAGATCCCGTTCGATTTTGAGCGCGATATTCTCGAGCGTATGCGCCAGACTCAGGTCACGGGCAAGAAGCACTTCATTATCATCGTGTCCGAGGGCGTTGTCGGTGCGCAGGAGCTGGCCAACCAGATCCAGGCGGCCACCGGCGTTGACTCCCGTGCAACCGTTCTGGGCCATATCCAGCGCGGCGGCTCCCCGACGGTCCGTGACCGCGTGAACGCCTCGCTGATGGGCTACCACGCCATTGACCTGCTGGACAAGGGCATCTACAACCGTGTTGTTGCCGTCTCCGGCGACAAGATCGTTGACTACGATGTCAACGTTGCACTGTCCATGCACAAGACGATTGACCGCGATATGATCGAGATCGCCAAAGCAATCTCTATCTAAAAGTACAGCTTGCAGGGCCGCATTCCGCAGGGAATGCGGCCTTTTTGTCATTCTGATATATTTTATAAGCGTAACCCAGCTTTTATAAGATAAGTTTTTATAAGATTTTTGCAAAAACCTGTTGACATTTGAAAAAAGGTTTGCTATAATAGCAAACGTCGTCAGGAGCAAACGCACCGAGGCGACGCCAGCTATGGGGGATTAGCTCAGCTGGGAGAGCGCTTGCATGGCATGCAAGAGGTCACCGGTTCGATCCCGGTATTCTCCACCACAAAGACTTGTCAGAAAATTCTGGCAGGTCTTTTTTTACATATTCGATTATTAGCGCACCCTGCATGCAAAGAACCCATCCGCTTTGTCACACGCCGCGTAAAACACCTCACCATGCTGGCCGATGCCCTGCGCGTGGAGCCGGGCGTCCAGCCAGCGCTCGTCGCGGCCTGCAGCCTTTAAATTGTCCTGCATGAGATGGCCGTCTATAATCAGGTCATACCAGGTACTGGCGGCGTCCGGGTGCAGCTGCATATCGTCGGGCGTCAGGGGACGGCTGCAGCTTTTGGGCAGAAAGCTGATCTGGCCGTTTGTCTCTAAAATTGCCGTTTCTATTTCGTTCGGGTCAAAGTACCCGGCCACGCGGGCCTGACCCAGGAACTCGTTCACGTCGATGGCAGCGCGCTGCAGGCTGCTTTTCAGGATAACACCGCCGTCCATCAAAATCAGGCTGCGTCCGCTCCAAAGGCTGCGCATAGCGTTGCTCTTGCAGGCAGTGTAGTGCACGAACCACGTCACCAGCCCATAGACCACAAGCGCAGAGAAGGGCCGCCACCACTGCTCAAGATTCGTCGCCAGCTCTGCGCCGATGGAACCCACCGTGACGGCGTTCAGGTAGTCGAACGGGCTCATCTGCGCAATCTGCCGCTTGCCGCCCGCGCGGGTGAAAATAAACATCGCGGCCAGCGACAGCAGGCTCGTCAGCACGACCTGCCCGACCTCCGGAAAAACGTCAGCCATAAAAAACACTCCTCTCTGCGTTAGCTTTTGCGCAGTTATGACCTTTTATGCAGAAAAATCAGTTGACAAGCGGCACAAAACGGCATATAATAAGCCTGTAAAAAGGAAAATAGCGATGAAAGGGCCAATGCCGTCCGTTCCGTCCCTCAGAGAGAAAGCCGTTTGGTGCAAGGCTTTCACGCGGAAGCACGGCAGAGCCACCCCGGAGCTTTCGGTGCAGAGCCGAGCGTACCTGCGGCGTTAACGCAGACACAAAGCGGCAGTGCTGTTGTATTATATTCTTGCGGCGCTGCAAACCGGGTGGTACCACGGAAGCATAACAGCCTTCGTCCCTGTATTGGGGCGTGGGCTGTAATTTTTTGTGGCGGACCCTGCATCGCAATTTTATGGATTGGAGAACAACACCTATGCAATGGACCGGATTGAACGAGCTTCGCGAAAAGTACCTGCATTATTTTGAGACGAAGGGTCACCTGCGCCTGGGCAGCTTCCCGCTGGTTCCGAAGGATGACCCCAGCCTGCTGCTGATCAACAGCGGCATGGCCCCCATGAAGAAATGGTTTCTCGGCCAGGAGGAGCCGCCGCGGCATCGCGTGACCACCTGCCAGAAGTGCATCCGCACCCCGGATATTGAGCGCGTCGGCATCACGGCCCGCCATGGCTGCTTCTTTGAGATGCTGGGCAACTTCAGTTTCCAGGATTACTTCAAGAAGGAAGTCATTCCCTGGGCGTGGGAGTTCCTGACCAAGGAACTCGAGATTCCCGCTGACCGCCTGTACATCTCGGTTTATCAGGAGGATGACGAGGCCTACGACATCTGGACGAAGGAAGTCGGCATCCCCGAGGACCACATGGTCCGCCTGGGCAAGGAGGACAACTTCTGGGAGCACGGCTCTGGCCCCTGCGGCCCTTGCTCTGAGATCTACTATGACCGCGGCCTGAAGTACGGCTGTGGCAAGCCGACCTGCGGCGTCGGCTGCGACTGTGACCGCTTCATGGAGATCTGGAACCTCGTGTTCAGTCAGTATGATGCCGACGGCAAGGGCAACTATGAGCTGCTGGCCAAGCCGAACATTGATACCGGCATGGGCCTGGAGCGTCTGGCCGTCGTCATGCAGGATGTCAACAACCTGTTCGAGGTCGATACCGTTGCCGCCGTTTTGCACCACGTCGAGCGCATCTCGGGCAAGAAGTACGGCGAGAACGAGAAGGATGACATCTCCATCCGCGTGATTACCGACCACATCCGTGCCACCGTCTTTATGGCCTCCGACGGCATCCTGCCGTCCAACGAGGGCCGCGGCTACGTCATGCGCCGTCTGCTGCGCCGCGCCGCCCGCCATGGCCGTATGCTGGGCATCAACCGCCCGTTCCTGACCGAGCTGGTCGAAACGGTCATCGAGTCCAGCGAGGCCGGTTACCCCGAGCTGCGCGAGCATGAGTCTTATATCAAGAAGGTCATCGGCACCGAGGAGCTGCGCTTCGGCCGCACCATCGACGCCGGTCTGAACATCCTGACCGGCATGATGGGCCGGCTGAAGGAGGCCCATGAGAAGGTCCTGTCCGGTGTCGAGGCGTTTAAGCTGAACGATACCTTCGGCTTCCCGCTCGACCTGACACGTGAGATTGCCGCCGAGGCAGGCTTTGCCGTCGATGAGGCCGCGTTCCACATCGAGATGACCAAGCAGCGTGAGCGCGCCCGCGCCGAGCGCCTGGCCAAGGATATTTCCGGTTGGAGCGCTGACCTGTTCGGTGAGCTGACCGCCGAGCCCACCCAGTTTGACGGTTACGAGACCCTGTCCGAGAAGGCTAAGGTTCTGGCTCTGTCCGACGGGGAGGAACTCGTCGATGCCATCGCCACCGACGAGGCGGGCGAGGCCAAGGACGGCGTGCTGGTCGTGCTGGACCGTACCCCGTTCTATGCAGAGATGGGCGGCCAGGTCGCTGACCACGGTTATCTTGTCAGCGGCGACGCCAAGCTGAAGGTCACCCAGGTCAAAAAGACCCCGAAGGGCTATTTCGTCCATACCTGTGAGCTGCTGGACGGCACCATCCACGTTGACGACGAGGTCACTGCTTCCGTCGATGAGAAGCGCCGTGCCGCCATCTGCCGCAACCACACCGCCACCCACCTGCTGCAGAAGGCCCTGCGCGAGGTCCTGGGCGAGCATGTCCATCAGGCCGGCAGCTATCAGGACGACCAGATCACCCACTTCGACTTTACGCATTTCAGCGCCGTCAGCCCCGCTGAGCTGGCCGAGGTCGAGCGCCGCGTCAACGAGAAGATTTACGAGGCTCTGCCCGTCACCGTCAAGAACCTGCCCATCGAGGAAGCCAAGAAGATGGGCGCTATGGCTCTGTTCGGTGAGAAGTACGGCAGTGTCGTCCGCGTTGTCGACGCCGGCGGCTGGAGCACCGAGTTCTGCGGCGGCACCCATGTCACGAACACCGCACAGATCGGCTGCTTCAAGATTTTGAGCGAGTCCAGCGTGGCTGCCGGTATCCGCCGCATTGAGGCTACCACCGCCTTCGGCGTGCTGGATCTGCTGGATGACCGCACCGAGATTTTGGCCAAGACCGCTGTTGCCCTGAAGGCCAACAACCTGAAGGATACTCCGGCCCGCGCCGAGGCACTGGCTGCTGAGCTGAAGGAGACCGCCAAGCAGCTTGAAATCCTGAAGGCCCAGATGGCTGCCGCCAAGATCGACGGCCTGTTTGAGAACGCCGCCGACATCGACGGCGTGCGCATCGTCTCCGCCTACCTGACCGGCACCGGTGCCGATACCCTGCGCGACATGGTCGATAAGGTGCGCGACAAGGCCCCCAACGCCGTGACCGTGCTTATCGGCAGCGACGGTAATAAGACGATGATGGCTGTCGGTGTTTCCAAGAACGCCCTGGCCCGCGGCCTGAAGGCAGGTGCCCTCGTCAAGAAGATTGCCGCTATCGCAGGCGGCAACGGCGGCGGCAAGCCCGACTTCGCTATGGCCGGTATCCGCGACACGTCCAAGATCGACGACGCACTGAACGCTGTGCCCGAAATCGTCAAGGCGGAAATGAATCAGTAATTCTTTGCCATAAAATCCACTGCAAAGGAGGGATTCCGGATGGAGGATTGTCTGTTCTGCAAGATCGCCGCAGGCGAGATCCCCTCGAACAAGCTGTTTGAGGACGACAAGCTGCTGGCGTTCTACGACATCGACCCGCAGGCTCCCGTGCATTTTCTCGTCATCCCGAAGCAGCACATTGCGTCTGCCGCAGCCCTGACCGAGGATGACGCCGCGCTGCTGGGCCACATCTACGCGGTCATTGCGCAGCTGTGCAAAAAGCTGGGCGTCGACGAGAGCGGCTACCGCGTTGTGACCAATGTCGGCGCGGACGGTGGCCAGAGCGTTAAGCACCTGCACTTTCATGTGCTGGCCAAGCGCAGCCTTGCATGGCCTCCGGGCTGATGCCGGGCGTTGCACAAAACACTTGTGAATCAATAAAGAGAGGTAAACTAACATGGCAGATACCTATACACTGCACATTGCGGGTCTGACCCGTGAGCTGCCCATCTGCAAGGTCAATGACCACATGGATATTGCCGCTTTCATCATGTTCAGTGATGTGGAGCTGACCGAGGCATGCGCCGCAGCTCTGCTGAAAAAAGCCCCCGAGTTTGACGTGATCCTGACCGCCGAGGCCAAGGGCATCCCTCTGGCCTACGAAATGGCGCGCCAGAGCGGCAAATACTGGATCCCCGCCCGCAAAGGTCCGAAGCTGTATATGCGTGAGCCTGTCATCATCGAGGATCAGTCCATCACGACTGCCGGTAAGCAGACGCTGGTCATCGACAAGAAGGACATCGAGTATATGGACGGCAAGCGCATCCTGATCGTGGATGACGTTATCTCCACCGGCGGCTCCCTGCATGCACTGGAAACGCTGGCCGCCAAGAGCACCGGCACGGTAGTCGGCTGCTGCGCAGCACTCGCTGAGGGCGACGCTGCCAAGCGCACTGACATCTTCTTCCTGGAGCAGCTGCCGCTCTTCCTGCACTAAGCAATGAAACGAAAGCTCGGTTGGTTTGGTCTCGGTTTTGCCGGGGCTGAGCTTGCTGCGGCCATTCTGCCGCCGCTGGTCTGTGTGCCCGCGGCGGCATTTTTGGTATGCCTGGCCCTATTATGGATAAAACGCCGCAGAGACAGCGCCATCCCGGTACTGGGTGCGCTGTGCGGTCTTGCGTGGTTTCTGGTGTTTACCCTTGTATGGGTACGGCCCGTCAAGGCACTGGCCGGGCAGACCGTGACCTGCACGGCGGTGGTGGAGACGGACGCCGATGCTTCCTACAGCGAAAGCCGCCTGCGCGGTACGCTGCGGCTGACTGAAATTGACGGCAGGGCGGCCAACGTAAAGGTGCAGTGCGCGTCCTTTCCCGGCGAGAGTGCGGGGGAGCGGTTCACTGCAAAATTTGCGCTGACCGAGCTGCCCGACAACAAATACCGCCTGAGCCGCCAAAGCAAGGGTGTCTATTTGCAGGCGGAGTATCTGGGCAGCTACCACCCACTGGACGCCAGCCGTGCGCCGCGGTTTGCGCTGTATCGGCTGCGGCAGCGCTGGTCGGCCACACTGCGCCGCTGGCTGCCGCGGCAGCTGGACGGCATCGAGTCCGCCATGCTGCTGGCGGACAAAAGCCGCCTGGATGACAGCGTGCAGCAGGCCTTCCGCACGGCGGGGGTATCGCATCTGCTGGCGGTGTCTGGGCTGCATCTGGCGCTGCTCTGCGGGTTGCTGGGCTTTGGCCGCAAATGGAAATTTTATAAGCCGCTGATTTTGCTGCGCGCTGCGGCGGCGCTGTTTTACCTGCTGCTGACCGGAATGCCGGTCTCTGTATCGCGCGCCGGGATCGTGCTGTTGGTGGCGCTGGTGGGAGACTTCTTCCTGCTGCCGCCCGACCTGCTGACCTCAACGAGCTTTGCGGCCATCCTGCTGGGGCTGCAAAACGCCTATGCGCCGTGCGACCTTGGCTTTCAGCTGTCGTTCTGCGCCGTGCTGGGCGTGCAGGCTGCGGCAACACTAGCCCGCACCGAGCAGCGCGCAGCACAGGACAAGCCCGCCGCCGTCAAGGCGCTATGCCAAGTGGCAGAGCCTGTGCAAACGGCAGTGCTTGCCAGCCTTGCCACGCTGCCGGTGCTGGTGGCCCACGGCATGGCGGCCAGCCTGGTCGGGGTGCTCTGCAACCTGCTGGTCGTCTGGATGGTCCAGCCCGCCCTGCAGCTGGGCATCCTGCTGCTGGTGTGCAACGCTGTGCCGTTTTTGGCGGCAATCACGAACCTGACCGCTCTCGTGCTGAGTCTCTGGCTCAAGGGGCTGCTCTGGCTGGTACGGTGCTGCGCCGCACTGCCGTTTGCGTCGATTTGTCTGCCGCAGCGGTACACGCTGTTTGTGCTGGCTGTGCTGGGCGCGCTGGCGGTCTGCTTCTGGCATGCCAGGCGGCTGCGGCTCTATCTGCCCGCGGCGGCGCTCTGCACAGTGCTGGCCGTGGGGCTGGGTGTCTGGATGCAGCGAGATGTTGTGCAGATCAATCTGGTCGGCGCGTCCAACAATCCCTGCGTCGTCTGCGTGCAGAACGGGCAGGCTGTGGTGTTCTTCCGCGGAGGGGAGAGCAACTGGAGCGCCGTGCAGAACTATCTGGCCGGGCGCAGCAGACAGGAGCCCGCGCTGGTCGTTGACCTGCGTGCCAAGCCGACGCAGATGGAATTTTCCGCGGCTGAGGTCGTGACGGTGCAGGAGCTTGCCGACTTTACGACCCGTCCGGTGCTTGACGGATTGACGCTGGACCTGTATCATAATAAAAGCGCAAACCTCGCTGTGCTGGGCGTGGGGGAACGGCACATTGCCGTGGGGGCAGGCAGGCTCGAGCTGGCAGAGCCGGTGCGGGTGGATGTCCTCTGCGCACCGGGCACGCTGTCCGATTCCGTGCGGCCCGACGCAATTTTGTACACCGCTGCCGCACCGCGCTGGCTGGACAACGCTGCAGGCTGCACCCTGCGCTATGGCGAGGACACGCCCGGACTGACCCTGCGCCCGGGCCGCAGCATGATTTGGGAGGAGGCACAGACGATTGCTGTACAGTGAAAAGGAGCTGGGAAAACGCCTGAAGGCAGGCTGCGCACTCTACTATTTCTACGCATCGGACGAGGCGCTCGTCCACACGGCGGCGCAGAAGGCGCTGAAATATCTGAACCGCGACGACCCCGAGACGACGGTGCTGGACGGGCCGACCCCCTCGGTGGAGGAGATCGTGCTAGCTGCCGGTACGATTTCATTCTTCGGCGGCAAACGCCTGGTACTCATGCCGCTGATCCGTCCGTCAACCTATTCCGACAAGGATTTGCAGGAGCTTTGCGACACGCTGGCCGACACCGAGAACGCCATCTTTGTGCTGACGAGCATCATCGAGGAGAGCTACGGCAAACTGCGCCCCGGCAAGCGTGAGCAAAAGCTCATTGCCAGCTGCGAGAAGCTCGGCTACTGTGTACAGCTCAACCGCCCCACGGGCGCGGCTTTACAGGCTATGGCCCGCGATTGGGCGAAGGAGGCCGGTGCGGACTTTGCCCCCGGTGCCGAGGCTGCGCTGCTGGCCCGCTGCGGCGAGGATCAGTTTCTGCTTAAAAATGAGGTGGAAAAGCTGGCCGCGCTGGCCAACTACAGCACAATTACAAAAGAAATGGTCAGCCGGCTCGGCACAGTCACGCTCGACGCGGACACGTTCGATATGGTCAAGCTGCTGACGAGCGGCCAGGCCGATAAGGCCCAGCAAAAGCTGAAAACGCTGCTGGCGCTGCAAAACGAGCCGATCATGATTACCGGCGCACTCATCAGCAACTATCTGGATCTGTACCGCGTGCTGCTGGGCCGCCGCAGCCGCCGGGGCCTCGGCGATGTGGCCAAGGACTTTGGCTACAAGGGCAATTGGAATTACCGCCTCAATTCTACCGAAAAAACCGCGTTGCGCTTCAAGCGTGCCCAGCTGGAGGACTGCCTGCACATCCTGCAAAGACTGGACACCGACCTGAAAAGCAGCAAGCTGGACGCCGACCTTTTAATGCAGAAGGCGCTGTGTGAGCTGGCGCTGGCCGGGAGGGCATAAATGCTGAAATTGGAACAAGCCCTGTTGGTGGAGGGCAAATACGACGCCGCACGCCTTAGCAATATCGTGGACGGCACGATCCTGACGACGGACGGCTTCCGGGTGTTCAAGGACGGCGCGCTGCAAAGGCTGCTCAAGCGCATTGCTGCAGCGCAGGGGCTTATCATTTTGACAGACTCCGACGCCGCCGGGTTCAAGATTCGCCACTTTGTCACGGGTCTTGTCGGCGCGGAGCATGTCCTGCAGGCCTACGTCCCGGCGATTGCGGGCAAGGAGTCACGCAAGGCCGAGCCCGGCAAGGAGGGACTGCTCGGCGTCGAGGGCGTATCCGACGATTTGATTGTACAGGGCCTTGAAACCGCCCTGGCAAGTAAAACTGCTTGCCAGCAGAAAACGACCCAGTCGCGCTCCATCACGTACACCGATTTGTACGACTGGGGCATCTCCGGCACGGCCAACAGCGCCGAGAACCGCCGGGCGTTTTTGCGCCGCCTCGGTCTGCCGCCGCGGTTGAGCAAAAAGGAGCTGCTGCAGGTGCTCAATACACTCTATACCTACGACGCTCTGAACGCCGAAATCAAAAAGCTATAAAAATTGCCCGGAACCGTGCAAGTGGTTCCGGGCATTTTTATACGCGAGTAACGCGATCAGACTTCCAGTTTTTCTAATTCTGCCATCCACAGCGTATTGCAGGCGTCGCTGGGCATGCGCCAGTCGCCGCGGGGGGACAGCGTGACCGAGCCGACCTTCGGGCCGTCGGGCAGACAGCTGCGCTTGAACTGCTGGGCAAAGAAGCGGCGGTAGAAATTTTTCAGCCACGCCAGCAGGACCTCCGGCTCATACCGGCCGTCAAAGGCTGTGCGGGCCAGATGGTAGATTTTTGTCGGACTGAACCCAAAGCGCAGCACATAGTAGAGATAGAAGTCGTGCAGCTCATACGGGCCGACGAGTTTTTCGGTCTGCTGGGCAATCGTGCCGTCTGCGGCGGTGGGCAGCAGCTCGGGGCTGACGGGGGTGTCCAGAATATCCACCAGCACGTCCCGCAGCGTGTCATTGCCGCAGGTGTCGGCCACGTACTGCACAATATGGCGCACCAGCGTTTTCGGCACGCCGGTGTTGACGCCGTACATGCTCATGTGGTCACCGTTGTAGGTGGCCCAGCCCAGCGCCAGCTCGCTTAAGTCGCCGGTGCCGATGACAAAGCCGCCGTTCTTGTTGGCATAGTCCATCAGCTCCAGAGTGCGCACGCGGGCCTGGCAGTTTTCAAACGTGACATCGTACTTGTCGGCGGGCTGGCCGATGTCCGCAAAGTGGCTCTTGACGGTCTCGGTGATGTTGATCTCGCCGAACGTCACGCCCAAAGCCTCGCACAGAATCTCGGCGTTGGAGCGGGTGCGCTTCGTCGTGCCGAAGCAGGGCATCGTCAGGGCCACAATATCCTTCGCGTCGCGGCACAGCACCTTACAGGCGCGCACGGCCACCAGCAGGGCCAGGCAGCTGTCCAGCCCGCCGGAGATACCCAGCACGCCGCACTTGGCGTGGGTGTGCTCCATGCGCTTGGCAAGGCCCTCGGCCTGGATGCGCAGAATCAGCTCGCACCGCTCGGCGCGGGTCGCGGCGTCCTGCGGCACAAACGGCGTGCAGGAGACAGGGCGGATCAGCGCCAGCTCCACGGGCGGCAGCTCAAATTCCACAGTGGTGTAGCCGTTCGTTTCCGGCATAAACGTCGTGTTGCGCTGGCGCTCCTGCACCATGCGGCCCAGGTCCAGCTCAGTCACGGCATCCTCGCCCGCAAACGGTGCAGCATCGGCCAGCAGACTGCCGTTCTCGGCAATCAGGTTGTGGCCCGCAAACGTCATGTCGGTAGTGCTTTCGCCGTGGCCTGCGTCGGCGTAGAGGTACGCACACAGCAGACGTGCGCTCTGCCCGCAGACCAGCTCACGGCGGTAGGCTGCCTTGCCGACGGTTTCATCGCTGGCGGACAGGTTTGCCACAACGGTAGCCCCGGCCAGTGCGTGGGCACAGCTTGGCGGGATGGGAGACCACAGGTCCTCGCAGACCTCGGCTGCCAGCACAAAGGCGGGCAGCTGTTTGCAGGCAAACAGAAGGTTCGTGCCGATCAGCGTCTCCTGCCCGGCCAGCTCGATGCACTCGGACTCACGCATACCGGGGATAAAGTGGCGCTTCTCGTAAAACTCGCCGTAGTTGGGCAGGTGTACTTTCGGCACCAGACCTAGCAGCTCACCGTTGCAGAGCACTGCCGCACAGTTGTACAGCTTGCCGTTATGGCGCACAGGCAGGCCGACGAGGACAACGACGTTCAGTCCCTCGCTGGCCTTCAAAATCGCGGCAAGGCCGTCCTCGGCCCCACGCAGCAGGGTATCCTGCAAGAACAGGTCACTGCAGGTGTAGCCGGTCAGCGCAAACTCCGGCAGGCAGAGCAGCTGGACGTTTTTCTCGGCATATTCGCGCATGACGCCGATGATCTGCTCGGCATTATACACACAGTCGGCCACGCGCAGGGCGGGGCTGGCTGCGGCGGCGCGGATAAAACCGTTTTCAAAAGCGGGAAAGCTGTACTTCATAGCCAAACTTCCTTTATCATAGTATATAAAATTATCATAGCACAGCGCGCGCCGGGCCGCAAGTGCTGCTTTTGCAAGCAAAAAATATCATTCATAAAGTAATATATACTTGACATAATGTAAAACATGTGATATAGTAAAGCCACCGTGAGAAGAAAGGATAAGCGACATGGCAAAAAACTTAAAGCTGAAAGCCGCCCGCGCCGTGCGCGATATGACGCAGGCGGATCTGGCGGCGGTGGTGGGCGTGTCCCGCCAGACCATCAACGCCATTGAAAAAGGGGAGTATAACCCTACGATCAACCTTTGCCGCAGCATCTGCAGGGTGCTGGGCAAGACATTGGACGAGCTGTTCTGGGAGGAATGAGCGATGAACATAAAAGAATTTTTTAAGCGCGACAATCTTGATGAAATGCAAAAGCAGACCCTTTTAAAAATTGAGTCCTGCGGTTTCTGGGCGCTGTGGGTGCTGCTGCTGGCGGCGCTGATCATCGAAAGTCTGCTGGGCTTTACCCCGCGGGAGATGGCGGCAGAATGGTTTATCTTTATGCTGGGGAGTGCCTATTCGGTCCTGAGTGATCTGCGTGCCGGTATCTGGGACCGCCACCTTAAACCGAATACGAAAACCAATGCCGTTGTGTCCGTCGTGGGCGGTGCTGCCGTGCTTGTGTGGGGGCTTATCAAGTTTGCAGAATTTGGCGCGGGCATTGCGGTGCTGCAGGCGGTCATCATGGGGGTCTGTACCTGGGTACTGTGCTTTGCATTGCTGCAGCTCAGCATGAAGGCTTACAAAAAGCGCCACGCTGAGTTGGAAAACCCAAAGGAGGACGACGATGAAAACGAATAAAAAAGAGTTGACTGTCTTTGCACTCTGTGCTTACGCAATTCCGTTTCTGATGATGCCGCTTTTGTACATCTGCCTGCAAAACGGGCGGGATACCTCGATTTTTGCCAACGCCCAGATGTTCTACCCGGCGGCGGGCGTTATGCTGGCGTTCTTGCTGGCAAGACGGCAGGGAACGCCAAAGCGGTTTTACATCCTGCACATCGCGGCCACTGCACTGATGCTCGTCATGAGCGTTCTGTCTGCGTTTCTGCCGCAGGAGGGTTGGCTGAATATTGCAAACTTTGTCATCATTATCGCGTCGGTGCTGGGCTGGATCTTCCTGCTGACTGAGAAAAAGACAAAGCGCGAAGACTACGGTCTGCGCCTGCATGGCAAATTCCTGACGGCGTTTGTCATCTGCGTCTATTTCCTTGCGGTCAAGACCGCTATGGTCTTTCTTTCGATGGCGATGCAGGGCGGTGATAGCTGGGCTGAATATCTGGCCTACTGGCGCACATCTGCACCGTGGGTTATGGCAGTGGTGCTTGTACCGAACTTCTTTTTGAGCTTTCTGCCGTTTTTTGGCGAGGAATACGGTTGGCGCTACTACCTGACGCCAGCCCTGCAAGGCCGCTTCGGCGCACGGCGCGGCGCACTGGCCGTTGGTGTGCTGTGGGGCCTGTGGCATCTGCCGCTGAATCTTTTCTTCTACAGTCCCGATACCTCACTGCAGAGCATTGCCGCACAGCTTGTTGTCTGCGTGACGCTCGGTGTATTTTTCACCTTTGCGTATGAGAAGTGCGGCAAAAATATCTGGCTCCCCGTGGTGCTGCACTACCTCAACAACAGCATGGTCTTAGTCTGGACCGGTACGGCGGATATTTCAAATCAGATCATCAGCTGGACAGATGTGGCAATCAGTGCCATCATGTATGGGGTTGTATTCCTGCCATTTCTGGCAGCAAAGTGCTACCGCAAGAATAAATAAAAAACAGGTGCAGCCCTTTAAATGGGGTTGCACCTGTTTTTTGATTGCCGTCAGACCTCAAACGCCTTATGCAGGGCATCGAGGGCGGTGTCCTCGTCCTGCTGGCGGATCAGCAGGGAGATGTCAAGGTCGCTCGTTGTGATGAGCACGATTTCAATACCTGCACCGGCCAGTGCGGCCAGCGCACGGGCGGCGACGCCGCAGCTGGTGACCATCTCCTCACCAAAGAGGTTGATCTTGCTGTAGCCGCCGGAGACCAGCGGGGGATTGGCCTTGGCTGCGGCGGGCAGAGCCTTCATAACGGCGGCAAAGTTGTCATAGCTCGTCGTAAAGCTGAAATCCACCGCGGAGCCGCGGGGCGCGCTCTGGCAGATCATATCGACCACAATACCGGCCTTGGCAAAAACGTCCAGGTGCTCGGCCAGGCTCTGTGCGCTGTACTGGGCACCGGGGAAGGTGGTGAGCATAATGTTCTGCTCGCTGCTGATCTTGCTGACACCGTACATAAAAATCATCCTTTCATTCAATCTAACGTGAGGAACTCCTCGTCAATCGTGCTGCGGAGCATGCTCTCTATGTATTCGCGGGAGAGGGTGAACTCTCCGTGTGCTGCACCCAATTCGTCTGTGTACTGGCTGTAGGGGATGACCCGGATATTCTTGTACCCGGCCTCATACTGGCTGATAACGCAGTGCAGCTTCGGGTCACGGATGGCAATGCTCACACTGCCGTCAGGCTGGGTCGTCTTATCAAAATACACGTCCAGAATCGCGCCGATGACATTATCGCGCGAGGACTGCGCGTTGATGAAGTTGCCCAGGCTGTATACGATGAAGGTCGTGTTGCCGTTTGCGCCGGTCAGCCATGCGGCGTTCTGTACTACATGCGGGTGGGTGCCGATGATGACATCGACGCCCTGGTCGGCCAGCCACTGAGCAGTCTCCCTTTGAAAGTCGTTGACCTCGTGCGTACCCTCGGTGCCCATGTGGGCGCTGACGATAAGAACATCGCAGTTCTGGCGCATATCGGCAATCTGTTTGGCAATCGTTTCATGGTCGTCCAGATACACAACGCCATAGTCTGTGCCGGACGGCGTGGGCAGGCCGTTGGTGTGCTCCGTATAGGAGAGATAGCCGAACGTGATGCCGTTGACGGTCTGGTAGGCGTAGTTGTCATAGGTCTCCAGATTGTAAAAGCCCATTGTGACCACATCGTCCGGCATGGCAGCCCAGTGTGCCATGGATGCCTCAATGCCCGCCGCCCCCTTGTCGTAGCTGTGATTGTTGGAGAGACTGAACACGCGGAAGCCCAAATTATACAGCGTGTCGGTGATCTCGCCGGGGGTGGAGAACATCGGATAGCCGCTGGCGGCGAACTCGTCGTTGACGAGCGTCTCCTGATTGAGCCAGTTCACATCAAACTGGTCGTAGTAGCCCTGCATGGCTGCGTAGGCGGCGTCAAAATCGTAGTGGTCGCCGCCACGCTCCTTAGCCTGCAAAAAGATACCATCGTGAATCAGGTCGTCGCCCGTGGCGGAAAAGTGCACGGTCTCGACGGTTGGCGTCGGCTCGGGGGTCGGCTCCGGTGTAGCGGTTGGTTCCGGCTCTGCCGGCATATCCACGACTACGGGCTGCGGATTGACCGCGGGCAGGGTCACAGCCTGATTGCCGACGCCCAGCAGAGAGCTGACAACTACGCCGCCGACGCCCAGTGCGATGACCGCGCAGGCGGCAAGGTCGTTGCCGTTCATTCGCATATCAGTTTACCTCGCAGCAGGTCGGTCATCGTGTAATAGCCGGGGGCCAGCGCAGCAATATAGAGCGCAGCCTGTACGGCACCGTCGGCAAAGACGCCGCGGCTGCCCGCGCTGTGGCTCAGCGTCACGACCTCGTCGGGGCCGCAGAACAGCACATCGTGCTCGCCCACAATGCCGCCGCCGCGGATGGAGCTGATGCCCAGCTCCTGTGCGCCGCGCTTCTGGCGAACCTGCGTGCGGTCATAGACGTACTCATATTTGCCGTTCGCCTCGGTGTTGATGGCGTCGGCAATCATCAGTGCTGTGCCGCTGGGCGCGTCCAGCTTGTTATGATGGTGCTTCTCGATGATCTCAATGTCAAACTCGCCGCCCAAGATCTTCGTAGCCTGGCGGGCCAGCTCGATCAGTACGTTGACACCCACCGACATGTTTGCGCTGCGGAAGATCGGCGTCCTGGTGCTGGCAGCCTCCAGTGCAGCCTCATCCTCCCTGGAAAGGCCGGTGGAGCAGATGACGCAGGGCAGACTGTTGGCGGCACCGTACTGCGCTGCTGCAACCGCCCCGGCGGGTGAGGAAAAATCGATGATGACGCCCTTGCAGGGCAGTGCGTCAAACCCGGCGTAAACGGGGATTTCGCCGATCCGCCCGGCTTCGCGATCCACACCGGCGACGATGCGGCAATCCTCGCGCGCACCGATCTTCTCGACCAGTGCGCGGCCCATACGGCCATAGATGCCCTGAATGATAATATCCGTCATGTGTTATTGTTCCTTTCATGCAAAAGTCGTGCAAAAGCAAAAAGCCGACCCGCGGGATGGCAGTGGGTCGGCTGTGAAATTATTTCAGCAGGCCGAACTCCTGCATGGCAGTCTCCAGCTGTGCCTGCACTGCGGCGGAGGGCGCAACGAGCGGCAGACGGCAGTCGCCGGCATTCCAGCCAAGGCGGTTCATGGCCCACTTGACCGGGATGGGGTTGACGTCGGCAAACAGTGCCTTGATAAGCGGCACCGCCTTGAGCTGCATGGACAGGCTCTCGGCAGTCTCACCGGCGAACCATTTGGCGCAGATGTCATGGGTGTACTGCGGGGCTACGTTGGACAGCACGCTGATCACGCCCTTGCCGCCCAGAGCCAGCAGCGGCACGATCTGGTCATCGTTGCCGGAGTAAATGTTCAGGCTGTCACCGCAGGCCGCCGCGATCTCGGCCACGTGGCTGATGTTGCCGCTGGCCTCCTTGACGGCGTTGATGTTCGGGTGCTTCGCAAGCTCGGCCAGCGTGGCGGGCGTCAGGTTGCAGCCCGTGCGGCTGGGCACATTGTACAGGATGCAGGGGATATGCACTGCGTCCGCAATGGCTGTGTAGTGGGCCAGCAGGCCCGCCTGGCTCGTCTTGTTGTAGTAGGGCGTGACCAGCAGCAGTGCGTCGGCACCGTCGGCCTCAGCCTGCTGGGACAGCCAGATGGCGTACTTCGTGTCGTTGGAGCCGGTACCCGCAATCACCGGGACGCGGCCTGCCGCCTTTTTGACGGTATAGCGGATGCACTCGGTGTGCTCCTCGTCGGTCAGCGTCGGGGACTCACCCGTCGTGCCGCAGATGACAATGGCATCCGTGCTGTGGGCAATCTGGTCGTCGATGATGCGGCCAAGCTCGTCATAGTTGACGCTGCCGTCGGTGTTCATCGGGGTGATGATTGCCACGGCGGCACCGGTAAATACGGGTCTCTTCATACGAATTCTCCTTACACCAAGGCTGCCATGCGCAGCCGATCAGTCAAAATAGCCCTTGGCAGCCAGCAGCTCGGCCAGCAACACCGCGCCGCCGGCAGCGCCGCGCAGCGTGTTGTGGGACAGGCAGACGAACTTGTAGTCGTACTGGTTATCCTCACGCAGACGGCCAATGCTGACAGCCATGCCATTTTCCAGCATACGGTCCAGCTTGGGCTGCGGGCGGTCATTTTCCTCAAAGTAATGCAGGAACTGCTTCGGGGCGCTGGGCAGCTCCAGATCCTGTGCGGGACCGTGGAATTCCTTCCAGGCCTGCAGAATTTCTTCCTTAGAAGGCTTATTCTCAAAGCGCACGAACACCGCGCCCATGTGGCCGTCAGAGACAGGCACGCGCAGGCACTGGGCCGTAAAGCGGGGAGACTCGGCCGAGACGATCTTGTCGCCCTCGATGTGGCCCCACAGCTTCAGCGGCTCCTGCTCGCTCTTTTCCTCCTCGCCGCCGATGTAGGGGATGACGTTGTCGAGAATGTCGGGGAAGGTCTCAAACGTTTTGCCTGCGCCGGAGATGGCCTGATAGGTGCAGACGAGCACGTCAGAAATGCCGTATTTGCGCAGGGGATGCAGGGCAGGCACATAGCTCTGCAGGCTGCAGTTGGACTTGACGGCCACAAAGCCGCGCTTGGTGCCCAGGCGCTTGCGCTGGGCAGGGATGATGTCGATGTGGTCGGCGTTGATCTCGGGTACGACCATCGGCACGTCAGGGGTAAAGCGGTGCGCGCTGTTGTTGGACACGACCGGGCACTCGGCCTTGGCGTAGGCCTCCTCCAGTGCCTTGATCTCGTCCTTCTTCATGTTGACGGCGCAAAAGACAAAATCGACCTTGGCGGCGACCTCCTCCACATTGGCGGCGTCCAGCACGACCATCTTTTTAACGCTCTCGGGCATGGGGGTCTTCATCAACCAGCGGCTGCCGACGGCCTCCTCATAGGTTTTGCCAGCGCTGCGTGCGCTGGCCGCAAGGGCAACCAGATTAAACCAGGGATGATTTTCCAGCAGCGTAATAAAGCGCTGGCCGACCATACCGGTTGCACCGATAACACCAACATTGTACTGTTTCATCCTGACGAAGACCTTCCTTTCACGATACCCTTCCTTATATCTATGCGGCTCCCACGGAAATTTGCACAGATAATAAAAAAACCGGCTTGAAAACCGGCACAAAATGCAATATAATATCATATTGCATATAACACAGCGCAACACACTGTTTTACAGCGTGACAGTCCCGCACCTGTTCGGCTGCGGACCCAGAAAATGCGTGCCGCGCATTTTCTTCGGCGAAGAACCCTTTCCCGGCTCTCGCCCCTGGCAGGGCATGATGAAAACCGGTACTGATGCGCTTCGCGCCTCTGTGTTTGGATTCATTATAATATTCCCACATAAGAATGTCAAGACAATAACGCTTTAAAGTAAAAAAGGATGATACAAAAATGCTCAAAAAAGATTTCTGGTACGACCTGCCGAAGGAGCTGATCGCGCAGGAGCCTGCCGACCCCCGCGATGCCGCCCGTTTGATGGTGCTGGACCGCAAAAATGATAAGATCCTGCACTCGGTATTCCATGAGCTGCCGCATTATCTTGAAAAGGGCGATCTGCTCGTTGTCAATAACTCCAAGGTTCTGCCTGCCCGCCTGATGGGCACCAAGGTGCCCACAGGCGCTGTCTGCGAGCTGCTGCTGCTCCGCCAGGTCAAGGGCGATACCTGGGAGTGCCTGGCCCGCCCCGGCAAGCGGATGCAGCCGGGCACGAAGGTGGAGTTCGGCGACGGCAGCCTGACCGCCGTGGTGGATGAGACGCTGCCTGACGGCAATAAGTATGTGACCTTTACCTACGACACCGAGACACTGTACGAGAAGCTGGACGAATTCGGCAAGATGCCGCTGCCGCCCTACATCACGAAGCAGCTCGAGGATCAGAGCCAGTACCAGACCGTCTACGCCAAGGAACTGGGCAGCGCTGCCGCGCCCACCGCGGGCCTGCACTTTACCCCGCAGCTGATGGATACGATCCGCTCCCGCGGTGTCAACATTGCCGAGGTCACGCTGCATGTCGGCCTGGGCACCTTCCGTCCCGTGAATGAGGAATCCATTGAGGACCACCAGATGCACAGCGAGTGGTACTCCGTCAGCGAGGAAACGGCGAAGCTCATCAACGAGACCCGCGCCGCGGGCCACCGCGTCATTGCCGTGGGCACAACGAGCTGCCGCACGCTGGAATCTGTCTGGGCTAAGTACGGCAAGATCGTGCCGTGCAGCGGGAATACCAGCATCTTCATCTATCCCGGCATCGAGCTGAAAGCCATCGACGGCCTGATTACGAACTTCCACCTGCCGGAGAGCACCCTTATCATGCTGATTGCCGCCTTCTACGGCTACGACAAGACGATGGCCGCCTACAAGGTCGCCGTTGAGGAAAAGTACCGCTTCTTCAGCTTTGGCGATGCGATGTTCATTCGGTAACAGAAAATATTTTTTGCGAAAGCGCCGGAGCAGATCTTCGGCGCTTTTGTTGTGATGCGAGGGGACACTGTATGGAGCAGGGCAGACTGTTCAAAATCGTGTATCATCTGTTGGACAAGGGCAGAGCCACGGCCCCCGAACTGGCAGAAAAATTTGAAGTATCGGTAAGAACGATTTACCGCGACCTGGATGCCATCAGTGCTGCCGGGATACCGATTTATACTGTGCAGGGAAAGGGCGGCGGTATTTTTATCCTGCCGGAGTTTGTGCTGGAGAAATCGCTGCTGACGCCGCAGGAAAAAGAGCAAATTTTGATGGCACTGCAGGGCCTTGCCGCCGCGGAAGACAGCCGGACCGATGAACTACTTACCAAATTGGGCGGGCTTTTCCGGGTGCAGGGCGTAAATTGGATCGAGGTCGATTTTTCCGACTGGCACAAAAATACGGCGGGTGCGGAGCTGTTCGACGAGCTCAAAAGAGCTATTTTCAGCTGCCGCAGGGTCAGCTTTTCGTATTTTGCGGGCGAAGGCGGCGGCACTGTCCGCACGGTGGAACCGGTCAAGCTGATTTTCAAGAGCAAGGACTGGTATTTGTACGGCTTCTGCCTTTTGCGAAACGACTACCGTTTTTTTAAGCTGACCCGCATCAAGGATTTGACGCTTCTGCCGGAGACCTTCCTGCGCAGGAAGGCGGATGTCCCGGAGCTAAAACCGACGATACAGCAGGAGCGGCTGATTTCGGTAAGGCTGAAGTTCTCCCCGGCGGCTGCCTTCCGCGTCTATGACGAATTTACCGATACCGTGGAGAAGGATGCGCAGGGAAGCCTGTATGTGACCGTCGATATGCCAGAAAGAACGCTGTATAGCTACATTTTGTCCTATGGTGACGCAGTTGAAATCCTGGAGCCCGACGAATTGCGGCGCAGCATGAAAGAAAAGCTGACCCGCATGGCAGAAAAATATAAAACATGACAGGGGGTGTCATGCTTTCTGCGGTATTCTGAAAAGCGCAAGGAGGCGCTTTTTATGAAATACGAATGGAGAAGGCAGGAAAAGCAGCTTTACGGTGCAAAAACAACCCCTGCCTTGGTGACGGTTCCGACACAAAGCTGCATCATGATAAACGGTGAAGGAAACCCGAATGACACGGATTTTTCAAACCGCGTATCGGCATTGTATTCCGTGGCCTATGCGGTCAAAATGGCTTACAAAAAGACTGCAAAGGGCGAGTATGACGACTTTGCCGTGTACCCACTGGAGGGCGTCTGGCAGAAAATTGAGAACTGCGAGCTCATCAAGGAAAAGCTGCGCTACACTCTCGTAATCCGCCAGCCGGATTTTGTCGGAGAGGACGGCGTGTGCGCTGCGCTGGAACGTACAAAACACCGAAAACCAAACCCGCTCTTGGAAGAAGTCTGCTTCGGCACCGTGCCGGGCGAAACCTGTGTGCAGCTTTTGCATGTCGGCGCGTATGACGATGAGCCGGTTTCTTTCGCAAAAATGGACGAATTTGTACACGCCCATAGCCTGACGCGCACGGAGGAAGGCCACCGGGAAATCTACCTGAGCAATGCCACCCGCACAGAAAAAAACAGGCTCAAAACCATTTTGCGCTATAGGGTAAAATAATTTTCCCGGCGGGGGTGGTGATCCTGCCGATTTACAGTTGACGAACCACTGATTTTCTTTTATAATAATCTATTAGGCGGTGCAGGGAAAAAGCCCCCTGCGCCGCCTTTTTCGATGAAATATTTTTAAAACGGAGATAGAAAGCTATGCCTTACCGCCTTATCAAACAGGAAGGGGCTGCCCGCCGCGGCGAATTTACCACGGTGCACGGCACGGTCCAGACCCCTGCATTCCAGAATGTCGCCACGGCTGCCGCCATCAAGGGCGGTCTGTCGGCGCTGGACCTCAAGGACATCCGCGCACAGGTCATGCTGTGCAACACCTATCATCTGCACCTGCGCCCGGGCGACAAACTCGTGGCTGAGATGGGCGGTCTGCACAAGTTTACCAAGTGGGACGGCCCCATCCTGACCGACAGCGGCGGCTTTCAGGTGTTCAGTCTGGCCAAGCTGCGCCATATTACGGAGGAGGGCGTGACCTTCAACTCCCACCTCGACGGCCACCGTATCTTTATGGGACCGGAGCAGAGCATGCAGATTCAGGCAAACCTTGGCTCTACGATTGCCATGGCCTTTGACGAGTGCGTCGAAAACCCGGCTACCTACGAGTACGCCAAGAACAGCTGCGCCCGCACGGCCCGTTGGCTGCTGCGCTGTAAGGACGAGATGAACCGCCTGAAGCATGAGGAAAAGGCTGTCAATCCCGACCAGCTGCTGTTTGGCATCAACCAGGGCTGCACGTTCGCCGACCTGCGCGTTGAGCACATGAAGCAGATCGCCGAGTATGATCTGGACGGCTACGCCATCGGCGGTCTGGCCGTCGGTGAGCCCGCCGAGGTCATGTATGACATCATCTCTGCCGTAGAGCCGTTTGCGCCGAAAAACAAAATCCGCTATCTGATGGGCGTCGGCACGCCGGGCAACATCATTGAGGGCGTCTACCGCGGCGTTGATCTGTTCGACTGCGTCATGCCCAGCCGCAACGCGCGCCACGGGCATCTGTTCACCTGGGACGGCATCATCAATATCAAGAACCTGAAATACGAGCGCGACGAGTCGCCCATCGACCCGCACTGTGACTGCCCGGTCTGCCGCAATTTCTCCCGCGCGTATATCCGCCATTTGCAGAAAGCGGACGAGCTGCTGGGCATGCGCTTGGCTGTCATGCACAACCTGTACTTCTACAATCACCTGATGGAGCGCATCCGCGAGGCACTGGACAACGGCACCTTCCAGCAGTTCCACGACACCTATGTACATAAACTTGATACCCGCATCTGATTTTTCCGGAAAAATGCTTGCACAATGCGCATTTATCCGATATAATAGAAGAAATCGTTATTTTTAAGGAGTATACTTGCTATGATCCAGTTTCTGAATGCCGCCACCGGCACGGCTACCACGGCTGAAATGCTGATGAGCTTCCTGCCGATGATCCTTATCATCGTGTTCATGATCGTCCTGATCTACCTGCCGCAGAAGCGCCAGGATAAGAAGGATGCTGCCATGCGCAGCTCCATCGAGATCGGCGACAAAGTCACCACCATCGGCGGTATCGTCGGCATCGTCTGCGCCATTGCGGACAAGGATGACACCCTCGTCATCGAGACCGGCAGTGACCGCACGAAGATTCGCTTCCGCCGCTCCGCAATCTCCTCTGTGGAGAAGCTGGACACCGGTAAGGACAGCAAGTCCACCCCCGTCAAGAAGTAATTGACATAAAACCCACGCCCCCTTGCATAGTGTTGACTGTGCAAGGGGGCGTTTTGTTATGGCTAAAAATCTGCGCAAACCAAAAATCGGTGTTAAAAATCCGGCCGCGGCAGCGCTGCTGCTGTCCTTTGGCTGCGGTGTGGGCGTGTGCATATTGCTGCTGGCGCTGGCGGCGTTTCTGCTGACGCATACAGGGCTGCCATTGTCCGCAGTGCGGCCTATGGCCTGTATGGCAGCGGCAGTGGGGGCGGCTGTGTCCGCTGCCGTGCTGGCCCGCAGATTGCAGAAAAGGCTGCTGCTGTGCGGGCTGGGCTGCGGGGCATTTTACGCGGTCTGTCTGCTGGCGGCAACGCTGCTGGCAAACGGCAGACTGGATTGGCAGGGAAGCAACGCCATGCTGCCGCTGGCACTGCTGCTAGGGGGCCTGTTGGGCGGTGCACTGACGGCCCTGCGGGCGGGCCGCTGATGCGGGCGGCACAGACGGCGCTGCGCCGCCCGGGGCTGCCGATGCTGCGGCCTGCGGTAGAGCGCCCGCACCGGGAACATACGCCGCAGATGGAAAGCGGGGCGGCGCTGGCATTTGGCGTGATATTTCTGGCAGGTTACCTGCCGGGCATCTGGCTGGGACGCAGCGGGACAACGCCTCTGGGGCAGCAGCTGGCGGCCTACTACACAAGCCGCCCCAAAGGTACGAGCCTTGCGGCAGCCTTCGGGGCGCAGCTTGCGGTGAGCTTTTTGCAGCTGATACTGGTGCTGCTGTGCGGCTTTTGCGTGTGGGGTGTCGGTTTGCTGGCGCTGCTGTTTGCGGCGCGCGGGCTGTTCCTGGGCTTTTGCGCGGCGTCAGTGGCAGCGCAGAGCGGTGCAACGGCTCTGCTGCGCTATCGGCTGGACACGCTGCTTTCTGATGTGGGTACGCTGCTTCTCTGTCTGTGGTTGGCAGGCTGGGCAGTGCGGCTGGCGATGGAACTTTTCCGCGCGGTGCGCGGGCGTGCTGCGCGGGAGACACCGGGCACAGCGCGGCGGCTGGCAGTCCGTTTTGCCGCGGCGCTGGCGCTGTCAGCGGCTTTCGCTGCCGTCGGGGTTGTCTTCACCGTCATCGGGATCGGGGGCGTCGGGTGCTGACGGCTTTTGCTCCACGTATTTCTGGGTGGCCAGCGGGGAGGCGGCTACAGCCTTTTTCAGCTGTTCACGGTTGATGTGGGTGTAGATCTGGGTCGTGGAGACGTTCTCGTGTCCCAAAATCTCCTTCAAGGCCAGCATATCGACGCCGCCCTGATACATAAGCGTGGCGGCGGTGTGGCGCAGCTTGTGCGGGGAAAACCCGCGTCCGCTCAGGCCGGCGCTTTGCAGGCAGCGCGCGACGATTTGCTCGATCCGCCGCGCAGACAGCCGCTTGCCGGTGCGCTTGGAGACGAACAGAGCGTCCCTGTCCACAAGGTTCGGCAGGGAAGTGCGCACCTTTTTATAGCGCTGCAGCGCATCCAGACAGGCGTCATTCAGATAAACAAGCCGCTCCTTGCTGCCCTTGCCGACAATGCGGATCGTGTCATCGCGAAAATCACCCATGTCAATCGTGACAAGCTCGGCTAACCGCATGCCGCAGTTCAAAAATAACGTCAATATGCAGTAATCACGCTCGTAAAAATCACTTTGTATATTACTTAACAAAGTGACGGCTTCGTCCCGGGTCAGATATTTGGGCAGAGCCCTGGCCGGCGAGCCGAGGCTGATGTTTTCCGTGGGGTTCGCGGGCAGCCGATTGACTTGCGTGCACATATAGTTGAAAAAGCCCTTCAGGGCGCTCAGCTTCCGTGCGCGGGCCTTGGGACCGTTGTCAGCACTGCGCGCATGGTCAAGAAAATCAAAAATATCGTGCTTGGTGATCGTTCGGATGTCGGCGGTAGTAATGCCGGTCAGATCAATTTCCTCGGGCGGCGTATCGTCGGCCACGCGCTGCCAGCACTGCATCATATAGCGGAAGAAGCCGCGCAGGTCCAGATAGTACCCGTTGACAGTGCGCGGGGAGCGCAGCTTTACAAAATCGAGGTAATGCAGGTAGTCAACCACATCATCAGGAATATCCAGGTACGGCGCATGGCGCTCCGGGTGGACCACATCAATATAACTGCTCATGGAAGCCCTCAACTTAACATATTGATTTGCAGAAGTACACGGAAACGATGCTTCTGCTTTTTTATTGTAGCACAGCAGGCAACACCTCGTCAATTTCACTAACTTATAAGAAACGCAAAGAGCTGCTCATATTACAAAGCGTTGATAATCCGTATACGTGTGCATAATCATGCAGATGCTGCTTTTCGCTGTGGGCGAGGGCGTCCGCGACAGGATTTTAGCGAGTGATAACATTTCGCTAAATGCAAATTTAGCGAAATATAGGGAGGACGTTAAAGCAGGGAGGGTGCGAAAAAACCGGAACCGGAGCGCGGAACTGAACGGAAAAAACCGATAGCGGAAGCCCCAAAAAGCCGGGTTGCCGGACGGCACTTTGCTATTGATAAAGTAAAGCGGTCTGAAAATGTCAGCCCCTCCGAATGAAACCTACGTCAAGCTTGCAATTCCTGAAAAATCTGGTATGATGAATAAAAAGGAGTTGAAATCATGAACAAGGACACCATCATCAAGGTTCTGCTGGCCATCATTGCGCTGATGGTCTTTGCGTGGCTGTGGCGTATCACCAGCGGTATGATCATCGGCACGCTGGTGCTTACGACCTCACTGCTGTCAGTGCTGATTGCGCTTATCATTCAAATTGTGGTTCCGATTGCTGTTATTGTGTTTGCCGTAAAGCTCTTTACCAAGAAAAAGTGAGTGTGAATCCCATGGCATTGTTTGCGAAGAAAAAGCCGCCCGAGCCTGCTGCTGCAGACGAGCAAAAAATCAGTCTGGCTCTGACGCCCGATGAAATCGACCTGCTGCGCGAATGCATGAAGCGCACCGAGGACTATTACCGCGGCCTTTTGCTGCTGAAGCAGGATTGGAACGCCGCTCAAAACGAGGCTGCGATTGCCATGATAAAGGTCAGGCTGAATATGATCGATCAATTGCAGGAAAAGACGCTCTACGACGGCCAGTCCGAGTATTACCGCAATCTGCAATAAAAAACTGCCCGCAGGAACGCAAAATTCCTGCGGGCAGTTTGCTATTATCAGCGGTTGACAGACTGTGCCATTTTGTGGTAGGTGTGGCGCTCGCCGCGGATGGCAATGGAGTATGCCATGATGTTCTGCGGCAAGGACATGCCGGGCACGCCGGTATCACCGATGTGGTGGATGTCGGCACCGGCCATCTTGCACATCAGCGCGATCTGGCGGATGGTCGCCACGTCCGCGCCCTCCTGCGAGGTGCCGATAGCCGTCAGTGCCAGCTTGCCGCGGCTGTGCACGACCTCAATCAGCCTGTGCGCGTACTCCTGTGTGATGCCCGGTACCGTGCCGGGTGCCGGCAGCAGAATAATATCCGCACCGGCTGCCATGAAGGCCTCGGCGTCGGCGGGGGTCATGATTTTCTCCCCGCCCTCCCCTGCTACGCCGGATGCATGCATCTTGCCGGCGGCCAGCAGCACGCGGTCACCGACGGCGGCAGAAATCGCTTTCAGCGCTTCTACGATCAATTCATTGCTGACGCCGTTGCCGGGGTTGCCGGTCAGAACGATCAGATCAACGCCCATTTCGGAGGCCCTGCGTGCATTTTCTACGGTGGCCAAGCGTCCGCCGCTCATTTTCCAGAGCGTTCCATCGTTGCTTTTGGCGGCCTGCAGGTCGCAGGGCTCCAGATTGATGCCCACGACGCGCCCGGTCAGACGCTTGAGTTCCCGCACGGTCTCGGCTTCGGGAACCTTCGGCAGTGCGTTGATGACAGGGTGCTGCACGTCAAACATATTCAGCAGCAGAATGTCAGCACTCAGGGAGGCTGCATACTCCGCATTCGTCACGTCCACCAGCAGCGGAGGCGTCAAGCCGATGGTCTCGCACGCCAGTACGCGGCCCTCACTGCCCGCAATCGCGTCCAGCAGCTCCGCCTTGGTGTACCGGGCCAAATCGCTGGGGGTGCAGTCCAGCAGACGCTTTACGCTCATTCGTCGTCATCCTCCTCAATCACGCGGCCAATGCCCTTGCGGTAGAACGGCTCGCTGCCCTGCATACCCTGCTGGCCCAGCGGAGAAATCGAGGTCGTGATGTTCAGATCCATCTTCTTCTCACGGCTGAGCAGGTACGGGCGGGCGGCCTGCGCTACGGAGGCAAACAGCTTCTCGTCCTTGGGGCCGTCCAGCACCAGCAGATAGCTGCGGGCGTCACCGTTTACGATCATAACGGACAGATAGGCAGAGCCCACGCCGGGAGCATCGGCCAGCACCGCGCAGACCGGGTCGATCATGGCGTCGGGCAGTATGCTGGGCTCGACCAGCGTGACCTTGTCGCCGGGATGGATGCGGCGGGCCTGCTGCTCGGCCAGCTGTGCTGCGATCTTCTGGGAAACCTCGTCCTTCGTCTTTTTGACGGACTCGATTAGCGGGCGTTCCAGGCGCAGACTATTGTCACCGGGGTTGATGACCAGACCGCTGGCCTCGGCGTTTTTCGCGATCATGTTGGCGTAGTCATCAAAGCGCAGCAGGATGATCTGCTGTGCGGCTTTGGGCTGTGCCTTCTGCCACTCGTGCACAGCGTCCCAATCGCTGAAGCCCAGGTAGTAGCGCTTGCCCTCGGGGCTGGTGACCATTACCAGGCTGATCTTGGTCTCCTTGGGCAGCTGCACGCGGCCATCGGCCTCCGGCTTGGGGGCGGGCTGGCCCTGCAGGTCAAACACGGCGGGGGCCAGCAGCGGCGAGCGTACCAGCTCATTCAGGATGTCATTGAGATTTTTGGGGTTGTTGTTCTCCTTGAAGGCCGCAATGGTCTCCTTGACCTTCGGATTGAAGGCGGGTGCTTTGGGGAGATTCTTTTCGTTCTGTTCGGGCATGGGTCCATTCCTCACTTTAATTTTATTGCGTTGATGGCTTCCCGCAGGTAGGACACGCCCACGAGCTTCAAGCCGGGAAATTGCGAAGGGTCAATCATTTTCAGGTTGTGCTTGGGCACAATGGCGGTGTCGAAGCCGACGCGCTGTGCCTCGCGCAGGCGCGTTTCCAGATGGGTCACGCTGCGCACCTCGCCGCCGAGGCCGACCTCGCCGATGGCGATGGTCTTTTCGTCTACCGGCAGGTCAAGCAGGCTGGACGCCAGCGCGATGCAGACCGGCAGGTCGCAGGCGGTCTCGTCCAGCTTCAGGCCGCCGATGATGTTGATGTAGACATCCTGATTGTAAAAGGCGTATCCGGCGCGCTTTTCCAGCACGGCCAAAAGCAGGTACATGCGGTTGTAGTCAAAGCCGCTCGCCGTGCGCCGCGGGCTGGGAAAGCTTGTTTTCGTCGCCAGCGCCTGAATTTCGCTCAGCACCGGGCGCGTGCCTTCCATGACGCAGGCTACGCAGGTGCCGCTGATGCCGATGGGCCGCCCCTCCAGCATGACCTGTGACGGGTTCTCGATCTGCGCAAGGCCGCGGCCTGTCATATCGAACATACCGATCTCATTCGTGGAGCCGTAGCGGTTCTTGACGGCCCGCAGCACGCGGTACGGCAAGGTCTTGTCGCCCTCAAAGTAAAGCACGGTATCCACAATATGCTCCATGACCTTGGGGCCGGCAATCGCGCCGTCCTTGTTGACATGGCCGACGATGAAGGTTGGAATCTCCAGCGTTTTTGCTACATTTAAAAAGCGCGCAGAGCTCTCCTTGACCTGACTGACCGTGCCGGACGACGACGAAATATCCGTGCAGCGCATCGTCTGGATCGAATCGATGACGACCAAATCGGGTTTCATCGATTCGATCAGACCGCAGATCTCGTCCACGTCGCTCTCGGCAACGAGGGAGATATTGTCCTCGGGTACGTTCAGGCGGACGGCACGCAGCTTGATCTGCCGCACTGATTCCTCGCCCGTGACGTAGAGTACATTTTTAGTTTTGCTGACCTCGCCGCAGAGCTGCAGCAAAATCGTGGACTTGCCGATGCCCGGCTCACCGCCGATCAGCGTTACACTGCCGATGACGATACCGCCGCCCAGGACCCGGTCCAGTTCGCTGATGCCGGTCACGATGCGGCTTTTTTCCTCGGTGGTGCTGATGCTTTTCAGCTTCTGCGGCACAAGGCTTGTCTGCCCCGTTACACGCGGCGCAGCGGCGGCCTTGCCGGAGGACGTTTTGGCAGGCTCGGCTACGACATCCTCGGTCATGGTATTCCACGCGCCGCAGGACGGGCAGCGCCCCAGCCAGCGGGGGCTGGTCTCGCCGCATTGGGTGCAGACGTAGATGGTTTTGAGTTTCTCTTTGGGCATGGATGCCTCCTGAAAGTCGATACTCCCTTTATTATAGCCCAAAACACGCCCGGGGGCAAGTATGCGCAGTATAAAAACATTTGCAGCCGGAAAAGTGCAATTTTAATAACCGACCTGACCGCTGAGGAGTGCGGCACCCCGCACAGCAATAACGAGCGTATCCGCGCCGAGACCGTAGGACGCGCCGTGAGATTTTACGTCCGTTTGATGCGCCAGTGCTGAGGAAAATAGGCATCACAAAAAGGTGCAGCCCTTTTGCAAGGCTGCACCTTTTTGTGGGTTGCAATCCGTCGGGGCGGCGTTCTCGACGCACCGACGCACAAACTGGAAGTTGTTTATCCAAAATGAAATGGAATAACCATATCAAGTAAAACCGCAAGAACTATACTAATCGTTCCAATTAGCGCAGAACTCCTCAATGTGTCTCTCCTCAAAACAATAAGTCCAATAATAAAGACTATCACTTCCAAAACAGATTTTGCATTAAAATACCAGCATCCATATACAAAGCACATATTGAACAATACTGCCAAAATCAGCGCTGATAGTATAAATGCCAGTTTGCTTTTCCCCTTTGCATACCAACAGACAAAAGCCAATAATGGAGAAACAGCTGTAAATCCAAACCAAATCATCGCATAACTTCTTGGGAAAAATCCTGCAATATAGTTTGAATACAAATAGTAGCTTGCAACCATACCAACAAAGAATACAAAAACATTGATGCTTGCTCTTATTGCAGAATTGCTATAAATAGAAATACACAGTGCAATCAATATCCAGATTGCAAAACGCCCAAGAAAATTACCAATATCTAAGACTCCATTTATTGCCATAAGCACACCTGGAAGTTCAGTTTGACGAAAATCCAGATATTTTGAGAAAGTTCCCAAAGCTATTCCGAGAAACAATATCGCTATGGTATTTATAAGTTTTCTATTATTGGATATTGGATTTTCTGCATTCCTTATATCATTCAAAAAATTTATCATAATTACCCTCACAAATTCCGATTTGTTCCAGTATACCATACAAAAATCCCCCTGTCCAACACCGTTTGTGGT
>ERZ773243.115-NODE-115-length-109114-cov-7.765136_pt1 | contig 109114 bp, 100 predicted proteins | sample MGYA00580520_ERZ773243 | MGnify/ENA primary metagenome ERZ773243 (study PRJEB29015, sample SAMEA2737747) | human gut metagenome | biome: human gut; feature: human-associated habitat; material: faeces | place: China | collected 2012 ... | reverse complement strand
CTCAACTTCAAACCATAACGACTACCATCACCTAAAAGTCTTTCAAAATTCGGCAGGTCATGAGGAGTAGAAATAATTAAAATCTCACGAATCCCTGCCAGCATCAAAACAGACAATGGATAATAAATCATTGGTTTATCATAAATCGGTAAAAGCTGCTTGCTTGTTACCATAGTTAGCGGATATAAACGAGTACCGGAACCACCGGCTAGAATTATACCTTTCATGAAAAATATCTCCTTTTAATAAAAATTATAAAATTAATCTTTATAAATTAGATTGATACCCATCTTTCTAAATTTAAAATCCAATTCAAGAAAATTTCGTAGTAATATTTTCTTGAACTTATTAAAATTAGAATACTTATCTATAAAATAGTCTCTAGAATTATGTAGGCATGCAAGATCAAAAATTTTATTTTGTTTTTTTAATAATTTTTGATCTTTTATATGATGGTTATGTTTAATATAATTTTGTGTCAATACACCATTTTTTTTACCAATATCACGTACCTTAGCAGCAAGTATATTCTCTTCATAATATAAAAATGTATTAGAATCCAACATATTAATAGCCATTAAGAAGTCTATTCTTGCCATAAAAAAGCACCCTTGAACAACATCAACATATGCTAATTTTTTTCCCTCATAATATTCAGGACTATAATAACTTTGAGGATTAAATGCAAAGCCTAATCTAGCAAAACTATTCTTATATAAATATCCAAAAATTGTACAGAAAAACATAAGTTGACCTAAAGATGGCATTTCCCATGCGCATTCATTTGGTATATGATATTCTCCATTATAATAGGTTTCAGCAGTTACTAATCCTAAACCGTCATCTTTGACTAGAATATCTGACAAATTTTTTATGACATCCACATTCACAACTACATCAGGATTCATAATACCTACAATGTCTACACCTAAGACCTTTTGTGAATAAATAATCCCACAATTGTTACCATGAGCATATCCTAGATTTACGTCATTATAGACCAAGAAAACCGATGTCCTGTTTTTTAAGTATAGTTCAAATAATTCTTTAGAATTATCATTAGAATTATTGTCAACAACAACAACTTTTAAATTTGTATTAAATTTCAAAAGATGATTAACTACATTAATTGTTAAATGAGGAGAATTATAGTTTAATATTATAATAGCTACATTACTTAAAGATTCATCTACTTTCATGAATTAAATACCCCTTGATTTATTTCCCCAAAATATCCGCTATCCTTTCACAAGCATGTCCATCTCCATATGGATTAACTGCATGTGCCATTTTTTTATACTCTTCTCCATTTTCTAGTAGATTTTTAAACTCATAATAAATCTTATCTTCACTTGTTCCAACAAGTTTTAAAGTACCAGCTTCCAGACCTTCCGGTCTCTCAGTAGTACCCCGCATAACTAGAACCGGCTTACCAAGTGCAGGTGCCTCTTCCTGGATTCCTCCACTATCAGTAAGTATCAAATGTGCTCTAGCCATAAAATTGTGAAAATCCAGAACATCTAGCGGTTCGATAATATGAATTCTATCGTCATTACCAAATACTTCTGCTGCAATCTTTCTAACAATAGGGTTCATATGAATAGGATAAATTGCACGCACATCACTATGCTCATCAACTATCCTTTTAATAGCTTTGAACATATTGCGCATAGGTTCTCCTAAATTTTCTCTTCTATGAGCAGTTATGAGAACTAATTTATTATTTCCAACCCACTCCAATTCAGGATGCAAATAATTATCTTTAACAGTAGTCTTTAATGCGTCTATTACAGTATTACCGGTAACAAAAATGTTATTCGAATCTTTACCCTCTTTCAGCAAGTTATTCTTAGCAGTTTCTGTAGGAGCAAAATTATACTTGGAAATAATGCCAACAGCTTGTCTATTAAATTCTTCTGGGAAGGGAGAATCAATATTATAAGTCCTTAATCCCGCCTCCACATGACCAACTTTTACACCTTCATAAAAACATGCCAATGCAGTTGCAAAAGTAGTAGTAGTGTCACCATGTACGAGAACAATATCAGGCTTCTCTACTTCAAGTATTTCCTTTATTTTTTGAAGAATAGAAATAGTAACATCAAACAATGTCTGTTTATCTTTCATAATTGATAAATCATAATCTGGTTGAACGTCAAAAGTTTCTAAAACCTGATCAAGCATCTGACGATGCTGCCCCGTTACACAAACTTTTACATCAAAACATGGCCTACTTTGTAATTCCTTAACCAAAGGACACATCTTTATAGCTTCAGGACGTGTACCAAATACTAGCATTATTTTTTTCATCAACGACCTCTTCTGCAACATTTAAATAACTTTACCCTAAAACTCAACCAACAAATTTTATAAACTCTTCATAAAAAATATGTTCCTCTTGTAATACTGTTTTCCAAGCCTCGCCATATTCTGGTTTTTGGAGCTTTGATGTGTATTCGTAATATAGTTGATCAGGATAATTTTTTTCATTTCTAAAAACAAATCCAAATCCATATTTTTTACTAAACTCTTCTGTATATGTTCCTTCTGACACCAGAATTGGTATTTTTAACGATAAACAATAATACAATTTATTAGATAATGCAGTTGTAAGACCAATACTATCATTACCATAAACATTGTTTACTATATCTGTAATATTATAGAAATGTACAGTTTCATATAGTTTAAACCGACCATGGAATCTAGTATTCTTTATATTATTTTCATGACAATATTTTTCAATTTTCTCTGAACCAGAACCAAAAAACTGTAGTAAGAACCTAGTATCATTCTTAAAAACATTTACAACTTTTATACATTCTTCCAAATATCTGACATTACCAATAAAACTAATTCGTATTCTATTATCATCCTTTTTTTTATATTGCTTTATCACATTATCCATATTAGGATCAACATTATGAACATTTATATAATTGTAAGTTGGTAAAAACCTTTTGTATCCAACAGATGATATAGCAGTATTATAAGAATTTTTAATAGCAAGTTTTTCCAAATAAAAAAATGGGGTAAACCATTCATATTGATAGTCTCTTATATCTAGCCAATATCTTTTGAAGTATTTTGTTTTAAGAAAATAAGCGCCCAATATAGGTGCACACCCATGAGTTCCCAAAAATATTACTTTTTTATATCTTTCTTTTTTTAATGTTCTGCACACGAACCTCGTAAATAGAATAAATTTAAACAATTTAAAAGGATTCTTATTGTTGCTCACATCTTTCACATTAAAGCTTATAACTTTACATGCACCATTATCCTCATTTATACCTTCTCTATTCCATATTATTAGGTCAAATTTTTTTCCTTGTTCTTTTAATAACTTTTCGTATTTGTAATAATATGGTGCCCAATGAATATTACTTCCCAAAACTATTGCTACATCTGACATTTTCTCCCCCTATATATCAACTAAACTTATATCCTAGATACTTTATCCCATTTCTAACTATTAATTCTGGTAAAAGATACCATTTACCATTTTTAAGTAAGTAAGCAATTTGAGACTTTACAAACCTCATACCTTCACCTTCGGCTTTTCCAAATGTCTCCAGAAGCCAATTCTCGCTCTTATAAAATTTACCAATTTCTTTATATCTTCGATATTCTTCCACAACAGTAAACGTATGAGAATGGTATACTTTAGCTTCGGCACAATACCCCACTTTATATCCTGCTAATAAAAATTTAGCTGCCATACATGTATCTTCACCAAATTCCACATCTGGAAAACTTCCTAATGTTTCAAGAATATTTCTTTTATAGGCTCCAAATGTATCACTAAAAAAAGCTGTTTTTATACCATACATCTCTTTATCACTTACTGATCTAATGTAGCTCTTTTCCGAATAATTAAATAGTCTTGCATGTTTGTCAAAAATATCAGTATGCTGATATGGCACCTGTCTACCATAAACAGCTGTTATTTTATCGTCTTTTTTAAAGTATTCATAGATATTCCTAATTGCAAATCTATTATAGGGCAGTGCATCTTGAGTCATGAATATAACTATATCCACATCGGAAGCAATTTGGGCAGCCATTTTACGTGTTCTTCCATGTCCAAATTCATTTTTAGGGATTACTATAATATTGATACCTAAAGCCTGCACTAATTCACTTGTCCCGTCATTAGATGAAGAATCAACGATCAGAATATCGTTCTTAGTTATACCATCTTGATTCAATAAAGCGTTTAAAACCTCTTTAAATTTTTCACCTGCATTGAATGTAGGTATTATAATTTTAACGCTTAATTTTTCCATCAATACGCACCCTTCTTCATCAATACAACACCAATTGTTTTCCACAAAATTACAATGTCACCAATAAATGTACGATGTTTTATATAATCTTCATCCATAGCCACACGCTCATCATAGGTAGTATCACTGCGTCCGCTTACCTGCCACAAACCAGTAATACCTGGCTTTACAGTACAATATAACTTAGCCGTTTCGCCATAATATTTGTCCAGTTCTTCCTGAATTACAGGTCGTGGACCTACAAGGCTCATTTCTCCACGCAGTACATTAAAAATCTGCGGCAGCTCATCCAAGCTTGTTCTGCGCAGCATCTTGCCAATAGGAGTCACACGCGGATCATCCTTTAGCTTAAAGTCTCGTTCCCATTCTTCTTTAGCCTCCGGATTTTCTGCCAAATACTTTTCCAGCATCTCTTGAGAATTTGTCACCATGCTGCGAAATTTGTAACAAGGAAAAGGCTTGCCGTTCTTGCCAATACGCTCGTGAGCAAAGAACACCGGCCCTGGATCTTCTTTTTTAATTCTATACGCAACATAAACTAGCAGCGGACTAATACACAGTGTTCCGACTGCGGTCAAAGTAAAATCAAAAACGGTCTTTACAAAACTTCCCAAATTATTACTCATCCCTACACCTTATCCTTAAAAAATTTCCTAAACAACACAAATAGCGATACCTCCCCACATCAGATATCGCACAATCACAACCAAATAAAAATAAATCAACACCACAATTTATATATCTTTTTTTATCATTAATCTCTTCTGTCTCACTGAAAAACCCTTCATCTTGCAATCCAATGCAGAGCTAATCTTTAAGAGATTTTCCAAGGTTACTACGCTTTGGCCATTTTCACTATTACTCAAATGAGTTTGAGTAATACCCACTGCCTGAGCTAGCTCTGTTTGCTAAATGTACCGCTCCTGACGTAAAACTTTAATCATAAACCATATTCTACGCAGTTTCTCAGAAATTGCAGTATAGCTTTCTACCTTCATAGCTTAGCCCCATATAAAGAATATACAATATTATATCTTTATCCTTTTAAAATATTGGTTATTCTTAATATTTATATCATTATATCATCTTCAACGTTATAACTCAACACTTCACTATCTTTCTGTTCTTTTTTTATTGGTAAATCTTGCTTTATTTCTAAATAATATATGCTATTAAATAAATTAAGCAAAATCATCTATACGTTGTATAGCTATTTTAAATGCATGTCCTAAAATTTATATAATACTTCTTCTACCCACACAAAAAGAAAAACCGCATACTACTTTTGTAGTACACGGTTTAAAAGCATAAAAGGAGCTCCTAGATTTTCATCCAGAAGCTCCTATTCAGTACAATATTAAATTTACTAGCCTCTTACAGCTCGTGATGTCTTTCCTTGTTCTTACGAACATAGTCAAGAATAATGCCAGCAGTTTCTTCAATAGCACGATTGGAAACATTGATAATCTGGCAGTGGATGCGGCGCATAATGCCCTTAGCATAGTTCAGCTCGTCATTGATGCGCTTCATATCAGCATATGTAGCAGTATCGGACAAACCCATGGTTTTCAAGCGCTCGCAGCGAATTTCGTTCAGCTTAAACGGGTCAATCAAGAGACCAATTACCTTGTATGGCGGAACCTTGAAAAGCTCCTCAGGCGGCTGCAATTCAGGTACCAAAGGTACATTGGCAACCTTAACCTGTTTATGTGCAAGGTACATACTAAGAGGAGTTTTAGAAGTACGGGATACACCAATGATAACGATATCTGCTTTCAAAAGGCCAAGAGGATTTTTGCCGTCATCATATTTTACAGCAAATTCTACCGCTTCAACTCTCTTGAAGTATTCATGGTCCAAGGAGTGAATCAAACCAGCCTGATTACGAGGCAACATACCTGTGCTCTTTTCAATGGACTTCATCATAGGTCCTAAAACGTCAACGACCTCAACGTCTTTAGCCAAAGCTCGGTCAGCCATATGTTCTCTTAAATCAGGAGATACGATTGTGTAACAAATAACTGCATTATTTGCAGCTGCTTCATCAATAACTTTATCAATCTGTTCTTTGTCCTTAACATAAGGAACACGAATAACATCAAATTTTTCCTGTACAAATTGACTTGTAGTCGCCTTAACAACAGACTCAGCCGTTTCGCCAATGGAGTCGGAAACAGCATAAATAATAGGATTAACTTTAGCTGCTATGATAATTACCTCCCTTACCCTCGGCTAAATCAACAAGCAGTCGGGTAAAATTTGTTTTTGTGATGCGACCTACAACCTCATAGCTGCGTTTGCCATCATCAACAGTTTTTACTACTGGCAGACAGTCAATTTCATTATCAATCAATCTACGCGCAGCAGCCGCAGCAGCCTCATCAGGATCTGCCACAATAATCTTGGACAAAGGAGTCATAACCATAACAACGGGAATATCACGTAAATCGCTATTATTGATAGCCGCTTTCAGCAAATCCTTACGAGAAACCACACCAGTCAGAAGACCTGCCTCGTCCAAAACAAATACAGTACCCACGTCCTCCAGGAACATGGTTACCACCGCCTCATAGGCACTCTTATCATGTCCTATGGCCACAGGCACCGATTGCAGATCCTGCACACGGATGGCTGAAATTTCCTCCATAAGCATGCCCAGGGTATTTTTCCCTGTATAAAAATAACCAACCTTGGGGCGTGCGTCAAGAATACCACCCATAACAAGTATAGCCAAATCACTGCGCAAAGCAGCTCTTGTTACGTTTAAACGTGCAGCAATATGTTCACCGGTAATTGGACCATCCAGACGTACAATTTCGGCAATTTGTTTCTGCCTGTTACTTAAAGATATGATCTTCACACCCTTTCTATAATAATTCTATATATAGTATATACTATTCAAGGAGTTTTTGCTAGATTACGTCATAAATATTTTGCTAATTTTACATAAAAAAGCAATCAATTCTACGATAAAATCCCTATATATTAATAGTTTAAAATATATTTTTCTTCTTGCTCATTATCCTTAGAATATTCCAGTATTAAATTTATCTGCAGCACTTTTAAAACTAGTCCAAGTTCCTTTTTACATATAAAAAATCCGCTGTTTCAGCATATGCCAATAACAGCGGATTTAAAACTATTTATTCATACTTTGCTTAATCTCTCAGCTTAGCCTTATAAGCCTCGCTTACCTCAGCAATAACCTTCTTCATGCTTGCGTCTACCTCAGCATCAGTCAGAGTGCGGTCTGCAGCTTGGTAGGTCAGGTTGAAGGCCATAGATTTGCAGCCTTCATCAACTTGCTTACCAGTGTAAATATCAAATACTCTTACACCCTTCAGCAGCTCACCTGCATGTTGGCAGATAACCTTTTCCAGCTCTGCATTGGATACCTCAACAGGTACAACAACAGCGATGTCTCGGCTCATAGCAGGATACTTAGGCAGATGATGATACTTAGGAATAGCAGTTGCATATTCAACTAAGGGCAGAACTTCCATTTCCAGTACATAAGTGGGTAAATCCAGCTCAAAGTTTTCCTGGGCAACAGGATGAACCTCACCAAAGCTGCCGATAACCTTACCATTCAGCACGATGTCGCAGCTCTTGCCAGGATGCAAATATGTAGCAGAAGAACGAACCAGCTCGTAATCATAAACCTGCAGAGCATCCATCAAACCTTCAACGATACCTTTCATATCGTAGAAGTCTACGCCATCTTTGCGGCTGCACCAATTAAGAGCACCGCATTTGCCACTAATTACAGCAGTCAGCATGGAAAGCTCAACAGGATCCTCAGTAAGCGGCAAAGACTTGGGCAGGAAGATACGGCCAACTTCAAACAGTGCTACGCTGTCATTATGGTTGCGCAGGTTGAAAGAAGCAGTTTGCAGTGCGCTAGGAATCATAGTAGTGCGCATTACAGAGAAAGCGTCAGTAATAGGATTCAGCAGTTCAATGCAGTTGCGGCGTGCATCATCAGCAGGCAGCAGCATCTTATCATAAGCGTTAGCTTTAATGAAGCTATAGGTCATCATTTCATTCATGCCAGCGCCAACAAGGTAATCCTGAATGGAGTCCTTAACGTCGTCCAATACTGATTGGTGACCTTGAGTGATGGTCAGTTCAGGCTGATGGCTTTCAATGAAGTCATAGCCGTGCATGCGAGCAACCTCTTCACTGATATCAGCATCGCATTCAATATCACGGCGCCAGCTAGGAGCAGTAATTACAAGCTCTTCACCATTTTCTGCAACACCAAAGCCTAATTTTTCCAGAATGGAAATAATTTCAGCACGTTCGATTACGCAGCCAATACGACCGTTAATCTTAGCGGGAGTGGTAGTAATAACAGCAGGCTTAACCTCTACAGGGTAAGCTTCTACAATACCTGCAAAGGTTTCGCAAGCATCCATATTCTCCAGCAGATATGCTGCACGGTTCAAAGCATTATGAGTCATAATAGTATCAATACCACGTTCGAAACGACCGGAAGCCTCACTGCGCAGGCCAAGTGCACGGGAGGTACGACGGATGCTGGGGCCATGGAAGCTAGCTGCTTCAAGAATAACGTTAACGGTTTCATCAGTAACCTCAGTTAAAAGACCACCCATAACACCGCCAAGGCCAGCAGCTTTTTCAGCGTCGCCAATAACAATCATGGAAGAAGTCAGCTCGCGCTCTTTTTCGTCCAGAGTAACCAGTTTCTCGCCTTCTTCAGCACGACGAGCAATCAGAGTATGACCTGCAACCTTATCTGCATCATAAGCATGCATAGGCTGACCAAGCTCCAGCATTACATAGTTGGTTACGTCAACTACGTTGCTGATGGGACGAACGCCGCAGGCACGCAGACGACGCTGCATCCATTCAGGAGACTCTTTAATTTTAATGTCTTTCAGAACACGAGTAGAGAAACGGCTACACAGCTCAGGAGCATCAATTTTAATGCTTACATAGTCAGCTGCATTGCCGCCAGCAGCTTCTTTAACGTCCATAGCGGGCATTTTCAGAGGACAGCCGGTAATTGCAGAAATTTCACGAGCCAGACCAATAATGCTGAAGCAGTCAGCACGGTTGCTGGTCAGGTCAATATCAATAACGGTATCGTTAAGTCCAAGAACCTCTTTAACGTCTACACCAATGGGAGTATCAGCAGGCAGAATAAAAATTCCATTACGTTGCTCAGGAAGCAGCAACTTGCTGTCAATGCCAAGCTCGTCAGCACTGCACAGCATGCCAAAGGAGTCCAGACCGCGCATTTTTACAGGCTTTAAGGTCATGCCCTCAGGATTACGGGTGCTGGGAGGCAGAGTGCTGCCTACTACTGCAACAGGAACAATATCATTTTGTTTTACGTTTTGCGCGCCGGTCAGGATTTGTACAATACCTTGACCGTAGTCCATCATGCAAACCCACAAATGATCGGAATCAGGATGACGATGGATTTCAGTAACCTTGCCAGTCAGAACGCCGTTAAGGCCTGCGCCTAATTCAACAACACCGTCTACCTCTAAGCCAACGCGGGTAATTTTGTCGCACAGCTCAGCGGTAGAAATGTTAATATCTACATATTGTTTAAGCCATTCTAAAGATGCTAACATTTTGCTCCTCCTTATTTGAACTGATTAATGAAGCGTTGGTCGTTTTCAAAGAACAAGCGCAAATCATCAATACCATATTTCAGCATAGCAATACGTTCTACGCCCAGACCGAAAGCGAAGCCAGTCATTTGCTCAGGGTCATAGCCGCTCATACGCAGTACGTTGGGATGAACAACGCCAGCTCCCAAAATTTCCAGCCAGCCAGAATCCTTGCAAACGTGGCAGCCGCCCTTACCGCCGCAGATGGGGCAGGAAACGTCAACTTCAACAGAGGGTTCAGTAAATGGGAAGTAAGAAGGACGCAGACGAACTTCTACGTTCTCGCCAAACATTTGCTTACAGAACAGCTCCAGAGTGCCTTTCAGGTCAGCAAGGCTGATGTTTTTGTCAACAACAAGACCCTCTACCTGATGGAACATGGGAGAGTGAGTAGCATCATAGTCACAGCGGTAAACAGTACCAGGGCAAATCATGCGGATAGGAGTGTTGGGCTCCATGCTTTCCAAGGTACGAGCCTGTACACCAGAGGTTTGGGTACGGAGCAGGTAGTTTTCAGTAATATAGAAGGAATCCTGCATATCCAGTGCCGGATGATCAGGCGGCAGATTCAGTGCAGTAAAGTTATGGTAAACATCCTCGATTTCAGGGCCGTCACATACGTCAAAGCCCATACGCATGAAAATCTTCTTAATTTCACGCAGAGTCAGGGTTACTGGATGAAGATGGCCAGCTTTAGGACGACGACCAGGCAGAGTGATATCTACTTTTTCGTTTGCCAGCTTGTCTTCCAGAGCTTTTTTCTCCAGAATTTCAGTTTTTTCATTAATAGCAGTTTCCAAAACAGCCTTGATTTCATTAACAATTTGTCCGATTACAGGACGTTCTTCAGCAGGCAGCTTGCCCATGCCTCTCAAAATCTCAGTCATAGGGCCTTTTTTGCCCAAATACTTAACACGTGCATCTTTCAACGCGTCAAGAGAGCTTACCTCTGCCAGTTCAGCCAGAGCCTGCTCTTTTAAAGCTAATAATTTTTCTCTCATAGTAGCTTCCATGTCTTCCTCCCTAAATTCAGGATTTCTAAAATTGAAAATAAAAAATCGCCCCTGCAATATTAAATCACAGGGGCGAGAAAGTTCGCGGTACCACCCTTATTTGTACACTTCATTTACACCTTAACGCGGCTGCACGCCCAACCTACACAGCCTAAGCCTTCAGTCAGGACACTCCCAAGGGAACTTCCAACACTCACTCCGGGCGAAGCTCTCAACCGACGACTTCGCTTTCTGTGCCTTCCTTAGCGCTGTACTTTCTTGATCATAGTGCGGACAGGGGTTTTTCAATTAAAAATCATTATAACACAAATAATGATAGTAGTAAATATGTTTTTAAATTGCCGTCATTAAGTTACCTTACGAAAAAAAGACTGTCCCTAAGAACAGTCTTTTTTAAGCTTATTTACAATCGCAGCAATCCTCGTCTTTTGCCTTTTCGTCCCAAACAGGAACCGTAACACCTATTGTTTTAGAGGTAAAGGGTGTATCAGCACCCTTTTCAAAATGCTCTGTTGCACGCTGTACATATTTAAAGCCAATATACAGCAGCGGAATATTGCAGTAAGCAATAAGGATATTAGCAAAGTCAGATAAATTCCATAATGCACCCAAATCAAGACCTGCAATGCTGGTAAGAACGCCGAAAGAAATAACAACAAGGCAAAGAACACGGATAGTATTTATAAAGCTAGAACTAGTAGAAATACGGTTGGAGCAGATTTCAGTGAAGGACATAAAGCCTAACAAGCTAGTAAATGCAAACAAACCGAAGCACAGTGAAACTAAAATAGAAACAACAGTACTGAGATTGCCGCCGCCACTTAAAAGACCAGCAGATGCCACAAATTTAGGCAGCTTGCCAAGAGCCATCCAGGCAGCTCCTCCCTCGCCCTGCCAAGCGTGAGCCATAACAATTACAAAACCAGTCAGTGTGCATATAATAATTGTGTCCAAAAATACCGCAACTGCCTGAATGCAGCCCTGATCACAGGGATGCTTGGCATTAGAGGCAGCAGCCGGCATTGTAATAGTACCCTGACCGGCTTCGTTAGACATCAATCCTCGTTTAACGCCCTGAACCAACGCCAAGCCTAAAGCACCGCCAAAGACAGCTTCTGGGTTAAAGGCACCGCCAAAAACAGCAGTAAAAAAGTAAGGCACACTACTTACATTAGTAATAATTAAAACAAAAACGGTAAGTACATAAATAACTGCCATAATAGGAACCAAAATATCAGTAATACGAGTTACCTTACGAATACCGCCAAAACTGGAAGCAGTGATAACAACCAGCAACACTGCAAAAGATGCCCAATATAAGGGAGAATTGGTAGGAACAACCTGACCGGTTACAGTCTCTACAATCTGCCCTACTGCAGACACAGTATTAAATCCCTGAGCAGGCAGACACAATAGAGCATAAATAATATACATCAGTGATAAGAACAAACCTACAGCAGCGGAATCGTTCAGCAGTCTGCGTCCGTAAAATGATAAACCGCCAATATACTCGTCATTCTTCTTTTCCTTGAAGATTTGTGCCAATGTTGACTCAGTATATGCTGTAGCCATACCAAAAAAAGCACTAACCCACATCCAAAACAGTGCACCTGGACCACCTACAGAAATAGCACCTGTTACACCCAAAATATTGCCAGGTCCAACACGCATAGCAGTTGATAAAAAGAAAGCGGCAAGAGGAGTAATACCTGTTTGAGTCTGCTGACAGCTCTTTAACACCTTAAGACCATAAATAAATTTGCGCAGCTGAATAAAACGCAGCTTATATGAAAAGTACAAACCAGAACCAAGCAGCAAAATTACGGATAAAGAAAGATTTCCTAAAATAGGAATAGCTGCGTACCATTCCAAATTTGTGGGAAAATCCCAAAATAGGTCAGACACAACCTGAATTTTAGCACATAGTGTATTAATTGCAGTAAACAGCTCTTGCATATATAAACCTCCTTATGTAACATGAGTCATACTTTCTAAATGAAAAATTACTCCACACTTACTGTTCTTTTATAACCGATTATCCGATACATCAATATAATTTCTTCCACTTATTAAACAATTATATTATTCCGAAAAGACTATTAATTCAAGCTTTTAAGTACGTAGACAACCACTCATAATAAATTTATACTGCCATTTCGTTATGATTATGTACCAAGCAATCTAAAAAAAAATAATTCGAAACAACGGAATATATAATTGCTTTTATAGTCTGTTCTCCAATTTCTTCTATTTTATCATATCCTTAACAAAATAGAATTATCTTTCGTTCAAAAATACAGTATTTTTATTACATAGTTCAATGATATGTAAACGCAAAAATCCCCTTTCTGTCAAAAGTCTAACAGAAAGGGGATTCTTATTATTCTACGGTTACGCTCTTAGCCAGATTTCTGGGCTTGTCTACATCACAGCCACGGGTAAGTGCTGCATAGTAAGCCAGCAGCTGCAGAGGCAGTACAGCCAGCAGCGGAGCCAAGTACTTATCAGTTTTCGGAATATAAATTACATGATCGGCATATTTTTGCAGAGCCTGATCACCCTTGAAGCCAATAGCAATAACTACAGCCTCACGAGCCTTTACTTCCTGCAGGTTGCTTACGGTTTTATCGTAAACATCCTCTTGAGTTGCCAGTACAATCACAGGAACACCAGAAACAATCAGTGCCAAAGTACCATGCTTCAGTTCACCTGCAGCGTATGCTTCAGCATGAATGTAAGAAATTTCCTTCAGCTTCAGTGCACCTTCAAGTGCAACTGCATAGTCCAAGCTTCTACCCAGGAAGAAAGCATTTTCGCTGCTGCCGTATTCACGAGCAAAAACCTTGATCTGGTCCACGTTTTCCAGCATTTCGTGAATTTGCTCAGGAATAAAGGTCAGACCATTAACAAGCTCTGCAGCCTTTTCAGCACACAGAGTATTGCGAAGACGGCCAACATAAATGGAGAGCATCAGCATAGCAAGCAGCTGAGTAGTGTAAGCTTTAGTAGATGCAACAGCAATTTCAGGACCAGCATAGGTATAAATTACCTGGTCTGCTTCACGAGCAATAGAGCTGCCAACAACGTTAGTAACTGCCAAGGTACGTGCTCCCAGACGTTTTGCCTCACGAAGAGCAGCCAAGGTGTCGCTAGTCTCACCACTTTGGCTGATAACGATAGTCAGGCTATTGCCGTCAACCAAGGGACTGCGATAACGGAATTCACTGGCAATATCCACTTCAACAGGAATGCGAGCCAGCTGTTCCAAATAGTATTTACCAACCATACCTGCATGATAAGCAGTACCACAAGCAACAATAAAGATTTTATTGATGCCCTGCATTTCCTCTGCAGTCCAGTTCAACTCAGAGAAACTGATAGTTTTGTTTTCAGCATCCACACGGCTGGTCATAGTATCACGCATAGCTTTAGGCTGTTCATAGATTTCCTTAAGCATAAAGTGCTCAAAGCCACCCTTTTCAGCAGCTTCAGCATTCCAGTTAACCTCAAATACCTTTTTGCTGATAGGAGTGCCTTCAATATCCTGTACCCATACACCCTCACAGGTTACAGTAGCAATTTCACCATCGCTCATAATAAAGGTACGACGAGTATGATTAATAATTGCAGGAATATCAGACGCAATAAAGTTTTCACCTTCACCAAGACCAATTACCAACGGGTTGTCCTTTTTAGTGCAGATAATTTTATCAGGATCAGCCTCGCACATAAATACCAGGCTATAGGAACCCTTAATAATATGCAGTACTTTTTTTACAGTGCTTTCAAAATCACCGTCAAATTTATCTGCCATTAAATGAGCAACAACCTCAGTATCAGTTTCAGATACAAAAGTATGACCTTTTTCAATCAGCTCTTCCTTCAGTGCCATGTAGTTTTCAATAATACCGTTATGAACAACTACAAACTTACCGCTGCTGTCTGTATGGGGATGAGAGTTACGGTCTGACGGACGACCATGGGTTGCCCAACGGGTATGACCAATACCCATAGTACCAACAGGCATACGATTTCTTAATTTATCACGTAAAGCGTCAAGACGACCTACGCATTTATCAACACGAATTTTGCCATTTTCCATAACGGCGATACCAGCGGAGTCATAACCGCGGTATTCCAGCTTGCTCATACCATCAAGCAGGAAGGGGGCAGCCTGATTACTGCCAATATAACCTACGATACCACACATAAATTAGTATCCTCCTAAAATATTACTACCTTTTCTGCTGCTGAAACTTTCTCTCCTATGTTGCCATAGGGCTTTGTATCCAGCTTTCGGCCTACAGCTAACCGTGAGGCATCCGCTGACTGATCGATAACCTCATTCCTCGTCTGCCGCAAATGCGGTACATGCGCTCTGTCACTTTTCTGCTTTTCAAGCATACAACACGCCGCGCAGGCTGGCAGGCCCCCGCGGCGCATCTATGTGACTATTGTAATTGTACAATGTTTTCGTTCTTTGGTCAAGGAAGCTAATTGTGAATTATTATAGCGATTCAAATATAAAAGAAAACCGTGACAGAAAAAGCTCTGTCACGGCATATAATTTTTAAGCCAATTCTTTATTTACTACATCTGCAATAGCGTTGGTAATTTGCTCCAGACGCTCCTGTTGCGGACCCTCCGCCATAATACGAATCAAAGGCTCTGTACCGGAGGCACGTACCAAGATTTGACCATTTTCGCCTAATTCTTCTTTATATTTTTTGATTACAGCCGCAATAACAGCGTTATTTTCCCAGCCATTTTTGTCTGCCACACGAACATTAAGCAGCACTTGAGGATACTTAGTCATAACATTGCTAAGCTCGGACAGGGGGACATTATTCTTAACCATTGCACAAAGCAGCTGCACAGCAGTGAGTATACCATCACCAGTCTTTGCATATTCAGAGAAAATAATATGACCAGATTGTTCACCGCCCAAATTATAGCCATGCTTAAGCATTTCTTCCAAAACATATCTGTCTCCAACTGCAGTCTTGGCAGTCTGTCCGCCATGAGCCTTCATAGCCTGATGCAGGCCAACATTACTCATAACAGTTGCAACCAGCATATTGTCTTTCAGCTTACCACGTTTCATCAGTTCAAGAGCACAAATCAACATAATCTGATCGCCATCAAGAGCTACGCCGTTTTCATCAACTGCCAGACAGCGGTCAGCGTCACCGTCATTAGCAATACCAACATGTGCACCTACTTCAACAACCTTTTGCTGCAGTGCTTCCAGATGGGTGGAGCCACAGCCATTATTGATGTTAATACCATTGGGCTCATTGAAAATAGTAATAACTTCTGCACCCAGACTACGCAGGATTACAGGAGCAATTTCGCTGTTAGCACCATTGGAGCAGTCCATAACAACCTTTAAACCATCAAGCTTAGTATAAGCGGTACTGATAACATGCTTAATATAAAGCTCAGCCATACCTTGCTCATAAACGACATGACCAACACTGCTGCCACGAACAGTCTTGGTATAGTCAATGGGAGCAGCAACAATTGCTGCAATTTCGTCCTCTACTGCGTCAGGCAGCTTATGGCCTGTCTGAGAGAAAAACTTAATACCATTATCTTCAAAGGGATTATGAGATGCAGAAATTACAACACCTGCGTTTGCGCCTACGACAGATGTCAGGAAAGATACTGCAGGAGTAGGCATTACGCCCAAAACATGAGCATTCCCACCTGCTGCACAAATACCTGCACATAAAGCACATTCCAGCATTTGACCACTGCGACGAGTGTCGCGACCAATGATCAGCTTAGGATTAGATACCTCTCTACCAAAATAAGTAGCTGCAGCATAACCTAATTTAAAGGCCAGCTCTGGAGTAAGCTCCACGTTAGCTACACCACGTACACCATCAGTACCAAATAAACGAGCCATTTCTTGTTCCTCCTAAAGAATTTATTATCTGTATTTCTTCTATAAAAATTATATAGCTTTAAAGCGCTGCATTATTGCCCAGGCAATATGATAGCCGTCAAGGGCTGCACTCATAATACCGCCGGCATAGCCTGCTCCCTCTCCACATGGATAAAGCAGATCATGGGTCACAGACACATAGCTTTCACTATTACGTTCAATACGTACTGGAGCAGAGGTTCTTGTCTCCACACCTGTAAGCAACGCTCCGCCATCAGCGTATCCCTTCAGCTTTTGTCCAAAGCTGGTAATACCAGCTCTTAAAGTATCAGTTACATAAGCGGGCAAAACCTTATCCAGAGCATAAGGGGTGAGTCCTGGACGATAGGTACCTCCTGTCAGACTCTCCAAGGAAGGAGTACTGTTTTTCAGGAAACTGTCAAAATTTTGCGCAGGAGCGTTATAGTTTCTTCCGCCTGCAGCATAGGCAAGCTGTTCATATTTACGCTGAAACTCCACACCAGCCAATGGATCATTGCCAAAATCAGCACTGCTTACGCCAACAACGAGAGCACTATTTGCAACGCCGCTGTCACGCTTGTACATGCTCATGCCATTAACAACTACGCCGCCAGCTTCAGAAGCTGCTGCTACAACTAAACCGCCAGGACACATACAGAAGGAGTATGCAGTTCTGCTTTTATCAGGAGTGTGATAAACAAGAGCATAATCAGCAGCTCCCAAAAGGTGATGTCCTGCAAAATCGCCATACTGCGCTCTGTCAATAAGCTCCTGAGGATGCTCTATACGGACGCCAATAGAAAAAGGCTTGGAAGTAATGCCAATACCTTTATCAACCAACATTTTATATGTATCGCGGGCACTATGACCGCAGGCCAATACAACTGCTCCAGCCGATAGCTTTTCTCCATTGGCCAGCTGTACACCAACTACTGCATTATCCTTAATAAGCAACTCAGTTACATGAGCCTCATAACGAATTTCACCGCCTAAAGCGCGAATCTCCTTGCTTAAGCCAGTAACCATAGCACGCAGCTTATCAGTACCAACATGGGGCTTATGCTCCCAAAGAATGTTTTCAGGTGCACCAGCCTCTACAAAAAGCTTTAAAATATCCTGCATAACAGAATCATTAACACGAGTAGTCAGCTTGCCATCAGAAAATGTTCCTGCTCCGCCCTCGCCAAATTGCACATTGGAATCAGGGTTAAACTCGCCGTACTTCCAAAAGCGCTGTACATCATCAACACGTTGAGCAACAGCCTTGCCGCGCTCCAAAAGCAAAGGCTTATAGCCATATTTAGCAAGTTGCAAAGCAGCTACAAGACCTGCAGGACCAGCACCAATGACAATGGGACGTGCAGTCATGGGCATCTGTCCCAACTTAGGGTGAAGGTGCAGCTTTTTCTCAGCCTTAGATACGTCCTTATCCTTAAGCAGCTTATTCACCAGTTTACCTGGCAGGTCAATCTCAGCCTCTAAATGATAGTTGATACATACATCCTGCTTTTTACGAGCGTCTACAGCCTTACGCAAAATGCGAACTTCTTTAAGCGCATCAGCAGCTACGCCCAGCTTTTTACTCAAAGCTTTTTCCAGAGTTGTCTCTCTCTGAAGACTGATGCGGACATTGTTTATTTTTAACTTCATTCTACTTCCTTTCTGGTCCAAAGCCTATCATTAACAATAGTCTTTTATTCCACAGAAAATCATCTTTACATCATTAGTTTGCTCACTGCTTAGGTTTTTCAGCCTTAGTCTCTACAGAGAACCTTACCTGAACAGTTCTCAGCTCAGGAATAGTTTTATTAGGCAAATCCAGCTCCGCAACGACCACAGAGCTGCCGCTCAGATTAGAAACATCTACCGGCTTTGTATTAATTGCCTCTAAGGTCTTGAGTACCGACGGAGCTGCAGTCAAATGAACCTTTTCAGGAATGATTTCCGCCTTGCTTACAACAACATTGCTAGGCAAATCGCCTGCTGTGATAAGTTTTACAGGCAGGTCTACTGTAATCATCTGACTAACCATAGTTGCAGAAACAAGTACGCTTTCAGGAGTAATCTTCATATTAGGAATATCGTAGCCGTCATCACTTACTGCCACCAGCTCACTTTCTGTAGCAAAGGTATCGCTGTGATCAGTAACATCAACAGGAGCCACAACCTTATTTACTCGTGCAATACGATGAGTTGCACCACGAATCGTAACCTGAGCAGGCTTAATATTACAGTTGCCAAGAGTCATATCGCTAGCCATAGCACCAACAACACGCGGAACTACAGGGACATTTTTTTCACTTACTGTATCTGCATACACAGCAATTTCACGAGGAGTAACATCAATAACCTCGCCAACATGTGTAGTTACAATAACAGGAATATTCTGCTGACCTTCGGTAACATTTTTTAAATCAATAGTAGCTGTAATATTATTGCCAAGACCATCCATCAGCTTTGTTCTTGTACCGCGAACCTTAACTAAAACCCTATCAGGGATATTAAAAACCATCATGGTCTCAGGAAGATTTGTTTCCTGCAGATGCACGTCTACACTGCGCTCCACGATGGGATTTTGGTCAGTCATAACATATACCCACAGAGCACAAGCAGCTATTACAGAGATGATACGTGCCAAAAGATTTTCTTTTTTCAGTAAATCCTCTAACCATTTCATTCGTCGTCACCTCGCAAGCTTTTGATTTTTTCTAACAAAGTGGTATTTTTATGAGGTTGATAAATCGATTTACGCAGAATCTCTTTAACATCGTCCACAGAAAGATAACGCATAATTTCGCCATTGCGCGCCACAGAAATAGTACCAGTTTCCTCACTGACTACTAAAATAATGGCATCGGACTGCTCAGATAAGCCAATAGCAGCTCTATGACGAGTACCTAGCTCCTGGCTCAAGTTACGGTTTTCTGTCAAGGGCAGCAAACAGCTGGCTGCCATAATGCGATTGCCGCGTACTATAACTGCACCGTCATGCAGAGGTGTATCCTTTACGAAAATATTCTGCAAAAGTCCTGAGCTAACAAGGCCATCAATAGCAACACCTGTTTCAATACGCTCTGCCAGACCGGAATTGCGTTCAAAAACAATAAGAGCACCAACCTTATGCTTACCCATAATTCTAGCTGCATCAGCTACATTATCAAGCATATCCTCTAATTCCTGCTCATCCAACTCACTGCGCTTATGGAATAGTCTGCCGCGGCCAATCTGTTCCAGTGCACGGCGCAGCTCCGGCTGAAAAACAACTGGCAACGCAACCATAATAATAGTCATGCTTTTTTCCAGCAGCCAGCTGATAACATGCAAGTTCATCCAACGACAGATAATCATAAACAAGGCCAATACCATCAGGCCCTTAAATAAAGTCGCAGCATGAGTATTTTTCAGCATCAGATACACGCGATATAAAAAATATGCTACAACAACTATATCAATAATATCCAAAATGGTAATAGAGCTTAATAGCCCCTGGAGTTGAATAAACAAAAACCTCACCAACTTCTTTTAAAAAATTAATCATAATAATCTAGATTATATTATACCACAATTTTCTAGAACAAAAGGAACAAGTTAGTGAAAAATAAAAAAGAGACTGCCTAAAATTTTAGACAGTCCCTTAATTTCTTATAACTTAGCTTTTAATTCACTAAGCTTTTCTTCTTGGTCGAACAATACTTTATTGCCGATAGCAAATTGCTTTTCGTTTTCAGTAAAAGCAGGTCCACCATAGGATTTACGTGCAGCTACACAATTTTCAGGTTTGAGAGCCTCTAATAAATCAGCCTTAAAGAGATCAGAAAACTCCTTGTACTCCTCAATGGAGATTTCAGGCAGGAATTTGCCATTTAGAATAGCATAGGCAACGCATTTGCCTACAACCTCATGAGCCTGACGGAAGGGCAATCCCTTACGTACCAGATAGTCAGCTAAATCGGTAGCGTTAGAGAAGTCCTTACTTACTGCCTGCTGCATTTTATCAACATTGACAGTCATAGTAAGAATCATATCACGATACACTGCCAGACTGAACTTAATGGTGTCAACCGCATCAAAGAAGCCTTCCTTATCCTCCTGCAAATCCTTGTTATAAGTAAGAGGCAGACCCTTAGCAGTAACAAGCATTGCCTGCAAATGACCATAAACACGTCCTGTTTTGCCACGCACAAGCTCAGCAATATCAGGATTTTTCTTTTGCGGCATCATGGAGGAGCCTGTTGCAAAGCCATCGTCCAGCTCAATAAAGCCAAACTCTGTGCTGCTCCAAAGACAGAATTCCTCACTGAGACGACTCAGATGCATCATCAGCATGGAAGCAAAGGATAAAAATTCAATAACATAGTCACGGTCGCTGACAGCGTCCATACTATTGCCATATACCTTGCCAAAGTTCAACTGATCTGCAACATAGAAACGATCAATAGGGAAAGTTGTACCAGCGATTGCGCCAGCACCTAAAGGCATCATATCAGCCCCTTCCCATACTCCCATCAAACGGCGGAAGTCACGCTGCAGCATATTAAAGTAGGCCAGCAGATGATGAGCAAAAGTAATAGGCTGAGCTCTTTGCAGATGTGTATAACCAGGCATCAAGGTTTTTTCATGCTCCTTAGCTACACTCAAAAGAGCCTTCTCAAAATTGATCAGCAGCTCAGCGATTTCAGCTACCTCACGCTTCATATACATATGCATATCCAGTGCAACCTGGTCGTTACGGCTGCGTGCTGTATGCAGACGAGCACCGGCAGAACCAATGCGCTCGGTAAGTCTAGCCTCAACGTTCATATGGATATCTTCTAACGCAACTTCAAAGGCAAAATTACCTGCCTCAATATCCTTCAAAATATCCTGCAAGCCAGCAACAATTTTCTCCCCGTCTTCTGCTGGAATAATGCCGCATTTTGCCAGCATTTTTGCATGCGCAATGCTGCCACGGATATCTTCATGATATAAACGTTTATCAAACTCAATGGACGCGTTAAACGCGTCCACAAGTTCGTTAGTATTTTTACTGAAACGACCGCCCCAAAGCTTAGTCATTATTTCAGGCTGCCTTTCTTCATTAAAGCTCTTACTTTCAGCGGCAGGCCAAAGAGGTTAATAAAGCCGGTTGCGTCAGCTTGGTTATAAACCTCATCTTGACCAAAGGTTACATATTCTTGGCTGTACAGAGAGTACGGGGATTTAGAGCCAGCGCTGATAATGTTGCCTTTGTAAAGCTTCAGTTTTACAACACCGGTAACAGTTTTTTGAGTTTCGTTAACGAAAGCATCCAGTGCCTCACGCAGGGGGCTGAACCACATACCATCATAAACAAGCTCAGAATAACGAATGCCAACCATTTGCTTAAAGCTTTGGGTTGCTCTATCCAGACACAGATTCTCCAGCTCATTATGAGCATAGTAGATAATAGCGCCAGCAGGATTTTCATATACGCCACGGGATTTCATACCAACAAGTCTGTCTTCAACCATATCAGTAATACCAACACCGTTTCTGATACCAATCTCGTTCAGAGTTTCTACGATGGTTGCAGGGCTCATTTTTTCGCCATTAACTGCAACTGGAACGCCTTCAACGAATTCCAGTTCAACATATTCTTTTTGATCAGGAGCTTTTTCAGGAATGTTGGTTACGATGAACAGCTCATCTTTAGGTGCATTCCAAGGATCTTCCAGATCGGAGCCTTCATGGCTTAAGTGCCACATATTTCTATCCATGGAGTAGTCATGGTCATGGGTTACAGGTACAGGAATGTTATGTGCAGCAGCGAAGTCAATAGCTTCGTCTCTGGAACGGATGGACCATTCTCTCCAAGGAGCAATAATAGCGATGTCAGGAGCCAAAGCTTTTACAGACAGCTCAAAACGTACTTGGTCGTTGCCTTTGCCGGTTGCACCGTGAGCAATTGCATCAGCGCCCTCAGCCTCTGCAATTTCCACCAGTTTTTTAGCAATCAGCGGACGTGCAAAGGAAGTACCCAGCAGGTATTTCTTTTCATAAACTGCACCAGCTTTAACAGTAGGCCATACATAGTCTGCAATGAACTCTTCCTTCAAATCCAGAATGTAGCATTTGCTTGCGCCAGATTTCAGCGCCTTGTCATGAACGGGAACTAGTTCATCACCTTGACCCAGATCAGCAGTAACAGCAATAACTTCACAGTTGTTGTAGTTTTCCTTCAACCAAGGAATGATGATGGAAGTATCCAAACCACCGGAATAAGCAAGTACAACCTTTTTAATATCTTCTTTCTTCATAATAAACTCCTCCTCATTTGCCCTTCGTCACGACTCTTTTATGTATATTGCTCTGTATGTCGTGAATAATGTTTCATTGATTATGTATTATAACACAGTGTTTTCGATTTGCCAACCCCTAAATGCTGTGTATACAAAGTTTTTCGCAAATTTTCTCATTTTTCTCTTTCATTTATGCAATATGCCTATATTTACTACTATTTTCATGCTTATCAAGGCACAATGTTGTATTTTTGTCCACTATTCAAGTACTATTTTATATAAAATAAGACTCAGAAGGTCTTTTTCCTCCTGAGTCTTTTATACATATCATTTATAATTATTAATTCAAAGCACCTCATCACTCATAAGCAGCGCCATAATTGCCTTCTGTACATGCAATCTATTTTCTGCTTCGTCAAAAACAACTGACTGCGGTCCTTCAAGAACCTCTTCAGTAATTTCTTCACCACGGTGCGCAGGCAGACAATGCAGAACAATAGCCTCAGGACGCGCCTGAGCCAGCAGCTCAGAATTAATCTGATAATTATGCAATGCTTGGAAGCGAACCTCGCGTTCAGCCTCCTCACCCATACTGGTCCATACATCCGTATAAAGTACATCTGCATCCTTAGCTGCATGGAATAAATCCTCCTCTACGGTAATAGAGCAGCCAGTTTGCAGAGCATCCTCCTGCGCCTGAGCCAAAATAGTAGGATTAGGCTGATAGCCCTTAGGACTTGCACAAATCATATTCATACCAACCTTGGCACAGGCAAACATCAAAGAGTGAGCCATATTATTGCCGTCACCTACGTAAACTAGCTTACGACCCTTGAGTACCTTCATTTTCTCCTGAATAGTGAACATATCAGTCAAAGCCTGACAAGGATGCAGCAAATCAGTCAGACCATTAATAACCGGTACATCTGCATATTCAGCCAGCTCAATTACGGAGTCATGAGAAAAAGTACGAATCATAATACCATCTACAAAGCGAGACAAAACACGAGCAGTATCACGTACGGGCTCGCCACGTCCCAACTGAGTTACAGCATCATTCAGATATAAAGCATGACCGCCAAGCTGATGAAAACCTACCTCAAAGGAAACTCTAGTACGTGTAGAAGCCTTGGAAAACAGCATAGCCAAGGTCTTGCCACGCAGATATTCATGTGGTACACCTTTTTTCTGCATGCGTTTTAATTTTCTTGCAACCTCTAAAATGGTTGCAACCTCACCTACTGATAAATCATGTATAGATATTAAATCCTTATCTTTTAAGCTCATAATATAATCCCCTCATCCTGACACTTTAAACAAGCATCTTTTTTATATTAATTCATCTTTTACAGAGCAGCTAACGCCTTATCCAAGGCTGCTACAACAATATCAATTTCTTCATTAGTGATAATCAACGGCGGAACAAGGCGAATTACATTGCCGGCAGTACAGTTAATAATAACTTTATTTGCCAGACAATGAGTAACTACTGCTTGTCCAGGCTGGTTCAGCTCCACACCTAGCATCAGACCACGACCACGAACATCCATCACCTTTTCAGGATATTTTTTCTGAAGCTTTTTAAGCTCATCCATAAAATACGCACCCTTTGCTGCTGCCTTGTCCACCAAATTTTCAGATTTAATAGTAGTCAGAGTTGCGTACACAGCAGCACAGGCCAACGGATTGCCGCCAAAGGTTCCGCCGTGATCGCCAGGCGCGAAAACATGAGCCAGACGTTCGGGCACTGCAAAGCCTGCTACAGGGAATCCACCGCCAATACCCTTGGCAAAGGTAATAATGTCAGGCTTCACGCCGCTATGCATATAAGCAAACCATTTTCCTGTACGACCTACGCCAGTCTGCACCTCATCAAAAATCAACAGAGCATCATATTTATCACAAAGCACACGAACCTGCTGCAAATATTCGTCAGAAGGAACGTGAACGCCGCCTTCGCCTTGAATAGGCTCCAGCATAACAGCACAAACATTATCTGCCATAATCGCTTCCAATGCAGCAATATCACCATATTCTACATATTCGTAACCTGCTGGCAATGGTTCATAGCCCTCCTGATAATGAGGTTGGCCAGTTGCTGTTACAGTTGCCATAGTACGACCGTGGAAGGAGTGCCATGCAGTAATGATACGAAACTTGCCAGAAGACTTTTGCTTTCCATATTTACGAGCCAGCTTTAAAGCTCCCTCGTTAGCCTCTGCACCACAGTTGGCATAGAACACCCTATCCATACCTGTTGCATCAGCGGTTACACGAACAGCCTTCGCCTGAATTTCAGTGTAATAAAGATTGGAGCAGTGCATAACCTTTTGAGCCTGCTCAGTGATAGCCTTAACTAAAGCAGGATGATTATAGCCAAGAGAATTTACTGCAATACCTGCAAAGCAGTCCACATACTCATTGCCCTCGTTATCCCAAACGTGACAGCCTTGGCCATGATCTATAACCATTTGATTTCTGCCAAAAACAGGCAGATAATATTTTTCAGTTTGTTCAATTACATTTTTTTTATCCATTGCCTCTTCAAACTCCCTTAAGGATTACAATTCCTTTACAACCTCGGTACCAACACCCTTATCGCTAAAGATTTCCATTAAAATAGTATGGGGCACACGACCGTCAATAATATGTGTTTTCTTCGCACCATGACTTAACGCAGTTATGCAGGAGCGCACCTTGGGAATCATGCCGCCGTCTACAGCACCTCTTACAATGAGTTCCTGAGCCATTTCAAAACTCAAGGTGGAAATAAAGCTATTTTCATCAGGATAATTACTGTAGATACCCTTAACATCAGTGAGCATCAGCAGCTTCTCCGCACCTAGAGCACCTGCAATTTCACCAGCCGCAATATCTGCATTAATATTGAAAACCTCACCATTAACGCCTACACCAGTAGGTGCAATGACAGGAATATAGCCTTTATCCAAAAGTACATCGATAAGCTCTGTATTAATTCCCTGAACGTTGCCTACTAATCCCACATCCACAAGATTAACCTTGCCATCTTCATACACATCAGCTAAATGCTTTCTTGCAGTAATAAGCTTGGCATCCTTACCATTTAAACCAACAGCCTTTCCGCCCAGCTGATTAATACGACCAACCAAGTCAGTATTTACTTTGCCGACTAACGCAGTTTCAACAATACCTGCAGTCTCTGCATCAGTTACACGCATCCCAGCTATAAACTCGCTTTTAATACCAACTTGCTTCATCATTGCCGTAATTTCCGGTCCGCCGCCATGAACAACTACAGGCCGCATTCCTGCACATTGCAGAAAAACAATATCCTGTAAAACCTTGTTTTTCAACTCATCGTTAACCATAGCATTACCGCCATATTTTACAACAATAGTTTTATCCTTAAATTCCTTTAAATAAGGCAATGCTTCAACTAAAGTTTCAACCTGTTTATCATCCATCAACATAGTAAATCCCCCTCATATATCAATGCATTCATACTAGTACTATTTATCTGTCTTATTATTTCTTAAGTATGATACTCACCATTAATCTTGACATAGTCATAACTAAAATCGCAGGTCCACACAGTAGCTTTTTCATCACCTGCAGCTAAGTCTATAGTCATAGAAATATCGTGCTCACTCATAATAGGAGCCAGCTCTTGAGCAGGAACATTGCAGTTCATACCATTTTCTACAAGACGAACGCCGCCAATTTCTAAATTAACCTTCTCCGCAATCATTTCAGCGCCACTGTAGCCTGCGGCACAGACAATGCGACCCCAGTTAGGGTCTTCGCCAAAAAATGCTGTTTTTACCAGAGGAGATTTGGCAATAGCCATTGCTGCTGTTTTGGCATCAGCCCAAGTAGCCGCGCCAACTACATTTACCTCCAAAAATTTGGTTGCTCCTTCGCCATCATGAGCAATAAGCTTAGCCAAATCAGTGGAACAAGCAACCAGCGCTTCAAAAAATACAGCATAATCAGGATGTTCTTCAGAATAAATAATCTCGTTTTCAGCCAAACCATTAGCCAAAACTATCATGCTGTCGTTAGTACTGGTATCTCCATCTACAACAACCATATTAAAGGACTTGTCAGCTGCGGCTTTTACAGCTCGTTTCAATACATCTGGAGCAATAGCGGCGTCAGTTGTAATGAATGTCAGCATGGTTGCCATATTGGGATGAATCATACCTGCTCCCTTGGCAATACCTGCAATCTTGACAGTCTTGCCACCAATTTCTACCTCATAGGCTGCACGCTTAATAAAGGTATCCGTAGTCTGAATAGCCAGTGCGCAGGATTCACCTTCATCCTCATCCAAAGAATCGACTGCATCTGCAATGCCAGTAAGCAGCTTATCCATGGGCAAAAATTGGCCAATAACACCAGTGGAGCAAACAAAAACCTCTTCAGGCTTTACACCTAAAAGTCCTGCGCAATGAGCCTGCATTTCTTTAGCATCCTTAAGTCCCTGCTCACCTGTGCAGGCGTTGGCACAGCCACTATTTACAACAATAGCCTGAGCACAAGGATGAGTATTCACTTCGCGGCTAACTAAAACAGGTGCCGCACACATTTTATTTTGAGTAAAAACTGCACCACTAACTGCAGGTGCAGTGCTATAGATAACAGCAACATCATGGTTGCCACTCGCCTTAATACCAGCCTTTACTCCTGCAGCAATAAAGCCCTGAGGAGCTGTCAGCCAGCCATCAATCTTTTTCATAAACATACCTCTCATTTCCAAAAACAATCAGGGAACTATTGGTAAAGCCCTTAGCCCCATAGTTTCGTCAAAACCAAACATGACATTCATATTTTGCACGGCCTGACCTGCGGCACCCTTAACCAGATTATCTATACAGTTCATAACAATAATTCTGCCAGTACGTTTATCTGTTTGCCAGCCTAAATCCACATAGTTAGAAGCACGTACATTCTTCAGCTCAGGACAGCCGCCCTTGCCACGCAAACGAATAAAAAATTCCTTACCGTACATAGTCTGATAAGCTTCTTCAATTTGGGCATCAGTTACGCCTTCCTTAAGCTGAGCATAGCATGTTGCTAAAATACCTCTGTCAACAGGCAATAGGTGCGGAGTAAACTGGATAACAACATCTTCACCTGCATATTCACTGTATATCTGCTCAATTTCAGGGGTATGGCGATGGCAGGCAACGCCGTAAGCCTTGAAGCTTTCGTTAACACTGCAGTAAAGACTGCCTAACTTGAGGCTGCGACCAGCACCGGTTGTGCCAGACTTGGCGTCAATAATAATACCCTTGGTGTCGATAAGACCATATTTCAATAAAGGCACCATTGCCAAAATGCTGCAGGTAGTATAGCAGCCCGGATTAGCTACTAAATCAGTATTTTTTACCTGTTCACGATAAAGCTCAGTAAGACCATATACAGCCTTTGCTTCCGGGTCCTCATGAGAGACTTTGTACCATTGCTCAAAAATTCTGTAATCCTTAAATCTATAGTCTCCACCTAAATCTATAATCTTAGTCTTACTGCCTCGCAGCTGTTTGCCAATTTTCATAGCATGGCCATGTGGCAAGGCAATAAAAATAACATCGCTAGCTCCAGCTATAGCTTCAATCTCCTTCATAGAAGTCAAATTCTTTTCAATACGACCAGATAAATGGGGGTACATGGCAGCAATATCTTCCCCTGTACTGCTTTCAGAGGTAATAGCTTGCAGCTCTACTTCCGGATGACCATCCAGCAGCCTTAAAAGCTCCACTCCCGCATAGCCAGTCGCTCCAATTACACTTGCTTTCATATCCATCCTCCTTATGGTTAGTAATTATACATCTAATATGTATAATTTTGCAAGCATTTATTATAAAAAAGCTAAAAAATTTTGAAAACAATCTTATTTCAGTCCACATTTTCATAAAAAAAGCATCACTATCCACTCTATATGTCCAAAGCTATTTTATATATGTACAAGTGCTGAATTTTCAGTATATTCAATATATTTTGCTATTTTCTTTATCTAAAATATAAACATTAAAGCTCAACGATTAGTAATAATACGCTTCTCCTGCATCTTTTGCATATAAGCACAAGATGCAGTCACGCTATATAATCCATTTGTATATTAATACCTCCGATATATATTTATATGCTTAACTATCCAGAGTGCTCCTTGGGATTATTCTCTTATGACACCAGAAAATATTCGTCAGCCTTTGCCAAAATTATATTTTCTTGATACAATGGAGGTTAAGCAAATTATTAAGAGGTATTTTATATGCTTAAAACTATAGTAATGGCACTGCTTATTTTTGCAGGAATGATATGTTACGATAATTTTGTTGACGACCAAAAGTCAACGATGCCGCCTACAAAGCAAGAACAACAGCTTCCCTCTGCCGATACACAGCTAAAAGACAAGGCCGATCAAAACAAAGAAAAGGCTATTAAGGCTATCTTTTTTTCACTGCTTCCACCTAGAGAGGAATGGCCTGAGCCTGTGCAAAAATTCTATATTGCAATGAATATGGACGAAATTATCGACCCGATTCGCCAGCGTCCTGACTGGACACCTATTTCTGCCATGTCTCAGGATATTCCCAAAGCTCTGATTACTATTGAAGATCATGAATTTTATAGCCATGGCGGTGTAGCTGTAACAAGCATTGCCAGAGCTATGCTTGTTAATATGAGTGCAGGCGAAATCCTACAGGGTGGCAGTACACTTACACAGCAGTTTGTCAAGAATGTATTCTTAAACGACCAACAAACTATGAGTCGCAAGATTGAGGAAGCAATTCTTTCACTAGTTTTAGAATCAGAGTATTCCAAGGACGAAATCTTGGAGCTTTATCTTAATACAACATATTTCGGAGCAGGTGCTTATGGAATTCATGATGCTAGTCGTGCCTACTTCGCTAAAGCTCCCTCTGCTCTTACACTAGCAGAAGCCGCTGTCATTGCAGCGTTGCCCTACGCCCCCAGTGCACTGAATCCTTTGGAAAATCCGCAGGACTGCAAGAAACGCCAACAGCTTGTTTTGGGTGAAATGCTAAAGTACGGCTTCATTAATCAAGGACAATTGTCTGAAGCAAAGGCCGAAGTTATCCACCTGGCTAATGGGACAACTATGTAAATCTGCAATATTTACGCAATCACAAGAGTGGTGCAGGCTGCAGAAGCAGCTCACGCAGTAAAATTATGTCCAGAAAAACCTTTACTCATTAATTTTTGACAAGTAAAAAGTACATGAAAAAGCTAAAGCTATGAAGGCTTACAAACTCCAGGAAGGAGTATGCCCTCATAGCTTTTTTATTGAAATATTTTAGGAGAAACAATGAACATAAAACAACAGCTTACTCTTCCTGCTCTTTTTCTTTCCTGCGGCTTGCTTTTACCAATAGCATTTCATATATTCGGTATGGCAGGAAAGATATTCTTACCCATGCATATTCCAGTTCTTATGTCAGGTCTGCTTTTAGGTTGGAAACAAGGCTTTTGCATAGGTATGTTTACTCCCTTTCTCAGCAGTATCCTTACAGGCATGCCGCCATTATATCCCATAGCACCTATCATGGCCATAGAGCTTGCACTATACGGAGCGACAGGTGGTTATCTGCATTATGAAAAAAAGCTATCGCTGCCTATTTCATTAATCGTAGCACTTATTGCAGGACGAATTGGCGTAATACTAATGCTGACAATTTTTGCCCAAACACTGCAGATTAATTTATCTCCCTGGGTTTATGTAGCCGCAGCAGCAATAAACGGTGCTCCTGGTATTATTATCCAAATACTATGTATTCCCCCATTGATAAAAAAGCTAGAAGAATATCTAAGCCTAAGTCGTCCCCCTATGTAATATAATAAATACTTATTAAACAAGGAATAATCATGAAATCATTAAAATTTTTACCACTGCTGCTTGCTCTATCAGTTCCTGCTTGGGCTGAAATTCCAAGCTTTTCAATGCCTGATATTATTATTTATGCTGATAAACAGACTAACGCTGATACTAATGTAAATGTGCAGCAAATCAATATCGGAGCAGCTAAAACAGTTCCCGAGCTGCTCCGTTCCACCGCTGGTATACAAATTCAATCCCGTCCAAACGCAGGAGGCAACGAAGATTTAACAGTTAAACTCCGCGGTCACGATTCCCGCCACTACACAGTTCTTGTAGACGGCGTACCTCAAGCTATGGCTGGCGTAATGGGTGGGGGCTACGTTAACTGGAACGCAATTCCCCTTTCCATGGTAGAACGTCTTGAAATAACCAAAGGAGCCAAGTCTGCTGCCTATGCCCAGACTGAAGGCGGTGTAATCAACATCATTACCAAAGCAGACGCTCAAGGCGGAGAGCTGCAACTTACAGCAGGCAGTAATGAACGCCAGCAATATACTCTCAACTACAGTGCCACAGCAGATAAGCTTGGCTTTAGTATTTATACTGCTAAGGCTAAAGAGGATGCCTTTTTACGCAACGCTGACTATGACAACGAACAGCTCGGACTTAAGCTGAGCTATGATTTGAGCAATACAGATAAGCTGCATTTCACCTTTGACCACCAGGAACTGGAGCGTGGTCTTGTAGTGCAAAATCTGCCTGGAACTCCAAATTATAATCCTGACTACCCAACTACTCCTAACGGAGATAGCTTCGCCAGCAGCAATAATACTCCTGGTGACGGCTCCTATACTAAGCTTTACCGCAATAAATTCAGCATCGGCTGGAGTTCAGAAGGCAAGGATTCCACCTCCAGTTTGACATATTGGCGCAACTATGAAAAACAGCACGAGGTAAATATTGACGCAGAAACAAAAAAGCTGATTTTTGACCGCTATAATGTTACGGATAAATCCTCCGGTCTGCTTTACAACAGCTCTATAAACCTAGATGACAAGCACACCTTAAACCTTGGCGGTGACTATAAACGCCTGCGCTACGGTTATGGTTGGTTCAACGCAGGCAGTGGACATCTTTATCCATCACAAAAACTAGATTTATATGGCCTTTATGTGGAGGACAACTGGACAATGGACAACCGTTGGACAACAAATCTAGGCCTCCGCTATGACAAAATGAAAGGCGACCGTGACGACAGCAATGCACTGCAAATTGGCTCCATGAGCGAAGATGCTATTTCTCCCAAGCTTAATATTCATTTAAGAAGCGATGAAAAAAATAACAGCACCCTATCTGTAAACCGTATCTGGCGCGCACCCTCCATGGCAGAATTCTATTGGCATTATGCAGGCTTTGGCTTTGCCAAAAATCAGCCTATTGAACCAGAAAATGGTTGGGGCTATGAGCTTGCCTACAGCCACAAATTTGATGACAGCCTGTCCACAAAGGCTACGGTATTTTATCAGGATATAAACGATTATCTGAACTTTACACACCAAAAGCCTTTCAACTGCTATAATATAGATAATGCTAAGCTTTGGGGCTTTGAGTTGGAAAATAATTGGCAGATTAATGATAACTCCGCCATTTTCCTAAACTATACCAATCTGCATACAAAAAAGCAGGGTACTAATCCCAAAGACAGTATTGGTCTTCGTGATGAACTGGACTATCGACCACGTCATACTCTTGCCTTAGGCTATCAATATGATTATAATAAATGGCACGCCCGTTATGATATGAGCTATACTAGCAGCCAAAAGGCAACCTTAGGCTATCCTGCTGCCAATCCCAATAAATATCAGGTACAGGAAATCGGTGGCTATGTAACCCATAATCTTTCTGCAACCTATGACTTTACACCTAAAAACTCCCTCAATTTAGCTCTCTACAATATTTTTGACAAAGAATATTGTGAAATCTATGGTTATACCATGGAGGGCAGAGTCTTTACCGCCACTTTCACACAACGCTTCTAGAAAAGGAGGGAAACCATGAATAAGGACAAAGAATTTTTTGACGGCTGTGCTGCTAATTGGGACAAAATTCGAGACACCGATTCCCATAAGCTTCAAAAACTGGTAAATATGATAAAATTACAACAGGGTGATAATGTTCTTGATGTAGGAACAGGAACAGGGGTGCTGCTTCCGTATCTACTACAAGCTATTTGTGCCAATGGACATATTACAGCTGTAGATTTTTCCGAAAAAATGTTGGAGCAAGCAAAGCTTAAGCAACAACATAAAAAAAATATCATCTTTGAAGCAGGTGATATTATGGAGCTAGAGCTTTCCAAAGAATCCTTTAACGCTATAACCTGTCTTAACTTTTACCCTCATCTGCATAACCGCAAAGAAGAGTTTCTAAAAAAAATGCTGCCCTTACTAAAAAAAGGCGGCACGCTGACCATATTTCACGACATTTCCAGAAAGCAGGTCAACAGCATTCATGCTGAAAGCAAAGAGGTCAGGGAGCACAAGCTTCCACCTGCTGATGAAGTAGGACTGCTGCTGCAAAATGCCAGCTATGTACTTGTACAAGTCTATGAGGACGACACTATGTACTTTGTTCAAGGCCGTAAAGCTTAAAAATTTAATGACTTATTAAACAAAAATGGTATGCGTACAAAGCAAATACGCATACCATTTATTTTTATTTTTCGTTTGTAAAGGTAAAGCCTTTTCCATCTGTAACAATGGTCAGGTCACCATTTTTCTCTGTAGTATAGACCTTGGCACCTAAATGTTCCAAGCTGCCAACTACATTTTTATTAGGATGATGATACTTAACAAAATCACCACAGCTAATCAACGCATATTGAGGCTTAACCTGCTCAATAAATTTATAATAGGATGATGTCTTGCTGCCATGATGACCAACCTTTAGTACATCTGACTTCAGGCTGCTCCCATATTTCTTGTATAACAAGGCCTCAGCAGGAGCCTCAATATCACCTGTAAGCAACATGGTAAAATCACCATAGTGAAGTTTGAGTACCACACTATTATTATTCTGGTCATTTTTTATACGCTTATCAGCCTGCAAAAATTCGCCAGGAGAAAGAACCTCAAAATAATAGCCCTTGTCAATCTGTACTACATCGCCTGATTTTAGAACACGGTTATTGTACTCTCCCTTACTAAGGATATTATGCAGCTTAATGGAGTTTTTATTACCATTATTGACGTTACCATTATCATAAATATTGCTGACACCGTATCTACCAGCTACAGTGAAAATATTACCCATATGATCCTTATGATGATGACTTACAATAACTGATTTTATACGATTTACACCATATTTAGACAGTTTCTGCTCCAATAGCTGCCTGTTCTTGCTATCGCCTACATCCACCATAATATTACGTTTATCGTCCTGCAATAAAATAGCATCTCCATGCTCTACATCAAGAACTGTAATTTTTAAGCTGCCACTGGGAGGCACATTGCTTTGCTCTGCAGATACGGCTGAAGGCTTATCTAGAATAGCTTTTACAGCATCACTATTAGGCTCATAAAGCCCCCAAAAAGCTAACTGAGCAATAATAAAGGCCGCCAATATCTGTAAAACCAACTTCACCTTTCGCACAAAATCCCACTCCCTTCAAAATTCAGAAGCCACAAAACTCCTGCCCATGTGACAATTATACCACAAAAAATACAAGCGTGCAGTCTTATCTTGAATAAAGATTCGACTTACACGCTTATTTTTTGTTATTCTACTATTAATCCGAACGTTATTTCTTAGGAGTAATCGCAAGAGCTCGTACAGGCATGCCGTTTGCACCTTCAATTTTAGGCCAGCCAACAAACAAAATTGCACCAGCAGGAGCAACCTTGTCCAAATTATTCATTACTTCAACCTGCAGCTTACCCTTAGCTAAAACATAACGCTCGCACGCCAAATCACCGGCGGCAGCAGCAAGAGCAGAAGCATCCGTATCCAATGTTTCGTGACCATTAGCTGCAGCATTGCGTTCCTCATAAATATACTTTAATGCTTCCAAAGACCAACCTGGAAAATTTTCGCTGCCATCCTCTGCAATACCGCTTATAGCATCCATATCTGGCCAATGCTTTGCCCAGCCAGTGTGCAGGGCAACAAATGCACCATCAGGAATATGTCCATATGTTGCCTCATATTCCTTGATATCCTCCACAGTAACTGCATAAAGTGGGTTTTCTGCAACCTTGGCTGTAACGTCTATTACGCACAAAGGATACAGCATATTTTTTACACCAAAGGACTCCGCCAAAGGAGCACCCTTAATAAAGTGTCCAGGAAAGTCAATATGGGTACCAAATTGACCAGGAAATTTAAATGTATGAATCATACACTCCAGCATAGGTGTACCCCAATCATAGCAGGTCTTGCCCAATTCCACCTGGCCTTCAGGCACACCGCCCCAATAAGGACTATCATTATTCAAAGAATGAGAAAGATCAACCCATTCATACTCAGGAGACTCCAGCTCCTTTAAAACATTCCACAGCTTATAGCTCATACTATTCACCTCTTATTTTTACAATTTTCTAACTATCTAGCATTAAAGCATCTCGATGTAAATTATTTTATCATTATAGAGGACATTTGTAAATATATCTTGTGTATAGCAGCACAAAAATAATACTAGCAATAAAAATACCACACTGGATTATATCCAATGTGGTATCTAGAATTCATATTTTATTTTGTAGGCAGATTCAAGCCTTCTAAAGCTTTTTTAGCTGCGTGCTGCTCTGCGTCCTTTTTGCTGCGTCCGCTACCAATACCAATAACCTTTTTATCAAGCATTACCTCAGAGGTGAACACCTTATTGTGCTCTGGTCCGCTGCTGTCAACAAGCTTGTAGCTGATTGATACTTCACCGTCACGCTGAAGATACTCCTGCAATCGTGTTTTATAGTCATTATAAATACCGTGAGTGCAGATATAGTCAATCTCCTCACGCATCAGTCCCAAGAGATATTCCCTAGCAACATCCATACCCTGATCCAAATAAATAGCACCAAGAACGGATTCAAAGGCGTCAGCTAAGATGGAAGGACGCTCACGTCCTCCGCTCTGTTCCTCGCCTCTGCCCAAGCGTAGGTTCTCTCCTAAATGAATTTTCTTGGAATATTCATAGAGGGAAGCTTCGCAAACCAGATGAGCACGCAGCTTTGTCAGCTGGCCCTCATCAAGCTCAGCGAAGTTGTTGTACATATAAGTGCTGACAATAACGCTCAGCACAGAATCGCCTAAAAATTCAATACGTTCGTTATGTTGCGGTTTAGGAGTCTGCTTTGCCTCATGAGCATAGGATGTATGAGTCAGCGCCATATCTAACAGCTCCAAATCATTCATGATTATACCCAGCTCCTGGCAAAAGCTTTTCAGCTGCTGTATACGATCCTTTTGCATATCCTTATCCTACTTTAGTCAACGTATTTTTTGAACACGATGGCAGCGTTGTGACCGCCAAAGCCCAAATTGTCGCTCAGTGCAGCGTTAACCTCTGCATGACGTGCAACATTGGGAACATAATCCAGATCCAGCGGAGTTTCGTCTTCCAGATCTTTATCTGCATAGTTGATGGTCGGAGGAACAATGCTGTTTTCGATGGTCATTACAGTTGCAATTGCTTCAACAGCACCAGCAGCACCCAGCAGGTGACCGATCATGGATTTGTTGGAGCTGATCATCAGCTTGTAAGCATGTTCGCCGAATACTTTCTTGAAAGCAATGGTTTCACCCAAGTCATTACGATGAGTGGAGGTACCATGCGCGTTGATGTAATCGATGTCTTCCGGTTGCAGGCCAGCATCTTTAATAGCTGCTTCCAGGCACAGTGCGGAAGGAATACCGCTCGGATCAGGAGCAGTAATGTGGTAAGCATCGCAGTTCATTGCGAAACCAGCAAGCTCAGCATAGATGTGAGCACCACGTGCTTTAGCATGCTCCAGCTCTTCCAGAACCAGAACGCCAGCGCCTTCACCTAATACGAAGCCATCACGCTTTTTATCAAAGGGGCAGGAAGCCTGCTCGGGGTTTTCATTATTGGTGGACAGCGCTTTCATGTTAGCGAAGCCTGCAATAGCGATAGGAGAAACTGCTGCTTCTGCACCGCCAGCCAGCATTACATCTGCATCACCATATTGGATGGAGCGCAGTGCATCGCCCAGGCAGTTAGTACCACTTGCGCATGCAGTTACGATACAAGTGTTAGGACCTTTCAGGCCACATGCAATAGCAATTTGGCCAGCGGACATGTTAGGAATGTCCATAGGAATGAAGAAGGGGCTAACCTTGGAGGGGCCTTTTTCACCCATTTTCAGAGATTGTTCAAAGAAAGTTTGGATGCCGCCGATACCGCTGCCTACGCATACGCCGCAACGATAGGGATCTTCTTTTTCCATGTCAAGCTTTGCGTCTTCCATAGCCAGCTTAGCAGCAGCTACAGCAAAGTGGGTAACACGGTCCATACGCTTGCCTTCTTTTTTGTCAATGAAAGCAGTGTAATCAAAATCGTTTACTTCACCAGCAATTTTTACAGTAAAGCCTTCAGTGTCAAATTGGGTAATGGGGCCAATGCCGGATTTGCCAGCGATAAGATTGTTCCAGAAGGTGTCCTTGCCAATACCAACAGGGGTAATAGGGCCAACACCAGTAATAACTACTCTACGTTTAGTCAAAATTACTCACCTCGAATTAAATTTTTTCTACGTCTTCTTTTATACGTCTAAAGATTTCCTTAACAGGAAGAATTTCTTTAATTTTCCACATATTTGCTCCGGTAAATACCAGACCATTTTCTACATCACCCTGTTGTGCTCTTGTAAGAGCGCGAATGATACAGAAGCTATGGGTGCAATGCTTTAAGCATGCATCACAAACAGTCGGTTTAGGAGCTCTATTTTCCAAGGACAGCTGTGCAAAGGGATTGCGGATTGCACGACCCTTATAGCCTACAGGGCTATCAATTTGTACAACGTCCTCTTTTTTCATTTTCAGGTAGAATTCCTTTAGTGCAGGAGCACCATTGGATTCTTCACTAGCTGCAAAACGACTGCCCATCTGCACGCCGTCTGCACCAAGGTTTATAAGCTCTGCTACGTCTTTGCCATCAACGGCACCGCCAGCAGCAATTACAGGTATATTTACAGCCGCTTTAATTTCCGGCAGAATTTCTTTAATAGAGCGTTGAGTACCTAAATGGCCGCCGGCCTCGGTGCCTTCAACAATAATTGCGGAGGCTCCCAGCTTTTCAGAAATCTTAGCCAGTTTTACGGAAGAAACGATGGGTACAACCTCAACGCCATACTCACGTCCGACGGCGAAAATATCTCTTGAAAAACCGGCGCCGGCTACGATTAAATCTATCTTCTCTTGTGCGGCAGTTGTAATGAGGCCAAGAAATTCTCTTGCAGCAAACATAGCATTAATACCAATAATGCCCTTGCCGCCAGTCAGCTCTCTTGCCAAACGAATCTCAGTACGCAGCTCATCAAAGCTCATACCAGATGCAGCAATTAAGCCAATGCCGCCTTCATTTGCTACGGCTGCTGCCAAACGGGCAGTAGACAGCCTAATAGCCATGCCTCCTTGTATGATCGGTACTTGCGCAACAAGCTTGCCGATTTTCAGCACTGGTAGTTTCAACAAATATCCCCCATTTCAGGACTTCATAAGCTTTTCGGCGGGAGCCCGAAGGCTCCCCCGTCAAAAGCTTTGTAAAGCATTATTTCTCTTCATCCAGCAATTTAACTGCGTCAGCAACAGTGCGGATTTTTTCAGCTTTTTCGTCGGGAATTTCTACGCCGAATTCCTCTTCGAAAGCCATGATCAGTTCAACGATATCCAGGGAGTCAGCGCCGAGGTCATCGATGAAAGCGGATTCCATCTTTACTTCGTCAGCGTCAACGCTCAGTTGTTCAACAGTGATATCTCTTACTTTGTCGAAAGTGCTCATTACGATTCACCTCCTTCCAATGATAAATTTGCAGGTTGCCCTATTACATTACCATACCACCGTCAACATGTAAAGTCTGACCGGTAATATAATTTGCGTCATCGCTTGCAAGGAACAAGACAGCCTTGGCAATGTCTTCAGTTTCACCCAGCTTGTTCAGAGGAATGGAGCTAAGCATACCCTCTACAACTTTCTCAGAAAGAACGCTGGTCATATCAGTTTTGATGAAACCAGGAGCGATTGCGTTAACAGTAATGCCGCGAGCAGCCACTTCTTTAGCAACAGCTTTAGTGAAGCCAATTACGCCAGCTTTAGCAGCAGAGTAGTTGGCTTGACCTGCATTGCCCATAACGCCTACAACGGAGCTGATGTTAACAATGCGGCCTGCTTTTTGTTTCATCATGTATTTAACAGCTGCTTTAGTGCAGTTGAAAACACCCTTCAGATTAGTAGTAAGAACTGCATCCCAATCCTCTTCTTTCATGCGCATCAGCAGACCATCACGGGTGATGCCTGCGTTGTTTACGAGGATGTCGATACGGCCAAACTCCTTAACAGCTTGGTCTACCATAGCGGTTGCAGCATCAGTGGAGGAAATATCCGCCTGAATTACAAGAGCCTTGCGACCCATTGCTTCGATTTCAGCAGCTACCTCTTTTGCAGCAGCTTCGCTGCCAGCATAGTTAACTACTACGTCAGCACCTTCAGCAGCCAGAGCCAGAGCAATAGCACGGCCGATACCGCGGGAAGCGCCAGTTACAAGAGCTTTTTTACCTTCAAGTTTCATCTTAATTCTCTCCTAAAAATTATTTTTCAAAGTGAGCCAGAACTTTTTCAAGGCTGGCGGGATCTTCAATATTCAGTGCAGGCAGACCTTTAGCAATCTTCTTGGTGAAGCCGGTCAGTACCTTGCCAGGACCAACCTCTACAAAGGTGTCTACGCCGTCAGCTACCATGTTGCGTACGGAGGTTTCCCAAAGTACAGGCATTGCAGCTTGTTTTACCAGCAGCTCTTTAATTTCAGCACCACTGGTAACTTCCTTAGCAGTTACGTTAGCAACTACAGGAATGGTGATATCTTTAATTTCAATAGGTGCAAGAACCTCAGCCAGACGCTCAGAAGCAGGCTGCATGAGAGAGCTGTGGAAAGGTGCGGATACAGGCAGCAGAACAGCACGTTTTGCACCAGCAGCTTTCAGAGCTTCTACAGCTTTGTTTACAGCATTAACAGCACCTGCAATTACAACTTGGCCAGGGCAGTTAAAGTTTACAGCTTGAACAGCTTCGCCGCCTTCAGCCTCTACAGCTTGGCAGATTTCTACGATTTTATCACTTTCCAGGCCTAATACAGCAGCCATGCTGCCTTCGCCTACAGGAACAGCCTCCTGCATGAACTGACCACGTTTACGAACAATGCGTACTGCGTCAGCAAATGCCAGAGCACCAGTGTTTACCAGAGCGGAATATTCACCCAGGCTGTGACCAGCTGCTACATCGCAGGCAATGCCTTTTTCTTTCAGTACAGCCGCACAAGCGGTGCTTGCAGTCAGAATTGCCGGTTGAGTGTTGTAGGTCAGGCGCAGATCGGACTCAGGACCTTCAAAGCACATTTTGGTAATTGAAAATCCTAAAGCTTCGTCAGCTTCTTCAAATACACGTCTAGCTACAGCATATTCATCATAAAATGCCTTGCACATACCAACAGTCTGGGAACCTTGTCCCGGGAATACAAAAGCAACTTTGCTCATCGGATAGACCTCACTTTCTAACTCTACTCACAAATTAAGATTATTTGCTCCACTTCAGAACGATGGATGCCCAGGTCAGACCAGCGCCAAAACCATCGAGAAGGATATTATCGCCTTTTTTCAAAGCACCTGCTGCCTGAGCCTCGCACAAAGCGATAGGAATAGATGCAGCAGAAGTATTTGCGTATTTATCAACGTTTACCCAAACCTTTTCCATAGGCATTTTCAGACGTTTAGCTGCGGAAGAAATAATGCGCAGGTTTGCCTGATGAGGGAACAGCATGTCCAGATCCTCTGCTTTCATGTTAGCTTTAGCCAGAGCACGTTTAGCAGTTTTGCCCATGATTTGGATAGCAAATTTGAATACTTCAGGTCCATTCATATGAATGGTGTGATCGTTAGCTTCTACAGTTTCAGGAGAAGCCGGGTTACGGCTGCCTCCAGCCGGTTGAATCAGATATTTGCCGCCGGAACCGTCAGCACCCATATCAATACCCAGAACGCCGTAACCTTCTTCAACAGGACCAAGAACTGCTGCACCAGCACCGTCACCAAAAAGTACGCAGGTGTTACGATCAGTCCAGTTCATAATACGGGAAAGGGTTTCTGCACCAATAATCAGTGCATGTTTATAAAGTCCGGTCGCAATCATTTGGCTTGCTACGCCTAAGCTGTAAACAAAGCCGCTGCAGCCAGCTGCCAAATCAAAGGCAGCAGCATTTTTTGCGCCGATTCTATCCTGCACTAAGCATGCAGTAGAAGGAAATACATGGTCAGGGGAAGCAGTAGCCACAATAACCAGGTCCAGCTCTTCAGGAGCAACGCCTGCATCCTTTAAAGCGATCATAGCTGCATTATAGCACAAATCAGAGGTTGCTTCTTCCGGAGCAGCAATGTGACGCTGCTTAATACCAGTACGCTCAGTAATCCATTGGTCACTGGTTTCTACCATTTTCTCCAGATCAAAGTTTGTTAAAATTTTCTCAGGAACATAATGTCCCATACCTAAGATGCCAACCGCTCTTGTCATTGCTCTATTTCCTCACTTCTTTTTTGAGATTCTGCAACTCTTTCAGTTATAATCTGCACAACATCCTGTTCTGCAAATTCCATAGCCACATGAATTGCGTTAGTAATCGCCTTTGCCTTGGAGCTGCCATGACAAATAATAAAGGGTGCCTTAATACCTAAGAGCAGCGCCCCACCGTATTCAGCAGGATCAACACGCTTCTTCATTTTTTTCAAAGCCGGCTTAATCAAAAGACCGCCTAGCTTAGCCAAGAAGCCGCCATTCATAATAGCGTCCTTCATCATTGTCATAATAGCGCTGGCAAGACCTTCGCCAAATTTTAAAACAACATTGCCTACAAAACCATCACAGACAACAACATCAACTGTGCCCTTATTAATATCGCGACCCTCAACATTGCCGATAAAATTAATAAAGCTGGTTTTCATGAGCAGAGGGTAGGCTGCCAATGCCTGCTCATTACCTTTAGTCTCTTCTTCACCGATGTTCAAAAGTCCTACCTTAGGTGAATCTATTTTAAGAATTTTTTCTGCATATACAGCGCCCATAATTGCGCTTACAGCCATCGTTTCAGGCTTGGCATCCACATTAGCGCCACTGTCCAGGACAACAGTCGCTCCCTTGAGATTAGGGATGGGAGTTGCAATTGCAGGACGCTCAACGCCCTTGATACGACCCACTCCGAACAAAGCAGATGCTACTGCAGCACCAGTACTTCCAGAGGACACTAAAGCGTCGCATTCTCCATCATGAAGCATCCTGGAAGCAACCACAATAGATGCGTCCTTTTTGCTTCTTACAGCTCTTGCAGGATGCTCATTCATAGCAATTACCTGACTGGCATGACGTATAGAAATCTTTTCGTTTTTATCAGCCTTATACTCTGCAAGCAGTTCCTTAATAGTTGTTTCGTCACCGACAAGAACAACCTCGCAGCCATATGCTTTCACAGCGTTAACTGCACCTAGAACCAGCTCCTTGGGGCCATAGTCGGTACCCATAACGTCTACGACTATCTTCATGCTTCCTGCTCCCTTTCTTCCACACTTCTGTCATCCAGGGACACAATAATAAATTTCGCCCTAAAAACTTCTTCGTTATTATTCTTTATGGTTACAAATATATAGTACTTTCCGCCTCTGCGATGTGTTACCATCGCCTTAGCAACCAGAGTCACACCAGGGTTAACAGGAATCTTATACTTTACATTGCCAACCTCAGTCAAAGCAGCCTCTGCATCCACTACTGCCAAAGCCAATGTATTGGCCATAGCAAAAAGATAATGTCCACGTGCTACACCAGTCTTTTCAAGTACCATATCGTTGGATATCTTAAGAGTAGAAATACCAATCTTATTCAGCTCCAGATCCAGCAGTTCGCCTACGATATCCTTCTTATCAATAGCACGAACCTTTGTCTGAGCCTCTTCCGCCATATTACGTGTTCTGGCCCTCAATTCAGGAATTCCCAAAGCTACACGGTCGAGACGAATGGTCTGAACGCTTACCTTAAGCATTTCCGCCAGCTGTTCGTCAGTACAGAAAGGATTATCCCTTAGCAGCTTTTTCAAGCTCTTATGGCGTATTAACTTTTTAGAAGAATTCATTGTCTCACCCGCTTTTTAGCACCAGCTCTTAATATCTGTTTTTATTATAAGAGCTGATAATAATTTTGGCAAGAGTTTTTTGTGACAGTTCTGCAAAAAACATAAGTATTTTTAATTGCACAAATAAAAAATACTCATATACTGTTCCCAAGCAGCAAAGCAAAAAGCTCCCGGATTTCTCCGAGAGCTTCCATGTCTGAATTATTCAGCTTTAGCAATGACTTGTTTGCCGTTGTAGTAACCGCATTCAGGGCAAACGCGGTGAGGCATTTTCAGTTCGTGACATTGCGGGCATTCAATCATGCCGGGCACTTCTAATTTCCAGTTTGCACGACGACGATCGCGACGGCATTTGGACATTTTTCTCTTAGGTACTGCCATTTCTCAATACACCTCCTCAGTGCTATTAAGTGAATTATTTTTTGATGAATTGCTTTAATGCCGCCAGCCTCGGATCTACAGTGAACCTGTCACATCCGCAGTCACCATCATTAAGATTAGCGCCACAAACGGGACACAGTCCCCGGCAGTCTGGGCTACACAAGGCCTGAATAGGCTCTGCAAGCAGCAGACTTTCACGAAGCGGCTCCGTTATGTCAATAACGTCCGAATCGTAAACAAAAGCATCTTGTTCGATATTTTCAGCACTTGCCGGATAAAATTTCTCAACAACTTCAGCTTTTGTAACAGCCGTAAATTCCTTTAGGCAACGCCCGCAAGTGCGCCGCACCTGCGCGCTCATAGTAGCCTCCAGGAGCAATACGTCACCAGCGTTACTCATACTTCCCTCAGTCCTGATAGTGCCGATAATGTCCATTTCACTGGAAGTAATATCAAGCTCTGCAGGCTCAAGGTCGTAAGCAAAGGTCTTTTCACCGACTAGTCTTTTTTTGATTTCTGCGACATTTATTTTAATCATGTTTCACCATTCTTATCAATTATATCTAGGTGCCGCCTCTTTGTCAAGAAAAAAACTCTAACAAAGTGTAAATTAAAGCTTAATGATGCGGCGACAAATATTAAAAGTATCTCTTGCTATCACTAGCTCTTCATTGGTGGGAATAACAAAAATCTTAACTCTTGCGCGTCTAACACTGATTTCGCGTTCCTTGCCACGAATCTTATTATACTCCGGATCCACACGTGTGCCAAGATATTCCAAACCATTGCAAATCTTATCACGCATAAAGGGAGAATTTTCACCTAAGCCAGCAGTAAAGACAATAGCATCAACACCGCCCATAGCAGCCACGTAGCCGCCAATGTACTTCTTAACCTTGTAGGCAAAAACATCTATCGCCAGCTGACTGCGCTCGTCACCACGATTAGCAGCGCTTTCCAAATCACGGAAGTCGCTAGACAAGCCGCTGATACCCAAGATACCGCTGCGACGGTTCAGATAATCATCAATCTGCTGTGCATTCATGTTTTCCTTTTCCATAAGAAAAGGAATAATAGCAGGGTCAATCTCACCGCTGCGAGTGCCCATAATCAGGCCCTCCAATGGAGTATAGCCCATGCTTGTATCAATTGATTTGCCGTATTTGATAGCTGCAATACTAGCGCCATTGCCTAAATGACAGGTAATAATGCGCAAATCATTCATGTGCTCATTCATCAGCTCTGCTGCTCTTTGAGCTACATATTTATGGGATGTGCCATGGAAGCCATAACGACGCAGTCCATATTTAACATACATTTCGTAGGGCAAGCCATATAAATAAGCTACCTTAGGCATAGTCTGATGAAAAGCTGTATCAAACACAGCAACCTGAGGTGTATCACGCATAATTTCCATACACGCACTGATACCATACAGATTAGGCGGATTATGTAAAGGCGCTATTTCACAGCATGCTTCAATGCCGCGCAGCACATCAGATGTAATAAGAACACTGTCAGTAAAGCGTTCGCCGCCATGTACTACACGATGACCTACAGCATCAATTTCTGACATATCAGAAATAACGCCATGTTCTTTACTTGTCAGTGCTGACAAGGCCATTTTAATGCCTACCTTATGGTCAGGTATCTCCTCCTGTACGTCAATGGTAAATTTACCTGTGGGAGTGTGCTTGAGGGTGGAGCCTACCATACCGATACGCTCAATTAAGCCTTTAGCCATCACCTTTTCACCATTCATGTCAATAAGCTGGTATTTAATTGATGAGCTTCCGCAGTTAACTACAAAAACAATCACGATACGCCCTCCTGCGCAAATAAATTTAAGTGATAACGCTCTATAAAGATACATATAGTATACACTATTTACAGCCATTTGCATAGAAAAAACTTTGTGACTTAGCATTTTTAACAAAAATTAATTTCTAACCCTAATTTTTGTAATCTAGCTCTGCTAGATACTGCATATATTAAATCTATGCTATAATAGCTATATACTAGACCAATCGCAGGTAGGAGGACTTACATTTCATGAAAGCAGTAGGTATTGTTGCAGAATATAATCCCTTTCACAACGGACATCTGCATCACGTAACGGAAACCAAAAAAATAACCGGTTTGCCAGTCATAGCCGTAATGAGCGGAAGCCTATGCCAACGTGGTGAGCCTGCATTTATAAACAAATGGCTGCGCAGCCGTTTAGCAGTAGAAAACGGCGTAGATCTTGTTTTGGAGCTGCCTACAGTATTCACGCTCCGCAGTGCTGAATACTTTGCCAAAGGTGCTGTAGATATTCTGGCATCAACTGGTTGTATTACAGCACTCTCCTGTGGAGCAGAAAATCCGCAATTTAATTTTACAGATATGGCCAAGACTATGGTCAGTCCGAAATTTCAGCAAAGATTACGTCTCGAGCTTGCCAATGGTACTAGCTACGCAGCGGCCTGTGATAAAATATTAGCGCTAAGCTCAAATACAACTCAAGCACTAAATTCCCCCAATGATATCTTGGCATTAGAATACAGCAAAGCACTTTTAAGCTACGATATTAGGCCAATCTACTGCCAACGAACTGATTCTGGTTATAATAGTACTGATATAGGAACAACTATTGCCAGTGCAACGGCCATTCGCAGGGACTTTAACAGCAAAAACCAGCTATGGCAGGAGGCTGTTCCAGATAATGTAAAAAACTATCTTCAGCATAATTCCGCAGGTTATGATGAAAATCTTTTATGGCAGCTTATAAGCTATCGTCTACGCCTGTTGAGACCACAAGATATAGCGGACTGCTGTCAATGCAGCGAGGGTATGGAAAATCTTCTGCAAAAGGCAGTTAACTGCTCTTCCTTAGGAGAAGCACTTGCAAATACTAGCCAAAAGCGTTATCCAGCCAGCCGTCTGCGACGCACATTGCTGCAGCTGCTGCTTAATCGCCCCCGCAGCTGGTATGAGCAGAACGAGCCTGCCTACATCAGAGTTCTTGCCTTTAATAATACAGGTCGGCATCTGCTAAAAATAATGAAAAAAACTGCGGCTTTGCCAATAATAATAAAGCTAGGAAAAAATCCAACCTATGGCCAAAGTACAGCCTTTCAAGAGCAAATAGAGCTAGACATAGCTGCTGCAGAAATGCTTAGCCTGCTGCAGTACAAGTCTAGTGGTATTGATTATCTTACCTCACCAGCATACATACAATAATACACAAAGTACAAAAGCCCCTTATCCAATAAAAGCTTGGACAATGGGCTTTTTTGTCAGCAGAACACTCGCTGAACCAAAAACATATAAAAGGCAGTGCCTCCGCAAATACTCAATAATACATTTTTACGCCATTTGTGCAGAAGAATAATAAAAGCAATGGAAATAAGCTCTGTAAGCCCATGGCTTCCACCATGGAAAGAATCTTTAAGGCAAAAAACTACCAAAAAGCCAATTACAGCATAGGGAAGTACGCTTCCCAAATACTCTATGTATAAAGGTGGCTTCTTCCCCTCAGGAAATACCAAAAATGGCAAAAAGCGTGTCAGCATAGTTCCTGCAACAACAGCTGCAATGGTAATAATGCTCTCCGTAACAGTCATTTACTATACTCCCCTGCCTTTCTTTTCATATCTGCAAAAAATGTTGCAATAATCAGTAGCATTGATGGCAAAATAAAATTCTCACCGCCAAAAATAAATAGACATAGGATGGAGCAGCCAACACCTACAAGAGCAGGAACATGGTCGTCAGTATTTTCCCATTGATTTACAAACATGACCACAAACAGAGCTGTCATTACAAATTCAATTCCCTTAGTATCAAAATGAATCAAGCTGCCTAAAACAGCTCCCAATGTCGCTCCAGCTACCCAATACAGATGATTTAAAAGCGTTACAAAGAACATGAACCAGCCTCTGTCCACATCTGGCGGAGGAGCTACTGTACAGTTAATAGAAAAAGACTCATCGCACATACCAAAAATAAGATAATTCTTTTTCCATCCCATCCCCTTATATTTGCCTAACATAGAAATACCATAAAATAAATGTCTGGCGTTGACCATAAATGCCAGAAAAAAAGCATGGAACGGATTAAAGGCTGACATAAGCAGCCCTACAGTTACAAATTCCATAGAACCTGCAAAAATTAAAAGGCTCATCAGCATGGGATAAAAAAAGTTAAAACCCTTGCTGCTCATAAAAAAGCCGTAAGAAATACCTAAAACCATAAATCCTATGCAAATAGGAAGTGTGTACGGCAACGCAGCCTTAAAAGCCCTAGTTTTCATAAAAGCCCCCATCATATACACAAAAACAGCAAATAAATTTACTCTTACAACATACTTTACTGCATCAAAAAGACGAGCAAAGACATTCTCTGCTCGTCCTTAAATTTTATAAACTAAATCTCGTTCTAGGGACAGACTACTCTTCTTCCTTAGGCTCCAGCTCATCCTGTTCTTCTACTGCAACAGGATTATTAACATCGTTAATTGCGCCGATAACGTTTTCACGAGAATCCTTAATATCCTGCAGTGCACTTTGCAGATGACCACCGACAAAAGCCAGCATATCATCAGCATATTGCAGAGAATCCTGTTTAATTCTCAAGGCATATGCATCAGCAGCACTTTTGGTTTCCTCCTGGTAGCGCAAAGCATTAGCCTTAATTTCCTCAGCCACTACTACAGCCTGCTGAACAATTTCCTCCTGCTGAATCATAGCATCAGCCTTAGCCTGAGCCACGCCTACGATACGCTCAGCCTCAGACTTTGCACGCTCTACAATACTATCCGCATCCTGATGCGCTCTGTTGACAATATTCTTTTGCTCTTCTAAAACCTGAGTAGCACTTTTTATTTCCTTAGGAATTGCTTCTCTAAGGTCATCAATAAGATTAGAAAGCTCAACTTCATCAACAATTACTCTATCAGAAAGAGGCACATGGGTACCTCCTGCAATCATGGCAAAAACCTCTTCAAAAAGCCTATCAAGAGCTACATTGGTATTATTTCGTTCAATCATTATTATCCCCCTCTACTCAAAGCTTCTTTTCATATGAGTGCGGATGCGCTCCTCAATACATTCCGGAACAAGGTCCTTAACCTGTCCGCCAAAAGCAGCCAGCTCACGTACGCCAGAGGAGCTGACAAAGGAATATTTGGCATTTGTCATAATGAACACTGTTTCCAGTTTGTTATCAATCTTTTTAATAAGCAGAGCCCTTTGGAACTCATACTCAAAGTCAGTAAAGGCACGCAGTCCCCTTACAATAAAGGGAGCCTCCTCCTTACGGCAAAACTCATTCAGCAAACCGGAAAAACCGGTAACACGTACATTAGGAATATGCTTAGTAGCTTCTCTAAGCATTTCTACTCTTTCTTCCATGGTAAACATGGCTTTATCCTTACCAGGATTATGAAAAACGCTGATGATTATTTCATCAAACATTGCACTTGCTCTTTCAAAAATATCAATATGACCCAGTGTTACAGGATCAAAGCTACCTGGACAAACTGCTCTGCGCATAAGCCAGACCTCCTAAATTATATATCATAAACTAAAAATGCAAATAAATCACACTTCATCTGTCTTCTATTCGACAAATTTTTTATATTTCCTTTTTTTATTCAGGCAAATTATCAAAATAAATAAAATCCACCTTTGTGGAACCGTATTTTTCGCTGCGAACAAGCTCATATTTTTCTGGCAGAGGAGGAAGTTCATCTGAGCCTGCGCGTTCTACCACCAGATATCCTCCTGGCTTCAAAAAAGGACTTTTATCCAGAACAGCGAAAATTTTCTCAATCCAGCCCTTACTGTAGGGCGGATCGCAAAAGGCAAAATCAAAGCGCTTTCCCTGCTGGTATAATCTGTCCGCTACATTAACTGCACTTCCCTTAAGCATAGTGCAGTCCTTATCTGCCTTACATTTAGCTATATTGCCGGCAACAAGACGCAGTGATTCCTTGCTCTCATCTATAAATGTAACCGTTGCTGCACCGCGACTCCAGCTTTCCAATCCCAGATTGCCTGTTCCTGCAAATAAATCAAGAACATCAGCACCAATAATCTTACTGCCAATAATATTAAATACAGATTCCTTAACTCTGTCCGCAGTGGGACGAACATCATAGTTCTTAGGAACATTTAGCTGCAAGCCACGTGCGCGGCCTGTAATAATTCTCATAAGTATCTCCCATATGGTATAATAATTATACGTATTTTATGACCAACTATAAAAACAGTAAAGGAGGCAGAAGCATGAAAAAATTTATAAGTATTTTTCTAGGCATATTGCTAATGCTGTACTGCCTTTACTGGCAGCTTCCCTTTACAAAAATAGTTTACGAGGACAAACTGCCTGCAAACAGAAGCCTTTTGCTTCTTCCTCTAGATAGTCGTCCTGTATGCACTGAATTAGTTCAAGAGCTAGGACAACTAGGGTCACTAAATGTAATTCTACCGCCAAAACAGCTTCTTGACAACTATAAAAAGCCTGCAGATAAAGAAAAACTTCTGCTTTGGCTAAAAGACAACCTAAAAAAGCAGGACGAAGCCATTATTTCGGCCGATTTGCTTCTGCATGGCGGACTGCTTCATTCACGTCAGGACTTTACTAATCCAATGGAGCAAAAGCAGCTTTTAGCTGCACTGCAGCAAATTACAAATGATGTACCCAACCTGCACGCCTCTGTATTTTCAGTTATCCCCAGACTATTAGTAAGTGACGAAATGCTGCCTGATGCCTGGTATCAATTTCATCTGATGAAATATTCCCAGCTCTTTGATATGGCTGAAATCTCTAGCGACCCATATATTACCAATGAGTTATATGACTATATAGAGCAAATTCCACCTATTACTCTAATAAAATATCGTTCTTTATACGCCAACAACGAAGACTTTCATAAGCAGCTCCTGATTTTGGCCAATAAACAACTGGAAATATTTATAGGTCAGGATGACGGCTCACCCTTTGGCCTTCCACATCGCAGTGCACGCCACGCCCAAGCTTTTATCAAAAGCAATGACCTGGAGTCCTACGCAACCGTAACCTATGGTGCAGACGAATTGGCAAGCCTGCTTCTTGCACGCAGCTATCTTCGTAATTATCCATCACAGTGGACGCCCAAAGTTTATCTACAATATGCAGACAGCTCTGTAGAATTTTATCATATGCCTTATATGACTGACAGCGTTGGCGCAACATTGCGCAATCAGCTGAAAATGGTTGGTGCAGCAGAAGCTGCATTTCCAGAGGAAGCTGATATTGTTCTTTACGTAAACTGCGGTCACAATAAGTACAAGCCTGCGGATAAGCAGGTACAGGAGCTCACTCAGCTCATTAACAGCGGCAAACATATTGCTTTGGTAGACTCCGCGGCCAACTTCAATACGGACGAACTGCTGGTTCCACTGCTCTTGGACCAAGGAGCTCCCATAAACCGCCTCAGCGCTTACGCGGGTTGGAACACCTTTGGAAATTCATCTGGAACAGCTATTGCCCAGGCAATAATTTTTGCAGGGCAAAGCAAGACTCTCCAAAAGAAGCTGCTTCCTGCCCTTTACAGTGCCAATCTGCGCTTTAATGTAGAGCGCCTGCTAGATGATTATTGCTATCAAAAGCTGCTCCATCCAACATTAAAGCATGAACTTTATGTTATGGGCCACACTCACAATGACCTTACTAAGGAAGGTATGGACTACTGTAATGAACGGGTGCAAATTTTTTCTAGTCTGCAGGCAGAAATACTGCTGCACAGTAATCTGGGGCGCACACCCTTCTATTCACAAAATGGTACAGACTACTATCTTCGCAATATTTATGTAGGTGCTAACTTACCCTGGAACAGAATTTTTGAAGTCAGACTGGACGTTTTCACTGAAATAGGCACAAAGACTCACTAACCCTAAGGTGATATGATACTCCTTAAGGCTAGTGAGTCTTTTTAATTTACATATGCTATCTGATACCAAACACGCCCAGAATAAGTCCCAAGCAGCCCGAAAGAAGCAGTAAGCGGATTACGCCCAGCTTCATACGCACGCCAATCAGAGACAGAGGCAGAACAATACAGCCTATTAAATCAACCTTAGTAAAATCTGCAGGAAGACTTTCTGTATTCCACAGTGCCAAAAGCACAAAGCCAACGCTGGCAGAACAGATAAGTGCAACTACAGCAGGACGTAAACCATTTAAAATACCACAAATGGGACCAATATCAGCATACTTGAAAAACAATTTAGAAATTATCAGCACAATGATAACTGAAGGAAATACAAAGCCAGCCGTTGCAGCTATGGCACCGGGAATACCTGCAACCTTAGTACCAACAAAGGTTGCTGCATTAATACCAATCGGTCCTGGGGTCATTTGAGATATTGTAAAAACATCTATAAATTGCTGCATAGTCAGCCAGCCATGAATATCAATAACCTGCTCCTGAATCAACGGCATAGAAGCATAGCCACCGCCAACACAAAAGGCGCCAACCTGAACAAAGCTCCAAAAAAGCTCCCAATAAATCATGCTTACGCCTCCTTACGCATATTTTTTGTCACGCAGGAGGAAGAAGCCAATAAGAGCGTCAACCAAAATTGCGTACATCAAATTAATATCAAAAAAATAATTGGCAACAAAGGTTCCAACTATGATCAGCAATGGAATCAGCAGCTTTTTCTTCCACTCCTTAATGAGCAGATCAAGTGCTACATTAAGAATTATAGCTGTTGCGCCACATTGCATACCCTTCAGCATTAACTGAATGTATTGGTTGGAAGCGAAAAAATCGTAGCAATAGGAAATAATGCTCAGCGTAATCAAAGGCGGCAGTACCGTTGCCAAAAGAGCTACCAGAGAGCCCTTAAATCCTGCCATGCGATAGCCCATACTAATAGCTGCATTTGCAGCAACTACTCCAGGAGCAGACTGAGCAATAGCAACCAAATTCAGTGCTTCCTTGTCATTAAGCCAGCCATATTCATCGACAAACTTGGCTTTCAGCAGCGGAATAATAACAAAACCGCCACCAATAGTAAAGGCACTGATAACAAAGGTTGATTTAAAAAGTTTCCAATAAAACTCCTTATCTACGTTAACGTCAACGGTTGTTTGCAAAAATAACACTTCCTTCTAAAATCGGGATTAGAAATATTATAGCATAAAAAGGCAGAGCTTTTGCCCTGCCTCAAAAATTTACATTCTTTTTTTGAATAGCTTAAACAAATCCGGTTTTGTCTCAGACATAAATTCATAATCAGGTGCCAGCGCCGCCGCCCTGTCTCGCGCAGCCTCTAAATCGTGAAAAACGTCCCACTTAGCAGCAATCTGCTGCTTGCCATATAGTCTGAGCAAATAAGCAGGGTGATAGGTAGCAATGCAGTCAAAGCCCTGAGCTGTCTTAAACCATTGCCCTCTGTCGCGTGTAATGCGCATGTCAGGACTGCCTAAAAAGTGCAGTGCTACACCTCCAAGAGCCACAATAACTTTAGGCTTAATAATTGCTAACTCACGCTCCAGCCACAGCTTGCCGCAAAACTCAGCCTCAGCAATGTCAGGAGTCCTGTTGCCCTTGGGACGACATTTTATAACATTAGTAGTCAGAACCCTGTCTCTAGTCATTTTTGCTGCCCACAAAGCCTTGTCCAGCAGCTGTCCCGAAGGTCCAATAAGAGGACAGCCGTACTCATCCTCCACACCGCCAGGGCCCTCACCTACAAAAACCAATGGACTTTCAGGATTGCCAAACCAGCCTACTGTACCTATTGCATCCTTGTGCAAGAGACATTGCTGACATTTTTGCAGCTCCAAAGCCAGTTTATCTAAACTCATAGTATCGCCTCTATTCTCTAATTCTTGGTGCTTGCTGCATAATTACAAAAGGCAGCTGCTTATGCAGCTCCGCCTTAGCCTCGACAAAATCTTCACCTGCTGCCTGAATATTACCTATTCCAGGAGCTACCTTTTTGCCGAAGCTTGCCATACTAAGCATTTTACCGTCAGAAGTAAAGATACTTTGATGCAGCTCCAAATACCAATAATTTTGTTCTCGTGACCGGCGTCCATCAATACCACATACAATGATGTAATCAGCACCGGCTAAACGACTCTTATATTCCAGCTCATCTACATGGCCTGCTGAAACATGCAGAGCTTTATCAAGAACAATATAAGAAGGAAGAACTCTCCTATATTCGTCTATCAGCATACGCTTAATATCAGTTACATAGGCCACATAATCCAGCTTCTCTGGAGCAGCTACCCATATAGCCACCTTAGGAATCCCATTAGTGATTCTCTCGTTAGGAAATTCCCTTAAACGTCCGGCAGCAACCTCTTCATCAAAGCGTTTATAAAGCTGGTTAACACTGTAATCAAAGTACATAGTCATATCATGCTGTACACTGCTTACCTTTGCAGTCATGGAATAATTGATTTTTTCACCAAACTGCTTATAGCCGCCAAAGAAGGTTTGCAGACTTCCCGGTACAGGGTCTCGGCGATTAGAAATACGCAGCAGATTAATCTTATCGCCATAGGCCTCTGCAAAAGCCGCATTGCCAACAGCAGGAGCTCCGAAAGTAATAACCATAAAGCGGTCCTTAGGCATTCCCAGGCTTACAAGCCGCTCACCTAAGAGAGTTGCTGCTGCACCGCCAAGGCTGTGACCAGTGATTACCAAAAATGTATTTGGGTCCTCTAATGCAGTCTTGAAGACACTGCGGAAATTACCATTAGCATCCAGAACAGAGGTCTTCATCATAGCCAAAGTATACTCGTTAAAGCCCGCGTGAACAGCAGGTGCCTTGTCAGGTACGTCTTCCCGAGCAATGGCTTCCATTGATGCAATATCACTGCCACCAAATAAAACCTGGTGAGTTTTAAAATTTTGCTTCCAGTCACCGCCTGAAGCACTGCCTCTAAAGGTAACCAGAAAAACACGCTTGCCTATTTCAGGAAAATAATTCTCAGCAATAGCAAAATTTGTCTCTACATCACCATCAGTAGCAACCTTAGGCTCTATATCCCAGCCATAGCTGCGCAGATAGCTAAATTCACTGGAGCGTTCCGGCAGATAAACACCTACGCAGGACGCAGCCGCAATAGCAGTAAAATAGCTGTCAAGATAAGCCTTGCTGACATTAAGACTGCTTGCTCCTGCAGGAACAGCCATCAGCACGCTATAAATAAAAAACACCATAGCGGTCAAAATTTTTTTCATATATAAATCCTCCCTGCTACAAAAATGTAGCTTAATCTTTATTATACGCTATGGCTGAAAATAAAAAAAGCTTATCCGCAAAATATGCGGATAAACTTTTTTAAGAAAGAAAATACTTATTCCAATTACAGACCATATTGGTTATGCAGCTCATCAAGATGCTTTTCCAGAGAAGCAGTATCTGCAAAGCCACAGCAGTATTCCATAACCTGTACGGATTTAGGAGCACATTCCTTAACAGCTGCAAAATAGCCGTTCCAGTCAACATTGCCCTGACCTACAGGAAGATGAGCATCGCCATTGCCATCGTTATCATGTACATGGCAGGCAACAAGACGATCGCTCAATACTCTAACAGTATCAGCTACATCCCAGCCATTTACATGAGCATGACCTACGTCAAGCAGTGCACCAGCTTTAGGGAAACGGTCAAACAGAGCAAAGAATTCGCTGCGATTGAAGAGTACACTGTCTTTGGTACGCAGGCCTACATTTTCAATAACCATCTTTACGCCGTTTTTCTCAGCCAACAGCATAATGTCTTCAAGGCGCTTAATTACCAGCTCTTGAATAGCCTTTCTGTCACCGGACCACAGCTCGTTAGTATGCACAACAACAAATTCTGCACCGCACTTTTTAGCGTACGCAAAGGTCTTACTGAAAATACGTGCATAGTCAACATGAGCAGGATCTGCAAGATTAATTGCCACACAGGGACCATGGATGGAAAGGCAGCGTTCCCCCCAGGACTCCAGCTCCTCATCCCAATAATAATCCTTGCCAAACTCATAAAAGAATTCAATACCATAGCTTTTGTCCAAATTGCGCAGTTGGAATTTGGTAAAGCCAGGAAACAGTAAATCACTGATAGCTACTTTCATGCTATTATTCACCAACCTCTAAATTTACACCTGTTTCGCTGTCAAAAAGGCATACATGCTGCCAATCGAAATCAAAGCCCACTGCTTTTTCCAAAGGAACATCCTGATTGCTGTCCTGAATGTAGAAGCTTTCGCCAGTGGACAAGGTCAGGCTTGCAGTTTTCAGGTTACCAGTGTTTTCCATAAAGTCTACAGTACCGTTAACCATAGGCTTCTCAAACTTAGGAGTGCACGCTTCAGGACGCAGACCAAACTGTACCTTGCTTCTGCCTTTGAGCAGAACTGCTTTTTCAGCAGGCGGTGTCAGTACGCTATTGCCAATGACAATTTTACCATCCTGAACGTCACCCTGCAAGATGTTCATTGCAGGAGAACCGATAAAGGTTGCAACAAAGGTATTGGCAGGATTGTGATAAATATTATAGGGAGTATCAATCTGTTGAATTTTACCCTGATTCATAACCGCAATACGCTGAGCTACGGTCATAGCTTCAATCTGGTCATGGGTAACATAAATCATGGTAGGCTTAAACATTTCGTGAATCTTAACCAGCTCAGTACGTGCTTTTTGACGAAGCTTAGCGTCCAAATTAGACAAAGGCTCGTCCAGCAGGAAGTACGGAGATTGCTTAACCAGTGCACGGCACAGAGCAACACGCTGCTTTTGACCACCAGAAAGCTCATGGGTTTTCTTGTTCTCATAGCCCTCAAGATGGAGAATTTCCATAGCCTGACGGGTACGCTTTTCAATTTCGTCCATAGGCAGCTTTTGCAGACGCAAACCAAAGGTAATATTTTCCCAAACTGTCAGATGAGGGAACAGAGCATAGCTTTGGAAAACCATGGCAATGTTGCGCTCACCAGGAGCCAGGTCATTTACAACCTTGCCATCCATTAAGAGCTCGCCGCGGGTAATTTCTTCAAAGCCTGCAATCATACGCAGGGTAGTGGTTTTGCCGCAGCCAGATGGTCCAAGAAGAATAAGTCTTTCGCCCTTTCTGATTTCCAAATTCAAATCCTTAACAACAGGAGGATTTTTACCGTAAGCTTTATCTACATGAGAAAAAATGATGCTATTTTCGTTAGACATATTATTATCCTTTCACGCCAGCCTGCATAAATGTATTGATGATAAATTTCTGACAGAAGCCATAGAGCAGTAAAGGAGGCAAACTGGTTAAGGTTGCAACTGCCATTGCTACACCCCATTCACTGCCACCCTCCGCACTAATAAACATTTGCAGAGCCAAAGGCAGAGTCAGGTTCATCTTATCCTGTAAAATCAGCAGGGGCCAGAAGTATTCATTCCAGGAATTGATAAAGAAAAGAATGGAGATTGCCAAAACAGAGGGCTTAATCAAGGGAAGTACAACCTTGAACAGTACTTGGTGCGGTTTTGCGCCATCAAGTACTGCAGCCTCTAGCAGCGGTTTAGGAATACCGCGCATGGTTTGACGCATCAGGAAAATACCCATACCATCAACAAGACCAGGCAGCATTACGCCATATGGAGTATCCAGCAGGCCTAGCTTTGCCATCAACAGATAGTTAGGCATTACCAATACGGTAATAGGAATAAAGAAGGTCAGCAGCATGCTGTTAAAGATAGCTTCTTTGCATTTAAATTGGTAGTACACAAAGGCAAAAGCTGCCATAACGCTGGTTGCCGCTTTGCTGACAGTAACAACAATGGCAATGAAGAAGGTATTCCAGATATAAGTAAATAAAGGGAAATCCTCTAATACCATAAGATAGTTGTCAAAGGTCGGAGGGAACGGCAAAGGATTCAAAGTTGCTTCAAACACCTGATCCAGAGTTTTCAAGGAGGTGGAAAGCATAAATATAATGGGCCACAGCATCAAAAACACTGCCAAAAGCAGCAATGCATGATACTGCCATTCATTCTTAAATTCTGCAAGCTTAGTTTTCATAGTACACCTTCTTATCCAGATATTTATGCTTCACCACTAAAAAGACAAGATAGCAGACCATGGTAATTACAGCATAGGCTGCAGCGCGACCTGTCTGGAAAAAGGTAAATGCGTACTGGTAAATGATATAAACGAGGTTGGAGCTGCCTTGGTCAGGACCACCCTGGGTCAGCATATTTACCGGTACGAGAACATATTGCAGACCAAAAACAACGGTAATAGTAAACACATAAAGTGCTGTGGATGAGGTCATGGGCAGGATGATTTGACGAAAAATAACCCAGTTGGAAGCATTTTCTAATTTTGCAGCCTCAATCATTTCTTTAGGAACAGCAACCATTGCTGCCAGCATAACAATCAGGTTGTAGCCAAAAACCTTCCAGGCAATAATTGTACAGATTGCAAAAATTACCAGATAGTTTTCCTTGAACCAACGGGGAGATTCCATACCAACACTGTCCAGAACGATGCTGATAGGACCAGCCAGAGGATTGTAAATCCACAGGAAAAGGATACTTGCTACTGCCAAGGACAGAGTTGCAGGCAAAAACAGTGCAGAACGATAAAAGCCTGTCCATTTATGCACAAGATGACCTAGCACGTAGGAGTACAGATAAGGCAGTACAAAGTTAAGTATAAGCATAATAACAACAAACAGTACTGTATTCAGAAGAATCTTGAATACCTCTGCAGTAGTGAGAATCTCAACATAGTTTTCCAGTCCTACAAATTTCATGTTAGGACTTACCATATTCCAGGAGAAGAAGCTAAGATAGAGATTCTGCAGCAGCGGCCAGTAGAAAAATACTAGAAACAGTACAGCCGCAGGAAGCAGATAGAGACAAACCTCTAAATTATTTTTACGCATATGCGCTCCTTTCAGCTAACAGCTTTAACAGTAAAGAAATACCCCTGGCCAAAGGCTCGCCAGGGGTATGGCAAATTACTCAGTCTTGACCATCAATTACACACAGTCAATATTAGAGAAGCTTATTGATTTTTTCAGCAGTTTCGTGCAGTGCGTCAGCAGCACTCTTTTGACCGCCAAGGATGATGTCGCGAGCATCAATCAGCAGTTGTTCAGCTTGCAGACCATTAGCACCGGGGAAGCTTGCCCATTTGGTTACCATAGGCATCATATCCAGAGCCATTTGGATGTTTTTGTTTTCATCAACCAGCTTTTTAAAGCCGTTAGGATCCTCAGCTACACCTTTGCGAGGCGGCAGGTAACCAGTACCGGTGCTCCATTTAGCCAGAGCAGCAGGAGATTCCAGATATTTGATGAACTCGATAGCAGCTTTTTGTTTTTCTGCATCTTTGGAGAATACCATCAGGAAGTTACCACCAGCAGGAACTTTAACTTCTTTACCCTCAAAAGCCGGGAACGGAGCTGCTTTTACAGGGAACTTAGCGCTCTTTTCAAAGTTAGCACGTTTGCCAATAGTGGTGCAAACCATACCCAGCTTTCCGCTGAGATAAGCTTGGAAGCCTTCTTCGTTGGTAGCATGCAGGCCAGTGCCGTCTTTAACCATGTCAGCGATTACTTGATATGCTTCAGCGGATTCCGGAGTATCGAAAGCAGCAACTACTTTGCCGTCAACTTTTTTCAGCATTTGGCCACCGTTGGATTCGATGAGTGCTTGCTGAGTCCAGTTATCAGCATACTCTTGCATGAAGAAGCCGGTATTGCCAGTTTTTTCTTTAATGGTTTTAGCAGCTGCGGTTACTTCGGCCCAGGTTTTAGGCGGATTTTCAGGATCCAGACCAGCTTGCTTAAAGATTTCGGGGTTATAGAACAGTACGGGAACACTTACTGAATAAGGAAGACCGATTTGTTTGCCGTCATCAGTTTGAGCCAGTTCCAGAACGTTGGGCAGATAGTTGTCTTTCATAAAGTTTGCGTCGCCCGCATTTTTGAATGCTTCGTTCAAATCGGTATATTTAAAGTTTTCAGCAGCGTAGTTCAGGAAGGAGTAACCCATTTGTACTACGTCAGGATTCTTGCCAGATGCCATAGCAGCCTGCAGATTTTGAGTCAGACCCTTATACATATCAGGGTTATATTTTTCAACAACTTCGATGTTAGGGTTATTCTTGTTGAAATCTGCAACCAGCTCTTTTACAGTTGCACCGCCAAAGCTTTCTGCAGCTACGTGCCAGTACTCAATTTGTACTTTTTTACCACTAGCAGCTTTATCAGCTTTTTTGTCACCGCCGCAGCCAGCCAATGCACCAATAGCAAACAAGGAAACGAGACCTGCCGCTAAAATCTTTTTAAGTTTCATCCGTTAATACCTCCAATACTTTTTTCGACGAAAACAGTGTGACAATAATTAACTGTTTAATTAAGTGGGACACATTTGATACCCCCGGGTTGGATTTGTCACAACTTTTTCACAATTCGGATAACCTAATTGTATTATCTACCCACCAATCTTGTCAAGTCCCCTTTACCAAATCCGAGAAAATATTTTAACAAAGAGATTTAATTTGCGTTATTAATTTATTTTTATTTACTATTATAAAATCAAGCCTTTGATTTTATTCTTTCCCCGTTGTTTTATTTAACAAAAACTAGTCCTTTCTTTAGCGGGACGTATTCTATCCCTAGGGGTAGAATAGATTATTTTTAGGTCTGCAATCATTCTACTATTTCAATGTTAAGTGAAAAACATTTTAATGTTAATTCCATGTAAAATACTCTTAAAAAATGAAAAAAGACTGCCGTACAAAATGTACGACAGTCTTTTGGGTTCTGTTCTGTCTAAAATAGTAAAAACTAGTTAATTGCTATATCAATTACAGACGAACAACATTAGCAGCTTGCTCACCGCGGTCACCTTGAACTACGTCGAACTCTACTGCTTGACCTTCCTCCAGGGTTCTGAAGCCATCAGCCTGAATAGCGCTGAAGTGAACAAACAGATCTTTACCGTCCTCACGTTGGATGAAGCCGTAGCCTTTTTCAGCATTAAACCACTTTACTTTGCCAGTCATGTCTGGTCCTCCTAAAAATCATTTTCGTTGCCTTAGCAACTATTTTCCATTATAGACCAATTACATAATAAAAGCAAACAATTTTCAGAATTTTTATAAATTTGCATCAGATACACGTGTATTCTTAAATTCATCACATAGACGCAATTTTTCAACTCGTGTCAAACGCTTAATTGCAGCCTCTCGACGCAGGGCACTTTCCTTATCAGTAAGCTCCTCAAGATATACCAGCTCTAATGGTCCACGACCACGAGTATATTTTGCCCCCTTGCCAGTCCGATGCATAGCCAGGCGATGCTCAATGTCGTTAGTCCAACCAGTATATAGGCTGCTGTCTTTACAACGCAGCATATATACATAGGCAGTCATTTATTTTACTACCTCTACCTTTTCCATAACAATTTTATCTTTCGGACGGTCACGGAAATCAGTAGGAGCTGCACCAATCAGACGAACAACGTCCATACCTTCAACAATTTTGCCAAAGATCGCGTGGTGACCATTCAGCCAAGGAGTAGGAGCCAGGGTGATAAAGAATTGGCTACCACCAGTATTGGGGCCAGCATTTGCCATGGACAGAATGCCCTCGTCATCATGCTTTAAGCCTTCGCCGAATTCGTCCATAATTTTGTAGCCAGGGCCACCCATACCAGTACCGGTGGGGTCGCCGCCTTGAATCATGAAGTCTTCAATAACGCGGTGGAAAATAACGCCATCATAAAAGCCTTTTTCGGTCAGCTCAATAAAATTTTTAGTAGTCAGGGGAGCCTTGTCCTCGAACATTTCTGCTACGAAAACGCCCTTGTTGGTAGTAAATTTGATTTTTCTGTTTTCAGCCATGCTAAAAAACCTCCTAAATTATACTTAAATAAAATTACTTGCTGACTTTGCTGGCCAGGTCCACAACCATATACACACCACAGCCAATAGCAGCCATAAATGCAGGTACCATAGACAAAGCCTGGGTATTGCCATGAAGCAGTGCCAAACTAAAGCCAGTCATCAGGAAAAAGCCCTGTGCAGTCTGTAAACGCTTAGGCAGCAGACGTTTACCATTCTTGTCTCCCTTAGCCTGTACATAAGAAGCAGTTCTCAGTTCTGGCAGGAACAGGATAAAGGTTGCTGCCATCAGGTAAATATAGTAAACATGCAGAGCGTTATCGCCACTGGAATAATTAGCAAAGATTAAGCACGCCAGGGCAATACCTGCTAAATACAGGCTGCGGAAATAACCTGCAGTAATCTGGCTTTCCAGAATATAGGCAGCACCTGTCAGCATAGGATAAGCCCAATAGCCCTCCCTGCCAAGCCATGCAGCAATACCAATCATAATTACATTGTCTGCGATACGATGACGATCACCAGAAGTACGAGTCAGCATACGCAGAATAAAGAGCAGCCAAAGCATTACCAGGAAATTACCCTCACCCAAGAAATAGAAGGCTACCAAAGTTAAACCGCCACCAATAATACCACCCATTTGTCTGTCAGGATCAAGCTCCTGAGCAACCATAAAGCTGAGTAAAAAGCCTAAAGCACTGCCAACGCCTGCTACAACAGCATCATTAACCTCCACACCATTCATGTGCTTCCACAAAGTCATTACTACGGACACAACAACGGTACAAATCATAGCAGATTTAGTAATGGGGTCCTCAAAATTAATAGGTCTTCCCAAGCCTAAATAACTAGCTACACCTGAGGGTTCATACACTGTACCAGCATCGCCAGCGTATTTATTACCTTTTTTTGCCATTTCATCATCCCTTACTTAAAATTTTAAATCCCATATATTATAACACAATCAGCTTTTTTACAAAACATCTTTTTACCTTCTCTTATACCTTATCTGAAAATTTAAATAAATAAAGTTAGCAATACTATAGCAAGCCTTTGCAGGGAAAATACCCATATTGATAGAATATTTATTGTATGATGCTTCGGCACAGAATATTTTCGTTACTGAAAGGAGCTCCCCTATGAAAGAATTTGTCAAAAAATATTTAGCAGACCACTACGAGGACTATGTTAAGGACCTTGAAACCCTGACCAATATTGATTCTGGTAACGGTGACCGTGAAGGTACCGAAGAAGCTAATAAATTTGTAGCAGCTAAAATGGAAGCTCTCGGAGCAACTACCGAATTCAGATATAACGACAGAGCCTGCCACCTTATTTCTCGCCTCAAAGGCGAAGGTAAATGGACTGTGCTGCTAGTTGCTCACGTAGATACAGTATTCAAGAAAGGTGAAGCCGCACGCCGCCCCTTTACTGTAGACGAGAATAATTTTGCCTGGGGTCCCGGCGTAGGCGACGACAAGGCAACTGTTGTAGAAGTCATCTACGGTCTGCAGGCTCTTAAAGAAGCAGGCTTCAAAAACTTTAAGGAAATCATCTACTACACCAACGGCGAAGAAGAAGGCGGCTCCAAAACTGCAGAAGAAATAGTAGCAGAGCTGTCTCAGCAATCCGACTTTGCCATCATTATGGACGTTGCCCGTCCTAACTGGGGTATTGTAACTCAACGTAAGGGCAACGCAAAATACCGTATCGACGTTAAGGGTATTGGCGGACACCATGGCAATGCATCTCAGGAATGTGCTAATGCTATTCACCAGCTGGCTTACACCATCACTGAGGTACACAAGCTGGCAAGCCCTATGCCTGGCAATCCTGCAGACTTTACTGCTGAAGCACTCAAGGCCCGCGGTATTGTCGATGCAGGTCAGTTCATTCCTCAAAACACCGTTAACGTTGGCGTTATTGGCTCTACCAATGACAAAATCAGCGTTATTCCTGGCGATGCCTTCTGCGAAGTTAATATCCGCTGCTTTACCATCGAAGAACAACAACGCATTGACGCAGAAATAAAAGCTTTGGCAAATAAAGTTGTTATCCCCGGTACTACCGTTACCATCACTGGCGGCATTGTAACTGGTCCTATGCAAAAAACTGCACAGGCTCAAAAAATGGTTGATGTTTATAAACGCATCGTTAAAGAAGAGTTTGGCGGCGAAGTATCTGAATGGGTTGCAGGCGGCCTGACAGACGGCAACCGTACTGCAAAATTTGTTCCCACCCTGGATGCACTGGGCGTCGAAAACTACGACGAACACACCGACCATGAATCCGTTGACCTGAATACTGCAGTTCCTAGAACCGCAGCCTTTGCCTTGACTCTGGCAGAGCTGACTGAGGTATTCTAAAAAGTTGATATATAGCGTAATACTCCATAGTCTCAATGGTTATGGAGTATTTTTAGTTGCTCGTATTTTAAATCAGGACACCGTAAATTTACAGTCCAAAGATGACTATTCCTTACGCATAATTACATTCAGCCATTTTACATCTTCTCTGCCGGCACGCACGTCACTGCTCACCCATTGCTCAATAATGTTTAACTCTGGAACAGAACGTAAAAGCTCTAATAAACTATCCTCCGTAAGATAAGTAAAATAGCGTCCGTTTAGTTCTCCCTCAAAGAAACCATATTTAAAGCTAGTATAAAAATAACCACCGCTTTTAAGAGCTTTGCTAATCTTTTTCAGCACTTTTACTAGCTCATCCTTAGGCAAATGCAAAATACTGGCACAAGCCCACACACCATCAAATTCATCAACAGCGCTCAGCTCTCCAAAAAGCATCTGCTTTACTTTCAGACCAGTGTACGCACTGGCCAACGCTACAAACTCCGCACAACCATCCGTTGCCGTAACACGATAACCACGCTCTGAAAAATACCTGCTGTCACGACCACTGCCGCAACCAAAATCTAAAATATGGCTGCCTGCTGGCAAATATTTATGGATCTACTATTGTATCTTTGGTATTTACAGCAATATCTTTGTCCTTAAGCTTCTTAGCAATATCTAATGCAAATTTTTCTTTAAATATTTTTTGAGATTCCTTCTCCACAATACCATTTTTTAACTCAAGATTAAAATTAAAGTCCAAATATACAGCTTTTACATTTTCAAAATTATAATTTTCATCAATCCATTCTTGTTTTTCAGCAAAACAAGTACCACAGTACAAGAATAGTACAATAAGCATAACCAATAATTTCTTCATAAAATCACCTTCCATAAAAAATAAAATTGCATTCGCATATCTATCCTTGGTCTCCAATCAGTTACAAAGCCATTAAACGCTACACTGTTATACATATCGAGCAATCTATTATCGTTCAATATCTATGTACTCACATCCTTCTTAAAAGCAGTTACTCTATTATATGCATTCAATACAAAAAGCTTAACTCCTGCATTTTTACCTACTATAAGCGCCTTTATAACATATTTTATAATGTTATGATGACCGAAATTGGTATCTTTATAAAATTCTTGCTGACTCTCTAACATCTACTTAACCCCATATACATTAAAAAGCCTGAACTTCATTGCTGAAATTCAGGCTTTTCTCTTTACGCACTACAATATTGCCATACACATAATTCCACGCTCATTTTTGACAAGATAAAAATCAAAGCTGTCACCTTCATGTACACCAAAGTCGTAAAAAGGCTCATTAAGCAGCGTACCTGTAATGTTCATTTGTCCAACGGTCTCTACACGTGCGTAGCAGCCTTCTATGTAATCATCACCATGAACAAGATATACTAATACATCGTCCGGATATTCCTCGTGTCTGCAGGAGTCAAGATTTTCCAAAAGGCGTGTCTTTGCTACCGCTTCACTATGTGCATAAGCGGCATCAATGTTGGCTGTCTTCTCAGCATAAACCTTTAATGGAGGCAATACACTTGGCAGTAGCACTGCACACGCATCAGATACAGAGCTGTATCTGAATACAATGCTAACCTCATCATTGCCACTATAAAATTCCAGTGCCTCGCCATTTCTTTTAGCCAACGCCAGCACTGCAAAGGTCAGTCCTGTCTCGTGATCAACATAGCAGTAGCCTAATACACCAGTAGCCACCTCGCTGCCGTCAAAATACTGTGCCAAAATATCCAGCTTATCCTTATGTTCTATATATACATATCGTTGGAAAAGTCTGCGAAAGCCTATTTCTCTAATTGTTTCCATTCTCTGCTCCTTTGTTACCAAATCCTTTTGCAATTAAATTCTCCATAAAAAGCATTACTCCTGCCAGCAAGCTGACAGGAGTTTTTGTTTCTTAAATCATAAACAGTTTTTTGTAAAGGTCCACAAATTCCTGATACAGGCGCTCAGTTTTAATATCAAGCTCAAAATCCTTCATTGCTTCCAAAAAAGGACAAGGACCGCATTTCAGCAGTCCTATAATTATCCCCCTTTCAATTCAGGGTTTCATCTGTATACTTAAATAATGCTGCGTTAACATCATAAATGTTATGGACATTATTCTTTAAGCAAAATTTAACAATAAAATCAAATCTTTTGTTTGGTACCAAAGCCAAGCCTGCGTATTTAAGCAGCTCTTCCGTTTCCTCCAAGGTCAGTTCCAAAGAAAAGGCCAACGCCAAAACTGTATTTTTACTAGGCTTGTAATTTTTGCGACCCAGTTTGGAAAAAAGCTTACGGTCCAAGTTAGCGTTTTTATATACATCTACGTACTCCATTTCTTTTTCTGCAATAAGCTGAAAAAGGTTTTTGCCTCCTTATTAGCAAGCAGCCTTGCTAATTCTCTGTCCAGTTCAGCACCGCTCATTTTCTTTTTAGATGCATCCTTAAGAGCAGTGCTAAGCAGACTCTTTTTTTCTACAACACACTCATCACACGTCAATGAATAACATATCTTGTCATTGCACTCGTACAGAAGGCATCTTTTTGCTTTATAGTTCTCAAAGCATTCCTCGTCAAAATAATCTGCTTCAAAATCACTCTCATCAAGCATACTTTCAATATCTGCAAACAGCTTGCCTGCTACAGTAAAGGAAGCCTTGTCATATACAACCAGATAAACCATAATATCATATTTATCTAAATAGCTAGTAATGACCTCCGTTGCCATTCTAAGTGATAAGCCCTTAGGATAAGCGTTATTGCCCGTTGCCAATAAAGGAATTGCCACACTTTCACAATTAAACTGCAGCGCCAAACGCATAATATTTTCGTAGCAGCTGCGTAAAAGCTCAATTTCGCCGTTTCCCCCACCTCGCCAAAAAGGCGTTACAGCGTGAAGAATATATTTAGCCTTCAAATTGAAGGCGAGAGTAACTGCCACTTCGCCATAAGGAATTTCGCCAATTTTTTGGCGTTCATCCAAAAGCTGCCTAAAGCCCGCTGCCTCATAAATAGTTGAATCAACACCACTGCCAACAATAGGTAAATAATTGGCAGTATTTACGATGGCATCAGCCTCCATATTAATAATATTATTACGTACTATTTTTAATGGCATTGGCACTTACCTCCAAAAATCATCAACTAAAATCCTTTACCAAACTCACAGCCGCTTCAGAAATATAAGGAGAAGCACGCTTTTCGCACTTCTCCTTTCCATAAACATAATTTATACTTTTTCAGTATCAGAATAATATCTTATTTATTCTTTTCCTGCTCCAGTTCAACAAGCTTTTGGAAATAATCCTCTGGCTTCCATCCCTTTTCAATCAGCTTTTTAAGCAGCTTGCCAGTGTTATTGGCATCATCAAAGGCAGTATGCCATAAGCCTGCTGTATCTACCTCCTGCTCCTCTGTAGCAGCTTTCAGACCAGTGGTATAGGTATGGTCGTGCATCAGCTTGTAGGCATGAGCCAGGTCAAGATAGTCCTCCTTAAGAATAGGATTTTCGATTTTATAGCGTTGGCAGGCAATGTCAATTACCTTATAGTCGCTATCGCCCCAAGCAACAAAATAGGTTTCACCTGGAACATACATTTCTGCCATTTTCTGAACCATGTTCGGATATTCAATAGCAGTCTTCATATCTTTTTCAGTAATCATGCAAAAATCTAAAGAAGCCTTGGCCTGTTTCGGAAAAAATTTTGGCTTTACAAAGCTCTGATAGCGACCTTCTTCGGCAAAAGTATCGCCATTTAAAAGCACTGCACCAATCTCAATAATTTCAGAAAAGTAATTACTAGGTCTGCCAACCGGTCTATCATATGTAGTAAATTCAAAATCTACAACTAAAAACTTTCTCAAAGTATATGCCTCCTAATTTTCTAATATAATCCAATTATACTAGTGCTTATCACTGTAATGCAAGCTAATATAAGAAACGATTATATTTTCAATAGAAAAGCTATAAATTTTATTTAGCACTGATAAAGGGTAGATTATCTCCACTATAGTATTGAGGCAGCTTTCCATCCCATTTATCAATAGCCTTTTCACGCAATACCAGCTCGTTTAATGATTTTTGCTTTTTAAGCTGTGCTTCTGCCTCCAATGTTACACGCTCCAAATCATATTTAGCCTTCAAAGCACCCTGCTCTGCTACTTTTTTCGCTTCGATTGCTTTATTATATTCGTCACTAAAATCATGATCAGTCAAGCTTAAGGATTTAACAACTACACCAGTACCTTCCATACGTTCAATAAATTCTGCACGAATAGTATTACTAATTTCGGTTCTTTTCTCTACAAACTGCTCAATAGGATAAGCAGCAATCACACTATTAGTAATTTCTGCCAAGGTCGGACGAATCAGCATATCCGCATATTTTACTCCATAAGTCTGATAAACCTTACCAACGCTTTCTGGCTTAAGAGCATATACTAAGCTTTCTTCAACAGAAATAGTTTGAATATCGCTACTGGACACATCCAATTTTAAAGTAAGCTTATCATCACGAATACTCATAGGTACAACCTTTTCCATAAATGGAATCTTGAAGTTGAGACCTTCATTCATAATTCCCGTAAATTTGCCTAAACGCAAAACTACGCCACGTTCACCTGTTTCAATAATATGATAGCTGGAATAACCTAAACTTAAAATAGCTACAAATACCAGCACCATAACTCCACTTACACTATTCTTGAACTTATCCTTTAAATTACTCATAATAAAACCCTCCTCATAATAGCATTGAGAACCTAAAATTACTACGCAAGCACTCTTTTGTACTACATAGTTTTCTTAAACAGCTCCACATTAATGATTTCTACATTGTTGCGATACTGCTTTACAGCCCAACGCACAAAATCATATTCATCATTTGTTAGTCGCATGGAACGCATTTTACTAGTAGCTCCAAGCTTAGGACGCCCTGCTCTTGGACGCTTGCCCCCAGAACCAGAGCCCACTTCTCCAATTACCTTTGCTATAAGCATATTTTCATTATACACAAACACACACACCAATCATAAACACCACATGGCACATTATTTATCGCCAGAAAGCTCTTTCCCACAAGAACCATCTTCAATTAATGTACCTTTTTCTTTCACTCCACTAATATGAGTATAACATACCACTATGACAGCAATTGTCACTTTACTATACGTTATAAAAAGTTAATTGAAAAAGTAAACGCAAAAAAATTCAAATTGCTACAATATCTTTCGCCATAACCCACTAAGGCAATTCTAACATATATGAAATCTGCAATTTGGCAAAAAGACTGCAATAGCAGTTTTCATCAAAATATTATGGCGACCAACTGCACATTTGATACGCAGACTATAAAATTACTAAAGGCTGCTATACAAGTAACGTATAACAGCCTTTGTGCATTAACATATTCTATTATGATAACCAGCTTGATTCATTCATCACCATGGTACTAGTTGGAGAACAGCTTTCGTCCGCTTGTTCTGCTTCTTTATCCTCTGATACCCAATAGCTATTCATCTCCCATTCTTTATCCAAAAATAACTGAAAGTTTCTTTCGGTATCAGCTATTGCGTAACCAAGTCCAAATGAATAATCAAGATTAACAATAACTGCCTCCAAAACACCCTTGCCCTCTCCTTCAGGAGCTTCTGCCTCTAGCCAGCAGCCGCTGTCCAGCTTTTCCTTAAGTGCTTCCAGCCAAGAATAATTCAGCTTAGACAATCCAGCCTGATTCATTCTAAATACCATAAGGGGCTTACGCTGTCCAATACTATAATTACCACAGCAATTCGGATTATCGGCTTCCCAATTTTCTAAGTCAAATAACTCTTTGAACTTAAGCAAACCAGCTTCGTTAATTCTAATGCAGGAAATGGATTGCTGCTTTTCATCAGCATCTTCGTCCAATCCTTCTTGTAATCTATTGTCTGCATCTGGATTAATCCAATGATATTCCATCTGCTCAATAGATGCATTCTCTAGAATTTCCCTACGCAGCGTCAAGAACTCATGGTCATTAGGCACCAGTCTTAAACCCTGCTCAGCAGCCTCCAAAGCACCTTCCTTATCGCCAAAATAGCTGCGTAATTTGCCAACCTGCAACCAATTCCAAGGGTAATCAGGCTCTTCCACAGCGCCAAGTTCTGCATATTTGTGGGCCATTTCCAGCTTATTGCAATACATCAATGCTACGGAATAGCGATAATACCAAGTAGCGCAGCCACTAGCGTTCTTTTCAGAAGCTGGCATCCACTGCAATGTTTTCCAATAAAAATCATAGCGGTCAAGATTATTATAGGCATAAGCATACCACAAGGCCAACTGCAAATCCTCTCTTGCCTGACGCTCTGTAAAACGACCTTCACTAATGCCAGCAGCCACAAAGCTATCCAGATAATTTACCATTTTATAAAAATATCCAGAACCATCATCCATAAAGCTTTCTATAGCTTCTATATCTTCAGCAGATAAAATAGAACCAGTAGTCTCATTTACATCAGCAGGCAGAACATTTCCCTGCCAAAGATTAACGATTTCGCTATCTCTTTTAAATCCATAGAAATCAACCTTAGCAGACTTATTATTTTTAAAGAATTCTGCAGTATTCTCTAAAAGTGCTGGCAAATCCCAAGCAATAACATCTAAGTAGCCGTAATGCTGGCCTACTGCGTCACCTATATAGGTATAGACATCAGAGCCTGCATATTTTTCTAAATACTTTATAAGTTCTTGATTAAAGGCCATAGCCTTATCAACTTTATCCTCTCCTACAAACTCCTCCAGAGAATAGCAGATGAATCCAGCTACAGCTCCGTCTGTATAAAGAGCATCAAAGCTATAAGCAGCACCATCTAAATACTCATTAAATAATGATGGACATGAGGTAAAGCCCTTTAAAACATCCATACGTAGCTCAAAGGTATCATCCTCATTTGGCTTACGGCCATAGGTAACACCACAATCAAGATATTCCTCTGCAGTTATATTAAGGTCGAGATTCATATTTTCCATCAATGCAGGTAAATCACTAAGTAAATATGGCTTTTCAGGCAGTGGCTCTGCTAATATGTTTACACTGTCTACAAAGGCCATTAAATTAAGCTCGCCCACAACCTTACTTGCTAAAAAGCATAAAATACCATGGGAGGACTGACGCTGTTCTACCGGCAATAACGCTAATTTAGAGCAATACATCCCTAACTCCATATAGGTTTTCCCTGTTTTTTCTACCCAAAGCTGTACATCATTAGCACCAATAGATAAATCGCCGAAGGATAGATAAAACTCTGGATCTGCTTTACGACCTACAGAAAAAGACCAATCCTCTAGTAAATCCTTAGGAGCATGGTTAATAAAATAGACAAGTTTGAACAGCTCCACCTTGCTTCCATTAGGTGAAAAAATGACCTCAAATCTTTTACCATTATAGCCTATAGTAAAGTCTACATCACTTAGTGCCACATCAAAAGCACCTTCAGATAATCTAATAATCTCGTCACCTTTTTCGCGAGAGTTATCATTATTCATTAACTGACGTAATTTTTCCTCATTCTGCGAAAAAATGTACCATGCCTCCAAGGTTCTTTCCTTGAAGTTCTTCTCAAATTTCCATGTTAAAAGTTGTTTTGATAGTGTCATAATCTATCCCTCCTTAAATCTTGCTTAAGAATTTTACATAAATAATTATCATTATTCCTTAACTATTCTCTGCCTTTGACTTTACAGCCGCAGCTAAGATAGCCTGCAGCTGAAATTCAACCATTTCATCTGCCACATCAGAAAATAAAAAAGGCATGGTGTTGGGAATTGCCTTGTATGTCATAATCATGGCCAAAACCATATTACCGAACAGTTTAGGATTAATATTATCTGTAGATATGGTAAAAATTTCCATTATTTTTTTATAGAATACAAGCTGGTCCTGCTGAAATGCCTTAAAATTATCTTCGGAAAGACATTTATAAACCTCTTGTTCATCTTCAATAGAAAGTACGGCAATACCATTTTGGGACCCTTCACAGCATCTGCGCAGGAATACTTCAAGAGCTTCCAGCCATGATTGCTTTTCATCCGCCATTAAAGCTTCTGCAAAAGCTATTAATTTAGGCTGCTGATAACGTATAGCGTCTAAAATCAACTCTTCTTTAGAGGAATAAAAGCTATAAAAGAAGGTTTTGGATATGCCTAACTCCTTACACAAATAATTTATACTGCTATGAACAACGCCTCGTTCTATAATGCTCTTCAACGTAATACTCAAAAGCTGTTTTCGTAATCGCTCTCTTTCCTCTTCAGAATATGCTTTTCTTGACACAGCGCCACCACCTTAAATACCATTACAAAAAAATAGTCTTTATATTTATATTATACTTAATAGATATGACTAAAATCAATACCTAAAATTGCTTAGAATTACGATATTTTTACATATATTCTTAGAAGTTTATTCATTGCATAGCTCCTAGTGACATCACTTATGTGCCATATTTGCGCCAAGATATTCATCGTATACAAGAATAATTTCTTACTAAAATAAAAATACCGCATCATATATTCCGGTGCGGTAAAAAAATGCCGTTTTCGTGTTACAAGCAAGATGTAAAACAAAACAGATGTATGTAATTTTATCACTATGCTATAAAGCAATAAAAAACCCCGCAACCACATGGTTGCGAGGTTTTGTGCGCTTTGTGATTGGATAGCTTCCAGCCAGACGATAATGTAAAAATTAACGTTTGGAGAATTGGGAAGCTTTACGAGCTTTCTTCAAGCCGTATTTACGACGTTCTTTTTCGCGAGGATCGCGAGTCAGGAAGCCTGCTTTTTTCAGAGCAGGACGGAATTCAGCGTCAACTTGCAGCAGAGCGCGTGCAATGCCATGACGGATAGCACCAGCTTGGCCGGAGATGCCGCCGCCGCATACGTTAACAAGTACGTCATATTTGCCTTTGGTTTCAGTAACTTCGAGCGGTTGGTTAACAATCAGCTCTAAGGTTTTCAGACCAAAGTATTGATTTAATTCACGGTCGTTGATTACGATGTTGCCTTCACCCGGAACCAGGCGAACGCGAGCAACGGAAGATTTACGACGACCAGTTGCATTATAAGTAACTACTGCCATTTATTGTTCCCTCCCGGATGTTATCTTACGTTGATTTCCATTACTTCAGGTTTTTGAGCTGCATGGGGATGTTCGCCGCCAGCATAAACGTGAAGCTTACCATAAATTTGAGCGCCCAGCTTGTTGTGGGGAATCATGCCTTTAACAGCCAGCTCTACCATTTTCACGGGGTTTTTCTTCAGCATGTCGCCAGCTTTTACATAGCTGTCGCCGCCGAGGTAACCAGAGTGGTGGAAATAAACTTTTTGAGTCAGTTTTTTACCGGTCAGAACAACCTTGTCTGCATTGATAACGATTACGTGATCACCGGTGTCCATGTGCGGGGTAAAGGTAGGTTTGTTCTTACCGCGCAGGACTTTTGCAACCTCTGCAGCCAGACGGCCGAGAGTTTTATCAGCTGCGTCAACTACGAACCATTTGCGTTCGATGTTAGACGGATTAGCCATAAAAGATTTCATCCTTATGTCCCTCCATATACTTTCTAAAACTTCAAAAATTATATAGTTAGCTGCGATCTTCTCACCGTTTTTCGGGGCTAGTGAAATCGAGCGGAAAATCACGTAGATATATTATACTTAACTCTGCGCCTTAAGTCAAGGCAAAAACAGGTAAAATTGTAATTTTTTTACACAAAATTACTGATATTCCTAAAAAAGCTATTTTTCAGGATATGGTTTGTAATAAACCTGTGCAAGATACAGTCCTTCAGCAGGTGCTGGTGAACTCAAAAAGACGCAGCGCTTGGAGTTTAGCTCTGCCGCAAAATTTTCTGGAGTGCGTTTTCCCAGTCCTACCTGTACCAAGGACCATACTAAATTGCGCACCATATGATAAAGAAAGCCATCGCCTGCAATATCAAAGAGCAGCTCACCCTTGTTTTCTGTCCAGCCTGCCTCGTAGATAGTCTTTATGGGCGGACTATCCACACTGCCACTGCTGCGAAATGCAGAAAAATCATGGGTGCCAAGGAGAATGGCAGCTGCCTCATTCATTTTCTTTACATCAAGCTGCTCGCGAAGCTGCCAGGCATACTTGACTTCCAAAGGGTTATTATATTCATTAACCAGAATACGGTACTGATACCGCTTCCACTTTGCACTAAAGCGGGCATTAAAGCCTTCCTCAACCTCTTCTGCACTAATAGCAACAATATCTGCCGGCAAAAGAGAGCCTAAGGCACGTATCATATTTGGGCAAGGTATGCGTCCGTTGGTAGTAAAGGTCAAGGTCTGGGCCCAAGCGTGCACTCCGGCGTCCGTTCTGCCAGAACCTGCAGTTACCACCGCTTCACCGCACAGCTTTTCCAGTGCCTCCTCCAGTATGTTCTGCACCGTTATTACATTTTTCTGCTTTTGAAAGCCATGATAGCCGCTGCCATCATAGGCTACAACTAATTTTATTGTACGCATAGAATGCTCCTTTTATGAAAAATGGCGGTCTATTAAGACCGCCGTAACAGTAACCTATTAAAATACCAGCTTGCCCCAGCGCAGGAACGCTAGCAATGCAGCCAAAGCAATTACTAAAGCGAAGGCAACATAGTCACGTCCATTGTAGCTCAGCTCGTGCATTCTGGTACGACCTTCGCCGCCGCGATAACAGCGTGCTTCCATTGCTGTTGCCAGCTCGTCTGCTCTGCGAAAGGCACTGATAAAAAGCGGTACCAATAAAGGCAGCATGTTTTTCATGCGCTGCAAAATATTTCCACTGCCAAAATCTGCACCACGTGCTGTCTGAGCCTTCATAATTCTGTCAGTTTCTTCTAACAGTGTAGGAATAAAGCGCAGAGCAATAGTCATCATCATAGCCATTTCATGTGCAGGTACGCCAATAGCCTTAAATGGGCGTAAAAGCTTTTCAATACCGTCCGTAAGAACAATGGGAGAAGTAGTAAATGTCAAAATTGAGGAAAACAGCAGTAGCAGAATGAGACGAACTGCCATCTTTATACCTAAATCAAGGCCTTCTGCTGTTACCTTTAAAAACTTCCAAGCATAAACTATATTTTCACCCGGTGCTGTAAACATATGAATCAGCATGGTTAAAACAACAATAATCCAAATAGGCTTCAAGGAGCTGAAGACCAAACCTAAAGGCAATCTGGATACAAAAATTACTATGGCCGCAAATCCTGCCAGCAATCCATAGGTCAAGGGTGTATTAGCAAAAAATATTGCTACAATATAGATTAATGTGGCTAAAATTTTTGTTCTAGGGTCCAAGCGATGAATAAAGGAATTGCCTGGGAAATATTGTCCAAGAGTAATATCACTTAACATTATTTCATCCCCCTTGCTTTTTTGATAGCCTTAATCAAAGCCTGTTCGTCCTTAATATTTTCAGGCAGCTGCAGACCACGCTGACGCAGTAAATCCGCTAGTTTAAATACCTGCGGTACGTCCATACCAACAGCGATAAGCTCCTGACTATGATTACGGAAAATTTCCATAGGCTTACCGTCAAACATTACCTTGCCGCCATTTATTACCAACATTCTGTCAGCGTACTTAGCAGCCTCCTCCATACTATGAGTTACAAGCACAATAGCAATACCACGGCTTTTATGCAGCTCTAATATTTCCTTAAAAACTGCATTGCGGCTGCGTGGATCCAGTCCGGCAGAAGGCTCATCCAATACCAAATAATCAGGATTCATAGCAACTACGCCAGCAATAGCAACTCTGCGCATCTGTCCGCCACTTAATTGGAAGGGTGAACGCTGAGCATAGGTGTCATAGTCAAGACCAACAAAAGCCATTGCTTCGCGCACCTGTTTAGCAACCTCGTCCTCATTAAAACCTTTGTTACGAGGACCAAAGGCAATATCCTCAAAAACAGTTTCTGCAAAAATCTGATGCTCAGGGTATTGGAATACCATACCAACCTGTTGACGGGCAGCCTTTACCTCTGTCCCTTTGCCAGACAAATCTACCTCATCAATAAAGGCCTTGCCCTCTGTAGGCTTTAAAAGGCCATTTAAGTGCTGTACCAGGGTAGATTTGCCGCTGCCTGTATGGCCGATTATAGCAACAAACTCTCCCTTGGATATTTCCAATGAAACATCGTTTAAGGCACGGCGCTCAAAGGGAGTTCCCTTGGAATATGTATGAAAAACATTAGTTAATTTTATTGACATAATGCCTGCGCTAACTCCTCATCTGTAATAATATCCTTGGGCAGCTTTAATCCGCCCTTACGCAGCTCATTGGCAGCCTTGGCAGCCAATGGTGCCTCCAGCCCTAGCTGCTCCAGCTCATCAACACGGCTGAACACCTCTTTAGGAGTGCCCATAAAACGGATATGCCCCTTTTCCATAACCACTACTCTATCAGCAGCCAGAGCCTCAGTCATATAGTGAGTAATATAAACAATGGTAATGTTCTTTTCTTTGTTCAGCTTGGACACAGTTGCCACAATTTCCTTACGTCCCTGAGGATCCAGCATAGCTGTAGGCTCGTCCAAAACAATACATTTAGGCTCCAAGGCCATAATCCCTGCAATAGCAACACGCTGCTTTTGGCCGCCGCTTAATAAATGAGGTGCGTGCTTAGCATAGTCGCTCATGCCAACTGCAGCTAAAGCCTTTTCTACTCTTGGACGAATTTCTGCCTGCGGAACACCAATATTCTCAGGTCCAAAAGCTACGTCCTCTTCTACAATAGCTGCTACAATCTGATTGTCAGGATTTTGAAATACCATGCCTACCTGCTGACGGATATCCCACAGCTTGTCCTCGTCACAGGTATCCAAACCACTTACCATCACCTTGCCTTCAGTAGGCAGAAGCAGAGCGTTTAGATGACGTGCCATAGTAGATTTGCCACTTCCGTTGGCACCAATAACAGCTACAAATTCACCCTGTTCAATCTCCAAGCTGACACCGTCAAGAGCCTTGACTGTATTACCATCAGCATCTGTATAGTAATGCTTTAAATCTTCTATCTTTATCACAGGATTGCCTCCCAAATATTCATGTACCTACTAATTATATATGTACAAAAAAAATTAGTCAACCAACTTCGCAAAGATGGTTGACTATTTATAAATTACTTATTTTTTCTTACCCAAATAAGCAGCCTTAACCTCTGGATTTTCCAAAAGCTCCTTACCACTGCCAGTCATGGTAATCTTGCCGGTTTCCAGTACATAGGCCAAATCCGCAACCTTGAGAGCCATATTAGCATTTTGCTCAATCAGCAAAATAGTTACGCCGCGACGATTAATGTCCTGGATAATGTAGAAAATATCCTTAATTACAAGGGGAGCAAGACCAAGGGAGGGCTCGTCCATCATAATAACCTTAGGTCTGCACATCAATGCACGGCCAAGAGCCAGCATTTGCTGCTCACCACCAGAAAGGGTACCAGCCATCTGCCAGCTGCGTTCCTCTAAACGCGGGAACATTTCATAAATCCACTTAATATCCTTCTCTATTTCCTCAGTGTCATTGCGAAGATACGCACCGATTTTCAGGTTCTCCAATACAGTAAGATTGGGGAATACTCGACGACCCTCAGGAACAAGAGTAATACCACTGGTTACAATTTTTTGTGAATTCAGACCGGTAATTTCTTTATCATTATAGGTAATTTTTCCTTTAGTGGGCTTTTCTAAGCCCATAATAGTACGAAGAAGCGTACTTTTGCCTGCACCGTTAGCACCAATCAGAGTAACAATTTTTCCCTCAGGAACCTCTAAGGAAATACCCTTGAGGGCTTCAATGCCACCATAGGCTACGTGTAAATCATCAACCTTAAGCATTAGTCATCCACCCCCAGGTAAGCCTCAATAACACGGGCATTATTTTGGATTTCCTCAGGATTGCCCTGAGCAATTTCCATACCAAAATCCAATACATAAATCTTGTCAGAAATTTCCATAACCAAATCCATATGATGCTCAATCATAAAAATGGTTAAGTCATATTCATCACGAATCTTACGGATAAACTCAGTCAGTTCATCAGTTTCATGAGGGTTCATGCCTGCTGCAGGCTCATCCAAAAGCAATACTCTAGGATTAGTAGCTAATGCACGGACAATCTCCAAGTGACGCTGCTGTCCATAGGGCAGGTTGGATGCCTTTTCATCCTTTAAATCCCACAAATCAACAGAGCGAAGCAGCTTTTCTACATCGGCCTCCATAGCACGTTCTTCTTTATTGTACCAAGGAAGATGCAGCGCCGCAGACAGAAAGTCAGACTTCATATGCAGATGCTTTGCAATAAGAACATTTTCATATACGGACAAATCCTTGAACAGACGAATGTTCTGAAAGGTACGGGCAATGCCGATTTTAGCAATCTCGCTGGGGCGCATACCAGTAATCTTTTTCTGCTCACCATTAGGCAGAGTGTAGATTACATCGCCTTCAGTCGGAGTATATACGCCGGTAATCATATTAAAAGCAGTAGTTTTGCCAGCGCCATTAGGACCTATGAGTGCAACAATCTTATGCTCAGGAATCTCCAGCTTCAGTTGGCAAACAGCAGTTACACCGCCAAAGCGCATGGTCATATTATCAGTTTTCAGAATGGTGCTCATAATTTAGCTCCTTTCTGTTTAAAGCGTTTTAAGGGGTTTTTCAGGAAGTCAATAAGCTTCTGCCAGGTAAATTCTTCGGTACCCATAATACCCTTGCGCCAAAACAGTACGCAGGCCATAAGGAGAACGGAGAACATAACCATTCTAAAGCCAGGACGGAACAGCGGAATTGCAGTGCCAAACAGCTCCAAGGGTTCGTCGAAAATACGCAGATATTCAAGACCTGCAGTTACGATAATGGAACCCAGCATGCTGCCGGTGATGCTGCCCATACCGCCTAATACGATAATCAGCAGGAAGTTGTAGGTCAATGTAAAGAGGAAGTTTTTAGGGTCAACAGTACCAAGCAGGGTTGCGTACAGGCCGCCGCCAATACCTGCAAAGAAAGCACTGATCATAAACGCCAGACATTTATGTCTGAACAGGTTGATACCCATTGCCTCTGCCGCAATTTCGTCCTCACGAATAGCCTTGAAGGCACGACCGTAGGAGGAATTGATAAGGCAGGTTACAAAAACAAAGACAACAGCGGTAATCAGGAAAATCAAGCGCACATCATTAATGGTAGGAATATCCTTAATACCTAAGGCACCGTTAGTAATGCTTTGCGCATTAGTAATAATGATGCGGATAATTTCGGAAAAGCCCAGGGTTGCAATGGCCAAATAATCACCACGCAGGCGCAGTACGGGAGTACCAATTAGGAATGCTATCAACGCGGAAAGCAAACCGCCAAGTAAAAGCGCCAGCCACAAAGGGAACTGAATATCTGCAATCGCAGGATGCATAGGTACAGCGTAGAAAACGTTCTCACGCAGCTCTACAGGAACAGTAAAAATACCAACCACATAGGCACCTACCGCCATAAAGCCAGCTTGACCTAAGCTGAATTGACCAGCAAAGCCGTTAGTAATGTTCATGGACAGACCGATAATTGCGTAAATCAGGCACAAATTGGTGATTCTGCGCACATAGGAATCCATTTCAAGCTGAGCGAAGCAGGCAAAGCCAAACATAGCAACCAGGCCTACTACAGTCAGCAGTATATCTCTTTTGTTGCTCATGTTTACACCTTCTCCGTAGTTTTTTCACCTAATAAGCCAGTAGGCTTATAGAACAGGATAATAATCAAAACGATGAATGCAAAAGCATCACGATAACCGGACAGCTGCGGGAAGAAGGCTACAATCAGAACCTCACCTAAGCCAAGGATAAAGCCGCCGATTACAGCGCCCTTAATGTTGCCGATACCGCCGATTACGGCTGCGATAAAGCATTTCAGACCGGGCATAACGCCTAACATAGGAGTAATACCAGGATAACGTACGCCCCACATAAAGGCGCCGATAGCTGCTAAAGCACTGCCAATAATAAAGGTCATGGAAATAACCTTGTCAATGTCAACACCCATAACTCTGGCAATTTCATAGTCCTTAGATACAGCACGCATTGCCATGCCTACTTTAGTCTTGTTAACGATGTACAGCAGTACATAAAGGCTAAGCATAGTGATTACGGGGATTACCAGACAAATCGCCTGAATCTGAATTTCGCCAAAGCTTACATTCTGGCTCAGCAGCGGAATATCCGGGAAGCGCAGGGGACGACCACTGAACAGATAGTTTGCCAGGTTCTCCAATAAGAAGGATGCACCAATTGCAGAAATAAGAACGGAGTTTTTCGGAGCCTCACGCAAAGGTCTGTAAGCAGTACGTTCAATAAGCACACCTAATAGTGCCGTTGCGGCAATAACGCCGAAAAAGGTAATATACCAAGGAATATGAAATACAGTAATTCCAAAGAATGCAAAGTAGCAGGCCATCATAACAATATCGCCGTGAGCGAAGTTAATCATCAGCAGGATGCCGTATACCATAGTGTAGCCAATCGCAATCAATGCATACAGGCTGCCTAGAGAAATACCATTGGCTAAGTGCTGGGCCAGGCTGACCGCTGTCATATTAGATAATGCAGCAAATAGTTCCATTATTTCACCACCAAAAATTCTACTAATAAATATGCTCCCGCCTCCTCGGGAAGTGGGAGCATATTACCAGTTACTTAATTATTTTACGTCAACGAATTCGAAGAATTTGAATTTGCCGTCGGTAACTTTCTTGATTACAGCAGCTTTAATAGCATCGCCGTTTTGATCAAGAGTGGTTTTACCGGTTACAGCTTCCAGATCTTTAGTAGCTGCGATAGCATCGCGTACTTTTTGAGGCTCTAAGCTGTTAGCACGTTTGATACCATCAATAGCAATCAGGTAGGAGTCATAGCCAAGAGCGGTCAGTGCAGAAGGCTCACCCTTATATTCTTCGGTGTAAGCTTTCAGGAATTTTTTAGCTTCTTCAGTGGATGCTTTTTCACGGTCGAATGCGGTGCTCAGTGCTGCGCCTTCAACATCCTTGCCGCCAACATCGATGAACTCTTGAGTTTCCCAGGTATCGCCGCCCATAAAGGGAGCTTCAATGCCCAATTGACGAGCTTGCTTAATCAGCAGTGCAGATTCAGTAAAGTTACCAGGTGCAAATACTGCATCAGGATTTTTAGCCTTCAGGTTAGTCAGAACTGCAGTGAAGTCTTTATCACCGGTTTGATAGTTGGCAACGTCGATGATGCAGTCTGGATCGCCGGTCAGGTTTTTAAATGCTTCTACGAAGAATTTAGCCAGACCTACGGAGTAGTCATTGGAAACTTCCTGTACGATTGCAACCTTACGAGCACCGTTTTTGTAAGCGTAGTTTGCCATTACAGTGCCTTGGAAGGGATCGATAAAGCAAGCACGGAAGTAGTAATCGTTGTTAGCAGTTACCTGAGGATTGGTGCAGGAGGTGCCAATTGCAGGAACCTTGCTCTCTTTTACAATGTTGCCTGCTGCCATGGACAGGGAAGATCCATAGGAACCAAGCAGGGTAACAACTTTGTCTTTTTCAATCAGACGAGCTGCAACAGAAGCAGCCTCTGCTTTATCAGATTTATTATCGGCAATTACCAGCTCTACCTTTTTGCCTAATACTTCAGGATGGAGCTTGTGTGCCAGTTTGATGCCGCGGAGCTCTAACTCGCCGCCAGCAGCGTTATCACCGGTCAGAGGCAGGAATACGCCAACCTTGACAACGTCAGCATTGCTTGCTTCTTTTTTATCACCGCCGCAACCAGTCAATGCACCTAAAACAACAGCGGAAGCAACTAATACAGATAAAGTCTTATTCATTTTCATAATATAACCCTCTCTTCCAAACGCTGCAGCTTTTAGTGCAGCTCATTACTAAGTTAAAAGCATTATACCACTGCACACTTATTGTGGCAATATGGTGAAAACTGTAATATTTTATCACTTTAATATCTTTATTAGTGCTATTTCTAGGTTAATTTACACTATTTTAGTGTACTTTTTCTAAATTTTCGTCCTTTAATCCACGTATAGCAAACATTAAAACAAAACATTTTGAGCAAAAGTCCACTCCATACGTACTAATGGAAGTCAAGTTTTTTTGAAAAATTTTATTAGTATACTCTATTCCTGATAAATTCGTTACATTCTTTACACTATAGATTATTTTCACTTTTTTCAGATTATTAATACAAAACTTTATTAATTATTGAAAACTTCTAACTAGAGAAAAGCACATTTAAACCATCCTGTTTAGTCAGAAAGTTAACCGTTTGCTTATCCAACATCAGAATAGCTACAAAAAAATCTTACTACTGCAATTACTAGTTATTTTATAAATCCCATATCAATATGTTAAATAATTTAAGACTGATTATACGCTCTACTACTGAAATTCAAATTTGGTATATAAATGTTTCTTTTATATACTTGAAATTTATCATAAAAGAATTTATATAAAGCTTGTAATTCATCATAAGCGGTTATTACAATATATAGTATATACTGTACTGCTTTTGGTTAGAATTATACACTATATATTGTATGCGCAGTGTTTTTACCCATTTTGAACTCATCATAAATCGTCATATATCCATTTATGATGAAGTTTTCACATTTTCTTCAATGGTATGCCCTTTTTCTGTCAAAACAATGTAGTATACTATGAGTGTAGCAAGGAAGACTTGTTACACCCTTCCCATCAAATTCATCATAAACAGCTTTCCTAAGAGAGACAGCCTGCACATCCCCTGCAGGCTGTTTTCTCGTTTACGGACAAATCCTAATTGTAGATTTCATTATTACTATCTATTCTATTAATGCTTAAGCAAGACCCTTTTTTATTTATTAAGCATATCTGAAACCAACTATCTTCTCACTTACATAGTTAGTACCAAGCAATTCTTCTACATATGCAGCCTTTGAAAACAATTCCTTTCATCTGGCTGAAAAAGAAAATCGTCACAGCTTGAACATGACGTTCGCTGTGACGATTTTTAATATTATTCTTTTTCTTCCTGCAGATGCTTGCGATATGCCTTAGTTTCAGCAACAACTACACCGGACAGCGCCAGCAGCGCGATCAAGTTAGGTATTGCCATCAAACCATTAACAATATCTGCCAAAACCCAGATTTCTTCTAATTTCATGAAGGGACCGCTGGCAATCAGCATAATGAAGATAATACGGTAAGGCATAATTGCTTTAACACCAAAGAGATATTCGGTGCAGCGCTCGCCATAATAGTTCCAACCTAGAATAGTGGTAAAGGCAAAGAGCACCAGTGCAACCAAGAGCAGCATGCTGCCAAAGCCAGGGAATGCCATGTTGTAAGCACATTCTGTCATAGCTGCGCCGTTTAAAGGACCACACCATACGCCGGTAACAATCAGAGTAAGACCAGTCAGAGTGCAAACTATAATGGTATCAATAAAGGTACCAGTCATAGAAACAAGACCTTGCTCTGCAGCCCATTTAGTTTTAGCTGCTGCAGCAACGATAGGAGCACTGCCTAAACCAGATTCGTTGGAGAATACGCCGCGGGCAACACCACTGCGCATTGCTAGCATTACGCTTGCGCCCAGGAAACCACCTTGTGCAGCGGTTTCGTTGAAAGCACTGTCAAGAACCATTTTGATTGCAGTAGGAACCTGATCGGCAAAACTGATCAGAATACCAACAGTAGTCAGAAAGTATAACAAAGCCATGGCAGGAACAACTTTAGAGGCAACGTTTGCAATGGAATGCAGACCGCCAATGGTTACTGCTGTAACAACAACAGTCAGAGCAATACCAGTGTAGATAACAGGGATACCTGCGGAAATGTGGGTAATTTCAACAATAGAGTTTACTTGAGCAAAGGTACCGATACCGAAGTATGCGCACAGGATACCAAATACAGCAAACATAATTGCCAAGGGACGATACTTCTCGCCAAGGCCCTTTTCAATATAGTACATAGGACCACCGGCAATATTGCCATTAGCGTCAACAGAACGATATTTAACTGCCAGCAGGCATTCGGCATATTTAGTAGCCATACCAAAGAAAGCTGCCAGCCACATCCAGAACAGAGCACCAGGACCACCAGCCTTAATAGCAGTAGCAACACCTACGATGTTACCAGTACCAACAGTTGCTGCCAGTGCAGTACACAAAGCCTTAAAGCTGGAAACGTCGCCGTGACCATCGCTCTTAGCACAGAAAATCAGCTTTAAAGCAGAAGGCAGATTTACAACCTGCAGCAGGTGCAGTCTGATGGTCAGGTAGATGCCCGTACCTACCAATAAAAGCAGCAGGGGTGGGCCCCATACAAATGTGTTGATTTGAGTCAAAATTTCTAACATACTTCTCTCTCCCTTATAATAAGAATGATATCAAGTAAATAAAAAACCGGAGTATAATAAAATACTCCGGTAGAAAGTCAATGACGCAACGGTAAATAAAATACCATAACGTAAGCATTTCTCTGTCCTTTGGCCTGAGAGATAAGGATGTTGTCATCCGTGCACCTTCGGCGCCCATTTAAGGGACTCTCCAGAGTTGTGTCCACATACGGTTTACGCTTCTTACGAAGCACCTGAGAGTTTTGCTCCTTCGGTAGGCATTGCCTTCTCCCATATGCATCATCCACTCAATATTTACTTATGTACGTTATTATAGCACAGATTTTTTAAAATGCAAGAGGTTTTTTACAATTTTTTATGTTCTAGTAATATCCATTCCTTGCAGTATCCAACAGGCTGCCACATGGCGCCCTCAGCCCGATAAAAATCCCTAAGGTTTTTATATTTTACAGCCACCCTATCAAAATTAGCTTCTTCCATAACAGCATATGGCATTACGTTTTTACTACTCCAAGACATAGCGTGTGGTCTATAGCTGTCAATATCATTGCGCTTAAGCAACTTATATATTTTAGCATCACTGTAAAATACTGCTGATGTTGGATAGGAACCATAAGCGCCAACCTCTGCCACATTGTTAAGCTTTAGAGTTAAACCCAGCTCCTTCCCAGACCTGTACTCTGTCAAAGGAACAGCTACTGCATATATCAGAGACAGATAAAAGCATAGGCAAATACAACCAACACCAATGAATTTTTTTACCTGCATATACTGAAAAGCATAATAAAGTAAAATTCCAACAAGCAAACCTGCAGGCAAAAGATACAGCTCCTGCACCGGCAAAATTCCCTGCACATTGCACCACCACGCACTACCTACAAGCATGGTAAGAAATGCCACAAATAGCTGATTAAAGCCTTTATATAAACATTTATCTCCATACTTATCCAATATATGGCCTAGAATAATTGCTGCCGGAAATAGCAAAGGATATGTATAGGTTATGTATTTGGTGGCCATACTTTGAAAGAAGAAAAATATAGCACCTATCCAAATCAACAAAAAGCCTTCTCTTGCCTGTATATGATAATTATGCTCGTACAATCTTCTCCATAAAACCCAAGGAATGAGCAAACACCAAGGAAATAGAGCCAAAATATTTACTAATGTATAGTAATAAATTACATTATCTCGCGGATGCTCAGATACAGTTGCTCTCAGATAATTGTGAACGCCAAAGAAGGTATTAATAAATTCACTGCCATGAATAGTATACATAGCAATATACCAGGGAAAGGCCACCACAATAAAAAGCAGTATTCCCCTGAATAAATGGCATTTCTTAAATATCTGCCAATCCCTTTGCCAAAGCAAAAACAAGACTATAATCATACCTGGCAGCAGCACTCCAATAGGTCCCTTAGTCAATACAGCTAGGCCAGCACTAATATACATAGCATACCAATAGCTTTTACGATTTTCCCTATAGCCAAGATAAAAGAATAGCAAAGCCGCGCTAAAGAACAAAAACAGAACTGCATCGGTAATAATTGATTTACTTATCAGAAAAAATTCCACACTGCTTAAAAGTATAAAGCCACTAAGCCAGCCTACTCGCTCGTTGTATAGCTTTGTTCCGCCATAGGCAGCCAAACATATAGCACCAAATCCGAACACTGCCGGGAAAAAACGTGCTCCAAATTCGTTAAAGCCAAATAGCTTAAAGCCTAAAGCTGTAAGCCAATAGAATAGTATGGGTTTGTCAAACCAATAGCGTCCATATATTTGTGGAGAAAGCCAATCACCGCTTAGTACCATCTCCTTAGCAGTTAAAGCATAATTAGACTCCACGCTGTCCGTAACATAAAGGACACTGTTGCCCATAAACAGTATTGTTACAGCCGCCAATAAGAGAAATAACCAATATTTCTTCGACATAAAAAATCCCCCTCAAGTTTTTTTACAGTATAGAACTGTATTCTTAATCTTGCTTGAAGGGGATATTAATTTTTATTTCATTTTCTCAGAAAAAACAACCTGCATAATTGTACCCTTAGGATTGTTGTCAAGAATTCTTATAACAGCATCATGCTGCTTAGCGATGGTTTGAGCCAAAGACAAGCCTAGACCAAACCCACCCTGACTACGGCTGCGAGCCTTGTCCACGCGATAAAAGCGGTCAAAAACAAGCTTTTTATCATCGTCCTTAATTCCCTCGCCTTCGTCAGCTACCTCAAGATGAACCTGCTTGTCGCTCTTAAACAGACGCAGAGTAATTCTGCTGCCGCCAGCAGAATACTTAATAGCGTTATCCAAAAGAATGATAAGCAATCTTTTCAAGTCTTCGGCATCGCCTTTAAGATACAGCTCAGGCTCAACAAAATCCGCCAAATCTATGCTCTTTTCCTTAGCTAAAAGTCTTAGCTGCTCAGCTGTATTCTCACATAGAGCACTAAGGTCTACACGCTCCGTAAGCAGGCTGTCAGATTCCTGTTCACTGCGTGCCAACTCCATAAGCCTTTGCGTAAGCCTGCTCATGCTGTCCACTTCATTATTAAGCATCTGTAGTGATTCAGAGGCAAAGCTGCTGTATTTACTATCATTATCCTCCCGCAGGGCAGTGACAGCTAATCTTATAACAGCTAAGGGAGTACGCATTTCGTGAGAGGCATCTGCTGTAAACTGCTTTTGCCTTTCGTACATTCTCCTAATTGGTCTAATATTAATACCTGCCAACCAGTAACTGATACCACCAGCACCCAAAACCAACAGCAGAGCTATGCACAACAGTATAAACAATGTCTTGTAGGCTGCATTATAATAAAATTCAATATTTTTGAACATATACAGCTTGCCTATAACATTATTGTCCTTCTGGACAGGCACTACTGCAGAAAGATAACGATACCGTTCAGAAGAATTGACAGCATCTACACCATGCATTCTTAAAATTCTTGTACCTTCAAGCTTTTTAGGCCAATCATTCCTATGACTGATAATAGCTCGTCCCTGAGGGCCACTGCCAAGCTGCTCCAGAATAACTGTCTTATTATCCATAGTGACAAAATAGGCTAACATACTGCTGTCCTTAAGAGATGTCTGTGAGCAGGGCAGTTCGCCGCTGTTAAGCCATTCCTCAGCCTCATGGTAAGCCTGTGCCACCAGCTCATCTTTTTCATGGCTAATGATTTCCCACCAGATAAAGGTATAGGCTGCTGCTAAAATAGCAATTATTATGGTGCTTAGGATTGCTGTATAAATTATTGTCAGCCTTTTTCGCAGTCCTTCAAAGGCATCATTCAACATAATAGCCAACTCCACGCATAGTCTTAATAAGCTCCTCGTTATTCAGCTCCAAGATTTTTTTTCGCAGCATTCTAATATGTACATCCAGATTATTTTCGGTCACATTGCTTTCAAGCCCCCAGATTCTGTCCTGCAGCACATCTCTGGGCATAACATGGCCCTTATTACGCAGCAGTATTTCCAAAAGCTTGTATTCTCTAGGACGGAGCTCCACTCTAGCATCACCATACATAAAGCAGTAGGTTCCTGCCTCCAGCACATAACCACCATAATGAATATTATTTTCTATATATTGTGCCTGACGACGGCTAAGAGCGTTTAAACGTGCTGTCAGCTCCTCAACATCAAAGGGCTTGACAAGATAGTCATCAGCACCTGCATTAAGTCCCTGAACCTTGTCAGCCACCGTATCCTTAGCGGTAAGCAGTAATATGCTTCCCTGATACTCCTCTTCCCTAAGACGCTTACACAGGTCTATACCGCTTAAGCGTGGCATCATCCAGTCCAGAACAAGAACATCATAGCCATCGCTGTATACCTTTTCGTAGGCAGCCTCGCCATCTTCAACCCATGTTACAGCTATATTACGCTTCCGCAGCAGTATGCTTAAGAGTTTGCCTAAATTCAAATCGTCCTCAGCAAGTAATATTTTCATTTTCTCACTCTCCACTGACTCTTATTCATAGTACATATTACAGCAGCCAGCTGAATTTTAGCTTAAAATCTTTAGGCCATAGATATTAAAAGACTGCCGACAATAAATATCGACAGTCTGCTTCTTATTTTTGTTTTTCAGCAATATCTCTCATACAGAATACCAGAGAACCATGCTCACGATGATTCATGATGCATTCACAGCATTTGCCGTGACGTGGGCAGGTAGTTTTAGGACAGGTGCAGTTTTTCTCATTGCAACGCTCTTTTTCCATAGTATATTCCCTCCAAAATTTATTTTAGGCTATTTCAAGCCAAAGGAACGATAGCTGTGCAGCTCCAAGGACAGCTCCGCAATTTTACCCTTATTGTTTTGCAGCATCATATTAATGGCCCACACAGAATTTCCTGCATCATCAGTTGTACGTGCTGCCTGCAAAGGTCTGCGTTCACCTAAAAAGCTTACCAGCCCTTCGCCCTCTAAAAGCAAGGGCATATCCTCACGCTTATAGCCCTCCAAGGCTAAATCAGAAAACATTATTGTTATCATCAGCATATCGTCCATACGCCAGCATTCCAGTCGGTAGCCTCGTCCGTCACTAAGTGTGCCGGACTTGTAGCCAACATCCTGAACACCATCCTCATCAGGCTCATAGGGAGAGGGTACATAATCTATTCTTGTAGGTATAGGAAACTTTTTTATAAGCATTCTTCTTCTCCATAAGTTTTTGTTTTATTATAGCATGTTTACGGCCTGCGTTAAAGGTATAGCTTATATTTTATTATCTTCCTGCCAACAAAAAAGCTGCCGAGCAGCCCCAAAGGGAACTGCTCAAGCAGCTTAATTTAGATTGGCTTATTCTTCCGGAGTTTCGGATTTGTATTTAACCTTAATATCACGGTAACGGCTCATGCCAGTACCAGCCGGAATCAGCTTACCAATAATAACGTTTTCCTTAAGACCAAGCAGCGGATCAACCTTGCCCTTGATTGCAGCATCGGTGAGCACGCGAGTGGTTTCTTGGAAGGATGCAGCAGACAGGAAGGAGTCAGTTGCCAGAGAAGCCTTGGTGATACCAAGGAGAATGGGACGACCTTCAGCCGGCTCTCTGCCGGTTTCCAGCATCTCTGCATTCTGCTCTTCAAATTCTGCAACATCAACGTCCTCGCCAGGCAGCATTGTAGTATCACCAGATTCCTCAATGCGGATTTTACGCATCATTTGACGTACCATAACCTCGATATGCTTGGAGTTAATACCTACACCTTGAGATTGGTATACGCCTACTACCTGAGATACCAGGTAGTTTTGAGCAGCTTTTACGCCGCTGATACGCAGTACATCATGAGGATTCAGAGAACCTTCAGTCAAGCGATCGCCCTTGTTGATTTCCTGACCTTCAACAACTGCCAGCTTAGCAGCATAAGGAATGCTGTATTCCTGGCCTAAGCCATCAGCACCAGTAACTATTACACGACGGCTGCCACCATCATTAGAGATGTGTACAATACCGCTGTTTTCAGTCAGCATACCAGGATGTTTAGGCTTACGAGCTTCGAACAGCTCTTCGACACGAGGCAGACCTTGAGTAATATCATCGCCGCCTGCAACGCCGCCGGTATGGAAGGTACGCATGGTCAGCTGAGTACCAGGTTCACCGATGGATTGAGCTGCGATAGTACCAACTGCTTCACCTACATCAACGTTTTTGCCGGTTGCCAGGTTGCGGCCATAGCACTTACGGCATACGCCGTACTTGGATTTACAGGTCAGCACGCTACGGATTTTAACCTTAGTACGCAGCTTGCAGATATGTTCAGCCATGTCCTCGGTAACATATTCATTAATATGGTAGATAACCTCGCCATTTTCGTCGCAGATATTTTCTGCCAGATTACGGCCAATGATACGGTCATACAGTTTTTCAACAACTTTCTTGCCTTCGGTAATAGCCTCAACCTCGATACCAGCAATATCGTTGTTGCGGATACGCATTTCCTTAACAGTGCCGTCTGCAAGAATAGCATCAATAATTTCTTCAGTCATGGTAGCACCAGCAGCTGCCATAACAGTGCCTTCGCCGTTAACAATATCAGCAGCAACCTCTTTATTATTGAAGTTGTGCATCATTGCTTCCTTCATAACCTTGTGAGCATATTCCTCACTAATGTTAATACGAACGTTTTCTACTTCATCACCATTCATATCATCGTTGCTGTAGAGATTGATTTCCTCAACCTTAGCCTCTAGCAGCTTATTGAACAGCTCTTCAGTAATGTTGGTATCTGCTTCAGCAATCAGACTGCCATCTTCACCCATGATGCCGGATGCCAGAGTACGACCCATAACCTTTTCACGGATTTTGTTTTGGCTGCAGCCCAGAACAGATTTAGCCAGACGATTACGCTCTTTAACAAGGTTCATGCCAACAACGTCGCAGTCGTCCTCGCGAACGATTACGTCCTGAGCAACGTCAACCAGACGACGGGTCAGATAACCGGAGTCAGCAGTACGCAGTGCAGTATCGGCCAAGCCTTTACGAGCACCGTGAGTAGAAATAAAGTATTCCAAGATGGTCAGACCTTCACGGAAGTTTGCCTTGATAGGACGGTCAATAATACGACCGGAGGGGTCAGCCATCAAACCACGCATACCTGCCAGCTGACGAATCTGTTGCTTGTTACCACGAGCACCAGAGTTAGCCATCATATACACAGGATTAAATTTATCCATGGTGTTAGCCATCAGCTTTTCAGTTACTTTATCAGTGGTCTTGGTCCACAGGTCTACAACCTTACGATAACGCTCGTCCTCACTCATCAAGCCGCGGCGGAACAAACGCTCAACCTTGTCAACCTCTTTTTCAGTTGCTTCAAGAATTTCTGCTTTTTCTGCAGGAATCTGAATATCGGAGGTTGCGATGGAGATACCAGCTTTACAAGCATTGTCGTAACCCATCTTTTTAACGATATCCAGGACTTCAGCAGTACCCAGATTGCCATACAGCTTGTGAGCCTTAGCAACCAGGTTACCCATTTCGCCCTTGTCAATCAGTTTGCCCAGATGCCATTCTTCTTTACCATTGGCATCCTTTTCTTTATGATAGTAACGCATTTCCACAGGCAGCTCGCCGTTGAAAATGGTATTACCTACGGTGGTTGTTACCAGGCTTACACCTTCATTGCTAGGCTCTTCAAAGATTTCGGAGTTAGGAACATAAACCTTGATAAGAGCCTGCAGGTCTACAACCTGATGGAAGTATGCCAGCTGTGCTTCCTCGATGCTGCTGAAGCGTTTGCCTTCACCCTTAGCACCCTCTTTAATGATGGTCAGGTAGTAAGCACCCAAAATCATATCCTGGGTAGGAACTGCTACCGGTTTGCCGTCTTTAGGAGCCAGAATGTTGTTTACGGACATCATCAGCATACGTGCTTCAGCCTGAGCCTCTACGGACAGGGGCAGATGGACAGCCATCTGGTCACCGTCGAAGTCTGCGTTGTAAGCAGTACATACCAGAGGATGCAGCTTAATTGCACGGCCTTCGGACAGAATAGGCTCAAACGCCTGAATACCAAGTCTATGCAGGGTCGGTGCACGGTTCAGAAGTACGGGATGCTCCTTGATTACCTCTTCCAGAATATCCCATACAACTGCGTCTGCACGCTCTACCATGCGTTTAGCACTCTTGATATTGCCAGCCTTTTCACTGTTTACCAAACGCTTCATTACGAAGGGTTTGAACAGCTCCAGTGCCATTTTCTTAGGCAGACCGCATTGATGCATCTTCAGCTCAGGACCAACTACGATTACGGAACGACCGGAGTAGTCAACACGTTTACCTAACAAGTTCTGACGGAAACGGCCTTGTTTACCCTTGAGCATGTCGGACAGGGATTTTAGAGGACGGTTGCCAGGACCGGTTACAGGACGACCGCGGCGGCCGTTGTCGATCAGAGCATCTACTGCTTCCTGCAGCATACGTTTTTCGTTACGAACGATGATATCAGGAGCGTTCAGCTCTAACAAACGTTTCAAGCGGTTGTTACGGTTGATAACGCGGCGATACAAATCGTTCAGGTCGGAGGTAGCAAAACGGCCACCGTCCAGCTGCACCATGGGGCGCAGCTCAGGGGGAATAACCGGTACTACATCCATAATCATCCATTCAGGACGATTGCCGGATTTTAGGAATGCTTCGCAAACCTCAAGGCGGCGAACAGCACGAATTTTACGTTGGCCGGTTACCTCCTTCATTTCGACACGGAGCTCATCAGTCAAGCCCTGCAGATCAATTTCCTCCAGCAGAGCCTTAACAGCAGCAGCACCCATGCCTACCTTGAAGCCGTCACCATATTTGTCACGAGCTTCCATATATTCGCTTTCGCTAAGCAGTTGTTTTTTGCTGAGGGGAGTCTCGCCCGGATCCAGAACAATGTAGCTTGCAAAATACAGTACCTTTTCCAGATTACGGGGAGAAATGTCAAGAATCAAGCCCATACGGCTAGGAATACCCTTGAAGTACCAGATATGGGATACAGGAGCTGCCAGCTCGATATGACCCATGCGGTCACGGCGAACCTTGCTGCGAGTTACCTCAACACCGCACTTATCGCAGATAATGCCTTTATAGCGGATGCGCTTGTACTTGCCGCAATGACATTCCCAATCCTTGGTGGGGCCAAAGATTCTTTCGCAGAACAGGCCGTCACGTTCAGGTTTGAGAGTTCTATAGTTAATGGTCTCCGGTTTTTTAACTTCACCATAGGACCAGGCTCTAATCTGGTCAGGAGAAGCCAAACCGATACGCATAGACACAAAGTTATTTACATCTAACAAGAATCGCTCGCTCCCTTCTCTTATTCATTATCAGAATCAAGGCTGTCCTCGCTGCCATCGGTAATAGTGAAATTACCCAGATCAGCAATTACATCACCCTGGTCTTCGGTAGCGTCATTATCTGCATAATCGTCAACAGGCTGCTCGCCGGTGCTTTCTACTACCTCGCCGGTAATATTCAAGCCAACCTCACGAGCTGTGGTTGCGATATCCTCGTCATCATCGTCACGCAGGGAGATTTCTTCCTCGTCCTCGTTGAGAACCTTGATATCCAGACCAATGCTCTGGAGCTCCTTAACCAGTACCTTGAAGGACTCAGGAATACCAGGATCAGGAACATTTTCGCCTTTAACGATAGCCTCATAGGTTTTAACACGACCTACAACGTCGTCGGACTTAACAGTCAGGATTTCCTGCAGGGTGTAAGCGGCACCGTATGCTTCCAGTGCCCAAACTTCCATCTCACCAAATCTCTGACCGCCGAACTGTGCCTTACCACCCAAAGGCTGTTGGGTAACAAGGGAGTACGGGCCGGTGCTGCGGGCATGGATTTTGTCATCAACCAAATGGTGAAGCTTGAGCATGTAGGTCAGACCAACGGTTACCTTGTTGTCGAAAGGCTCACCGGTACGGCCGTCGTACAGAGTGGTTTTAGCAGTCTTGTCGATGCCAGCCAGCTCCAGTGCGTCAGCAATATCCTGTTCATGAGCGCCGTCGAATACAGGTACAGCGATCTGTACAGCTTTAATGCTCTTATCACCGAATTTACCAATTTCAACAGTTTCAGGCATGCCGTATTTTTCAACGTCATAGCCATATTGCGCTAATTTTTCCTTAACGGAAGGCTCTTGTACACCATCCTCATTAGTCAGTCTTTCAACAAGACCTTGTGCCTCGTTTTCAATCTGCATACCTAAGCTGCGAGCAGCCCAGCCCAGATGGTTCTCCAGAATCTGACCGATGTTCATACGAGAAGGTACGCCCAAGGGGTTCAGCACGATATGTACAGGTTCACCACTTGGCAGGAAGGGCATATCCTCACGAGCCATGATACGGGAAACGACACCCTTGTTACCATGGCGGCCTGCCATCTTATCGCCTTCAGAAATCTTACGTTTTTGAGCGATATGTACACGAACCTGCTCATTTACTCCAGGAGGCAGATCATCGCCATTGTCACGGCTGAACACCTTAACGCTGACAATTTTACCAGCCTCGCCATGAGGAACGCGCAGAGAGCTATCACGAACTTCGCGAGCCTTTTCACCAAAGATTGCACGAAGCAGACGTTCTTCAGCAGTCAGCTCAGTCTCACCTTTCGGAGTTACCTTACCAACCAGAATGTCGCCAGGGCGAACTTCAGCGCCGATGCGGATAATACCGCGCTCGTCCAGATCCTTCAGCGCATCCTCGGATACGTTAGGCAGCTCACGGGTAATTTCTTCTTTACCAAGCTTAGTGTCACGAGCGTCGCAGTCATACTCCTCAATGTGGATAGAGGTGAATACATCAGCCTTAATCAGGTCCTCATTCAGGAGGATAGCATCCTCGTAGTTATAGCCTTCCCAAGGCATATAGGCTACGATTACGTTGTGACCCAGAGCCAGCTCGCCATGATCAGTTGCAGGACCATCAGCCAGAACCTGTTTCTCAACAACCTTGTCGCCTTTGAATACGATAGGACGTTGGTTTACGCAGGTACCTTGGTTGGAGCGTTTAAATTTCAGCAAGGGATAAATATCAATTTCGCCATTCTCAGCACGAACACGAATTTCGTTGCCGACAACGCGAATAACTTCACCAGCACGTTTTGCCAGTACGCAAACGTCGGAGTCAACTGCTACCTTGTACTCCATACCGGTACCGATAATAGGAGCCTGAGTGCACAGCAGAGGAACTGCCTGACGCTGCATGTTCGCACCCATCAGCGCACGGTTAGCGTCATCGTTCTCAAGGAACGGAATCAGCGCAGTAGCGATGGATACTACCTGTTTAGGACTAACGTCCATCAGGTCAACCTGAGAAGGAGACAGGGACAATACTTCATCCTTAGAACGTGCAGTAACACGCTCGCCCAGGAAATAGCCGTTGTCATCCAACGGTTCGTTGGCCTGTGCAACGATGTACTTATCTTCTTCATCAGCAGTCATATAAATAACGTCTTTGGTTACACGATTGTTGTCTTTATCAACGTTGCGGTACGGGGTTTCCATAAAGCCGTATTTGTTGATAACAGCAAAGGTGGACAAAGAACCAATCAAACCGATGTTAGGACCTTCAGGAGTCTCAATAGGACACATACGGCCATAGTGAGAGTTATGAACGTCACGAACTTCGTAGCCTGCACGCTCACGAGACAGACCGCCAGGGCCCAGTGCGAACAGACGGCGTTTATGAGTCAGCTCAGCCAGAGGATTGTTTTGGTCCATAAATTGGGACAGCTGGCTGCTGCCAAAGAATTCTTTAATAGCAGCAACAACAGGACGAATGTTAATCAGGTTTTGAGGCAGAATTACCTCGGTATCCTGAATGGTCATACGCTCTTTAACAACACGCTCCATACGGGACAGACCAATACGGAATTGGTTTTGCAGCAGCTCGCCTACGCAGCGAACACGACGGTTGCCCAGATGGTCAATATCGTCTTTAGTGCCGAAGCCGTCCATCAGATTCAGCAGATAGTTGAAGGAAGCCAAAACATCTTCAACGCTAACGGTACGTACCTTTTCGTCAATACCGGTAGTGAACAGCATCAGCATAGGGCTTTCGCGGTGCATAATCTTAATGCTGCGAAGACCTTCTTCATTATATACGCCGCTTTCTTCAATAGTCTTGATTTCCTCAGCGGTGATTTTAGTACCAGCACGAACCAACAGCTCGCCATCCTCGCTAACAAGGTCCTCAGCCAGAGTAACGCCTTCCAGGCGCCCCTTCCAGCCCAGCTTTTTATTCAGCTTGTAACGACCAACGCTTGCCAGGTCATAACGCTTGTTGTCAAAGAATGTATTTTCAATCAGCTGAGTAGCGTTCTCCAAGTTAGGAGGCTCGCCAGGACGCAGCTTTTTGTAAACCTCGATCAGAGCCTCTTCTCTGTTCTTAGTGGTATCCTTTTCCAGGGTAGCCATCAGAGCAGGATGCTCGCCGAAGCAACCAATAATTTCTTCATTGGAGGATAAACCCAGTGCACGCAGCAGAACAGTTGCAGGAAGCTTTCTGGTACGGTCAACACGAGCGTAAATAATGTCGTTTACGTCAGTTTCGTACTCAATCCATGCACCGCGGTTAGGGATAACAGTGGTGTTATAGAGCTTCTTGCCGCTGGGGTCAATCTCAATGCCATAGTATACGCCAGGAGAACGAACCAATTGGCTGACAATAACACGTTCAGCACCATTGATTACAAATGTACCAGTTTCGGTCATCAGCGGGAAATCGCCCATGAATACGCTGGATTCCTTCATCTCACCAGTATCCTTGTACAGAAGACGAACTTTGACGTTCATCGGTGCGGAATAGGTTTCATCCCTCTCCTTGCACTCCTCAACGCCATATTTAGGTTTGCCCAAATCAAAGTCTTCAAAGTACAGCTCCAAGTTGCTAGTGAAATTCTTGATTGGAGAAATGTCTTGGAAAACTTCATAGAGGCCTTCCTTAACAAACCACTCATAGGATTTCCTTTGGATGTCAATCAAATGAGGCATTGGCAATACTTCATTGATTCTTGCATAACTGTACCGAGTCCTATCGCCTACGGGAACCGGTTTAAACATGTAATTCCTCACCCCTTCATATATTATCAGACACACAAAAGCCAGCACATTCGACCGTGACAAAAAAAACAAGGTTCTTACCACAAGGACCTTGTCTATTGTCTTTGATGATGTGCTTCATCTCTTCATTATAAGCAAGATACGCCGTTCAACCACTGACCCGGCAATATTTGTTGTCAATTTACACCTGCAATTCAATAATGATGTAGTATAGTATGTTATCATATTATTCAAAATATGTCAACAATATTAATAGGATATTACAAACTTTATAGAAAAAGTTACAAAAAGTTCACAACCAGATTATTAAAAAACAAAAATCTTCCTTATTATTATATCATATTTCAAAGACACTGTAAGCAAGTAATTGTCAACAAATAGTGAAATAACCGCCAAAGGCAGCAGTTAAGCCAACCTTTGACGGTTTAGATTCAGTGTTTATTTAATTGAGGATTATTCCCACTCGATAGTTGCGCTGGGTTTGGGAGACATATCGTAGCAAACGCGGTTAACATTCTTAACCTCTTTCAGGATACGGTCGGTAATCTTCAGGAGGATGGGCCAATCGATTTGCTCGATGGTTGCGGTCATAGCATCAACAGTGTTTACGGCACGGATGATTACAGGCCACTCGAAGGAACGAGCGTTGTCACGAACACCAACGGACTTGAAGTCAGGAACGATAGTGAAGTATTGCCATACCTTTTTATCCAGACCAGCGTTGTGGAACTCTTCACGCAGGATAGCGTCAGCTTCACGAACTGCTTCCAGACGGTCACGGGTAATAGCACCCAGGCAGCGAACGCCCAGACCAGGACCAGGGAACGGTTGACGATATACCATTTCGTCAGGCAGACCAAGCTCTACGCCACAAGCACGAACTTCGTCCTTGAACAGCTGACGCAGGGGCTCAACCAGCTCAAATTGCAGGTCTTCAGGCAGACCGCCAACATTGTGGTGAGATTTAACAACTTTAGCAGTTTTGGTACCGCTTTCAACAATATCAGGATAAATGGTGCCTTGACCTAAGAAGTCAACACCTTCAACCTTGCGAGCTTCTTCTTCAAATACGCGGATGAACTCACTGCCGATGATTTTACGTTTAGATTCCGGATCAGCAACGCCTTCCAGCTTGGTCAGGAAACGCTCAGTAGCATCAACATAAACAAGGTTTGCATTCAGCTGGTTTTTGAATACCTCAACAACGCTTTCAGATTCGCCTTTACGCATCAGACCATGGTTTACGTGTACGCAAATCAGGTTGTCGCCAATAGCTTTCAGCAGCAGTGCTGCTACAACAGAGCTATCAACGCCGCCGGACAGAGCCAGCAGAACCTTTTTGTCGCCAACCTGGCGTTTAACCAGCTCAATTTGGTCAGCTACAAAGTTAGCCATGTTCCAGTTTGCTTCAGCCTTGCAGGTAGTGAATACAAAGTCACGAACTGCTTCTTTAACTGCTTCTACATCATTGCCAAATTCAGGCAGCTTTACTTCGCACAGAGCCTTTTCATGGCCTGCTGCCATTACTGGGAAGCCTGCTTCGTAAATTGCATGATCCACGTCAATAGACACGCCATCCACAACATTGTTGGGTCCTCCGTTAATAATAATACCCTTAACATTAGGCAGAGCACGCAGCTCTTCTACAGTAATGTCATGGGGATAAATTTCGCTGTATACACCCAAAGCACGAATAGCACGAGCAACCACAGTATTTTCATGGCTGCCCAGATCTAAAATCACAATCATATCTTGTTTCATATGATCCCTCCTCAAAATTACATCTATACTTCAGTATACCATACTGTAAGCCTATTTGTATATTTACCTGTTAAGAATTTTTTGAATTTTACAGGCAAATTTAATACCAAACATACTTATTAAACTAAAAATGAGTACTAATAATAAATAGTAAGCAGAACAAGGCACGCAGAACGTACCCCACGTGCCTTATCTTTTCTAATCTACAGTTCACTTAAAGCTTCGAAGCGATATTTTTGTTTAATTTCAGGATATTTTTCCTTATCCACTTCACTCATAAACATATCATAGGGACGAGCCCAGATATTGAAGGGCGGATACAGACTTTGATAAATTACAAGGCTTTCACCGGTTTCGGTGTGTTCTGCAAAGGCCACAATCTTATACAGATAATCTGTGGAGCTGGATGCCTCTGTTTCACGCTTAAAGTGGCGCACTACATCGCCAACATGGAGCTTACGTACAGCTTTAGCAGCTTCACTGCCGAAAACCTCACTGAATACTTCCACAAGAGTCTTGTTGTTGACACTTACAGAGTTATGGTCCTGCTTAATAGCAAAAACAACCTTTTTGAAAGCATTTCTGTACTCAGGCTCTGCCAAAATCTCCTTAAAGAGCTGCGCAATATGCACAGGCGGATTTTGATAAGCACCACAGCCAAAGGCACCAAGTACAAGTACCTGTACACCATTGTCTATTGCAATATTAAAGATAGTACGAATTTTATTCTTGGCAGTGGGTACAAGGTAATCTACCAAGCGCATGCTGCCATTGGGCAAACAAACAGTTTCAGGACGGTTCAAAGCAGCCACTGCAATAAAGTTAACCTGCCAGGGCTTTGCCAAAAACGGATAGCCGTCCTCTTCCACGCCGCGGAAAATAGTAACATTGGGGCTATAGCAGCCGCCAAAATCTCTGTCCATAGGATAGCTGTACTCTTCGCTGCGCTCTACGTTATATTGAGCGCCGTAGTCCACAAATTGGTACAAGGATTTGTAGTAGTCAGAGCAGCGGAATAAATATTCCTCCTGAGCTCCAGCACCTCTGATAACACCGCCGCCAGGACTGGTACGGCTGGCCATATTCAGAACGGCAACCTTGCCAATTTTAGCATCAACAAGAGTTTTAGCTACTGCCAGACAATCACCATTAACTACCTCTGCCTTTACATCTGCGTAGGACTGCATAGGCTGGGGTACCAGCTCCTCACAGTACATTTTAGTTCCAGAGGTAATATCAGAAGCGGACTGCAGTTCAATGCGCTCATCTCCCAGCATATAGTATCCGTTCATAGAAGCCTCAATAGTTGCCGCAAATACCTTGCGTCTCAGCTCCCTAAAATAAGCAAATCTTTTTTTGCGCTCCTGCACCCATGCATGAGCATCCCAAGCATCACATAAACGCATAGCTTCCGCCTCCTTCAGCTTCCTTGTGCAGACAGAAATAATTAAGCTTTAGTTATATATTTCAACATAAAAATATTTTTTCCTGCCACAAATCCAAATTTGTGTTACATATACCAACGATTTTCAAGAAATATTTAAGCTATAAGTCTTTATAAAAAGCAAAAGCATAGATAGAAGTTATTTACTTCTATTTATGCTCAGAAAACTGCTTTATTATTTTGCCAATGGATCAGGACCATATTGATTAGGACCATTAGTTCCCTTAACAAAGCACAAACAAATGAAAAAGAAGAAGTTTACAAGAGGCACTAAGGTCAGCAACAGCCACAAACCGTTTCTATTCAGGTCATGCAGACGGCGTACGTTAAAGGGCAGGAATAAAATTGCATAAACAGTATTTACCAAGGAAGCCATAGATTTTCCGTCCATTCCAAGAATTCCTAAAACGAAAAAAATACCTATCATCAGCAAATACCCAAGAAATGCATACCGCCAGTACATGGCTCTGTTCATACGTCCGTTAAAATCAAAGCTCTTTAAATCATCAATAAATTCTTCAAAATATTGCATCTTTAGCTCCTTTCATAAAACCAGTCAGCTATTGACCTAGTTTGACACAAAATATGCCACTAATTTATATAAAACAAAGTGAAAAGCATAAATAGAAGCTATGTCTCCTATCTATACTCAAATAAAGCTAATTAACTTGTCCAGCCTTCTTAATATCACGTCCAAGCTTTTTCAAATCAATTCTGTCGCCGTCCTTATCAACAAAGAATAGCTTATCCATATGCAGCTTGCCGTCTATAATCTTAAAAGCATCGCTTTCAATATTGCCAAGTTCTGTTTCTATGATAACATCAACAAAGCGCATTTCCTTGTTTTGATCACTAAATTTGCCGCTAATGCTCTTAAAGGGAACCAGCATATATGTACCGCTGCCAGATTTAAAGCTGCCATAGGTCATACTGCCCTTTTCCTTGCCTGCGTAGCGAAATTTTATGTCCAGTTCAACCTTGCAGTTAATCATGTTATCCCGTGCTGCAATGGACGCCAGTAAATCCTTGCCATGAGCATCAATCTTATAGTGACGGTTATCAAAATGATACAAGCCATAGGCTTCAACTGAACCTCCATAAATGCTGCCTGTTACATTGTCTAAGGAGATGAGACCATTAGCGTAGTGATAGTTTCCCTCTATCCCACTGAAGTTCAAGCCTGGCATGTTCAGCTCGTCCATGCTTACGGCGCCGTCAATGGTAGGCTCAGTCAGGAGTCCCTTCATTTCTCCGGTAATGGTCATGGGATCGTTGGCATTGCTCAATCCCAAGGAGGACGGAACAACCTTGTACAGGCCCAAGTTAAGATGAACGTTTTGAGGCTGCTGCAAACTCACCTTGCCATCAATATTAAAGCCATCACCTACAATACTGCCGCCAAACTTGCCTGCGTACAAATGGAGAATCAAGTCCTTGTGCTTTTCCACCTCAATGCTGCCGTTAACATCATTGAGAACGAAGCTGCGGTTTTTATATTCTGCGGACAGCACAATCTCCTTCAGGATTAATTTAATATTGGGAATTTTGTCAGGAAGCTGCAAATTTTTCCTATCTGCTTTCTGCCCACTTTTCTCCGTCTCTTCTTCGGAAGGTTTATGCAAAACGTCTGCATGCATATCATCATCAAAGCCAACGTGGATATATGCGTTTTCCAGCTCCAGCTCCTTAAGGCTGTTGATGCTTGGTCTCTTACGTACAATATCCCAGGAGCTGACCTTCATACGCCCCTGTTCAACGTTTACCAAAGCATTACCATCAGGGGCCATCCAGGACAGATTGGTAAAATAAACATTACCCCACAAATCTGCACTCAGCTTTTCTGCAGTAACACTGCCTGCCAGCACCTTTTGCTTGGCCATTTCTTTATTAAAGATTTGGGCAGCCTGCCTGCTTGCAATTTCACACAAAATGAGGAAAACGCCATACACGATTACAGCCACAACAGCAATAGCCATCACTAGCCTGCGCTTTTCCAAACCCTTTAGCTTTTCCCTAATGCAGTTCATAAAAACCACTCTTCTCTATATTTTAGTAAAAGTCTTACAGACAATACTTCAAATACTCATCATCACTCATCTTGGAAAATACTACGGCATTTTCAATGGCCTTAGCCATAACCTCTGCAGCAAGGGTGCCAACCATATTTACATCAGCAGCAACCTGCTCACCGCAGGAGGAAGCGTAAATAGTATCGCCGTCAGCCAAGGTGCCTACGGGGTTGATGCAGCGTGCATAAGCATTAGTAGCCTGCGCTGCAATGCGTGTCAGCTGCGCCTTGTCAAATTTGCCATTAGTAACAATGGCGCCAATAGTAGTATTGGTGCGAGAGTACAAATTCTGAGGTGTAGACAAGGTATAAAGCTCGCTTACGCTATCTAAAAATGCAGTGCGTTCCTTGTTTAAAAGACCTGCAATCTTTTTTCCGTCCTTGGGAGAATAAATATCACCCAAAGCGTTCACAACAACTACAGCTCCAAGCTTTAAGTCACCAACCTGCACCGCGTGATAACCAATGCCTGCCTTCATGGACTGAGCCATACCGCAGATTTTGCCCACGGTAGCACCAGTACCAGCACCTACTGAGCCGCTGATAGGATGGTTGCCGTTTAATGCGTCTAAGCAGGCCTTGTAGCCCATTTTGCTGTCCGGACGGATTTTTGCACTGCCATAGGAAAGGTCAAAAATATCGCTCTGTACAACCAATGGAACAAGTGCAAAGCCAGTATCAAAGCCAATGCTGTGCTCCTCTAAGCATTTCATAACGCCGTCAGCCGCAGCCAAGCCATAGGCACTGCCGCCACCAAGCACTACTGCATGAATGCCCAAATCCTCCTTGGTAGGATCAAGTACAGGAGTTTCTCTGGAGGCAGGGCCGCCGCCGCTGATATGCACGCCAGTCTTGGCGCTGTCCTTAAATAAAAGAACGGTAACACCAGTTTTGCCTGCATCACTTTGTGCGTTGCCAACCTGTACGCCATCAATAGCAGTAAAAGGAATTTCTACAGAACCACTTGCTGCAGCATTGCCGGACACCATACAAAGCATGCCGCAGGAAAGAAGCGCTGCTTTTAAAATCTTATACAAACGCATATTTATCATCATAACAACCTCCAAATTGTTACTCATTAATTTTGAAGTATTGTAAAAAACGCACATAGGAAAAACTTCCCATGTGCGTTATTGGCCACCATTTATAAAACACATAAGTGCTAAGTACATTTGGTGGAGATGAGGGGAGTCGAACCCCTGTCCGAAAATATTGCCATACAACTTTCTCCGAGCGCAGACGACATATTTTATTTCGCTTCCCAGATGCCTATCGACGGGCGCCCAAGTTGCTATCCCAAAGTGTTTCCCAAAAAGCTCTAGGGAGAGGGCTTTAAGGTATCCTGTCTATTGACTGTTCTTCCTCACCGGCAGGAGAAGCTCAGAGAACAGTTAGCAGTTAGGCTGCTAAAGCGTATTCTTGTTCAGCGTTTATATTTAAACGGCCCACCGATTATCGTGCAGATGGAACCACGGCTCGCTTATCATACCGCACCTACCCCCGTCGAAACCAGTACATCCCCGATTTAAATCTTTTCCTACTCAAAACCATCCGTACACATCCTATACAAACGCTTCAGATGATTTTAGGCTTTCAAAGACAGGTCTTTACCTACGCAGAACCGCAGGCTTCCCGGTTTAAGAGAAATTGATACGCTACAACTTCATATTAGTATTATTTCTTTAAAATTAAAACTGTATTTAATTGTCAGAAAAATGGTTCTCGAGGAATCACTTTACTGTCCTAGTATTATAGCACAGTTTAATCATATATGTCGAGTTAAGTACTACTAATTCACAAAGAATTTAAATCTAACAGAGCTAGCTGGCCTATATGCTGCTGCAACTCAAAATATATTCATAAGCATACTTTTAACTATCAATGATTTTTATCATAATCTGGTGATTATTATGGATTATTCTCACTTTCAGTTCATATTAGTATTTTATATTTGAAATGATTATTGATTATTTTTAAATTTAATGTTAAAATTCTCACTAGAATACCTTAAATAATATTTTCTCTATAAAATTAATAGTCTTATTTTAACTCAGCATCATTTTATTTTAAAATATATTTATATTTTATTACATAAAAGTCACTTAAAGAAGACCGTGAGCTTTTAAAAGTAGCTGAATATTCTCTTAAAAATAAATAGTGAATCATTGTATAAAAATAGACTTCTCTAGCTTTGTCTAAGGAAGTCTATTTTGTCTCTAAACTATATTTTCCTACTCCACGTATCTTTCGCGCATCAGCTTGATTTCTGCTGCATAGCCATCCAGCTCGTTAGGAGTTTCCAAATTAAAAGGCAGATGACGCAATGCAGGATGGTTAACAACTCTGGTCAACGCCTCCAAACCAATATTACCGGCACCAATGCAGGCGTGGCGGTCCTTATGGCTGCCAAGAACATTAAGACTGTCGTTCAAATGAATGGCCTTTAATCTGTCCAAGCCAATGATTTTATCAAACTGTTCCAGCACCCCGTCCAAGTCATTGACAATATCATAGCCACCGTCAAAAACGTGGCAGGTATCAAGGCATACACCCATTTTTTCATTTAGCTGCACTCTGCTGATGATTTCTGCCAGCTCTTCAAAGCTGCACCCTACCTCACTGCCCTTGCCTGCCATAGTTTCCAGTAGTACAGTGGTGTGCAAATCCTTATGCAGAACAGCGTTCAAAATCTCTGTAATCTTGGTAATACCAACCTCTGTTCCCTGCTTAACGTGGCTGCCAGGATGGAAGTTGTACAAATTGCCAGGCACGTATTCCAGCATTTCCAGATCGCCCTCCATAACCTGCTGAGCAAACTGGCGCAGGCCCTCGTCCGCAGCGCAGGCATTCATGGTATAAGGTGCGTGAGCCACAAGCTGTGCAAAATTATGCTCCTTGCACAAAGCAACTAAAGCTGCTGCATCCTCAGACTTTACGGCCTTAGCCTTGCCGCCTCTGGGGTTGCGGGTAAAAAACTGAAAGGTGTTGGCACCAATAGACAAAGCAGTTTTGCCCATCGCCAAAAATCCTTTAGAAGAAGATAAATGACATCCAATATTTAACATCTAAAATATGTACTCCTTATGATTCAATATAAAATTCTAGGGCTTCAGCTTACGCCAAAGCCCTAGATAATTTTACACTGTTTCAATATAGCCGTCTACAATATTTTGAATAAAAACGTACTGCCAGCGTCCTGTTTTCTTTTCTCTAAGTGCCTCGTCCTTGGCCTTGTCTCGGCAGCTTTGGCAAATATCACGAGGAATACAAACAATATACGCACTTTGGTCGCCAAAGCGTGTATTCTCCGCCGCCGTTGCAATGCTAAAGTAACCGCCACATTTGCGCTGCGGACAATAACGAACTGTTTCTATCTGCTCCTCACGAATTCCCTCTTCGTCATAATAAATATGCTTATGATGCTGCCAGGTGCCACCGCATTTGGCAAGCAGTTCCTGCTTAGTTTTTACGCGGTTAAAGTACATAGCTCCAACCTCTTCAATAAGCTGGTCCACACGTTTATTGCAGCGCGGATCCTGCGCCTTTAGGCCACGTATATCAGGCTCTACAACCTTGCTATAGTCCATACCTGCCATAGCCAGAATAATACCAGTATTTACATAGGGGAGAGCACTTTCAATGGAATAACCACCCTCTAAAACTGCAATGTCCGCCTGCAGCTTGTCCGCCAGCCTTGCGTAGCCTTGGGCACTTACCTGCATAGAGGCCAATGGATCACTAAAGTGATTGTCCTGACCTGCAGAATTCAAAATAAGCTCAGGCTGAAAATCCTCCAAAATATGAGAAATAAGCCCATCGTATAAGCGATGCAATTCCTCGTCACCAGTACCGGGCAGCAGCGGTAAGTTGATATTTGTTCCCCACGCTCCTGGACTACCTGCTTCATTAGGAAAACCTGTTCCCGGATAAAGAGTACGTCCGTCCTGATGAAAGGAAATATACAAGGTATTAGGATCGTGATAAAAAACGTCCTGCGAGCCGTCACCATGATGCACGTCCGTATCTACTACAGCAATGCGGCGCACACCATACTTACTGCGTAGATATTCTACCAATACAGCCTCTATATTGATAGTACAAAAGCCTCTGATGCCATGGACAACACGCATTGCATGGTGTCCGGGAGGACGGACCAGTGCAAAGGCACGCTTAACCTCTTTTTTCATTACTGCGTCAGCTGCAACTAAGCAACCTCCTGCTGATGTAAGATGAGCAGGAGTAATAAGGCGTCCAATTTCAGGCACGCCAATATGAGCACGCTGCAGATCATTGAGCTGCGCCAAACGTGGCCTGTACTCCCTGATTTCGGGACAGTCAAATAATCCCTCCTCCTCCAATTGGTCACGTGTATAAAGCAGGCGCTCCTGACGCTCAGGATGTCCTGCACTAATCATCCAGTCAAAGGCGGGAAAAAATACCAAACCTAGAGTATCCTTTGCCATCAGAAATCCACCTCCCTACCCTGAACCTTGTGCAAAATTCCAGGCTTAAGCTGCATACGCAGATTATAAATATCACCTGTATCATAATAGCTGTGTACTGTACGGAAATGCTCACAGCTTATAAGCTCCGTTTCCTGATCAGGAAGCTGCCAATCTGCTGTCTGCTCACTGAGCCAGTCTGACAAAATAGCCTCAGCCTTTTGCTCATTAAAGCCTCTTGGCAGACGTTCACGCTTACCACTTTCAGGAATAATATAAACGCCATCCGTAGTATCAGCTCGCAGACCGGCGGAAAGTGTAGGCCTTGCTACTGCTGCGCCAATAGCGTTTGCCACTACTGCGCCTTTGGGAATATCAACAGGCAGCTCCATTACCTCACCTAAGGCCTTAATCAAGCCTAAGGAGCCGCCGCCAACACCAATGAGCTGTTCAGGTACAAATTCCGTACCACGAATCACATCGTCAACTGTATATACGGGCTGCTTCGTCCATTCATCCAGCATTTCTGCAATAGTTGTTCTAATAATATTAACTGCAGCCTGCACAATTTTTTCTGACTCAGCCTTAGGCTCGTCGCCAAATTCCGCCAAAGCCGCCAAGCTTTTAGCAGCATCGCCAAAGCTTACATAGCCTGCCACAATAAGAGCATCGGACAAGGTTGCCTTGTCGCCGCCAATAGCTGCCGCAGGGCCCTGACGCAGAGGGCCAACCTTATAACCTGCTTCAGTTTTAGTAATAGCACTGTCACCGCCTATGCCTACGCTGCGCATATGAAAGGCACGTACTGCTGTAGGATAACCATTAACAACTGCACCCTTGCGAGCCATCAAAGGTAAACCACTTTCCCAAAAAGCAATATCTGTCGTTGTGCCGCCAACATCCAAGGAAATACTTTTTACATTAGGTGCTGCTAAAGCCTCAATTCCCAAAACAGAAGCTGCAGGACCTGTAAAAATAGCCTCCACTGGCTGATTAATAGCTGCCTCCAAAGGAAGAGTACCGCCATCTGCCTTTAGAACGTGAACAGGAGCGTACACGCCTCTTTCTGTCATTGCACGCTGAATCTTACCTGCAAAGCTTTTGAATATTTTATAAACAGCACCTGCAAAATAAGCAGAATTAGTACGTCTTACAAAATTTAGCTCGCCGCTCAGCTCGCTGCCAAGAAAAATCTTGCTGTAGCCGTTTTGCTTCAGCTCATGCTCCAGCTGATACTCAAGCTGCGGGTCGCGAACGGAAAATTTGCCGCTGATGGCACATACACCGTTATTACCTTTGCGGCTTAGCAAATCACGATGCTTGGTCCAATCAATCTGTGCCGTAATTTTGCCTCTGTGGTCCACATAGCCGCTGACAAAATAGGGAGTTACAGGAAATTTATGAGTAACATTCATGCCTGGACCTGTAATAACCGCCAAAAATACTGGGTCAAGCTTGTTTTCTGTCAGCGCATTGGTCACGATAGTACTGGAAATTACAACTCTTTCAATTTTTCCAAGTTTTTCCTGCTGAGGCAAAACCTTATCCAAAGCCGTTAAAATACACTGCAAAACGTCAGAATGAATTGTAGGCGTTTTAGCCTGCGCCACAATCTCTGCCTCCTCAAGCAGTACAGCGTCCGTAAAGGTACCGCCTACGTCTATTCCTAAAAGCATACTCTCGCCTCCTTAACTTTATCAGGTAAATAATATATAAACATCTATTTATTCTGGAAAAATTCCAAACGTTTCATCATCATAAAAGCAAAAACAATAACACACTGCTACTGCTTCATCTATGCCTATCTGCTGAACATTAAATCTAAGCTTAATCATAAGATTATTTAAGACGTATATGCTTCATCCTTTCATTAATTCCATAAACGCTTTCAAAATACCTGCATCCAAAGCAAAATAAGGAGACAGCGTTCTCCATCTCCTCATTTCTCTACTACTTAATACATACCACGAATTCTCATAGCTTCTGCCAAACTGTTGATAGCCACAATGTATGCACCTACACGTATATTAACTTTATAAGTTCCGGCTGCCTCATTAAGCTTTTGGAAGGCTGTAACCATAAGAGCAGTCTGCTTTTAAATTACATCGTCCTCTGTCCAATAGTAGCGGTAAAGGTTCTGTACCCATTCAAAGTAGCTAACAGTAACACGCCGCCATTAGCCAAAATATCATCAATTTCAGGAGTAGTAGGACCATTAGCACCCTCAAATACAATCTCCGCTCTTACGTCATCAGCATTTTCTGCAGTACAGTCCAAGTAACCGCCCACGCTGATTGCCTTGCATGAGAGTCAGCTCTTTTTATAAAAATTATATACTTTTTTATAAAATTTCGTCCAATATTTTAGGACCATTTTTAATTTAGGCTCTGTCACAACAAATGGTTGATTTTTGACGAGAAATAGCGTATAATAATAG
>ERZ773243.114-NODE-114-length-109242-cov-7.330552_pt1 | contig 109242 bp, 90 predicted proteins | sample MGYA00580520_ERZ773243 | MGnify/ENA primary metagenome ERZ773243 (study PRJEB29015, sample SAMEA2737747) | human gut metagenome | biome: human gut; feature: human-associated habitat; material: faeces | place: China | collected 2012 ... | reverse complement strand
TATTATTATACGCTATTTCTCGTCAAAAATCAACCATTTGTTGTGACAGAGCCTTAATAATCTATGGCATTTTGCAGTTATTGTGTTACAATGTTATTTATAAAATATTTCAGAAGGAAGTATGCCTATGTACAAAAAATCAATGCTGCCAGTTTTGGCTTTAGCTATTGGTCATATGGTTACAGATTTGCAATCAGGTGCTTTACCTATAGTTTTACCACATCTAAAGGAACTATTTGCCCTTTCTTATTCGCAGCTGGCTTCTATAGTTTTGCTGCAAAATATTATGTCATCTGTAATCCAGCCAGCTTTTGGCTATTTAACTGACAAAAAATCATTACCAACTTTTCTGCCTATTTGTGCTGCTATGGCTGGTGCTGGCTTTGCCTTTGTAGGTTGGGTAAAATCATATGAACTGCTTTTATTAACAGTCATCTTTATTAGTCTTGCCAGTGCAACTTATCACCCGCAGGCATCGAAAACAGTAAATTTTCTAAGTGATACTACTAATAAGGGACGTAATATGGGTATTTTCTCCTTAGGTGGTAACGCAGGTATGGCAGTTGGCTCAATTATGATGACACTGCTATTAGGGCTTCCAGGAGGATTGCACAATACTATGTATTTCGTTCTTCCAGGTCTAATAGTGTTTGCTCTCATGCATAGCTGTATGCCTATCTACAAGGAGGTTAATCTAAGACATATCCAGCAGCAGTCTCAAGCCAGCAAAAGAGAATCTGAAAAAAGCATGCCTTATTTTGGACTTTTTCTACTGCTTTTCTATATTTTTATGCGTTCCAGTATTCATTCAGGAATATCCACATATCTGCCATTGTTCTTTATGAATTTTAGAGGATTTGACCCAGTTTTTGCCAGCAGTCTGGTTTCTGGATTTCTGTTAGGTGGTGTAGGTGGAACTTTGGTTGGTGCAGAGCTTAATGATAAGTTGGGACCTCGTAAGATTATGCTAGGCTCCATTATTTTCAGCATTCCTGCCATTGGTGCCATAACTATTGTGGAGTCTCCTGTATGGGCTATGGTAGCTGTAGTAGCAGCTGGTTTCTTTATCATAGGCTCCTTTGCTACTACTATAGTTTTGGCACAATCATTGATGCCTAACAATGTTGGTATGGCCAGCGGTCTTACTATAGGATTTAGCGTAGGCTTGGGGGGCTTCGGCGTTACTATTTTAGGTATTCTTGCTGATACCTATGGCTTGCCCTTTACTATGAATATTATTACCTGGCTGCCTATTGCAGCAGCTTTAGTAGCACTAAGAATTCCTGTTCCGAGGTGATTTAATTGAACGATGATAATAAAATACGTGTTGGCGTTGCCTATGGTATAGGTGCTTATTTGCTCTGGGGACTTTTGCCGATTTATTGGAAGCTCCTTTACCAGGTACCTGCGTTAGAAATACTGGCCAATCGTTTTATTTGGTCAGCAGTGTTTGTTGGCTTTTTGCTTTGGGCTACAGGTGGTTTTTCATCCTTCTATAAAGAAGCAAAGGAAATTTTTAGTAGCTTTAGTACTGGTTTCAGGCTTGTTCTGGCTGCCATAACTGTTAGCTTTAACTGGGGTATATATATTTGGGCAGTAAGTGCAGGACGTATTGTGGAAACTAGTATGGGCTATTATATAAATCCTTTAGTAAGCATTCTTTTTGGCGTAATTTTTTTGAAGGAACGTTTGAATAGAATGCAGATTATAGCTGTTATGTGGGCTGCTCTGGGCATTGCTGTAATTGTTGTCAAAAACGGCAGCTTGCCTTGGGTATCTGTCAGTCTGGCAGTAACGTTTGCTCTTTATGGTCTTCTTAAGAAGATTATTGTAGCTTCGTCACTGACAACCATTATGCTGGAGACCTTGATAATGTCTCCTATAGCTTTATATTATATTTATAGTATGGGGAGCAGCTCAGCTTATTATGCAGGCAGCACTTCTACTATTTGTATGCTGTTAGGAGCAGGTATAGCCACTGCTACACCGTTACTGCTTTTTACAAGCTGTGCTAAAATGATTCCTTTAACCATGGTGGGCTTTCTGCAGTATATGTCTCCGACTATAACATTGCTCTTAGGCGTTTTTGTATATGGAGAGGCGTTTACTGTTACTCATATGCTCGCATTTGGCTGTATCTGGATTGGCCTGCTGTGTTTTACGTGGTCACAGATAAGAAAAAAATAAGAATAATGCTGTACTTTTTATTTAGGCAAGCTGATATTTTCTAATATCAGCTCCTTTTCTTTATAGGGCCTTTACTTCTGTATTAGATATAAGCAGTCAAGAAAAGAAAACAATATGTTTGCCTATAAGTATATGTTTAATATTGCAGAGCTGATGTGAAAAAACTATATCTTGTGTTGTGGAAATGTGATAAATATTGTTGGTAAAGTTATCCACAGATTGTGTATAAACTGTTGATAATTAGTTGAAAAGAGCCTATTTAAGCCATTTTTTCAAATTTATACCAGTGGATAAGTAGTGGATATATTAGAGTTATACACAAAATCTGTGGATAAGTCTGTGAATAATGTTGATAACTTTTTGGAAAAAATCATATATTTAGTGTTTAAGAGTGCTAGGAAATGTATAAATAAACGGAAGAATATAGATAAACAGATTTTTCGTATATAAGAATTAAGTTTATGCTTGCTTTAGTAGTGATTTTTAGAGATAATATAAGTATGAAATAAATTTGATGGAGGCTTAAGCATGGCAATAAAACAAGCATTAGCAGTTGCTGCTTTAGATGAAGCAGCAGGAAGAATTATAAAACCTTCTCTGTGTGAGATTCCCGGCGGTTGGCTGGCTTTAGTTGAAACTGAAGATGGAAAATGTCTGGCAAGAGCTGTACAAGGCGAAGAAGCCGCGGCTCAGAAATGGATTATAGATGGTAGTGATGAGGTTAATGGTATTCAGGTAGATATTATGCCTTTAAATGCAAATAACGCTGCTTTGGTACGTCGCCTTGTTAAATGGGCAGCTCCTACCGCTTGCGGTACTAAAGGTACTAGCGTTGGTTTTAGTGATTGGCTTGGTGAAGCAGGCGCTCAGGTTTCTGATTTATTTATTAAACGTCAGCTTAAGCCTGTACTTGTAGACTATACTCCTGAGGATAGTGCTGCACTGGAGCGCAATTTCCTGGAGGCTGTTGATACTGCTACCTGGGGTATTCTGGAAAAGGGCTACAAGGAAAGCTATGGTGCTAACGCTGCTGGGCTGAAGACTGAAGAAGAAATCGTAAAAGCTTTATTGTATGGATACAGCATGATTGGCTTTGACTGCAGCGATAAAATCAATATGGACATTGAAAAGCTTTCCGCAGAAGCTGTAGCAAAGCGTTTTGAAGAGTTCAATGAAACTTTCCGTGCTGCTTTAAATGCGTCCTACCTGAAGGTAGAATTTAAGGTTGGCAATAGCAAGCTGAGCTTTACTGAAGAGCAGCTGCAGCGTATTGTGCTTGAATATGGCGAAGCTATTATGCATGTTCAGGATATTTACAACAACTATCTGAAGAATACTCCTTGGGAAATTGATTTTGAGCTTTCTTTGTCCAAGCCGGGCAAGGTACTGACTCCTCAGGAGCATTATTTAATTGCTAACGAAATGCAGCGCAATGGCATTAAGGTTACCTCTGTTTGCATTGATCCGCTGAAGGACAGCGAAGCTCTTAATGCTAATCTCCAGCTCCACTGCGAGATTGCAGATACCTTTGGCTATCGTCTGAGCTTCTGCAATGCAGAGTTCATGGAGGAGCCTGCAGTAGCTATGAAGGCTTTGAAGAGCAAGGTGCATTTCAAATTGAACAATGTTCTTTGGATGGAAGCTGTTAAGCTGATTGCTGCTAAAGATCAGCGCCTCTTCAAGAAGATTGCTGAAGCTGTTGGCGTAGAGGCTGCTTCTGTTGAAGCTTTTGAAGACATAGAAGTTTATAAGGCTTTTGCTATGAGCTATAAAAAGGTTCTGAATCCTAAAGAAGCTAATCTGGCTGGCAGAGTTAAGGGTTTCCTGGAGCTTAATCACGAGTCCTATTCTGAAGCAGTTCATAAAACTGTTGGTGAATTCCTTAAGAAGCTGTAATTTTTTATCTGGTTAAATATAAAGTCGTTTAAGTCATCTTATAGATGGTTTAAACGACTTTTTTACATTAGCCAGTTTGTAAAAGCAATTACATATTATTCCGTTTCAGCACTATTTTCAATGCTCGCTTCACGCAGAGCCATACGAAATTGCGGGATGAATCTGTTTGCAAGAAGAATGTAGTACAATGCCCCCTTATTTCTATGGTTCTAAGCGCTTGCTCGCTAAAATAGCAAGTCGCTCCATAATAAGATAATTGCTTGCATTATTGTAAAAGCAATTATTTGTTATTCTGTTACTGTGCATAATAGGATTATTATTTTTGCGTAAAAAGTGTTAAAAATGAACAGTTTAGGATAGTGGACAAAATATGCTATTATTATCTTTTTGTACTGTAAATAGTAGGCAAATTATGAATTATCAGAAAATGTATTTATGGAATGGACTGAAAACTATAAAATGTCCTCTATAGTGAATACTATAAGAAATAATAATAATCTTTTTCAAAAAAGTGTTGACAAGTGAAAAAAATAGGAGTATAGTATCAGTAATTTCAAATTGACCCATAAAGGTTATGATTGGGAATAAAGATAAGAACCTAGTATCAGAGAGCTGGTGTTTGGTGCGAACCAGTACGAAGTCTTGTTGATTAAATCACCCATGAACTCGTCAGCGAAAGTGTAACAAGTAGACTGATGCGCAGCAGATGCGTTATTTCTGAGCCGGTTGATGGACTGGTGCTAAGTAATAAATTAGGGTGGTACCGCGTATTTTACGCCCCTGCATATATTTGCAGGGGCGTTTTTTATTAAGCTTTAAGGCTTACGGCCCCATATTTAATCCATCAAAAATAAGCAAGATTTTGGAGGATATGAAAATGTTTGAAAAGGTATTTGTAACTGGCATGAATGATGAAACTTTATTACCGAGAGTGTTGAGAGTATTATCTAAACAAGGTGCTCAAGTACGTTCCTTACACATGGATGCCGTAGCTGATAAGCTGCAATTAGAAATTGAATTAACCGATATGGCAGCAGCTCAGGTTGCAAAGCTCCTGGCGAAGCAAGTTGCAGTTGTTTCCGTAAATGTTGCTTAAGGAGGACGATTTGATGAAGTTGAAGGGCTCTCAAGCCATAGTAAAGGTGCTCCTTGAGCAGGGAGTGGATGCAGCTTTTGGTTATCCTGGTGGCGCCGTCATTCCTCTCTTTGATGCACTGTATGATTCCCCCTTGAAAATGGTATTGACTGCTCACGAGCAGGGTGCTATTCATGCTGCTGATGGCTATGCCAGAGCCAGTGGCAAGGCTGGTGTTTGTATTGCTACATCTGGTCCAGGTGCAACAAACATTGTAACTGGCTTGGCTACAGCTTATCTTGATTCTGTGCCGCTGGTAGCAATTACCGGCCAAGTTGCAGTGAGTATGCTTGGCAGAGATTCCTTCCAGGAGATTGATATTGTCGGTGTGACAATGCCTATTACCAAATATAATCTTTTGGTACGTAAGGGCAGCGAGCTGATTCCGGCTCTGCGCAAGGCCTTTGCGCTGGCAAAAGAAGGTCGTCCTGGTCCTGTTCTGGTAGATATTCCCAGCAGCATTCAGGTAGAAGAAGTTGAATGGATAGAACCTGAGGTTCAGAAAAATATAGAACTGGACGGAGCAGATAATGAGGCCTTGGCCAATGCTGCAGAGGCCATAAATAAGGCTCAGAATCCTGTGCTTTTAGTTGGCGGCGGTGCTATTAACAGCGGTGCTGAAAAAGAACTTTTGGCTTTGGCTGAAAAAGCAGACCTTCCTGTAGTAAGTACCCTGATGGGTTTGGGTGTTTTCCCAGGTTCTCATAAAAATTCTTTGGGACTTACAGGTATGCATGGTCATATAGCTTCTAATATGGCAGTTGCTCATGCAGATTTGCTGATTGTGGCAGGCAGCCGCTTCAGCGACCGTGTAACTGGTGATAGAAGCCGTTATGTAGGAAAAAAGACTATTATTCAGCTGGATATAGATCCTACTGAGTTTGATAAAAATGTGGCTGCGGCCTTGCCTCTGATGGGGGATGTAAAAACAAACGTAGCCAAGCTTCTGCCTCTGATAGAAAAGACAGAACACCCTGAATGGTGGCAAACCATTAAAGATTGGGATGCAACTGAGGACAGAAGCCTTTTAGAGGGAAAGAGATTAACGGCACCATGGCTGATGAAGCATTTAAGCAATGCCCTTGATAATGATACTGTCTACGTTACTGATGTTGGTCAAAATCAGATGTGGGCAGCTCAGCATCTTGTAGTGGAAAAGCCTCGTCATCACCTTACATCAGGTGGCTGCGGTACTATGGGCTTTGGCCTTCCTGCAGCAGTAGGAGCAGCTTTTGCACAGCCTGATAAGCAGGTAGTAAGCATAAGCGGCGACGGTGGCTTTAAGATGACTGGTATGGAAATGTTTACCGCTCAAAGAGAGGGAAAACGTCTCATAAGCGTAGTAATCAATAATAGCTGTCTAGGCATGGTCCGCCAATGGCAGCAGCTCTTCTACAACGGTCGTTATTCATCTACTATTCTCAGTGATTTTGATTTTATCAGCTTCGCTGAAGCCTGTGGTGGTGCAGGTGTAAGAGCTACTACTTGTGATGAGTTCAAAGATGCCTTGAAACAGGCTCAGGATTCTCATGTACCATTCCTGATTGAAGCGGTCATTCAGCAGGGAGATATGGTAGAGCCTATGGTTGCTCCTGGTGCTGTAGTAGATGATTTCGTAAAGGTAGCTAAAACATAGTCATAAGATAAGGGAAAGCATTAAAAAGCTGCACCAGAAAAATATGCAGCTATAAAATAATAAGCGTATTAAGGCTTCGGTATTTGGTAAAGGCTGAGCTATTTATATGCAGAAAAAATATAAAAAGATGTCAACGTATTTCCTGCCCTTGGTCACGCAGGGAATACACTAATAAGGGAAAGTATACGGCTGCAAATAGAATATAAAACGTAGTCGGATAAAATTTAGCCACATAGAGCCTTTGGTCAGGGCTGTGGCTTAAAAAATAAGGGAAAGTATAAGAGGTGTTTAAAATGGTACAAATGTATTATGATAATGACGCAAATTTAGAATTACTGGCAGATAAAACTGTAGCTATCATCGGTTATGGTTCTCAAGGTCACGCGCATGCTCTGAACCTGCAGGAAAGCGGTGTTAAGGTCGTTGTTGGTCTGTATGAAGGCTCCAAGTCCTGGCCAAAGGCTGAGGCTGCTGGTCTTACTGTTATGACTGCAGCAGATGCTGCTAAGGCTGCTGATGTAATCATGATGCTGATTCCTGACGAGAAGCAGGCAGCAACCTATAAAAAAGACATTGCTCCTAATCTGACTGCCGGCAAGGCTTTAGCATTTGCTCACGGCTTTAATATCCATTTTGGTCAAATTGTACCTCCTGCTGATGTAGACGTATTTATGGTTGCGCCTAAGGGACCTGGTCACCTTGTTCGTCGTACCTATGTAGAAGGCAGTGGTGTTCCTGTTCTGGTAACTGCATATCAGGATGCAACTGGCAAGGCTCATGATCTGGCTTTAGCATATGCTAAGGGTATTGGCGGTACTCGTGCAGGTGCGCTGGAGACTACCTTCCGCGAAGAAACTGAAACTGACCTCTTTGGCGAGCAGGCTGTATTGTGCGGCGGTGTTTGCGCTCTGATGAACGCAGGCTTTGAAACCTTGGTAGAAGCAGGCTATGAACCCGAAAGTGCTTACTTTGAATGTCTCCATGAAATGAAGCTGATTGTTGACCTTATCTATGAAGGCGGCATGGCTAAAATGCGTCATTCCATCTCCGATACTGCAGAATATGGTGATTATATGACTGGCTCCCGCATCATCACTGATGCTACTAAGGCTGAAATGAAAAAAGTGCTGGCTGAAATTCAGGATGGTACCTTTGCAAAGAAATGGCTGCTGGAGAACCAATGCGGTCGTCCTCAATTCAATGCAATGCGTCGCAGAGCTGCTCAAACCCAGGCTGAACAGGTTGGTGCTAAGCTGCGTGGCATGATGAGCTTCCTGCACAAAAAATAATCCTGTTAAGCATCCCTAAAATAAATAATACGGCCGCTTGTGGAGTTTCCATAGGCGGCTTTTCATATAGGTATCCATTATAGATTTTTATTGTGTATTCCTTGGATGATTATGCCTAATAAGCAGATATAATAATATTTGCTATTTATTTGCTGCAGTGTCGATATCAGTTGGAAGAAAAAGTCATTTTATAACATTTCTTACAAATTAAATGAAAAAATTTATCCTGAAGCTAGTAAAACACTTGCATTCTTAGAAAACCAATGTTATAATAGACAAGCTTGTATATATTTATATATACTTCTTCTGCTCCCATAGAGGGGCCAAAGTCCAAAGGAGGAGGTGATTTCGTGATGAAAGCATACGAAGTCATGTACATCGTTAAACCCGTTGAAGAGGAAGCATTTGAAGCAGTTGTTGCTAAATTTGAAAACCTCATCACTGCAAACGGTGGTAATGTAGAAAAAACCGATCGTTGGGGCAAAAGACGCCTTGCTTATGAGATCCAAGATCTGAATGAAGGTCTGTACGTTCTCGTAACCTTCCAGGCTGAACCCGCAGCTATCAAAGAACTGGATCGTGTTATGAAAATTACCGACGAAGTTCTGCGCCACATGATTATTAGAAAAGGTGAATAATCTATGAACAAGGTTATTTTGTTGGGCCGCCTGACCCGTGATCCGGAAGTGCGCTACACTCCGACCGGTAAGGTTGTCTGCCAATTTACTTTGGCAGTGGATCGACCCTTTGCAAATCAAGAAGGCCAAAGAGAGGCTGACTTTATTCCTGTAGTTATCTGGGGTAAATCAGCTGAGTTATGCGGAAACAGTCTCACTAAAGGACAGCGCACTCTCGTAGAGGGTCGCCTGCAGGTTCGCAGCTATGATGCTAAAGATGGCTCTAAACGCTATGTAACCGAAGTTATCGCTGATCGCTTCGAGTTCATTGAACGCAAAGCTGATGCTATGGCTGCTCATGGCCAGAACTATGCGCCTAAAGATTCCGCTCCTGCTGGAGGTATGGATTCTTTCGGTTCTGAAGTTCCCTTTGGTGAAGAAATACCATTCTAAAGGAGGTTATGAAATGAAACGTGAAAGAGGTAGAAGACCTCGCAGAAAAGTTTGCAGCTTCTGCGTTGATAAAGTTGAAGAAATCGATTATAAGGATGTCGCTAAACTCCGCCGTTATGTAACTGCTGAGCGCGGCAAAATCCTGCCTCGTCGTATTTCCGGCACCTGCGCTAAACACCAACGTCAACTGACCACTGCTATTAAACGTGCTCGTTGCGTTGCACTGCTGCCCTTTACTTGCGAATAATCGGTAGTATCAAAACCCTGTACTTTGCTGTACAGGGTTTTTTATGTTTAAAATTAGCTGTACAATAAAAATTCCGTCAGCCCAGAGCATTGCGTCTCTGAAAGCTGACGGAATGATAAGTATTATACAGGGCCCCAAAGTGCCTGCTAAACAGGGTTCCCATGGGATAGCCATACAATACTTTTCTGGAATACTAACAAAATAATAAGAATAAATCAACTTGGGTATTAAAAATTAGCTGTTTTTTCGTCTACGTGATATAATGAAAGCATCTAATATTAAAGACGAGGTGAAGCGAATGAGTAAGTATTTGCGTGTTTTCCTGTTAACCTGTGTTTTTATGGCTATGTGTGCTGTAGCTTTAGCTTTTAATCCTGGTCAGCGCACCTTTAACGTACTGGGAAATGTCTTAAACAGCGATAAGCACCCTGTACATTTGGTAATTACCCAAAAAATTGATATGAAGGATATTCTTACTCCCGAAGCCTATGAAAAGCTGGAGCCTGCTAAACGCTTCCGCATTAATCGTGTGGAATATAACGAAGCTGGCGGAATCAATGCTGAACGTACCATTGTTACTGATGGTGAGGGCAAGGTGGTGAAGGATTGCAATAGCTTTGTTAAGGGTGGATATTGGTACACTGTTGATTATCTGAATAAAACCTATGACAGACTGCCTGAGCTGCCTACTATGAGCATGCCCTTTGCAGAAACCTTGATCAGCTGGTTTGGAACTAAACCGGAAATGGGCAATGACCCTGAAACAGGCTATGACTACGATAAAATGGTGCGTAATAACAGCACTCTGTATTTCTATTACGAAAAGGATACCGACAAATTTGTTGGCTACAAGGTAAGTCATCTGCCCATGTTTGAAGTAGTTGAGGTAAGCAATGTTGTTGACGAGGCAAAGGCCTTTGAACTCCCTCCCAATGATTTTAAGCAGGTTGCGGATCAGAATATGCGTAATTACGCTAATCGTCTGATGGCTAAAAGAAAATAAGGCTCATTATATAATCTATTAAATAGAGCATTAAAGGAACTGAATCCAGCCTGCTGGAGAAGGTTCCTTTTTTTGTTGCATATGATACAAATTTAAATTGCAGAATACTTTGCAAAAAGGCAAATGTTGAATACTATAGGAAAGATATTTAGTTTGTGAATGATTTGCGAATTATATTAAGATGCTATATACATTTTTATGAATTTAGAGTAAAATAATCATAGTAAAATAATCGGAATGATTAGCTGAAATCACGTATAAAGGAGATGAGTTCTATGTTGAAAAAATTAGCTCTTACTTTGGCAGCATTAGGTGTTGTTTCTTATTCTGCTATGGCATTTGCGGCTGGCAGTGATGCTGCTATTGCAGCGGCAAAAGCAGAGGTTCCTGCAAACAGCCAGATTATCAATTCCTATGTTGACGATGGTAAGTATAAGGTTCATTTCAAGGATGCATATGGTGACCGTTATGAGGTTGAAGTTTCTACTCTGACCAATAAGGTTTTAGAGGTAGAAATTGATAGAATGGTACGCACCGAGTCCAGAAGCGTAGTTATTACTCCGGAGCAGGCTAAAGAGGTCGTACTTAAGGCTTATCCTGATGCTAAAGATGTTTCCGTATTCACTGATCGTGATGACCATAAGGTAGAGTATGATGTATACTTCTCCACTGATAAGTTCCGTGGTCAGGCTGATGTAAATCCTGAGACTGGTGCTTTAGGCGACGTTGAGCTTAAATACTATTAATAAGTCATAAATTAGGGGCAGTCGTGAGACTGCTCCTTTTTTGTTTAGCTTTTGGATGGGCTGCAAGCTGATAATGCTTATGTCCTCATGAGCTATATAGAGACTTCTGCATAGGTGAAAGGTGGCTTTTTCTTCCTAAATCATTGCATAAAGACAGGTTGTATTGTAAAATATATTAGATATATATGTTTCTAAGCTATTGCTAAAATATAGGACGAGGAGCGATTACTGTGAGTACAAATTTAGAGGTTGGTATTGTTGGTTTGCCTAATGTTGGCAAAAGCACACTTTTTAATGCTATTACTAAGGCTGGAGCAGAGGCTGCAAACTATCCCTTCTGCACCATTGAACCTAACGTAGGTGTTGTAGATGTTCCTGATAAAAGACTGGATGTTTTAAGTGATATGTTTAAATCCCGTAAAATTGTTCCTGCTGCTATGCGCTTTGTAGATATTGCAGGCTTGGTTAAGGGTGCCTCCAAGGGTGAGGGCTTGGGCAATAAATTTCTTGCTCATATCCGCGAGGTTGATGCCGTTGCTCAGGTTGTACGCTGCTTTGAGGATGGCAACATTACCCACGTTGAGGGCAGCATTGATCCCCTTCGTGATATTGAGATCATCAATACTGAGCTGTGCCTGGCAGATATGGAAACTGTTGAAAAACGTCAGGAACGCCTTGTGAAGCTGGCTAAAACTGGTGATAAAAAGGTAAAATTAGAGCAGGCTGTACTGGAAAAGGTTATGGCAGGTATTTCTGAGGCTATTCCTGCACGCCGCATTGATTTGACTGAGGAAGAACAGGAATTTTTAGGAGATTTGCACCTGCTGACAATGAAGCCCGTTCTGTACGTTGCTAACGTAGCAGAGGACGAAGTTGCTGACTGCAGCGGTAATGAGCATGTTCAGGCTGTAAAAAAATACGCAGCTGAGGAAAATGCTGAGGTTATTACTGTTTCTGCTAAAATGGAAAGCGAAATTGCTGAGCTTCCTGCTGAAGAGGCTAAAGAATTTTTGGAAATGGCGGGTCTTGAAGAAACTGGTCTGGACCGCCTGATTAAGGCTGGCTTTAAACTTCTTGGCCTGATGACCTTCCTTACTGCTGGTGAAATTGAATCCCGTGCTTGGACTATTAAGCAAAACACTAAGGCTCCTCAGGCTGCAGGCAAAATCCACACTGACTTTGAGCGTGGTTTTATTCGTGCAGAAATTGTTTCCTATGATGACCTGGTAGCTTGCGGCTCTAAGGCTGCTGCTCGTGAAAAGGGCCTTGTTCGCTTAGAAGGCAAGGAATATGTTATGCAGGACGGCGACGTAGTAGAATTCCGCTTCAATGTATAATTTATAGCTAAACTAGTAGTCTGTCAGATTATGTTGGCAGACTACTTTTTGTTTTACAAGAGATGTAGCTTAATAGTGTGAGCAATGCTTAAAAAGAGGAATTTTTTGGGAAGTAAAGGAGCGTTTTTGTCTTTTATGTAAATTTAGTATTAAAGACCTTACTGATAGTTGATTTTTCAAAGCAATTTGATAAAATAATAGCTACGGAAGGATGATAATAAATGATTTTTGATACTCATATGCATTGTGAGTTTTCCTGTGATAGTAGTATGAAGCTTGCTGATGCTGTTGCCGCTGCTGCTGCAGAAAATATAGGTATGACCTTAACGGAGCATTGGGATTATGATTATCCGACAAATCCTGATGCCTTTACATATGATATTGCTGCCTGCTTTAGGAATTTTGCTCCTTACAGAAGCAGGGAAAGGCTTATTGGTATTGAAATTGGCATGCAAACTCATACAGCAGAGGCTGATGATAAAGTTGCAGCAGGTCATGATTTCGATTTTGTTTTAGGATCAATTCATTGTGTAGGACGCAGGGATTTATATGAGAAATCATGTTATGAGGGCTATGCAAGAGATGAAATTATTAGGGAATTCTTAGGTGATTCTATTATTTGTGTAGAAAACCACAAATGCTTTGATGCCTTTGCTCATATTGATTATATTTGTCGTTACTGGCCCTTTGTAGGTGATGAGCGAGAGCTGCAGCTTAATGACAATCAGGAGCTCTTTGATAAGCTGTTCCTGCTTTTGATAGAGAGAAATATACCAATAGAAATCAATACTCGTCGCCTTGATGATGACAAGGCCGCCAAGGCTTTGCTGCTTTTGTACAAGCGTTATCAGGAGCTGGGCGGAAAATATTGTACCTTAGGCAGCGATGCTCACTATAAAGAGCATGTGGGCCGTAGAATGGCTGAGGCAGTGATTTTAGCTAAGGCTGCAGAGCTTACGCCTGTATATTTTAGAGAAAGAAAAATGCAGATTATGGAGGGGTTATAATGAAATGTGTACGTTTCGAGGATAAGCGCACTGGCAAGATTCGTTTAGGCTTTGTTGACGGTGATGTTATTCGCTGCGTTTACGGCAGCTTAGAGACCTATTGGCAGATTACTGATGAGATTTTTAAGCCGCAGGACGTTAGATTGCTTGCTCCCTGCGTGCCCCGTCAGATTATCTGCGTAAGCTTTAATTTTCCCAAACACGCTGCTGAATATGGTGTAAAGGCAACTGGTGAGCCTGGTCTTTTCTCTAAGGCTGCTCATACTGTTATTGGTCCCGATGATAATATTATCTGGCCCAAGGCTGTACAGGAGCTGGCTTATGGTGCAGAACTTGGTATTGTTATTAAAAAGAGAATGAAGAACGTTAAGCCTGAGGACGTTTCTAAATATATCCTTGGCTATACCTGTGCTAACGATGTGACTGCTAGAGATATTCAGTGCAAGCCTCATCAATGGCTCCGTTCCAAGTCTTTTGATACCTTCTGTCCTTTAGGACCTTGGCTGGAGACTGAGCTTGATCCAAGTGATTTGGAAATCAAGCTATGGCTCAATGGAGAGCTGAAGCAGCAGGCACGTACTAGTGACATGTACTACAATCCCTATGAAATTTTGAGCTTTATTTCTCAAAGCTTTACCTTGGACGCAGGTGATTTGGTGCTTACAGGCACTCCCGTAGGCGTAGGAACTATGCACGAGGGCGATTTAGTAGAGGTAGAAATTGAAGGTATTGGTAAGATAAGCAATACTGTTGTCAAAGAAAAATAAACATATAAAAAGGAGGCTGACACAAAGTGTCAGCCTTAATTATTTATTGCGTTTTAGTGACTAAGCTGGCTCTTTTCCTCTAATACTCTGATAAAATAACGATAGCTGAAATATACAAAGATAGAGCAGCTGATCCAGGAGATAGGCTCAGCCAGGCAGAGTCCGATGTAGCCATAAATATTACTCAGATACATAGCGGCAAAGGAGCGGGTAAATAGTTCTATTGTTGCTGCCAGCATAGGAATCATACCAATACCCATACCTTGGCAGGCATTGCGGAAAATGAAAATCTGGCTTAGAAAGAAGTAGACTGGGACAGTGTAGAGAATGTATAAATGAGCTGCTTCAATTACAGTGGGCTTAGGATTATCAAGAAAAATACCGATAATTTGCTCACCAAAGAAAAAAATAAGAACGGCGGCAATGACGCTGAAGGCAAAGCTGAGCTTGGAGCAGGAGCGTACAGCCTCCCTGATGCGGTCGAAGCGACGTGCACCGTAATTTTGTGCAGTGAAAACAGCCATGGCAATGCCGAAGGAAATCATAGGCTGCAGGGCTAGCTGCTCTACACGCAGAGCAGTGGTAAAGCCAGCAATCTGGTCCGTACTGAATTTGTTGCAGACAGCCTGAACAATAATAATTCCTAGACCAAGGACAAGAAATTGTACACCCATGGGCATAGCCATTCTAAGATGCTCCCATATTTCGGGCCAGTCCAGATTGAAATCCTGCTTGCGGAGGTGCAGCTGGGGGAATTTTTTATAAATATAGATAAAGCAGAGCAGTGCAGAAATTGCCTGGGCAATAACAAGAGCAATAGCACTTCCGGGAACCCCCCAGCCTAACCATAAAATAAAGGCTAGAGCAAGGAAGATGTTAACGACTGAAGAGACGATTAAAAAGTAAAGGGGCGTTTTACTGTCGCCTAAGGCACGCATGACTGCTGATAGAAGATTATATGCCATCATGGCAAAAAGACCGTCTACAATAATCATGACGTAGGCCTTGGCATCAGCCATAAGCTCCTGGGAGATATTCATAAGAATAAGGACGGGATCTATTATAATGTGGAATATTGCCATAATCAGCAGCACAAATACAGTGCTTAAAACTATGCTGGTGCCGATACTGCGGCGCATGCCGTGCATATCGCCTGCACCATAGCGCTGACCGGTGACAACTGAACAGCCATTGCTAAGACCAATGGTAAGAACCATAGCCATCATAAAAAGTGGAGTGACAGCACCAACAGCAGCTAGGGCATTGACACCAATGGTGCGTCCGACAATGATTACATCGGCAATATTATAGAGCTGCTGAAATATATTACCGATTAGCAGGGGAATCATAAATGGTAGAATAAGCTTGATAGGCTTGCCCTCTGTCATATTTAAAAGCATAAAATCACATCCTTTATTATAGAAATGAAATAAAAATCAGCTTGACTAGTAAGTCATATTATAGCATAAATAACGGATATTTAGAAAATCAAATTTAGGTTATTGATTTTTGTTTTTAATTTTACATTTAAAGAGGCATATTAATTGTACGATACAAGGATAATTTGTAAATAACTTATGAATACTTGATACTATGTTCTTGAAAAACTGTTGTGTTTTTATTATAATTAAAGGTAGCAAAGGCTAACTGAAGGAGCGTGAGATAATGCGTAAGGAGCTTTTGGATATAAAGGGCATGAGCTGCAGCGCTTGCTCTGCCAGAATAGAAAAGGTTGTAGGAAAGATGAAGGGCGTTGCAAGCATTAACGTTAATTTGCTAAAGAACAATGCTCACATTGCTTATGATGAAACTATTGTTGATGAAGCAGCCATTATTGCTAAAATAGAAAAGCTGGGCTTTGGAGCAGCTCCCCATGTGCAAATGGCTCAAGTACAGGCTGAATCTGTAGATACTGCGGCCCAGGAAATGGCAGAGCTTAAGGAAAGGCTTGTGCTTTCAGCTTGCTTTACAGCACCTATATTTTATTTGCATATGGGGCAGATGTATGGTTGGCCTCTGCCAGCCTTTGTCCTAGGTATGGAAAATAAGCTCATTAGTGCTCTTTTGCAGCTATTGCTGTGTATTCCTGTATTGTTTGTAGGACGTAAGTACTTTATTCATGGCTTTAAAAATTTATGGGACAGAGCACCTAATATGGATTCTCTCATTGCCATTGGCAGTGGTGCAGCCTTTGTATATGGTCTTTATGCTGTATTTGGGCTGGCCTATGTTTTTGGACATGGTGAGCTGGAGCTGCTGCCTAGCTTTGCAGATGCTCTTTATTTTGAGTCAGCAGCTGTTATTTTGACTTTGATTACTATGGGTAAATTTTTGGAGGCTAGAGCTAAAAGCCGTACCTCTGACGCTATTGCCAAGCTTATGAACTTGGCTCCGAAAACTGCTTTAGTGCAGCGTCATGGCATGGAGGGAGAAATCCCCGTGGAGGAGGTCGTAACCGGTGATATTATTATCGTTAAATCCGGTGCTGCTGTTCCTGTAGATGGCAAAATAATCGAAGGCAGCGGTTCTGTTGATGAAAGTGCCATTACTGGTGAAAGTATTCCTGTAGATAAACGCATTGGCGATGCTGTTACCGGCGGAACTATTAACAAAAGCGGCTACTTTAAAATGGAGGCTACGGCTGTAGGCGAAAATACTACCTTGGCGAAGATTATTTATCTTGTGGAGCAGGCTACTTCATCTAAGGCTCCTATTGCAAAGCTGGCCGATAAAATCAGCGGCATATTTGTTCCGACAGTTATTAGTATAAGCCTAGTTTCAGCACTAGTATGGCTGGCGTTGGGGCAAACACCGCATTTTGCCTTGACTATTGCAATTTCTGTCCTGGTAATTTCTTGTCCCTGCGCGCTTGGATTGGCTACTCCTACTGCGATTATGGTAGGTACAGGCCGTGGTGCTGCTAATGGCATTCTAATTAAATCAGCAGAGTCTTTAGAAACAGCTCATAGTATTGATACAGTGGTTTTGGATAAAACAGGTACTATTACTGAAGGCAAGCCACGTGTAACTGATATTTTGGCAGTTAATGGCAATACTGCAGAGCTTTTACGGTTTGCTGCTTCTATAGAAAAGTTGTCAGAGCATCCATTGGCCGAGCCTATTGTACAGGAGGCTGGAGCTAAAGGATTGGAGCTCTTGCCTGCAGATAGCTACGAAATGCTGGTTGGACGTGGCTTAAAGGCTACTGTCAATGGAGCAGAAGGCTTGGCAGGTAATCTTATGTTGATGCAGGAGTCTGGCATAGAGCTGCAGAACCTTGCTGCAGAAGGTCAGTCTTTGGCTTATGCTGGTAAAACCCCTCTTTATTTTGCGGCTGCAGGAAAGCTGCTAGGTATTATTGCTGTGGCTGATACAGTGAAGGCTACCAGTGCGGCGGCAATAGCTGAGTTGCAAAATCAGAATATCAAGGTATGGATGATTACAGGTGATAATGAGGCAACTGCTCAGTCCATTGGTGCGCAGGTAGGTGTAGACAAGGTTGTTGCCCAGGTGCTTCCTCAGGATAAGGAGCGTATTGTGCGGGAGCTGCAGGAGCAAGGCCGTAAAGTTACCATGGTTGGTGATGGTATTAACGATGCACCTGCTCTGGCTCGTGCTGATGTTGGTATTGCTATTGGAGCAGGAACTGATATCGCTATTGAGGCCGCAGATATTGTTCTTATGAAAAGCGATTTGTTGGATGTTCCTAAAGCTGTAAAGCTTAGTCATAAGGTCATGAAAAACATTAAGGAAAACCTTTTCTGGGCCTTTTTCTATAATGTTATTGGTATTCCCTTGGCGGCTGGTCTCTTTTATCCATTGTGGGGCATGCTTTTGAACCCAATGATTGGCGCTACTGCTATGAGCTTTAGCTCTGTGTCTGTAGTAAGTAATGCTTTGCGTCTGCGCTTTGTTAAGTTGTAAAATAAGTATAGGATGTAATAGATGCAATGAGCTCTTGCAGATGATGCAAATATCTTTATAAGCAGAGCTTAAGATGGGTAAGATTTGTTTGCAGGTGCTGCTAAAAACCTTGGCAGCACATATCATAGTGAGCTTTTGTAAGTATGAGGCTCATATTCTCTGATTGCTATGGAGAAACTAAAGACAAGGAGTGATAATTATGGTAAAGACTATTTCTATTGAAGGTATGCACTGCGAGCATTGCGTTAAGGCAGTTAATGATGCACTTGCTGCTGTAGCAGGTGTGGACAAGGTGGCAGTTAACCTTGCTGGCAATAACGCAGTTGTAGAGGGGGCAGATTTGGATAATGCAGCTCTTACAGAAGCTATTGAGGATATTGGTTTTGATGTAGTCAGCATTGCCTAAAGCAGTTTTAAATGGTGCTTTCTCCTGTCTAAAGAGGCACCATTTTTTAATGTGCAACTTGTAATAAAATGGTACATATGGGGATTTATGAGAATGGTAGCATATTATCCTATAAGGACGTTTTAGCCTAAGCTCATATATGCAGCTATTATAAGCTAGTATAATAGTCTGCTCTTATGTTAGGAGCTGCTTTTGTACCATGAACTGCAAATAAAAAAGCCTGCTTTCCATGGAAAAGCAGGCAAAAGTTTCAGTTTTATGCGAAAAATACGGCTAAGCAGTCAGGCAGCATATTGAGTGCTGCTGCAAGGAGAACGCCTGAACCAATAATAATGGGCAGGAATGCTGCTGCATGAGGATAATCCTTGGTTTTGAGGCATTTATATTCAGCACGCAGAGCTAAGAGCAGAATGCAGCCCCAAACATAAGGACTGGTTACTTCGTGGAAAAATTTTTCAAAGGTGTAATTAAACATAATATCCTCCGTTGAGTGACTAGTTTTTTATAGGGGCGCATCAGCATATAAAAAAACACCCGCCTAAGCAGGTGTAATCTTCATGGTGCCTCAGCACAGAATCGAACTGTGGACACAAGGATTTTCAGTCCTTTGCTCTACCAACTGAGCTACCGAGGCAGAGTGGCGACCCGGATGGGACTCGAACCCACGACCTCCGCCGTGACAGGGCGGCATTCTAACCAACTGAACCACCGGGCCATCTCTCTTTTGTCTCTGACTGTTGTCAGCTACAAGTGATATTATACAGATATGTGGCAAATATGTCAAGCATTTTCTATAACTTTTTTTACATTTTTCTAAACATGCCAAAACCCCCATAAAATAAGGTTTTTTTGCTTATTATTTCACCACTGGGCTACCTAAAAATGCATATTTCGCAGAAAAATATTTAAAATTTTTTCATATTATGCACTTTTCTACCCATTTTTTATAATGCAATTTTACTATGTTCTTGTAGATTTTAACCATAAAATCAGCAAATTAATTGTATATTATTCTTATTTCTTATTATCTATATCCCGTCCACGTCCTGTAGGAATATAGTAACGGGTTCCTAAAAGCTCATCTGGCAAATACTGCTGCTTAACCCAGCCACCAGGATAGTCGTGAACATATTTATATGTCAGACCATGTCCCAAAGCCGCGGCACCAGGATAATGAGCATCACGCAAATGCTTGGGTACATTGCCACAATTACGCTTGCGTACATCATTTAAAGCTGCATCAATGCCCATATAGGAGGCATTGCTTTTAGGTGCAGTAGCAATGTAGCAAACAGCCTCTGCCAAGGGAATACGAGCCTCAGGCCAGCCTACAAAGTCCGCCGCCTGAGCTGCAGCATTGGCCACTACCAATGCCTGAGGATCAGCCATACCTACATCCTCAGCCGCACAAATTACAATACGGCGAGCAATAAAACGCAGGTCCTCTCCCCCCTCCATCATGCGAGCCATATAATGCAGAGCAGCGTCTGCATCACCACCACGCATGCTCTTGATAAAGGCAGATACAATATCGTAATGCTGATCGCCCTTTTTATCATAGCGCTGCATAGCTGTTCCTATAACACTGCGGAGTACATCAACCGTAATGACACGCTCACCGCTTTCAGGAAGCATAAACTCTGCCTGCTCCAGAATATTAAGAGCGCTGCGGGCGTCTCCTGCGGCGAAATCTGCAATTATGCTTAATGCATCGTCCTCTATCTTAAAACTGCCTTCAAAGCCCTTTACGGGGTCAGAAACGGCACGTTTAAGTATTTGCTCTATATGCTTGGGCTGCAGCTTTTCCAAACGTACAACCTTCATACGAGAAAGCAGGGGAGAATTTATCTCAAAGAAAGGATTTTCTGTTGTAGCGCCAATCAGAACAATGGTGCCATTTTCCACATAGGGCAGCAGTACATCCTGCTGAGCCTTGTTGAAGCGATGAATCTCGTCGATAAAAACTATGGTTCTGCCCATACCGCGTTGGCGTGTTTCCTGAGCCTTGGCAATAAGCTTGCGCAGGTCAGGAACGCCGCTGGAAACTGCGTTAATGGAAACAAACTGTTCACCTGTCACGTGGGCAATAACCTGAGCCAGAGTTGTTTTGCCTGTACCAGGCGGTCCATAGAACAATACTGATTGCAGCATATCGCGCTCAATCATTCTTCTGAGAGGACTGCCAGCTCCTACAGCCTGGGACTGCCCTACAAAGTCATCGAGCTTCTCAGGACGCATTCTGTCGGCCAGAGGCTTATCCATTTTCTTTTCTTCTGCAAATAAATTGCCAAACAAATCTTCCATGACCATTCTCCATCGTCTGTATATACAAAAGGCTGCTTAGATCACAAGCAGCCAAAATCACTATTTCAAATATCACTTATTCCAAGAGCTTTAGAAGCCGTAGCCAGAATATCAAAACTACCCATAAAAATATTAATCCCCACAATGCCGTCCTGCTCCATGTTTTGAACCTGCGTGTGCAGGTGGGTGCCTTCCCTGCCGACCGCAAACGTCCACTCCAAGGAGGCTTGTTTTTGGTAGGAGGAGTATCAGGCTCCCTAGGTCAGAGTGTTGGCTCAAAACCTGTGAAGCAATGTAACGAACATCGCAGGGGTATAATACTAGCAAATTTGTTCTCAATTTGTCTCTGTCTTTCGACACCTCTATAATAGCAAATTGGACAGAATTTTTCAACTTTAAAAGGCACTTTTTTGCAAATTTTTCTAAAATTTTCTATAGACTTCTATAGTATACAAAAATGGACTGCTACATAAACGCAGCAGTCCACTTGTAAACAGATTATTTTTCTTTTTTAACTAACAAGCTAGTCTTGATGTGCAGCTCGCGCAGCTGTTTGTCATCAACAACGTCAGGAGCTTGAGTCATCAGGTCAGAAGCACTTTGAGTTTTCGGGAAGGCAATTACGTCACGAATAGAGTCACGTTGAGCCATGATCATAATCATACGATCCAAACCGAATGCCAGACCACCATGAGGAGGAGCACCATAGGTAAATGCATTCATCATGAAGCCAAATTTAGATGCAGCCTCTTCATCGGACAGACCGATTGCAGAGAATACAGCTTTTTGTACGTCACGACGATGAATACGGATGGAGCCGCCGCCGATTTCAGTGCCGTTAAGAACCATATCATATGCTTTAGCATATACCTTACCAGGATCGGATTCCAGCAGAGACAGGTCTTCATCACGAGGAGCAGTGAACGGATGGTGCATTGCAACATAACGTTTTTCTTCTTCGTTGTACTCGAACATGGGGAAATCAACAACCCACAAGAAGCTGAGAGCATTGGGGTCAATGAGATCACGACGTTTAGCCATTTCAATACGCAGTGCACCCAAGGATTGAGCAACTACGGACGGTTTATCAGCAACAAAGAGCAGCAAGTCGCCAGGTTCAACCTCAGCAGCCTTTTTCAGTGCTTCAATGTTTTCGTCAGTAAAGAATTTAGCAATGGAGGATTTTACGCCGCCCTCTTCAGGGAATTGCAGCCAAGCCATACCCTTAGCGCCGTAAATACCAACAAATTTAACCAGGCCATCCAGCTCACGACGAGGAATGTTAGCGTAGCCCTTAACGTTGATACATTTAACTTGACCACCGTTTTCTACAACGCTGTTGAATACTTGGAAGCTGCAGCCTTTAATAGCTTCGCTTACATTGTACAGAGGCATATCAAAGCGCAGGTCAGGTTTGTCGCTGCCATATTTGTCCATTGCTTCGTCCCAGGTCATACGACGGAAGGGAACTTCCAGCTTTTTGCCAAGAGCGCCTTCGAAGATGTAGGAAATCAGACCTTCCATCAGCTCCAGAACGTCATCAACCTCAACAAAGGACATTTCCATGTCCAGCTGTGTGAATTCAGGCTGACGGTCAGCACGCAGATCCTCATCACGGAAGCAGCGAGCAATTTGGAAATAACGCTCGAAGCCGGAAACCATCAGCAATTGTTTGAAAATTTGCGGAGATTGGGGCAGAGCGTAGAATTTGCCAGGGTTAACACGGCTGGGAACCAGATAGTCACGAGCGCCTTCAGGAGTGCTCTTGCACAGCATCGGGGTTTCGATTTCCAGGAAGCCATTGTTATCCAGGAAGTCGCGCATCAGCTTGGTTACTTTGTGACGCAGAATGATATTCTTTTGCATCTCCGGACGACGCAGGTCCAGGTAACGATATTTCAGACGCAGATTTTCGTCAGTATCAATGCCGTCCTGAATGTAGAACGGAGGAGTTTTTGCAGTGTTCAGAACTTCGATTTCAGCAGCTACGACTTCGATAGCGCCAGTTGCGATGTTCTCGTTGATGGTAGCCTCGTCGCGGAGACGAACGGTACCATTAACCTTGATTACATACTCATTACGGATGTCCTCAGCGATTTTGAAGCTGCTGCCTGCAGTATCAGGGTCAGCTACAACTTGTACAATACCGCTGCGGTCACGCAGGTCGATAAAGATTAATCCGCCGTGGTCGCGTCTTTTGGAAACCCAGCCGCACAGTACAACTTGTGCACCAGCTTGTTCCTTGGTCAGCTCGCCACAATGATGGCTGCGTTTTTCTTTAATCATGTTACACACCTCTAATTATAGATTATTAAAATAGTTGATAATATCATTAACAGCGATTTCTTGCTGTTCACTGGTAGCCATGTTGCGGACAACAACAGCACCGCGAGCAACCTCGTCCTCGCCAAAAATTAACACCTGTTTAGCCTGGAATTTGTTAGCTTGCTTCATTTGAGCCTTCATACTGCGGCCATTAAAGTCATATTCAACCTTAAAGCCTGCCTTACGCAGCTCAATAGCTGTTTTAAAGGCCAAAGTAAAGTTTTCCTTCTTAGGACATACAACGTAAGCATCAATGCTTTCGTCGAACTCAGGCAGCAGATTTTGTTTTTCCAGAGCCAGGAGTACACGCTCCATACCCATTGCAAAACCAATGCCAGGTCTTGCTTCATCTCCACTGATTTCCTGTACCAGACCATCATAACGACCGCCGCCGCAAACTGCGCTTTGTGCGCCCAAGGGTGCGTATTGGATTTCAAATGCAGTCTTGGTGTAGTAGTCCAGACCGCGAACAAGATTGTGGTCAACCTCATACTCTACGCCAGCTGCAGTCAGCAGTTCCTTTAAGCCTTCAAAATGCGCCTTGCAGTCGTCGCACAAGCATTCCTCAAGACTGGGAGCGCCAATACCTAATTCATGGCATTGAGGATTTTTGCAGTCTAAGAGACGCAGGGGATTTCTGTCGTAACGACCTTGGCAATCCTTGCACAGCTTGTCAAAATTAGGCTTAAAGAAAGCCTGCAGCTTTTCGCGGTGCTGCGGACGGCAGTTGGGACAACCTACAGAATTAATCTTCAGCTTCAGATCTTTCAAGCCTAAAGAGTTGAGAACCTGTACTGCCAAAAGAATAATTTCTGCATCTACATTAGGACCAACCACACCTAAGGCTTCAATGCCAAACTGGTGGAATTCACGCAAACGACCAGCCTGAGGACGGTCATAGCGGAACATAGGTCCGATGTAGTAAAATTTAGTAGCAGCGTCGTCCTTGCTCAGCTTATGCTCAACATAAGCACGTACTGCAGAAGCAGTATTTTCGGGACGCAGAGTAATGCTGCGGTTGCCGCGGTCAGTGAAGGTGTACATTTCCTTCTCAACTACGTCAGTAGTATCGCCAATACCGCGCTGAAACAGCTCTGTGTGTTCAAACACAGGAGTTCTGATTTCTTTATAGCCATATTGTGCGCAAATCTTACGCATGGTCTCTTCCAGATAGCGCCATGCATTAACATCTGTCGGCATAATATCCTTTGTACCGCGAGGGGCAGTTGTTAGCATTTTATACCTCCTAAAGTTTGAATAACTCTTGTCTTCTCATAAATAGCTCATCTAAACGCTCACTGTACGCCCTTACATTACGAGGCATATTGAGCTTTTCCAGATGGTGGCCGTCTCTCAGGGGCACCTTGCTTGCAGAAGCAGGGCCAATACCGATAACAGGATGACGCTCCTCCATCATCTGAATATTATAAATGCTTTCTGTACCAGGCTTTGCATACCCGATATTGGCCAGATGGCCCAGCATATAATGCTGACGATATAAATAATAAGGGTGCATACCCATAGCTCTTGCTGCTTCCATTCCCTTCTCCACCAAACGCCCTGCCGTTTCAGGCTCCATCTTCACCTGAGAGCCGAAAAGCTCAGCACCACGCTTAAGTGTCAGAGTATGAATTGTAAGGTTTTCCGGATCAAGCCTTGCAGCTTCCTCGTAGGAATACAGTACGTCCGCCTCATTCTCTCCAGGCAAACCAATAATCAGGTCCATATTGATTACAGGAATACTGCTTTTTCGCACCATTTCATAGGCTCTGTAAAAATCATCCACAGTATGTCTGCGGCCAATGAGCCTTAATGTACGGTCGCGAAAGGTTTGAGGATTAACACTAATGCGGTTTACGCCTGCGCTTTCCATAGCAGAAAGCTTAGCCGCACTAAAGCAATCCGGACGCCCGGCCTCTACCGTAAATTCCTTTACAGTAGGCAGCTTAAGCTTCTCAGCAAACGCCAATAAGCGCGCAAACACCCTGTCATTTAAACTGGTCGGCGTTCCACCGCCAATATACAGAGAGGTTACACGCAAGCTATGCATACTTATTAATTGTACCACATTTTCTATGTCTTGTTCAATCAAATTCACAAAGTTTTGCTGTGATTCTTCATCCTGAGGGACTATTCCTGCAGGAAATGAGCAGTATGTGCATCTTGAAGGGCAAAAGGGAATGCCAACATAGATTCCAGCCTCGCAAAAACGCTCATCATCTGCCACAAGCTGCTTCTGCAGACGACAAATGCCAGTGAGCAAATTTCCCTGCTTCGGTGGCAAAAGATAGTTTCTTTCCAGAGTATCGGCCAACCGATCAAAGGCTACACCACCGTCAACCAGCTTGTGAGCCAGCTTGCCTGGACGCACACCAGTCAAAATTCCCCAAGGAAGCTCAGGACGACTGCCAACTAAAATACAGAACGCCTCATAGACTGCAATTTTTACGCAGCGCTTCACCTCACCACTGGCCAGGGCGTCACCATATTCATCGACTCCCTGCTGACAGTCAACACCAAATCTAAATTCAGCGCCCCCCTGCTCTATAACAGCCTCCACCCGACCCTGAGTATGTGTCAGGCTTACTACAGCTAAAGGCTCGCCGTCAGGCAGCTGAGAAACATCATGCAGCAGCTGGTAGTCAAAGAACGCGGCCATATCACAAACAGGCCGCGTCAGCTCATATTCAGTATTGTTGGTAAGTATAAAATATTTCATAGTCATATTCTTAAGCATTAATTATGCTTTATTCATTACCTTATATAGGAATCATCGGCCTGCCATATACCAAAATACTGCTTCATAGCCAAAGACTCAACAAACTGAGCTAAGCTAAGAAATTATTCAGCAGGGCTGTTCTTTCTTTCATGCCAAAGCTCCCTGTACATAACGCCATAAACTGCTGCAACAGGTACGGCAAAAACCATACCTAAAATACCAAAAAGCTTAGCACCTATAAGCAGACTAATAATCAAAACTACAGGATGAACGTCAACATTTTTACCCATTACCTTAGGCAAGAGAATATTGGCGTCAATCTGGTAGTACACAATATAAAACAGAGCTACATTAAAGGCGGACTCAGGAGACTGCTCGTAAGCAATAAAAATTGCAGGCACAGCACCCATGAGAGGGCCAACTACAGGTACAGTTTCGGCCAAAATAGCCCAAAAACCCAGCACCAACGGCAGCTCAATACCCATAACAGCAGTACCTACAGCAATGCAGAAGCCTGAAATAAGGCTCAGCTTGCCAAGGCCACGAACGTAGGCACTTAAGGTTTTGCCAATTTCGTCTAAAATTCGCGCTGCCCTAGGCTGTACATCATAAGAAAAAAGATTGATTACCATTCTGCGCAAATCGCGCCAATCCTTAAGAAAATAAAAGGTTAGAAATGGAACGATAATCATACCAATAAGGTTCTGGAAAATTTCCATACTGGATTTCAGCAGCTTGCTTAAAAGTGCACTTACAAAGCCCATAGCCCAATTAACCAAATCCTCAAAAAGCATATTGAAGTTGGAGGGCAGCACAGGCAATGCAGCAGGATTATCCAAAGCCGTCTCGAAAGCGACAATATTAGACTTCATGGCAATTGCAGGCAGCTTTTGTATAAACTCATTCATCTGTCCAAACAAAGGCAGAATGATAAAGCCTATTGTAACTACGATAAACAAACAAAAGGCGAGCAGCGCCAGCACTATAGCCACAGCCCAGCTCAGCTTAATCATGCCACGAGCCATACGAATCTGGGATATTGCATCAACAACAGGATACAGCAGAAAAGCCAGTCCTATAGCCAGCAAAATCGGCAGCAGAAAGCCTGACAGCAAATATAAAATATATGAAATTACAGCGGTTACACCTAGCTTAAAAAAGGTGTTGCTGCGTATTACAGGCCAATATTTGAACATACGTTATTGCAGAAATGGGTTTCTGCGACGCTCCCAGCCAACGGTTGTTTTAGGTCCGTGTCCGGGCAGCAATGTCACATCATCATCAAGTGTCAACAGCTTACTTTTAATGGAATCCAAAAGGCCGGAATAACTGCCACCGGGGAAATCGGTACGACCAATGGACTCACAGAAAATAGTATCACCAACAAATGCTACTCCAAACTCCTTGCTGTAGTAGCATACACCACCTTTAGTGTGTCCAGGTGTTGCAAGGCATTTTAATTCCATACCTGCTACGAAAATAGCTTCGCCGTCCTCAACGTAGTTTTCTGCAGGTGCAGAGGTCATATTCATACCCCAAAAAGCAGAAAGATTAGTAGTAGGACTAGTAAGGCATTCTGCATCTCCCTCGCTCATGTATACAGCAGCGCCTGTAGCCTTACGAAGCTCGTCTAAAGCACCAATATGGTCGCTATGTCCATGAGTCAGCAAAATAGCAGTAATTTTAGCTTTAGCATCAGCTGCCATCTTCATAATAACATCACAGTCTCCACCAGGGTCAACAACAAAGCATTCCCCATCCTTCTCATTCACAACAACATAGCAGTTGGTGCCAATATGACCTACCTCACGAGAATATATTTTCATTTTTATCGCTCCTTTCGATAAATAACCCAAAGGCTCCTTATCCGAAGCAGAATAAGGAGCAAACATATTAAAAATAAGCATATACGCCTAATGGCAGTAAATACAACAACAACTTTTAAAGATTACAGCAATTTTGTGCTATCCAAAAGAATAGTCACAGGGCCATTATTTACCAGCTCAACCAGCATATGAGCGCGGAACACACCTGTCTCCACATGAATACCCTTTTCACGGCATGCAGCCACAAAACGTTCATAGTAATCATTGGCAATATCAGGCTTAGCAGCCTTATCAAAGGAAGGACGCTTGCCCTTACGGCAGTCGCCGCAAAGAGTAAACTGACTTACAGCTAAAATTTCTCCGCCAACGTCCTGCACTGACAGGTTCATTTTTTCGTTTTCATCCTCAAAAATGCGCAGACCAGTTACCTTGTCTACAATATAGATTAAATCCTTATCAGTATCGCCTTCAGCCACTCCAATAAGCACTAGAAGTCCCTTTTTTACGCTGCCTGTAACGCTGCCGTCTACAGTAACACTAGCGCGGTCTACACGCTGAACAACTGCTCTCATCTCTTACCTCCGTTAGCTGTAGAAAGCACACGCTCTACTGTAAATACGCCCTTCATGCGACGTATTTTATTCATAACATATTCTAACTGCTCCAGGCTGACAATATCAAGACCCATATGCAGGATAGCAATTTTATTTTTATCAGTATGACAATTCAAAGAAGAAATATTTACCTTAGCTTCACTGACAATGTTCATAATTTCACTCATAATGCCAGGACGATCGCCAGAAGTAATCATAATATTAACCTTGTAAACATCATTGATGCCAACATCCCAGGCAACCTCAATCAGACGCTTCTGCTCTTCAGGGTTGTTGCTGAGAACATTGGGGCAATCAGCACGGTGTACAGAAATACCGCTGCCACGGGTAATGTAGCCAATAACCGGGTCACCGGGAATAGGATTGCAGCAGCGCGCCAGCTTAACCATAATACCCTCTTCACCCTTAACAAGAATACCATGACTGGACCTTGCCTTGGATTTGCGAGGTTTAAGCTCTGCCAAAACCTGAGCCAAATCCTTAGTTGTAGTCAGCTGCTGTTCACGCTTATAAATATCTACAAGCTTGGACATAACCGTATTTAAGGTTACGCCGCCATGGCCCAGAGTTGCCAAAAGATTTTCATCAGAGTCAATACGCAGCTTGCTGCCTGCCTCCTTCAGCTTTTCAGGAGAAACAAGAGCTTTGACCTCGTAGCCTAAGCGTTTAACCTCACGCTCAAGCATTTCACGACCCTTAATGATATTTTCCTCACGGCGCTCCTTCTTGAACCAGCTGCGGATTTTATTGCGGGTATCAGATGAACCAACAATATTTACCCAGTCGCGGCTGGGTCCGCTGGACTGTTTGGAGGTAATAACCTCGACAATGTCACCATTTTTCAGCTGATAATCAAGGGGAACAATGCGTCCATTAACCTTAGCACCAACACAACGGTTGCCAACATCAGTATGAATACGATAAGCAAAATCTATGGGGACACTGCCTACAGGTAAATCAATTACATCACCTCTAGGAGTGAAGACAAAGACCTCATCAGCAAAAATATCCATCTTGACAGTGTTGACAAAGTCGCGGGAATCATTCATATCGTTATGCCATTCCAACAACTGACGCAGCCAGGACAGCTTAGCATCAAATCCCTTGTCACCGCCTGCTGCCGGCTTGCTGCCGCCACTTTCCTTGTAGCGCCAATGAGCAGCGATACCGTATTCGCTGATACGATGCATCTCAAAGGTACGGATCTGGATTTCCAGCGGCTGACCACCGCCGCTCATAACGGTGGTATGCAGGGACTGGTACATATTTGATTTAGGAACAGCTACATAGTCCTTAAAACGTCCGGGAATAGGCTTCCACATACTATGTACAATACCTAATGTGCCATAACAATCCTTAACAGTATCTACGAGAACACGAATAGCCAGCAAATCATAAATTTCGCTTAGGCTCTTGTGGTCACGCAGCATCTTTTTATGAATACTGTAGAAATTTTTAGGACGTCCCTGAATTTCACAGCGAATTCCCGCCTTTTCCACAGCATCCTTTAAGGATGCCATAGCCTCGTTAATCATGCCCTCTCGTTCACTGCGCTTAATTTTAACCTGTTCCATCAGGTTATAGTAAATATCAGGCTCCAGATAACGGAAGGCCAAATCCTCCAGCTCCCATTTAATGGTATAAATACCAAGGCGATGAGCTAATGGAGCATATATTTCCAGTGTCTCACGAGAAATAGACTGCTGCTTATGAACAGGCATATATTTCATTGTACGCATGTTATGCAGTCTGTCTGCCAGCTTAATCAATACTACGCGAATATCCCTAGCCATGGCCAGGAACATTTTACGATAGTTCTCTATCTGTCTGTCTTCTTTAGAGACATATTCAATTTTACCTAATTTAGTGACGCCATCAACCAGGTTAGCAACAATGCCACCAAAGCGCTCAGTAATATCTGCTACAGTATAATCTGTATCCTCAACAACATCGTGCAGAAATGCTGCTGCCAAGGTTCGTTCATCCATCTGCAGACTAGCCAAAATACCTACAACGCCAATGGGGTGAATGATATATGGTTCGCCTGATTTACGAAACTGCGCAGCGTGAGCCTCTGCCGCCAAATCATAGGCCTTACGCACAAAGCTAACCTGCTCAGGGCTCAGATATGCTTCAATTTTAGCAAAAAGTACATTCACATCACTAATATTTGTATCAATCGTAGAGGGCATACTCCCCACTCCCATCTGCGCCGCTAAAAAAGCAACGCACAAAATGTCTATAGGGCTGTCACAGTAATTTAAATACTTGCGACAAGTCCAGAGCACTAGCCACGCAGCAAATCATGCTGGCTCTGGTGCAAATTTTCTTTATATATATTAAGCAAGGTCTGACGCTTGTGCTGTACGGATGAATAAAGGGGTGCATCCTCCAGTTGACAGCGCCTGATTACGCCTTTACCTATTATACCATTATTTAGAGTAATAAAACCAAGCTGCTCCATAATTTTCAAAGCGTTCACACTTACCCTGCCATCGAAGCATCCAGGGAGGTCATTCAGCTTGAGCTGTCCCTGCTTTTCCAAAGCACCCATAACCATACGATACGCACCAGTCATAGCGTCTCTATGGGGATAATCCACATAGGCCTTAGAAATAGCATTCTCCATATCACGACAGGTAAAAAGCAGGATGACCTGATTTACGTCATGCTTCTTAAAATATGCCAGCAAGGTCTTGAGCTGAACTTCTGGAATATCATACAGCAATACACTTTCACATAGCTCCAGTCCTGCTCCTTCAGTATGATGCTTATCCTGACCTTTATCAGCCATAAGCGGGGACATAAGCTGCTCATAAGTCAAAAAATCTACATGTCTGGACAGCTCGCCTTCCAGCTGGGGAGCATTATCAAGACTGCTTACCAAAACCTGAACCTTGTCCCTGATTCTGGCAAATGCTTCCAGCAGGCGCTGTTTATCCTCACCACTATGGCGCAAATCGCCTAAGGTAAAGCGCTGGCGAATAGCATCTGCACGAAGCTGCACACTGAACTCTCCACGCCACTCGTTAATCTTGGGCTGGAAAGCAATATCAGCAATCATATTATCAAAAAGTACAGGAAGAAGGCAAGCTTTATTCCACATCACTGCACGATAGCTGTAATCACCCTTGTTAACCATAAACTGAAGATGAGTCTTGTCCTTGCCCATAGCGCGCTCATTACGAAGCAGTGCATTTCTAAAAGCAAACACAGGTGCCCTGTTTCTGCAGCCACAGGGCTCCAAAAGCTGCAGCTCCTCTAAATCTCTAACTGTAAGCTGAGTGCAGATTTCACTATCTACCTCCATAACAGGCAAATAGTCCTCCTCCTGCAAATGCTCTCTAACATACGCCTTAAAGCGGCGCTTAAACTCAGGCAGATTGGCTGTAGGAAGTGTAAGACCAGCAGCCTGATGGTGTCCGCCAAACTGCGTCAAAAGGTCGCTTTCTGCAGCAATAGCCTCGTACAAATTCAGCGCTTCAATACTTCTGCAGCTACCCTTTGCCATATCTCCATCAATGCTGATAAGGATGGTAGGCAGATGATACTTATCAACAAGGCGAGAGGCTACAATTCCAATAACCCCCTGGTGCCAGCCCTCAGACGCCAGAACAATGGCTGTATCAATATGCTCCTCCTGTGCCAGCATAGCCTCAGCCTCTTCCATGATATTGCGACTGATTTCCTGGCGCAGAGTGTTTTCATGATTAAGCATCACAGCAATACTCTTAGCCTTTTCCGCATCATCTGTCACTAAAAGCTCAACGGCAGACTGGGCATGCTCCAAACGACCAACAGCGTTTAATCTGGGAGCCAGTCCAAAGCCTATATTTTCTGAAATAATATTAGTTTTTGGGCAACCACTAGCCTCCATAAGAGCTCTGAGCCCAACAAGCTCAGTATTTTCCATTGCCTTCAGGCCTCGACGTACAATTTCGCGATTTTCACCTAAAAGTGGCACAATATCAGCAACTGTACCAAGAGCCGCCAGCTCAGTCAGATTTTCCCAAGCAGGCATTTCATTCTCAGCCTTCGAACCTAGCTCCATAGCCTGACACAGCTTAAAGGCTACGCCCACACCGCTCAACTCTTTAAATGGATAATCGCAGCCTTCCTGCTTAGGATTCACAATAGCATAAGCCGGAGGAAGAATCTCGGGAACCGTATGGTGGTCAGTAATAATAATATCCAGCTCCTCCGGTGCGCTTTCCACCTCATGCAGGCCGCTTATACCACAGTCAACAGTAATAACAAGGCTGGTTCCGCTTTCAAAAATTGTCTTTAAGGCCTCATCATTTAGGCCATAGCCTTCGCTTTTTCTTTGAGGAATATAAGTATTCACATTTGCTCCACGTCTTTTGAAATAGATGTAAAGCAAGGACGAAGCTGTGATTCCGTCCACATCATAATCACCATAAACCGTAATTTGCTCCTGAGCAGCAATTGCCTGCTCAATACGTTCTACAGCCTTACGCATGCCCTTCATTAGGAATGGGTCGTGAAAGGGAGTTGCACTGCCGTAGAGAAACTCACGCATTTCATCAGGACTGCTAAAATCACGTTCCAACAATATACCTGTAACTAATGGTGAAATTCCCAGCTCTGCGGCAAAGCAGCCAGCCTTTTCCTTGTTATATTCCCCTATTTTCCACACACTCTGCTTTCCGATCATGGCTTTTGTGCCTCTTCAGGTTTAGTAGCAGCAGTTTTATTTTTAACCTCAGCCTCCTGATGCAGAATCTGGGTATGCTGCAGCATGGAGATGCGTTCCTCTAATCTCTGCTTTTCATTTTGCAGTGCTGTAATCTCTTCACGCATTTTTTTATCAGCCAAGTAGTGCTGAGCCTTTGCAATTAACAGGAAGCAGGTAGTAACCAAAACACCTGCAAAAAAAGCACCTAAAATAACAAGGACCAAAGAGCTGTTAAATTCCCATAGAATAAAGTTCAATGGAACGGTAATGGCATTTTGAATTGCGAACATAGCAACCAAAATACTTAAAACAATCATGATAATAGTAAAAAACAAGAACATCTCTATCACTCCTTCACTACATAAGAATTATAATTTTTATAACTTTAGATATTCGTCCTATTACTAAAAAACTCCTGCTTTTCAGCAGGAGTTTGTAGGCTTCTTATGATAAAAAATCCTGCCCTCAATCAAGAGAGCAGGATTAGATTCATTATATCAGTCTACGCTTTACATTCGTCCAGATGAGCCTTCATAATACGTTTATAGACCTCTACACCAGGCTGGTCGTAAGCATCTACATTAGCCAGCTCACCTTCGTAGGCTACGCTGAGCATTAAAAAGAACATCAGCTGACCTAAATAGTACTCATTGAGCTTGGGCAGAACAATCTTGGCATTATGACGGTTTTCACTTGTCAGGGCCTCTTCATTGGCATGCAGCGCCAAGCGCAAAGCCTTATTCATATCCAAGCCTTCGTACTTACTGAAAAAGGGAATATCCGGGAACGGATTACCCAAAACAGCTTCTTCCTCAGGATAGGTAATCTCCAGAAATTGAACGACCTTATTACGTCGTCCATCCTGATGCTGCTGCGTTTGGGCATGCATATCAGTTGTTCCTACAGCAACAATAGGAGTACGTCCGTAGTGACAAACATTTCCCTCACGGTCCAAACGCTTGCCCAGAGACTCTGCCAAAAGCTGCACATACCATTCGCTTAGGGACTTCAGCTGCATACTATAGGGCATAAAGGCCTCAATCGTACGACCATCCTGATATGCCAAAAACTTAGTCAAGGCATTGAGCAGAGCTGGGTTATCCTCCAACGGCACGCTCTGGCAATAACGATCCATATCCCTAGCACCAAGGAGGAACTCTTCAATGTCGCCGCCTAAAGCAGCCATGGTCACCAGACCAGGGTCCGTCATTACACAGAAACGACCGCCTATGCCCTCTTTGATATCAAAACGTTCCCAACCAAACTTATTAGCCAGCTGTAAAAGCGGAGCATCCTTAGAATCAGCCTTCAAATCAGTAACTACAGTGCATTCCAGCTCAATATTTTCTTCCCTGCTAAGCACGTCATAGAAATAGGTAAAGGCTGTAATAGTTTCCAATGTAGTACCGGACTTGGAAATTGGCACTAGCATAACACGCAGCTTACGCTCAGTACATTCCTCAACAGATAAGCGATGCAGCTCATATAATAGAGCATTGCTGTCCATAGGATCCAAATTATTTCCTGAAAAGTAAATGCGTGGCTGACCTTGACGAGTCAGCTTTTCGGCATTCCAATGGAAGCCTCCCAAAATATCCATCAGTACCTTGTTGCCAAGATAGGAGCCGCCAACGCCTAAAAACACTACAGCATCTATTTGCTGCAAATATTTACTGAAACGCTTGAGCTTGACAATGGATTTCGGAGTATTGGGATTACCCTCTTTTATATAGGGCATGCGCAGAAAATATACGTGCTCCGGCGTACCATCCTTGGAGACATGTCCCTTAGATACGCCAGACTCACGAATTTTCTCTACTGCCTCAAATGCATCCCTACCCTGTGTTTGTAAAGCTTGCTGCACCAAAGCCTCATCAAGTCGACCCTCACCAAACATATTGGTATAGTCAAAGATAATGCCATTGGTTAAAATTCTTCTTTCAAGCACCCACAACACATCCCAAAATACTATTTGAAGTAGTTAACACCGGATTGGAAGATTTTTTGGTCTTTTTCACCAGCAATATTGCGGAACAGACCAGGAGCAAAACGCTCAGTATGACCCATCTTACCGAATACACGGCCATCAGGGCTGGTAATACCTTCAATAGCATACAAGCTGCCATTAGGATTGAACGGAGTGTTCATAGTCGGTACGCCTGCAGCGTTTACATATTGAGTTGCAACCTGACCATTAGCAAAGAGCTCCTTAATAGTGCTTTCCGGAGCGTAGAAGCGGCCTTCGCCATGAGATACAGCTACGGAGTGCTCTTCGCCAGGCTCGCACAGGCTCAGCCAAGGAGATTTATTGGAGACAACTCTAGTGGTAACAATTTGAGAAATATGTCTGCCGATAGTGTTGAAGGTCAAGGTCGGAGACTCTTCAGTCATATCGCAGATTTTGCCATATGGAACCAGACCAAGCTTAATCAATGCTTGGAAGCCATTGCAAACGCCCAGCATCAGGCCATCGCGGTTTTCCAGCAGGTCGCTGACAGCCTCTTTAATGCGAGGATTACGGAACATAGTAGCAATGAACTTGCCGCTGCCATCAGGTTCGTCGCCTGCGCTAAAGCCACCAGGAATCATGATGATTTGAGAGTTGTTAATCAGCTTAACCATGGTCTCTACAGAATCTTCAATAGCTTGAGCAGTCAGGTTGCGCACAACAAAGGTTTGTGCCTCTGCACCAGCAGCCTCAAATGCACGTGCACTGTCATATTCGCAGTTGTTGCCAGGGAATACAGGAATAAATACTCTCGGCTTAGCAATAGTGATAGGAGCAGTCAGTGCCAGTTCAGCCTTATAGAGAGGTTGGTTAATATCTGCAGGTTCCTCTACCTCAGCCAGTTTGGACGGGAAGATAGTTTGCAGAGTATTCATATATGCATGCAGAGCTTTTTCTGCAGTAATTACGGTGTCGTTGATTACGATGCCTGCTTCAGCTTTTACAGAACCAAGGTTCATGTAATCCAAGCCATCGAACAGGTCTTCAGGCTCTACGCCAGCTGCCAGCTCCAGAACTAAGCCGCCGGGCTGCAGAGTGAACAGGCTGTCAGTATCATGGAAGGGTTTGATGAACTCAAAGCCAAGCTCATTACCCATAGTCATGGTGCTTACGAGAGCAGCAATACCGCCCTCTTTAACAGCAGCTGCCGCAACAATCTTACCTGCTTCAATAGCCTTATGAACAGCAGTCAAGTTAGCACGCAGTGCTGCAAAATCAATAACCTCTGCCTCATCACGAGGAGCGGACAAGAATACTACCTTGTCGCCTGCGGCTTTAAATTCAGCGGAAACAGCCTTATTGCCATCAATTACGCCTACAGCAAAGGATACCAGAGTAGGCGGAACAGTTTTATCCATAAAGGTACCGGACATACTGTCTTTACCACCAATAGCAGGCAGATCAAGTGCGTCCAGAGCAGTAAATGCACCTAACAGAGCGCTGAAGGGTTGACCCCAGCTCTTGCTGTCATGGAGTTTTGGGAAGTACTCCTGCAGAGTCAGACGCAGCTTAGCAGGATCAGCACCCAGAGCAACTGCACGGGTTACAGATTCAGTTACAGCATACATAGCGCCATGGAACGGGCTCCAGCAAGCTACGGACGGATTATAGCCGCAAGCCATAACAGATGCAGCAGTGGTTTCACCATGGAGTACAGGAATACGGCCAACCATACCCTCCATAGGAGTCAGCTGAGTTTTGCCGCCAAAGGGCATCATTACAGTACCACGGCCGATAGTGCTGTCAAAACGTTCGGACAGACCTTTTTGGCTGCATACATTAAGACGAGCCAGGTTGTCCAGCCAAGCCTCTTCCAGAGAAGCTGCTTTAGTTACTTCTGCAGGAACAAGATTGAATACGTTTTCACCAGCTTCTTCAGCTACAGTAACATTGGTGTGCTGAGCTACACCATTAGTGTCCAGAAATGCACGGGACAGATCAACAATCTTGTCACCACGCCAGAACATAACCAGACGAGGATCAGCAGAAACCTCAGCAACAACAGTTGCCTCCAGGTTTTCTTCGTCAGCATATTTAATGAAAGCGTCACGGTTAGCAGCTTCAATAACTACTGCCATACGCTCTTGAGATTCAGAAATTGCCAGCTCAGTACCATCCAAGCCATCGTATTTCTTAGGAACTTTGTCCAAATCAATTACGAGACCGTCAGTCAGCTCGCCAATTGCAACAGATACACCACCTGCACCAAAGTCATTGCAGCGTTTAATCATTGCAGTAACAGCAGGATTGCGGAATAAGCGTTGGATTTTGCGTTCGGTCGGAGGATTACCCTTTTGTACCTCAGCACCACAGCTCATCAGAGAGTCAACAGTATGCTCCTTGGAGGAACCAGTTGCACCACCGCAGCCGTCACGACCGGTTTTACCGCCTAAGAGAACTACAATGTCGCCGGCAGCAGGACGCTCACGACGAACTGCGCTTCTGGGAGCAGCGCCCATTACGCCGCCGATTTCCATACGCTTAGCAACAAATTTATCATGGTAGTATTCTTGTACGTGACCAGTTGCCAAACCAATTTGGTTGCCATAGGAGCTGTAGCCAGCAGCAGCACCAATAGTAATCTTGCGTTGAGGCAGCTTACCAGGCAGAGTTTCGCTGATAGCAGCTCTGGGGTCAGCAGAACCGGTTACACGCATAGCTTGATATACATAGGAACGACCGGACAGCGGGTCGCGGATTGCACCGCCAAGGCAGGTTGCAGCACCGCCGAAGGGTTCGATTTCGGTAGGATGGTTATGGGTTTCGTTCTTGAACATAACCAGCCATTCTTCAGTTTTACCGTCAACCTCGATGGGTACAACGATGGAGCATGCATTAATTTCCTCAGATTGATCCAGGTCATCAAGCTTGCCAGCCTTACGCAGCTTTTTCATACCAACAACGGCAATATCCATCAGGGTAACGGGACGCTCAGTATCTTCGCCATAAACGTAGTCACGAGCAGCCATATATTTGTCATAAGCCTCTTGTACAGGCTTGGTTAAAGCTCCGGGAACGAAGTCTACGTCCTCAATCTGGGTCATAAATGTAGTATGACGGCAGTGGTCGGACCAGTAGGTATCCAGAACACGAATTTCAGTAATAGTAGGCTCACGATGCTCTTCATTGAAGTATTTTTGGCACCAGAGCAAGTCTTCCAGGCTCATTGCCAAACCCATAGATTTACGCAGCTCTTCAGCCTCTTCCTTGGACATAGTCAGGAAGCCTGCTACAGTTTTAACCTTCTCAGGCTCTTCACAGGTGCTTACCAGAGTTTCAGGCTTAGCCTGCTCTGCTTCGCGTGCTTCAATAGGGTTAATGCAATATGCTTTAATGGTTTCAAAGTCAGCATCGCTGATTTCGCCCTCTAAAACATATACCTTAGCAGCAGAAACCATGGGACGATCCTTTTGAGTGATCAGCTGAATGCATTGCTCAGCAAAATCTTCGCGTTGGTCGTACTGACCGGGCAGCAGCTCCATGGCGAAAACCTTAGCACCTTCAGCAACGGGGAGAGTTTCCTCCATTACACTGTCCACAGGGGGTTCGGACAGTACCAGCTCCTTAGCCATGCGGAATTCTTCATCGCTAAGTCCCATAACATCATAACGGTTAATAATGCGGATGTTTTTCAGACCTGTCATGCCCAGGTTGTTGCGTAAATCAGCAAGCAAACCATGTGCCTCTACAGCGAATTCATCCTTCTTTTCAACAAATACTCTTCTAATATTACTCATAAGTGCAGCCTCCTGTTATATTATGAGAAAAAATGACACAATACTCCTTATCCATTTTATCACATTTTGTGGCTATATCCAACTACATTACACGCAATATTGTGAAAAAAGAGAACATTACTGCCAATAATCAAAAAAACATTAGGTTTTTTTGATTTCGATTATAATAATAATCTGCATCATTCCACTATTTTTGTGATTTTCTTGTAAATATATGAGAAAGACCGCATATATCCAGCTTCTTTATGGTATAATATCCATTGTTAGTTAAAATTGCTTATAAAGCCAAGGAGGTTTTACATATTTTAGAATTCAAGCCCGTAACCATTGATGTTAAGCCCTTATTTGAGCGCTACACTGCTAAAGAACACCAACGCGGCAGTGAATGTGCCTTTTCCAATAATTTTGTCTGGCGTGACTGTTACCACATTTACTGGTGCATAGCCTACGATTTTCTAATTTTGCGAGTAAAACGCAACAATGTAGATTTCTATCTGCAGCCCTTAGGAGGTCGAGATGAAGACCTGCCTAAACTTATTGCTGACCTGCGTGAGGAGCATAATGGACAGCCCTTTGAAATGCACGGTATCTATGACTTCACCAAGGAACGCTTTGAAAAAGTTTTTGATAATCTTGAATTTGAAGAAGACCGTGATAACTGGGACTATGTTTATCTGCAGGAAAAGCTGGCTACCCTATCTGGCCGCAAGCTCCACGGTCAAAAGAATCATTTCAATGCTTTCGTAAAAAATCACCCTGACTATACTTACGAGCCCATCAATAATGAAAACATTCGCGAATGCTTAAGCTTTGGCGAAAAATGGTGTGACGACCGTTCTGCCGAGGACCCTTCTCTTATCTGCGAAAAGTATGCTATTCAACAAGCATTCTTAAACTTTGATGCTTTGGAGCTGCGTGGCGGTGCTATCCGTTTTGATGGAAAAATCCAGGCTTTCAGCTTTGGTAAAAAAATCAATGAGGATACTGCTGTGCTCCATGTAGAAAAGGCTGACCCTAGTGTACGCGGCCTATACACAGCCGTTATGAAAGAGTTCGCCGCTCACGCCTGGACTGATGTCAAATACATCAACCGCGAAGAAGACATGGGTGATCCCGGACTGCGTCAGGCTAAAGAAGCTCTTAAGCCTGAAATGATGATTAAAAAGTACAATCTGTACTTCAAATAAAATTTATTTAAAACGAAAAGAACCTTCTGCAGCTGCAGAAGGTTCCTTTGTATCACCACGGAGGTGCCTTATGATTTTTCGTGTTGTCAACGAAGGACGCATGAATCAGGTCCGCGATTTGTGGGACTATTGCTTTGAAAAAAAGGACGAACCATTTTTTCAATACTATTTCGACGAATATTGTGGAAAAAACAATATGGTCATCGGCGGCTTTGAAGAAATAAATAACTGGGAAAAGCTCCGTTGTATGTTACATATTAATCCCTATATGCTGCGACTGCGTAACCAAGAAAGACTCATTCCCTATATCGTTGGCGTAGCAACTGCACCGGAAGCCAGAGGCCAGCATCTCTTCCGTCCTCTTTTGGAAACTGCTTTTGAAGTTTTAAGAGCTCAGGGCTTTACCTTTGTCAATCTAAAGCCTATTAATGTTGGTATTTATCTCCCCTATGAATTCAGCCACTGCTACTTTGACCACAGCTATGAGCTGCCTGCAGACAAATTAAGCTTACCTCCTATAAGCCAGGAGCTGCAATGCGAGCGTGAACCTCTTAAAGAAGAGCTGCTTGCTCCCCTATATGCTGAGATTACCGCTGATTGGAACGGCGTACCTGTCCGTACAACCTTCCAATGGCAAAAGCTGCTGACAGTGTGCGGACTGGAAAATACCAACTGCGTACTTGTTTACGAAAACAATACTACTGTTGGCTATATGCTCTACACCATAAAGGACGGCTGCTTTAATATTTTCGAACTGCTGACCAAAAATGCAGCTGCCAAAAACAGACTGCTTCACTACGCAGCTCAACACAAGAGCGAAGCTCCCACCATAAAATGGCTGGCTCCTGAGTGGGATACTACCTACCTTAATTTCAAGGACCAGGCCTACAGTGGCAGCTACGAGCCCTTTATGATGTCACGCTGCCTTGATGCCCGCAAAGCACTGACAGAAGCAGCAGTACCTGAGGATATGCCCCAAGATACTATTGTTTTACTCCTGACTGACAATGTCATCAAATACAACAACCACCTGCTCAAGCTCAAAACTGCTCCCGGTACAATGGAGGTTGTCACAACTGCTGACGAAGAAGAAGTAACAATGAACATGGGTGCCTTCACCCAAATGTACTTTGGTGCTCTAACAGCCACAGAGTTGTTGGAAGCAGGACTAATCCGCTGCACCAATCCCAAGAAGCTTGCTCTTTTAGACAAGCTTTTCCCCAAGCAAAGAAATTGGATTAACGAATATTTTTAAAATGCACAAAAAAACTCACGACTATCGCAAATTTATGATAGTCGTGAGTTTTATTTTTAACTGATAGCAATTTTCATAATTATATCCAGCATCTCTTATCAACTTTAATCAACGTAAGCCATTAAATTTCATTAGTTTAATATTGATAACGAACGCATCACTAAATCTATATCTCTATTTTCTAATTCTTGAATAATATGAAGATAGGTCTTTTGAGTTGTATTCATACTTGAATGACCAAGCCTTCTGGCAACACTTGCAATAGATACTCCTGCAAACAACAAAATTGAAGCATGGGTATGTCGCAATCCATGCACCGAAATTACTGGTACATTAGCTTTTCTACAATACCTTCCCAAAATATCGTTTACAGTCGAATTATACACCTTGCCTTTGATAAAAACTGGCTCATCTTTCGGCAAACCTTTAATCAATTCAGAAAACTGGATGACCATTTGCCAATCAATTTGAACTTTCCTTACAGACGATTTGTTTTTGGTAGGCATGAAGCCACCATCTCCTTTGTAATTCCAAGTCTTACTTACAGAAATCGACTGATGTGAAAAGTCAAAATCTTTCGGTGTCAGAGCCAGTGCCTCAGAAAATCGAAGGCCAGTCTTAGCAACAAGTAAAATAAACCAATCCCAACTAATTTCTGATGAAAGATTTAATGTTGAAATTAGTGTATGTAGCTCAAACTGATTTAAATATTTAATTTTCTTGTTTTTACTTGGTGTTTTACCTTTAATGATGGCTTTTCTGGTAGGATCTCTTTCTATTAAACCTTCATCAACAGCGTCTACTATTGCTCCTTTCAGTTGATGATGAAAATCCATAGTAGTCTGTCTCTCGTGTGTCGCTGCATAATCATTTAAAAGTTGCTGATACGAAATTCTATTTAGTTCAGACATCTTCAAGTCAGGAATCAGCTTTTCTAACCACTTTTGCGTCATCTTATACTTACCTAATGTAACTTCTCTTATCGCCCCTTCCTTATACACTGAAATCCATTTTGCATAATATTTGCAAAATAATTCTTCATTTTTATTATTTGTTTCCATGCTTCCTCCTTGTTATACAAATGGCTTACGTTGATGAAGGGTGATAAGATTGTCAAGTTGATTAAATAAATCTGCGATTTTCCTCTGTTCAGATTTTGATACAGGAATTTTATAAAATAATTCACTAATCGAAGCCCAATTTACATAGATTTGTGTATTCCCTTGAGAAGCACGAATTATCTTTTCACGAATATTATCAGCATTTAAAAGTTGATATAAAAAATCAGGTAGATATTCATTTTCATAAACATCAATTCTTTCAGTTCGCTGGTTAAAAACATAGGAATCATCAGCATCTATCAACAAAACTCGACCAATTATATTCCCTGAAGCAGTCTTATCATTCAATATCATTGTTAAATTGTTTTTTTTCAAAATACGACTTTCAGTCTTATTTGTTTTATTGACCCTAATACCTTGATCGGTATATTTGCTTGTTTCTGAATATGATCCAATACTTATGACTTTATATTTGCCAAGTTCATCAAATTCAGACTCAATAGATGTTCCTCCAGTTGCTTTACCAAACTCCCCCAACTTACGCTGTTCCCAAGCTTCCGTAAATCCAGCAAATCTTATTTCTGGAACATTCTTTCCGTCACGAGGAAACATTTTTTCGAGCATAGATTTTTTAACATTCACAAGCTTGTCATACTTACGCTGATGAAGGGTGATAAGGTAATCGATATTCTTCAAATATGCACCAATTTCTTTTTGTTCTTCGTATGTAGGAGCATCAATAACCAACTCTTTTACAATGTTGCCAGATAGATTCCCTTGACCTCCTTGAAGATAGGTTCCAATGATATTTTCTTTACTCTTTCTAAGCCATTGCATTAAGAATTGACTATCATAATTCTGGTGTGGTTGAATCGCTAAAATCGCTTGATTTATCGCACCTTTTAGCTTAGAAATGCTTACTTCTCCGCTTGTTGCACCATAAAGTGCATATAAAATATCTCCTGTTGTAACCATCTTAGCCGATGAGCTATTTAAGCCTTCCTCAGATATAAAAAGTTCTGTTTTATCGCTACTTATTTCACCAGAACGGATGAATGGAATATCACCATCATAATATTCTTTTTTACCTGCTGTTGGAGTCCCTCCAGAGTATGATTCGGTGACTTCACCCAACTTACGCTGTTCCCAAGCTTCTGTAAATCCTTTGAAACGAATTGATGGTTTTTGCTTTTCATTCATTTTATTCACCCATCAAAAGTGATTTAAACTCACTCAAGCCTTTCATATCAAATTCATTTCCCTCTAAATCATCAATCATTGACGCAAGCAAACGTTCAGTTTCTTTTATCTCTGATTCTACTTCAAAATAAGTCGTTGCATATTTGGACTGTAAAGACTGTATTTTAGAAACAAGATTATTTACGATTGTGTTCGGCAATTTATTAATACTTTCAATTAAATTACCAATCCATTTTTTATCAAGCAATTCATATACTTGTTCATCTGATAAATTTTCAATAGTTTCCTTAGTAAGATTGTGAAGCTCTGCGGTTTCTTTCTTGATTGCTTTTTTTAGTTCCTTTTCTTCTCGTGCTAGTTCTTCATATTTAGCCAACTTGCCAATAAATTCAGCCACTTCTTCGGTTGGAAATTCTTTTCGTAATTCTTTTAACTTTTTCGTTACTTCCTTGGCAACAAAAGCATCGTTATTATCATTCAATATTTCACTTTCTTTTTCTTCTTCTGTTAATGAATCGATAATTTCTTCATAAAGCGATGGTATCTCTGATAATCTATTTTCTTTGTCCTTTAATGCACTATATTGTTCAAAAAGAATTTCTCTTTGTACTAATTCAAATGGAATTATATGACCAATCCAGCCCTCTTGTACTTCCTGTTCTTTTCCGTCTTTCTTCTTTACAACCAAATTAGGATCAATTTTTTTAGTTGCTGCAAATCCTTCTGATTGAATCATTTCTAAATCTACTGCAATCTTGCCCCACTCATTATCCAAAAGCTGATACGCTTCATATTTGTCTATTAAAGCAATATTTTCTAAACGTGAGAAAATATTTTCACTAACTTTATCTTCAGCTTTACCAATTTCAACTTCAGATATTTTTTCAATCAACTCTGTTTTTAAGTAAACATGGAAATCTGCAAAAGCACTTGCGAATCCTTTTTCAAATGCTCTAATGTCTGCATTGCTTTTAATCGTCTGCTTAATATCTTCCGTTGCAATTTCAACATAAGGAATATCACTATTAGTAAATAAAGCATCTTTTAAAGTTGGAAACGCTCCCCAATATTCTCGTAATTCTTCAATTTCTACTACAGGAATACCACCAAACATAGAAGCATAAATATCCCAACTTTCTGCAGCTTCAGACGAATCTACATATCGTGGAATATTAAGATTGTAATTGTTATCCCTAATTTCTTCTCTTGTCACAACCTTTGAAAATTTTTCAATACTTTCTCGTTTAGTTACTGTATCTACAATTCGCTTAATATCAGAAGCTCTTAATTTATTATTTTTTCCTTCTTTAATGAAACCTTTGGAAGCATCAATAATAAGAACATCAGTATTTTCTCTTTTTTGCTTCAAAACCATAATGATTGTAGGAATTCCAGTTCCGAAAAAAATATTGGCAGGCAATCCGATGATAGTATCAATATGATTATTTTCAATTAGATTTTTTCTTATTTCACCTTCTTCGCCACCTCTAAACAATACGCCATGAGGTAAAATAATCGTCATAATTCCATCTGGTCTGATGTGAAACAAGTCGTGCAATAAAAAAGCGTAATCTGCTTTTCCTTTAGGAGCTAAACCAAAACGAGAATATCTTGGATCATGTTCTTTGTTAGAAGGATCCCACGCTTGAGAATACGGTGGATTTGAAACTACTGCGTCCACATACAACGGATTGTATGTATTGACCGGATCGGTTTCGTCAAAAAAAGGCCAGTCCTCTTCAAGAGTATCACCATTTCGTGTAACGATGTTATCTGGTTTAATACCTCTCATTACTAAATTCATTCGAGTAAGATTGTAAGTATTTTCTTTCAGTTCCTGAGCGTAATATTTTATATTATTTCCGTCAGACATATATTTTGAAACACTCTTACCAATATTGATAAGCAAAGAACCAGAACCGCTTGTTGGATCGTAAATCTTAATTTCACTTTTTCCTTTTAGATGTTCGGCTACAATCTCTGATATCAAAACAGAAACTTCGTGAGGTGTATAGAACTCTCCTGCCTTTTTACCTGCATTGGCTGCAAACTGACTTATTAAAAACTCATATATAAAACCAAGCACATCGTAATCTTGTTTCCCGTCCATAGGGATATCTTTAATCAGTTGCAACAAGCTGCTGATAGCTTTTGTTTGAGCATTAGAGCTATCACCTAATTTGCTCAATCCTGTTTGCAGCGTATCAAATACTTTATCAAATACTTTTTTATGAGTTGGATAAATCAAACGGCTAAACGCAGACAGTGCATCCCTTACATTTGATACATCAAAATCTCTGCCCATTAAAATCCAAGTAGAAAATAAATTATCGTAAGAAATAAAGTAACCAATATTTCTTTGCACATATTCCATAGTTTCCAAATCATCTTCCACAAGTTCTTTGATGTCATCATCAGTAAACTCTTTTTCTTTCAAGAATTTAACTTCTTGGTCTGACAAATATTTATAAAAAATAAATCCTAAAATATAATCTTTGTATTCGTTTGCTTCAATTTTGGAACGCATTTTATTTGCTGATTCCCAAATTTTATTTGCAAGTTGTTGTTTGTTCATTTTATCTGCCTCCGTTCATTACAATTATTTTTCTAAGTCTACTATAAAAATATTATTATCATCGTTCTTGCTTTTATACTGATAGATATGGTCTTGAATTTATTTGATGTTATTTCTACAATAATAAAAATCTCCAACTATTACTTTTATTTTTAACAAAAGTAATAATCATTATTTTCACCTTCCAAACCACAATTTATCGAATAAAATTATTACTCTCCATATCATAACATAAATATCTTAACCTGCATATAAAGCAAGCTGCTTTTAACAGCAAAAACGATTCGGATAGCATCATACCACTTCGGTTCTCTGTATTTTTGTTTCAAACAGCCTATGATTTTGCTGTAAAATTTTAAGTAATATTTATCATTGAATTCATCACCACCATTTAGTACAATATAAATAGCTAAGGAGGCGATTTTATGCCAAATATAAAACCAATTTCTGATTTACGCAAATATAACGAAGTACTAAAGGACGTTAGTGCTGGTTCTCCTGTTTTTTTGACTAAGAACGGCAGAGGAAAATACGCTATTGTTGATATTCTTGATTATGAAAAAGCCAAAGCAACTATCCGATTAGCTAATGAGCTTGCAGCAGGAAAAAAATCTGGCGAAGAAAAGGGTTGGCTTGCTGCTGATGATGTAAAAAAACATATTCAGGAGCGTTTTAATGGTAGTAAATAATATTTTCTATTCTCCAGAGGCACTACAAGATTTAGACGATATAGGAGACTATATTACTTATGAATTAAGCAGTCCTTTAGCAGCATATAATCTGCTGACAGAAATAACCAAAACAGTGGATTTACTAAAAAACAATCCTCTTATGGGAGCTTCCATAAATTCTATAGCTAATATAGTCAGCGATTACCGTTTTTTGGTTGTAAAAAACTATATGGTATTCTATCGTTATTCCAATAACAATATCTACATCGATAGAGTTCTCTATAGCAAAAGTCATTATCTTAGTGTACTTATAAATCAATAAAGTAGCTTCTCCCCACCACAACGCAAAAACAGCTTAGATAACGTCATGTTACCTAAGCTGTTTCTATTTAGGAAGATAAAATTGTATTACAAAATCTCTTCTCTAATCAAAATGTTGATCATTTCCTGCTTGCCCAGTACCCAGAGCAAATCGCCCTCTTCAAAGACCAATGACACGTTGGGATTAGTAAAGGTGTAGTCCCCTCTTTCCAGGCCGATAACAAGGCAATGCCATTTAGTACGCAAATCTGCAGCCTTAATGGTTTTGCCCAAAATTGCAGAATGTTTATCAATAGTGATTGCACAGGAAAGGAAGTTGTCTGCCTCATTTTTGTCAGCATTGCCCTGCTCCAGCATAAACTGACGCAGGCTGACTGCTTTTTGCTCCAAACGCAGACCGTATTTGTAATGTTCAACACCTGCGTCCAAAGCATTGAGCTGTGATTTAGTGCCAATAACCAACAGACAGGAGCCCTTTTCTACAACCTGCTTGCCTCCAGGCATATCAATATTACCGTTTTGGGTTGTTATTTGCAAAACATTACAGCCAAAGTTTTGTCGGAAAGCCAACTGAATCATATTTTTGCCGATTAATGGTGAATCATCTGCAACTTCATAGCGTGCCAGCTGCAAATCCTCATCAAACCAGCTTATTTTACTTTTAGCGTCACCACCAAGAGCCTGGTGATGCTTGCGCATATGCTTTTCATTAAGGTTTACCAAAAAGCGTGACTCGATACGTAAATATTCACCCATTAACCAGTCACTAGAGGAAATAAAGTAGCAGGCACTAATAATTGCTACCAAAGATCCAATGCTGTGCAGTCCCATAATCTCAGAGAAGACTACGTGAAGGAAGAAGGACGCCAACGCTAGCTTACCCAAAATCAGGAATAACAGCGGTAAGTGGTTGGAACGACGTTTGAACCACAATATACTGAATAGATCAGCATTGCCGGCTCTATTTATGAGTACAGCACGCAAAATAGGTGACATAACCAATAAGGTAAGACCACCAGCAATGTAGCTGCCATAGCTATGGTTCAGAGTTTCCTCTAAATAGGGTAGCAAATATGACTTAGCCCCCATGGAAATAGCTGCCAGCAGGGTAAAATAAATACCCATACGTGTAATATAAATATTAAGCAGCTTCTTCCAATCGCTTTCATCCTTGCTATCGCTATTTTTATCTGTATAACGATCCAACCAGTATAAAACTTTTTTAGGCAGCAGCTTCACTACTATTTGGTAAGCTTTCTCGGAGGACATCATACAAAATGGTGTCGTAAAAGTAGTTATTACAGACACTGCTACAATTATAGGATATAAAAAGTCACTGGTAACCTTTAGGCTTGTACCTAAAGAAGCAATAATAAAGGAAAATTCGCCAATCTGGCACAAGCTGAAGCCGCAACGCATTGCTGTATGAAGGTTTTGGCCAGCTGCCAGCATGCCAATTGTCGCCATTGTTATCTGACCGACAATAGTTACTACAATAAGAATACACACAGGCCCTGCGTACTCCATCAGCATCTCCGGGTTAACCAGCATACCAACGGACACAAAGAACACCGCTCCAAACAAATCCTTAACAGGCTTTACAAGGTGCTCAATTTCCTCTGCGTTAGGAGCCTCCGCAATAAGAGAGCCCATAATAAATGCACCCAAAGCTGAGGAAAAGCCCATATGTGCTGCCAACACTACCATGCCCAAGCATAAACCAATGGAAGAAACAAGCATGGTTTCCTCGTTCATAATATCTCTTGTTCTCTTAAAAAAGGTCGGAATAAGGTACATGCCCAAAACAAACCACAATACAAGGCAGAATACAAGCTTGCCTACGCCTGCGAAAATTGCACCTGTAGAAACACCTGAAGTCGCCGCACCAAGAGTAGAAAGCATAACCAGCATAACGATACCAGCGATATCCTCAATTATCAGTACGCCAAGAACCATTTCTGCAAAGCGTTCACCCTTAAGCTTCATATCGTCAAAGGCCTTAATAATAATTGCCGTTGATGACATGGACAGCATACCACCCAAAAACAAGCTGTTCATATGACTCCAACCTAATAGCGTACCACAGGTGTAGCCAACAACTATCATACCGCCAACAGCAATAGCTGTAGCAATAAAGGCTGTACTGCCAACACTTTTAAGCTTATAAAAGCTGAATTCCAGACCTAGGGCAAACATAAGGAAGATTACACCAATTTCTGACCATGTAGAAATATTAGTTGAATCTACAACTGTAGGAAAAAGATGAAAATTAGGTCCTGTAATAAAGCCTGCAATAATATAGCCTAAAACCAGCGGCTGATGCAGCTTTTTAAACAAAATGGTTGTGATACCTGCAACCAAAAGTATCATGGACAGGTCGCTGATAATTGTGGGTAAATGAGTCATGGTCCCCTCCTAAAAATAGTAAAAAGTAAAAGCCGCAGAATGAGCTGCGGCTCAGTAAAGACAAAACCGGAAAAATGTTGTATAATAATTTCCGTGAGTATATTATACAATATTTTGCAAAGGAAAAAATCCCCTTTGCAAATAATTCACAAATCTATTTATCCCCCATTCCTATGTATTGGAATGAGTTTATAATTTACGGAGGAATGAAAATGAACGAAAATAACGAAAGATTAGTCCTGGTTGACGGCGAGATTATGCCTGAGGCTGAGGCTTTTGTAGATGTAAACGATAGAGGCCACAACTTTGGCGACGGTGTATTTGAAATTGTTCCCGTATACAACGGACGCTGCTTTGCACTTCTTCCTCATATGAATAACCTTTTTGATTCTGTTATTACGGCTAAAATTCCTGGCGTATATATGATTGAAGAGCTGATTGAGTTCCACGAAAGACTGATTGAAGCAACTGGTATGGTAAATGGTGAAATCTATACCCAAATTACTCGCGGCAGCGGTATGTACGGTCTGGCGTTCCCTGAAATGAGCATTCCTCACCTGACCATGTTTGCTGTTCCTACTGACCGCGAAGCACTGGATGCTAAGCGTGAAAAGGGCGTTAACGTAATTACTGAAGAGGATATTCGTTGGCAGCACTGCGATTTGAATTCCCTTAACCGCATGCCTGAGGTAATGGCTCGTCAAAAAGCTTTCATCAGCAACGCCTTTGATGCACTTTTTGTTCGTGAGGATAAAATCACTGAAAGCACCGAATCCAGCTTTGTTATTTACAAGGACGGTATTCTCTGGACCCACCCTGAAAACAATATGATTCATAAAAACATTACCCGTCGTCTCCTGAAAGAGCGTCTGGCTCCTGATATGGATTTGCAGATTATGGAACGCTCCTTTACCAAGGACTTTGCTCTGCAGGCAGAGGAAGCTTTCCTGTGCGGCCCCCGCTGCGAGTTTATGCCTGTTACTAAAATTGACCGCGGTTTCATCAACGAGGGCAAAACCGGTCAACTGGTGAAACGTCTGCAAGCTGCATATCGTGGCTTTGTAGCACAGGAATGCCCTGAAAAATAATGAATAATAAAATTATGGTTCGCGGAGCACTACTGATCGCATTGTCCCTTGTGCTCCAGTCCATCCGCATTATACTTCCATTGCCAGCCTTGCTTAGTACCTTTATTATTGGCAGCCTTGTCCATATGATGCTGGTTGTTACCCATCACAAAAGCAATACCAGGGCAGCTATGCTATTGTGCTGTATGCTGCCGCTGACAGCTTATATGCAGGGCCAACTGCTCCTGCCAATTCTAATTCCTGTGGTAGCTGTGGGTAATCTGCTTTTTCTGCTGCTCTACAGTAGATTGCAAGAACGCAGTCTTGTTTACGTAATACCACCTGCAGCCAAGGCTGCAGTCATGGTTACAGCAGCCTATTTAGCATTGCAGATAATGGGTATCCATCACCCTGTATTAGTCAAGACAGTGCTCTTTGGCATGAGCGTACCCCAGGTAGTAACTGGTATTGTAGGCATTGCTTTGGCCAAGGCTATCCTAAAACGACTAAACTAGCTCCAGTCACCTTTTATAATTCTATAGCAATTCACAGAATAATCGCTTCTCTAGTCAGAAGCGATTATTTTTTTGTTCTAATCTATCTACGAAAAAAGGCCGCCCTCAGGCGACCTTTTAAGAAAGCACTTATCTTTGATTATATTACACTGGCAGGATCAACATCAAAATATAAATTAGGCTGCTCCTTAAATTCGCTGGCCAAAAGCAGCTCCTTAACAGGATCCATATTTTTTGCCTTCATCAGAATATTATAGCGGAACATATCCCTTACCTTGGCTACAAGAGCGGGAAATGGCCCTGCAACCATGGTATCCTCCAACAACCCCTCCTGCTGCTTAAGCTGCAGGAAAAAGACTATCTTCTGAGCAAGAGCCAGAGCTGCGGCCTCATCCTTGTCCCAAATAGTCAGCTTCAGCATTTGGCTGAAGGGAGGATAGAAGAAATCCTCTCTGGCCATCAGCTCGCTTCTGGCAAAGGTGTCATAGTCCTGCTTAGCTGCCAGCTGAATAATATTATTGTCAGCATCATAGGTCTGAAAAATAACATGCCCAGGTCTGTCACCGCGTCCTGCACGTCCTGCTGCTTGAGTCAAAAGAGAAAAGGTTCTCTCAGTAGCTCTGTAATCAGGCAGATTAAGAGAGCTATCTGCAGACAAAACTCCTACAAGGGTAACATTAGGAATATCGTGTCCCTTAGCAACCATTTGAGTACCTATAAGTACATTTCTCTCACCTGCAGCAAAGCGACGCAAAATTTCTTCGTGAGCAAATTTTGCCGCAGTTGAGTCCTGGTCCATACGCAGCACACGTACTTCTGGCAGCTCTGCCAGCTGTGCCTCAGCCTTTTCCGTACCTGTACCAAAATATTTAATGCGTCTGCTGTGGCATTTAGGACATTCCGTAGGAATTGTGGCTGTATTGCCGCAATAGTGACAGAAAAGACGCTCCTCCTTTTTATGGTAAACAAGAGCTACCGCACAATGAGGACAAACAATGGATTCACCGCAGTCACGGCACATTACAAAGGTTGAATGACCGCGTCTGTTCAAAAGCACTATAGCCTGCTCCCCTTCAGCTGCAGTTTGCACAAGAGCCTGCTGCAGCTTACGTGACAGCACTCCATAATTTTTCTCCTGCAGCTCCTTACGCATATCTACAATATCTACTTTAGGCAGCTGACTGCCGTTAGGACGGTGTGTAAGGTGCAGATGAGTATATTTTCCGGACAGAGCGGCGTAATAGGTGCATAAATCAGGGGTTGCACTGCCCAGGACTAAGGGAGAACCTGTATTTTTACAACGCTGCAGAGCAACATTTCTAGCATGGTAGTTAGGACGCTCTTCCTGCTTATAGCTGCTTTCGTGCTCCTCGTCAATAATAACAAGACCCAAATTTTCAAAGGGTGCAAACACCGCACTACGCACACCGATCAAAACCTGAGCATCTCCGGTACGCATTCTGTACCATACATCGCCACGCTCATTTTGAGAGAGCTTACTGTGAGCAACTGCAATATTGTTGCCGAACCACGCCTGAAAGCGTTTCACAAGCTGTGCTGTCAAAGCAATCTCCGGCACCAGCATCAGAACCTGCTTGCCCTGCTCCACAGCATTGGCAGCCGCACGCAGATATACCTCTGTTTTGCCACTGCCAGTAATACCCTGCAGTAAAAATGTATGAGGATTCTGCTGCTCCACAGCCTTGTTAATCAGCTCCACAGCCTGCTTCTGCTCGTCCGTCAGCTGCAGCACCTCCGCAGGCTGCTGCACTCTGTTGTAGCTATTGCGTAAAATACGCTTCAAGCCGGTTTCCACAAATCCCTTGCTCTGCAACGTACGCATAGTAGCATTGCTAATTCCTGCCTCTGACAGCTCCTGCACACTTAATAGCTCCTCTGCCTTCACAAGATATTCCAGTGCTGCAATTTGGGCCTTCGCCCTATTGCCCAAGATATTATTTTCCAGAGCATCACAGCCAGCATCATTTATTTTATAAGCAATAACCATTTTTTCCTTAAGACGCTCAGCATATTCATAGTAAAGCAGCTTGCCATTATGGTCCTTTATAGCCTGTCGTTTGATACTTGTCTTGCCAGGTACAAAAAGACGCATAGACTCTGCCAAAGAGCACATATAATAATTGCCAATCCATTTGGCTGTAGCCAGCATTTCTGCATCAAACCAAGGACGGTCTCCTAACGCTGCCGTAACATTTTTCAGCTTGGCTTCCACCTTTGGCTCTGGCTTATCAGTTGTCTTATCCACAATAAAGCCCTCTACCAGCTGTCCGCCAAAGGGTACTACTACACGCCAGCCTACATCAAGAAACGGTAAATCGTCTGTTACCTTATATGTAAACTGCTTAAAGAGACTTTTTACAGGTAAATTTATAGCAACACTAACGTAAAACATAGCTCCTCCTAACAAAAGTTCACATAATAGTATTCTAGCTCTTTCAGGTATCTCCTTTTTCCTGCCATAATTTTACTCACAATACTAAACTATCAGTTGCTCAGCAGTGCTATTTACAACCTGCATCAATCTGAACTCGCAGCTTAGACTACTGTTGGAAAAACTCCATAGAAAACGAATAAAAAAACGTTAAAGTACTATATAGATGTCAGTAAATTTAAAGCGATAATACCGTAACAGCAAAATAGCCCTTGGACATACATCCAAGGGCTATGATTTTTGTTTTTACAGGCCAGCTTGCTCGCGAAGAGAAGCAGCTTTGTCAGTATGCTCCCAAGGCAGGTCTACATCGGTACGGCCAAAGTGACCATAAGCAGCAGTTTGCTTGTAGATAGGACGAAGCAGGTCCAGTTCTTTAATAATGCCAGTGGGACTCAAAGAGAAGTTTTTGCGAACTAATTCAGCAATCTTATCATCGTCAATTTTACCGGTGCCGAAGGTTTCAACCAGTACGGAAACAGGCTGAGCAACGCCAATAGCGTATGCTAGCTGGATTTCGCATTTGTCAGCTAAGCCTGCTGCAACGATGTTTTTAGCAACATAACGAGCAGCGTAAGCAGCACTGCGGTCTACCTTGGAGGGGTCCTTACCTGAGAAGGCACCGCCGCCATGACGAGCCATACCGCCATAAGTGTCAACGATGATTTTGCGGCCGGTCAGACCAGCATCACCTTGAGGACCGCCAATTACGAAGCGACCAGTGGGGTTGATGTAATATTTAGTATTTTCGTCCAGCATTTCAGCAGGAACGATGGGTTTAATAACGTTCTCAATAATATCCTTCTTGATTTGCTCATGGGAAATTTCAGGAGCATGTTGAGAAGAAATAACAATAGCATCAACACGAACAGGTTTGCCATCAACATATTCAACAGTAACCTGAGTTTTACCATCAGGACGCAGGTAAGGCAGAATTTCCTCCTTACGAACCTGGGTCAGACGCAGAGACAGCTTGTTAGCCAAATATGCAGGCATAGGCATAAAGCTTTCGGTTTCGTTAGTAGCATAACCAAACATCATACCTTGGTCGCCAGCACCGGTTTCTTCTTCAGCAGCTTGGCCTTCTTTTGCTTCCAGAGCCTTGTCAACGCCCATAGCAATATCAGGGGACTGTTCGTCAATGGAAATAAGAACACCGCAGGTGTTGCCGTCAAAGCCGTATTTAGCACGGTCATAACCAATACCGATTACGGTTTCACGAGCAATGCGGGCAATGTCAACATAGCATTGAGTGGAAATTTCACCAAATACATGGATTTGACCAGTAGTTACAATGGTTTCGCAAGCGACACGACCTTTGGGATCGTTAGCCAGGATTGCGTCAAGGACAGCATCAGAAATTTGGTCAGCAATTTTATCAGGATGTCCTTCGGTAACAGATTCAGAAGTGAATAATTTTCTCATTTAGTATCTCCTTTCGATTCAAGAAAAAGTCGGTTCTAAGTCAAAGAAAAAGGCGTTCTCTATTGAGAACGCCTACTAATAATCTTTAGCATTCTCATCTTGCAGCTGAGTGCTGCAGGACTTAGCACCGTTTTACAGAGGTTAATCTGCAATGGTTGCTGCGGCTTCACTGGGCCATTCCCTCCACCGCTCTTGATGAGTATTATTGAATTACGTATGTTATTATAATCTAAATATCAGGTCTTGGCAAGTATTTACGGAGAAATATTACAAATTGTCTACAATCAACATTTCCACCACAAGTTTACCAGACAATAAAGCTATGTATTCTGCTCAAAATAATAGTCTGACTGCAGCTTCAATACAGTGCAGCAAAGTCTATTACAACAGCAGATTTCATGATGCTCTTTACTTAGAACGAGCCTCTTTAAGCTTCAGGGCCTGGTCTAAAATGACATTAGCTACAGCTACCTTGGGCATTTGCTCCAAGGCCAGTACCTCACCGCTGGGATACAGCAGCTTGACAATATTGGTATCAGTATTAAAGCCTGCACCTGCTGCAGTAACATCATTGGCCACAATCATATCCAGATTTTTCTTGACAATTTTCTCAGATGCGTTAGCCAACAGATTTTGTGTTTCTGCAGCAAAGCCAATAAGAACCTGATGAGTTTTCTTGCTGCCCAATGTTTTAAGAATATCAGGGTTCTTATCCATAACTACAGTCAGAGCATCATCAGTTTTCTTTTTAATTTTTTGGTCAGCTACATCACGAGGACGATAGTCAGCTACAGCAGCAGCCTTAATCACAATATCAACCTTGTCATAGGCCTCAAGACATGCTTCCAGCATTTCGTTAGTAGTTTCGACCTTAATAGCCTTAACATTAGCAGGAACGGCCAATGCAGAAGGACCGGAAATAAGCAGTACCTCTGCACCACGCTCTGCGGCCATCTGAGCAACAGCATAACCCATTTTTCCGCTGGAACGATTGCCAACAAAACGAACGGGGTCAATGGGCTCTCTAGTACCTGCTGCAGTTACTAAAACCTTCAGGCCACGCAAATCACCTTCGCGTTTAGCAAAGAATGCACTTACAAATTCTACAATCTGCTGAGGTTCAGGCAAACGGCCGGCACCGCTGGTACCACAAGCCAAAACGCCTACAGCAGGAGGCATAACAGTAACGCCAAAATCAGCCAGCTTTTTAATATTATCCTGAGTAATAGGATTTTCGTACATACCAGTATTCATTGCCGGGCAGACAATAATAGGTGCCTGTGCTGCCAACAATGTAGTAGATAACAAATCATCAGCAATACCACATGCCATTTTAGCCAGAATATTAGCTGTAGCAGGAGCTACAAGAAAAGCATCAGCCCAGTTAGCCAAGGCAATATGCTCCACATTAAACTCCTGATTGCTTTCCCACATAGAGGTTGCAACCTTATTGCCGCTGATTTCCTTAAAGGTCAGCGGAGTAACGAATTTTTGTGCATGTTCAGTCATAATAACACGAACCTCTGCACCCTGCTTACGCAGACGGCTAACAAGGTCTACAGCCTTATAGACAGCGATACCACCGGTAACGCCTAATACAATCTTTTTTCCCTTTAACAAAGCCAAGCTCCTCCTATGAACTTACTATGCTGCCTGCAGGCCATACCTGCTCACACAGTGGAATAATTTTATACGTTTTTAGTACGCTCGTAGGTAATAGTATCGTTATAAATTTCCTTCAGAGCGGAGCTTACCTCTTTTTCAGGGGCATTAACGCCAGGCTGGGTCAGCTCACGTGCTCTTTTAGCAGCTAAAATTACTAAAGTATACTTGCTATCTACCTTTTCAGCTAATCTATCGATGGAAGGATCTACCATGGACATTTAAAATCACTCCTTATTTTTACCTTTGCAAATTTTGTCTACAATAAAATATGTTCTTGCCACGCGATAACGTTCTGCCTCCATAATGGTCAGCACCTTGTCAGCAGCTTTTTCCGCAATATCGTTGACAATAATATAATCATACTCAGCAGCATAGGTCAGCTCGCTGGCTGCAGATGCCAGACGACGCTTAATTACATCCTCGCTGTCAGTACCACGCTTATAGATACGAGCAGAAAGCTCATCTAAGGAAGGCGGTACGATAAACACAAACACGCCCTCCGGGAAACGCTTTTTAACCTGCAGTGCACCTTGGATATCAATCTCCAAAAGCACATCCTTGCCGGATTTAAGCTGCTCCATTACATATTCACGAGGTGTACCATAATAATTGCCATAAACCTCTGCGTACTCCAGCAGCTCGTCCTTAGCAATCATTTCCTTAACCTCATCAACAGTTTTAAAGAAATAGTTTACGCCATCAACCTCGCCTGTACGCGGTTGACGAGTAGTAACGGATACAGAATAACCCAGATTGGGCAGCTGCTCACGAAGCATGGAGCAAATAGTACCCTTGCCAGCACCAGAAGGACCTGATACTACTAAAAGCACACCCTGAGGAGTTACATTTTCATGGAAGTTACTCATCTCATCACCTCTACTCTTCATCAGAATCATCGGACTGTACTAATCTGTTAGCAACAGTTTCCGGCTGCACAGCGGACAAAATGATATGACCACTGTCAGTTACAACTACTGCACGTGTACGACGACCATAGGTAGCATCAATCAGCATACCCTTGTCACGTGCCTCCTGAATAATACGCTTAATAGGTGCAGATTCAGGACTGATTATGGAAATAATACGGTTAGCGGCAACAATATTGCCGAAGCCTATGTTAATAAGCTTGATATCCATTTCCTAAACCTCCAGTCTACTCGATATTCTGAATTTGCTCACGAATCTTTTCGATTTCCGCCTTAATTTCTACCACAATCTGAGCCAAGGTATAGTCATTAGCCTTGGAAGCAATAGTATTAGCCTCGCGATTGAACTCCTGAATCAAAAAGTCCAGTTTACGTCCCACAGGCTTATCAGAAGCAAGAATAGCCTTGAATTGCTTAATATGGCTCTTTAAGCGTACAATTTCCTCAGTAATGCTGGAGCGGTCAGCAAAAATTGCAACCTCCTGCAGCAAACGCTCAGGCTCAACAGTAACATTATACTCTGCCAGAATATTATTGATACGCTCAGTCAGTCTGCTCTGATATTCATCTACAATCATGCCGGAGCGTTCCTCAATCTGAGTCAGCTTTTCAGCAATCAAATCAGCACGATAGATAAAGTCACCATAGATATTACCGCCCTCAGCCTCACGCATTGCTACCAGATTAGACAGAGCCTGCTGTACAGCAGCATCAATCTTGGGCCAAACGCTTTCTACATCAAAGAAGCCTTCCTTAACATTAATAACATCATCAAAGCGGGCAATGTTCATAACCTCAACAGCTTCATTCATATTAAGCTTTTCTGCACCAATTGCCTCTGCAATATCAAGCAGTGCTTTATGGTATGCAGCAGCCAGGTTTTTATCTACCTTTAAGGTCGCATTATCGCTGGTGGTATAGTCAGCATTGATAAATACATCAATACGACCACGACTGATGGTCTTAAGAATTGTTTTACGAATTCTGTCCTCTACAGGGTTCATAAAACGAGGCAGACGGATAGAAACCTCGTTATAACGATGATTTACAGCCTTCATCTCCACTGTAATGGAAAAATTAGCGTCCTCGTATTCACCACGGCCAAAACCGGTCATACTTTTTAACACAGGCAGCCTCCTAATCTCCCGTATCGGGATGATTTTTTTACAATTAATATATAAGCCAGTTATCATCTGCTTATATTGACATTTAATTATATCATATATTTCTCCATTTTTCAGCTTTTTTCGTGGGTTTTCTTTGCTAAGGTTACTTTTCTGGAGTATAATGGTAAAAATAACCTTTATAAGGAGGTACCTATGAATTTAGAAGGACTTACCTTGAAGCTAGTCAAAGACCATCTGGAGCAGGAGCTTTTAGGTGGTAAAATATATAGAGTTTTTATGCCCACTCCCCACTCCTTGCTGCTGATGATTAAAAGAGAACGTGATACTACTGCTCTTTTAGCAGAGCTTAACGGAGGCAGCCCTGCACTGTACATTCCCAAGCAGCTTCCTGAAAACCCTGATGTTCCTCCAGCCTTCTGTATGCTGCTCCGCAAGCATCTTGAGGAGGGACGCATTACTGCTATTAAACAGCAGGATTTGGACCGCATCATTACCTTAGAAATTGATATGCTTGGAGCAAGCAGCAAAATCATTACCAAAAAGCTGATTTTTGAACTGACAGGAAAAAACAGCAACATCATTTTAGAACAGGATGGCAGTATCCTAGACAGTATTAAGCATATTGGTGCCTCTCAAAGCAGCTATCGTCTTATCCTGCCAGGCAAAGACTACGTTGCTCCGCCGCCTCAGAACGGTATGAATCCTCTGACTGCAGAGCCAATGGAGCTAGTACATACTGCTAATGCTGTACCTGCTGCTAATTTTCTCAAGGCTTTTATTGCCAACACAGTAGGTCTTGGCAAATACACGGCCAGCGAGCTTTTGGCAGCTGCTGACATTATTACAAATCAGGTAAAGCTGGAAACTGCTGAAGAAAAGGCCTTGGCCAACGTCATTGGCAGCCTGCAGGAACACCTGAACGGTACTAGCTCCAAGCCCGTTTATGCTATTATTGGCCGTACAAATCAGGTAAAAACCATTTTGACCATTAAGCCGCAGCTTTTAGAAGCAGGTACCAGCGTCAAGGAATTTGCAGATATTAACGAAGCCATCTGCTTTGCCATGAGTCTAAAACCCATTCAGCTTCCCCAGCACGAACAGCTGCAAAAGCTTGTCAGTGCCGAAACAGCAAGGCTGGAGAAAAAGCTACAGACTCTTGAAAAAGATTTAGACAATGCTCAGGACGCAGAGACGCAACGGATGCTAGCTGATACTATTATGGCTAATATTTACCAAATCAAGAAGGGCCAGACCAGTGCAGATCTGATTAATATTTATGACGGAGAACCTGTTACAGTCAGTCTTTCGCCAATCCTCTCACCTACGGAAAACGCTCAGGCCTATTACAAGCGATACAACAAATATAAACGAGCTCAGATTGAGGTACAGCTGCAGCTGGAAACTACACATGAAATGCTCCAATATCTGGCAAGCTTGGACTCATCACTTATGACTGCCGTTACCAAGGCCGAGGTAGAAGAAATCCGTCAGGAAATGATTGCAGCTGACCTTATTAAGGAAGTCGGTAAGAAGAAAAAGGTTATGACTCAAAAGTCCATGCCGCTTCATATCAGGCTTAACAGCGAAGCTGATGTTTACGTTGGCAAGAACAATAAGCAGAACGACTATGTAACCTTTACCATAGGCGGACCTAAAGACCTTTGGTTCCACACTAAGGATATCCCAGGCTCCCATCTTATTTTAAAAACAACATTACCTGAATATCGTCAGGAGGACATTGACCTTGCCATACAGCTAGCAGCCTATTTCAGCAAGGCCCGCAGCGGCAGCAATATTCCTGTTGACTGCGTTCAGCGTCGTTATGTGAAAAAGCCTGCAGGCAGCAAGCCTGGCTTTGTCATCTTTACTAATCAAAAAACATATTACACCACTCCGGACGAGGCAGCTATTGCTAAGCTTCTGGAATAAAAAATAACATCTTGCTTTCTGCTGCAGAAGGCAGGATGTTTTTATTTATGAAAGCAAAAGACCTGCTCCCTTTCAGGAACAGGTCTAATCATTTGTATTAAATTACTTTGGCAATTCAGCAATTAGTCAGTGAAGTTGTCGAAATAGCCTTGTACCAGTACAAGAGGAGTACCCTTGTCACCACTGCCGCTGGTCAGGTCGCACAGAGAGCCAATCAGGTCAGTCAGCTGTCGAGGAGTAGTACCTTGAGCTGCCATATTGCCTACCAGACTGCCGTTTTTCTCTTTAATACGTTGGCTGATAGCTTCCTTCAAATCAGCACCCTTCAGATCTTTGAAGTCGTTGTCAGCTAAATATTTCAGCTTCAGCTCATTAGGAGTACCAATCAGGCCTTGAGTGAATGCAGGAGATACAACAGGGTCAGCCAGCTCCCAAATCTTACCTTGAGGATCCTTGAAGGCACCATCGCCGTAAACCATAACTTCAACATGCTTGCCAGTCAAATTCAGAATTTGCTTTTGAATGTCTTCAACAACATCTTGACATTCTCTAGGGAACAGCTTGATTTGGTCTTCAGTGGACTTATTGGAACCCAACAGACCATATTTAGTGTTATAGCCGCTGCCATCAATAGAAGTGGTCATGATATCATCTAAACCGCATACAACCTTTGCACCTGCAGCCTTCAGAATGCGTTTAGTTCTAACTCGGGTATGAATATCACAGGTCAGAACACAGTCAGTATAGTTCAGGATAGTCTTCGCTTGGTTTGCAAAGATAACCTCAACCTCAGCACCCGCTTCCTTAATCAGGTTTGCATAGTATTCTACATAGTCAACACCAGTGAATTCGTGCTTGTTTTCACCAAACAGCTCACGATATTTTTCCAGAGTCAATACATCGCTATAAGGATTAACGCCTGCCTCATCCAGTTGGTCATAGGTCAGCAGAGCATTACCAACCTCATCACTAGGATAGCTGAGCATTAATACAACTTTTTTCGCACCCATTGCAATACCCTTCAGGCAAATAGCAAAACGGTTGCGAGACAGGATCGGGAAAATTACACCGATAGTTTCGCCACCCAGCTTTGCCTTAACATCAGCAGCAATGTTCTCAACAGAAGCATAGTTGCCTTGAGATCTTGCAACAACGGATTCAGTTACAGAAATAACGTCTCTGTCACGCAGTTCAAAGCCTTCGCTTTCAGCTGCCTCCATCAGGCTCTTAACAACAATGCCGGCAATATCATCGCCTTGGCGGATAATCGGACAACGAATACCACGAGAAATAGTCCCTACTTTTCTTTCCATAAAATGTGCCTCCAAAAATTTAACAGATTATCATACAATGTATTTGTTAATCTATCAGATTAGTGACATCCTTCTGCTATACAAAATAAAAATAGCAGAAGCTTCTTGCTTCAATGAGAGCATACTGCATATTCAGGCAGCCTTTGCATCTCTCCACAAGCGTAACTTTCCATGTGCCCCATGGTAGCTTTTGTACAGAATCCTCCAGCTACAGCAAGTGCAATGGAAAACTCCGTACAATACATCAAAACATTCACAATTATTTTAACTTAAAGCACCTAATACTGCAAGCAATAATTAGAATTATCCCCTATTTTTGTTAATAGTATAAAATAAGATAGCACAATCCAACATAAACTGTAACATTTCTTACAGTATATCGATAAAAGCAAGCTTCATTTTAAGCTAATAATTAACTACTTTTCACTATTACACGCTGTTTTTTCTAATATTTTTCAAAAAAATTCTAATTTTTCCGAACATTTATAAAAAAAGCGGGAATAGCGTACTGATTATAACCTAAAATAGACGGCCAATTCTGACCGTCTATTCTAATTACCTATTGTTTAAATATCAGATAGCAAATCGTCCATATATTTACGCATCTTTTCCATCTTTTTGCGAATCATAGTAACCTTGGTTGCATCACGAGCCACAATTTGTTCAATCTTAGTACGCTGCTGCAGATAATCTCTTTCCATACCTCTAAGGAAAGCACGAAGTTCAAGTGCTGCAGGCTCTTCACGAATACCCTCGCATTCATGAATTTGCCATTCAGTGCCCTTAATTTCAATGCAGTCGCCAAAACGCGGTACATAAGCAGCAGTTCCTAAACGACGATTAAGCTCGTCGGCAAAGCTGATAGCCGCATCAATTTCACCATGAATAACAAGGAACGCTTTGGGCTTTTCCTTCATGGAGCCAAACCAGGTCAGCAGCTGCTCCTTATCAGCATGAGCAGAATAACCACGCATATTGACAATACGTGCTTTGACCATAATATTCTCGCCCATAATCTTTACACGCTTTGCTCCATCTACAAGACGACGTCCCATGGAGCCTTCAGCCTGATAACCTGCAAAAATTACGCAGCTGTCCTCACGCCACAGATTATGCTTCAGGTGATGCAGAATACGTCCTGCGTCAGCCATGCCGCTGGCAGACAGAATAATCTTTGGTCCAAGAATATCATTAATTGCCATAGACTCCTGAGCAGTAGCAGTAAAACGCAGATTATGCATGGAAACAAGACGTCTGCCCTGCATTTCATAAAGAGCACGAGCCTCTTCGTCATATTCCTCAGGATTAGTCATGGTAATCTGAGTAGCCTTGTTGGCCATAGGACTATCCACATAAATAGGAATATCAGGAATACGTCCCTCAGACAAAAGCTTTTGGAAGTAGTATAAAAGCACCTGAGTACGACCTACGGCAAAGGCCGGAATAATGATATTACCGCCCTTTTCTGCTGTTTCGTTGATAATTTTGGCAAGCTCAGCCTCCTTATCATAAACTTCATGTACTCTATTGCCATAGGTGGATTCAGTAATAATAAAATCTGCACCGGAAATTTTATCCGGGTCCTCAATAATTGGCTGATTAGGCTGTCCTATATCACCTGTAAATACCAGCTTAGTCTGCTTATCGCCTTCTGTTACATACATCTCCACGATAGCAGAACCCAAAATGTGACCTGCAACTCTAAATATAACTTTAATACCATCAACAACCTTAAATTCCTTATCGAAATCGTGAATTCTAAAAAGCTTTAAGGCTCTATAGGCATCATCAACAGTAAAAAGAGGTTCAACAAATTTTTTGCCTGCACGCATACCCTTACGGTTTGCCAGCTCAGCATCACCCTCCTGGATATGAGCACTATCTGCCAGCAAAACGGAGCAAAGCTCTTCTGTTGACTTTGTACAGTGAATAGGGCCGCTAAAGCCATATTTCACAAGCTTCGGCAAAAGTCCGCTATGGTCAACATGGGCATGAGTCAGTACAACAGCATCAATATCAGCAGGATTAAACAAAAAATCCTTCTCATTAAAGGCCTTTACCAGCTTTGACCCCTGGAACATACCACAATCAACCAAAATCTTTTTGTCTAAAAGCTCTAACAGATAGCAGGAGCCGGTAACAGTACGGGCTGCTCCTAAAAAAGAAATTTTCATAATCCTAACCTCCTAACCATTTATAAGATAGTCAAGAACAGCAAAAGAACATCCTCAGCTCAACCTTGCATATACTTAGTTATTCGCCAACGATGCTCTCTTATCCTGCCCCCGCAGTAGTTACGGAGATAAATTCATTATTATGACAAACTTATTTTTTTGCCAAATAGCTGCAGACAATATACGCCAAACCTGCTACCAAGGCACCATAGGCACGCATACGCAGCTTTTTCTCATCTACAATATCACTATTGGCATTTTTCAATGCTCTAATACCAAACAGCAGCAAAAATAGGGACACCAGAACAGCACCTATAGCCAAATAGTCCCAGCTGTCTGCTAAAGCTAAATATTCACACATACACAAGCCACCAGCCAATAGGCTGGTTTTTCCTTTCTCCCATCTATACAGGTCATTATATTTATCTATTATAGCCTATTTTATCTATTCTTTGAAGAAAGAACCTGTAATTTATTTTCGGCATCACTAATATAAAAGTCCATGCTGCATCAAAAGTTCACAGTATGGACTTTTAAGATTAAGTTTTATTTCTACATATGTAAGACATACTTACTCTTATCAGCTATTCTTGAGAAGCACCTGCCGGCTTGTCATCAAAACTGTCTTTGCCAGGACACATATAAGCATAGGGACAATAGCAGCAGTAATCTAGCCTGCAGGGGAAATCTTCCTCTGCAGCCCCATTGCTAATCTTCTCGCATAACGCCATAGCCTCCTGAAAATAGTCCCTATCCTGAGGCATTTTAAATTCAGACAGATTTTGCAGATAATGCAGGATGCATTCCTTGACAGCATATCCAAAAAGCTTTTCAGCAGCCTCCTTATAGATGGCCAACTGATAAACATAGCCTAAGGGCACCTCATCAGGCTCCGGTGCACGACCTGTTTTATAGTCAATAATTGACCATGTTCCATCCTGATTCTTGCCCAAGCTGTCAATAACACCATGAAGCACCAGGCCGCTATCCTCGTACAGGGCGAACTCCAGCTCTCGCTCACGTTCGCGGCAGGTTGCCAGCTCCTTATATAATGGACTGGCAATATAAGAATAGAACAGCTCCTTTGCCTTAACAGCCTTCTGTCCGGAAGCATGCTCATTTACCGCACCATTAAAGGCAGCATCAGCATCATTAGTATATTTTTCCAAGGCCGTATGCACAATAAGGCCTGTAATATTTGCAGGCAAATTTTGTCCCAGACCGCTGCTTTCCTGTTCCTCCATGGGCAGGCCTAAAATCTGCTCATAGTAATAGGAACGCGGACAATGAAGGTATTCCTGCAGATTGGAGGCAGTAAAATGACGACGACCACTAGATTTGCTGTTTACTAAAGGAGCAATTGCTGCTGCCAGTGCATCGTCAACAGCAATCATTTTGGCAATGCCTAGTTCTCTCCTTGCTCCGCTTCGCTCATTTTGAGCAACAACCTTAATCGCCCCTTGTTCATCTCCGTCCTTTTTGCCGCCAAAAAGAGATAGCAGCTGCTCAACCCAGCTTTTCTCCACCAGCTCCTTACGTTCTAAACCAGTACTAATGCTTTCCGGATCAAGCTTTTTATCCTCCAAAGCACTAACAAGGAACAGTCTTTCCTCTGCACGAGTCATAGCAACATACAAAAGACGCAAAAGCTCCTCCTGCTCCAGAGCCTTGTCTGTCTGACGCAGCTTAGTTAATATGCCTGTATCAACTAAATCTCCATTATAGGGAATTTTGATACCTAAGCCACTTTCCAGCATAGGCTCTTTTCCTTCCTCAGTAACTCTCCTGAAAAATTTACTAGGTATATACTTAATAATGCTTATATCACTTTTGGCAGTTCTATCCAGAAAAGGAACAAACACCGTATTAAATTCCAAGCCTTTGGATTTATGGATAGTCATAATCTGAACGGCATCCTCTAAAGGCAGATTCACAGCTCTATCATCAACATCCATAGCACGCTTGCGTTTTACATAGCTCAGCCAATCGCCAAGTACACCTCCATGCTTCAGGATATATTCCTGAGACATTTCCTCGAGCTTACGAACGTTAGCCAACCTATTGGCACCATGCAGCTGACGAGCGAGCACCACATCCAGCTTCAGCACCTGCCACAGCTGCTCCCACAGCACACTAAGACTGTTAAAGGACGCTGTATTACGAAGATAGGCTAAAGCATCTGCTGCCCTCTTAAGGCGTTTCCCCTGCACCTCAGAAAAAAGCTGCCAATCAGCAGACTGCAGACTGTCCCATAAATTATCAGTACCGCCCTCAATAAATAATTTGGTAATCGTATTGTCATCTAAGCCAAAGTAAGGAGACCGCAGCACACCTGCCAGCTGAATACTATTATGCTTATTATCCAGCACATTCAAAAGATTTAATACATCTAAAATCTCCTGCTGCTGATAAAAGCCTTTAGCATCAACGATTTGATAGGGAATCCCCTTTGCCATAAAGGTGTCTGCAAGAAATTTATTATACGTAGTAACACGCACCAGTACAGCCATATCACCAAACTTGACACCCTCTTGGTGCAGCTGCAGAATTTTATCTGCAACTGCATCCGCCTCAAACCTACGCCTTTGAGAGCTTTCCTCCTTAGCAAAGGGAATAGTTATCAGTTCTGGAACAATTGTGCTTTCCTTGGACTTATTGCCGAAAGCAAGACCTTCAAAGAATACTGTACCACTGCCTGCGTCCTCTTTTTTACCTAAAAGCTTTTCAAAGGCTGCGTTGCAGGCTTCAAGAACCATATTTGAGCTGCGGTAGTTAGTACCCATTTCCAAATTGCCTTCATTGACGTCCTGAGCCAGATCAGCGTCATATAGTATCAGCTGTTTGTTTGTCTTGGAAATATCATTCTGTACCCGCAAAAAGACACTAACATCAGCATTGCGGAAACGATAAATGGACTGCTTAGGGTCACCTACAATGAAGAGCTTGCGTCCTTTCAGCACATCTGCATCACCGCCGCAGAGCAAATAAACAAGCTGACGCTGCTTGTCGTTTGTATCCTGAAATTCGTCAACCATTATATGCTTAAACTTCCGCATATATTTTTGGCAAACCTGAGGATTATTCTTCAGCAGACGAATAGCCATATTCTCTAAATCATCGAAATTAAGCATATCCTGCTTCAGCTTTTCATGCTCCAGATATTCTACCATTGCCTGCAGAACAGTATCCCAAGCCTTCAAATAACCGCCATCTAAAGCTTTTTTGTCAAAAATAGCTCCATCTATTTTATTTGCAAGCTTCTTAATGGAATTTAAATACGTAGTTAAATTTTTACTGGAAATTCCTTTAATAACAGAGGCATACCCATCTTCTATATAATCTCTGTTGTCTATAGTTTTAAAAATATCAGGAAGTCTTTTCTCTAAGCCCACGATTTTATCATAAACCGTGCCTTTTTTCTTAAAATATCCCTCCTTGCCTGCTACGAAATCAAGTAATGCCGTTTTAAGCTTTTCACAATTCTCTTCCAGCTTGACCGCACTTTCTTCGTAAGCTGCAAATACATCCTTATGGAAGTCATAGCCTACTATATGAGGATAAACATCTGCCAGCTGCTTCTCCAAAGAGCTCATTCCGTATGAATCTACCAAAAGCTTAAGGTCTGCATCACCAATTTTCAGCTGCAGACGCAAAAAGCTCTTGATACCATTGACAATGAAATCCTCGTTATCGAAATCCTCCAAGGTAATAAAGCTAGGGTCAATCCCTGCCTCTACAGGGTTTTCACGCAGCACACGACCGCAGAAGCTGTGCATGGTATTAATCTGAGCACGTTCCAGGCTTTCAAGCTGTTGCTTCCAAAACTCTGCCTGTTCCTTATCTGGTACCTGCTCTAAATTGCCAGCATTATCATACTTGCCATTAATCTTGATATTAATAGCCTCACGGATACGTTCCTTCATCTCTCCGGCAGCCTTTTTAGTGAAGGTAATGGCCATAATGTCTGCAGCGTTTACAGGCTCACGCTCCGGATGCATAGCACTATCCTGCAAAATATAAACAAATCGCTCTACAAGAACTCTTGTCTTGCCGCTGCCTGCACCTGCGGAAACAGAAATATTTCTATCTATAGTATAGACTGCTTTCTTTTGCTGTTCATTAAAATCCATTATTCATCACCCTCCTTTCCAAGCTGCTGTATTTCTTGATAACGGCAAATATCTGCCAATGAGCAATACTCACTGCACTTCTTGTTTTTCAGCACATTAAAATCGCCGCCATATATACTGCTAATATATTGCTTAAGATATGCAATGCTGCGTGCTTTAAAGCTTTCCCAAGTTTGATCATGCTTTTTAGACATTTTCAGTAAGGGATTTCCTGACGATTCAAAGGTGAACACACTGGCACGTTCCCCATTCAAAATAACGTAATATGTATCTCCTAAAAGCTTTTTGCCACCCTCAAAGGAAGCCTCCACAGCCAACATATAGATTGGCATCTGCATATCCTCTCCGCTTTCAAGCTTACTTATCCCAGGAACCGAGCTTTTAGAACGCTTATAGTCTGTAACCAGAGCCTTTTCCTCAGAAGCATCAATACGGTCAATTTTGCCTTTCAAATAAACCTTTTTGCCCTCGTATTTCAGCTCGTCAGGTGCAATTTCGAACTCCCACTCCGTAGCTGCCGGAGTCATTGCAGGCATATATGCCTGATCCAATAACTCAAAATCCAGCCATTTTTGTAAAATACGCAGCATACGTGGCTTTTCCACCTGCCATACCTCATTGTCAATAATAGCACCATTGTTTAAATATTCAGCACATACAGCTTCAAAAACCTCTTCTAAACGCTGAGGCAAATTCTCCTGTTCCTCCTGAGGCAGACTTGTAAGCTTCTTCTTAAGGTAACAGCTTATAAAACGTTCCATAACCTTGTGATAAAGATTACCTTCATCCAGATTATTGAGAACATCCTCTCTGTCACTGCCTTCATCCTGCTTCCACACACGTTTTCCCAAATACATAAAGGGACATGCTGCATATGTTTCCAAGGCAGAAGGACTAAAGCTGTTGCCCACCTTCTTCCGAATAGAGCTGCGTAAATCAGCAAACAAAATACCATTATAACAACCGTCCTGCTGAAGCGAAGTATTTTCCTCCGTTGTCAGCTTACCAATGGGTGTATCAGCAGGCAGCTCTCCTGCAGCTACAAGCTCCTGCTTCTTTTGCATCGCCTTGTCCTTATTCCACGCTGCCGAAAATTTACGACGCAAAATATCTACCTCTGCTGCTTCCAGGGTAACCTCACCTACCTGCTCTCTCAGCCAGCTTTCATCACAGCTGCGGCCTAAACAGTACAGCTCATTGGCAGATGCAGGCAGCTTAACCTGCGGCTTGTCTGTTTTAACATTGCTGAAAACATTTTGGACAGCCTCCACATAACGGCTTACCCCATTTTCGTCATCCTCAAACCAGGTCAGAACCAGTCCTTTTTCCGCAGCAGCCACCGTAGAAGCAAAGAAAAAGGCATCCTCAGCATAGGCTGCTGCTGTGTTAGGCATTTCAATACCAAGACTCATCAGCTCACCACGCTCCTGGTCATTATAAACTTTATTTTCTCTGCGTTTATAGGTTTTTCCCAAAAACTCACGCTCAGCATCATCGTAAAGCCAGTTTTCTGTCTTGCCGCTGGGGAACTCCCCTTCACGCATACCCAACATAAACACATAGCCACGTTTTAAGCCCTGCATATTTACAGCCTCAGTAACAAGTACACCGTCCTGACGACCTGCTGCCAGTACAATATTTACCCCCTTCAGGCCCTCATTAAAGAGCTGACGCCATTCTCGCAAACTGCAGGCATAGCCATTTTTGCCACAGGCAGCATAATCTCCGGCCAAGCAGGTAAGAGCAGTAACAAGAGCCTGCTTAGACAAAAGCATTTCCTGAAGCTGTTCAATAGTAATGCAGCAGCTACATTGCTTTTGTACACTGTCCTTATACATGCGACCAAAAAGCTGCTCAAGCTGCAGCTTCTTTAACAGCTGCAAAATTAATTCAACGTATGTTTCCAGCTCTGCCCTATAAGGAACAGATGCAATAAACTCGTCAATAATTGCAAGAGTCTGGTCCTCGGGATAGTTTCCCTGCTCTTGTTCAAATTTTATACGGTCCTGAAGCTCGGCCGGACTACTAAAATATTTTTCCTGCTGCAGTTTATAAAGCTTTTCACCGTCTACCTTAAACAACAATCTGCCCAAGGGAGAAGCCAGCATTTTAAAATATGCTTGCACTCCCTGATTACTATTGTCTGCAGCCTGAACAAGCAGCTGAATAAAGCTTGTCAAAGGCTCACTGCTTAAGGCTGCCGTCTTAGGCAGGCTAATGGGCAAACCATATTCATCTGCCAGCTTTCTCAGTCCAGTGTAATTAGTAAAATCACGCACTACAAGAACAATATCCTCTGCTGCAGCCTTCTTTTCAGCAGCTTCAAAAAGGGAGCTCTTGCCCTGCAGCAAAGCTTTTACCTCTGTCAGTACCCAACGCATTTCTTCATCACGACTGCTAAAGCTAAGAGTGTGCACAACATCAGTTGCCTGCCTTGCAGACACTGGGGTATCACGCCACAATCCTTCAGTCAAAGCTCTGTTCATAGCTGAAGCGTTCTCAGGACGTGCCAAAGACTGCTCCACACCTAAATAACCAACTAAACTGCCATAGGTAGTATCAACAGCCTTAAAAATATCTTCACGATTTTTTTCATAGGTTATGCCTATTTTTATCTCACAATGCTGTGCCAATGCATAAATAAAGCTGTGCTGCAATACATCCAAGGTATAAAAATCGCTAAAGAAAATATGACTCCAAGGAACTATGGGATTTTCCTTAGATAAGGCCTCTAAAGCCAGCTTATATTTTCCCTCTAAGTCATACCATTTATGCTTTTGCAGCTCTCTACAATAAGCATCATATAAAACTGTAATTTCTCTGTCCTTCATGCCAAGAGCATCCTGCCTATCCCAGGCCTCCATAGCAAAGTCCAGCTCCTCGCTGGTTGCACCGCTGCGTGACAGCTGACCAATTAAAGATGTAACCGAAGAAATAAAGCCCTTCTTTTCCGCAAGCTTATTAAAATGCTGCAGATTCCCTTCCTTCAAGGCCTTATACACCAGCTCCTCAACAATAATCTCCTGTGTTCGACGGTTAATCTCCTTATAGGAGCTGAAGCCATTTAAATTTAAAATCTTGCTGGCCAGCTTGTCCAAGCCCACACTTTTGACGCCATACTGACGCAGCACCTCTTCCTTAAGCTTGCTGTTTGGCAAAACCAAAATGCCATGGGGCAAACTCTTTAGCTCACTACAAAAAATATCTCTAGCTGATTCCCCCAAAGGAGCACAATACAATCTGCTCATAACAAGCCTCCTTCAACCCAAAAATTAATACAAAAATTTGTTCTCTTTTGTTATTTTACTCCATTCAAAATGGTTTTGCAAGGATAGATTCAAAGTAATAAAAGCTGCAGTGCAGTCTATACCACACTACAGCTTTCACTTCACATAGCAACTTTATTCTATCGTATGCTTACACATTATCATACCAGGAGCTTTGACTGCGAACCCATCTTTCGCCTAGGGAATCATCTTTTACTCTAATCCATTGGCCTTCGTCAACAGGATACACCTTTTGCTTAGGTACTATTAGCTGAATATGATTGCCATTATCTGTATCGACAAACAATGTCACCATATCCTCAGCCTCGTTGACGCCGACAAATTTAAAGAAGCATCCCTTTTTAAGTCGATATGTTTCTCCATTTTCTGCCTTAGCAGTAATATCGTCATTAACGTATACCATAGTCGGAGCTCCGAACTTCACCTTCTCCAGAACAGTAACGTCATCATTTTGAGGCAGCATCTTATAGTCTGCATAGGCTGTAGGCTTTACGTACATAGCTGTACCTGATTTCAAATGCATACTTTCAGTATTCTGTCCACCTATTTCGCTGCCTGCAAAAATACCTGCTATAAACAAAACAGCCGCCATTGCAATCGTAATAGCTTTCTTCACGACACTTCACCTCATTTCAATGTCTTTACAGATACAGCATCGCCGTACACGTAGCCCTCTTGGCCATTTTCCATTCGCACCTTCACCCAGCCACGAATGTAAGGCAGCTTGACTTCGTTGGAATTAACTGTAATGCTGTGAATTTTGCCATTGAGAGAAACATTAGCGTCATATTCCCCTGTAGAGCTATTATAGCCTAATAAATTAACCTCTGTTCCCTCAGGAATTACAAAGGATTTAGAAAACAGACGGGAAATCTTAATATCAAAGCGAGTAATGGCAACATTTTCCTTGGTGTCAAGGCTTGGCACTAATCCCAAATTCTCCACTTTCATATCCCTGCTTAATTTTCCAATTACAGAACCGGATACATCTGACGGAAGATTATAGACATCAACATCACTATGCAAAATAGCACTTACATATTTTACTCTTTCAGCCTTGCTCAACTGCACATTTTGAGTCAGTGCAGCTGCATCATAGGAATTAAAGCGTCCACCTCCGGAAAAAGCAAAAAAATGACTATAAACAAAGCCTACTAATAGACCTCCTATCAGGCATGCAGCCCAAAGTCCATGCTTTCCTAAAGCAAAGCTGAAGCCTTTAGATTTATGATTATCCTGCTCATTAAGCTTCTCTGATAAAATTTCCGCATCATCTATATTTTGATTTCTCAGAAAATCCTTCAGCTTTGAACCCTCGCCGCTATTACTTTTAGGCTTGCCAAAAATACTCATAATAGTTATCCTCCAAGCTTATACTTTCTTGATAGAAGCCATGACTACACTCTTATTGTTTATGATTATTACTACTATTATATTAAGCATTAGTGGTAATGTAAAGCTATAGAAACATTCCTCCCCTGCTTATACTATCTGACTAAAAAAGACTGCAGTACAGCCAACGCCATACTGCAGTCTTTAGACTTCGGAGAGCAAATTATATTTACTTATTATTGAACGATAGCACTCAGATCGCCAACTGCATGGGTTACATCCTTAACAGCAGACAGCAGTGCCAGACGGTTGTTCTTAACGCGAACGTCCTCGTCCATAACCATAACATCTTCAAAGAATTTGTTGACAGGAGCAACCAGCTTAACAGCCTCAGCTAAAACGCCAGCGTAGTCATAATGCACTTCAAGGGTCAGAATTTCCTTGCTTGCAGCCAGAACAGCTTCATGCAGAGCATTTTCTGCAGGATTTACGAACAGGCCATTGTTAATAGCGGTTTCCTCTTCAATTTTCTTGCACAGGTTGGATACGCGGGTAGCTGCCTGAATCAGAGCAGGAGCATCTTCAGAGGTAACAAAGGCGTTAAGAGCCAGAGCGCGCTTATACAGGTCAGCCAAATCATCATTGCGTTCTTCAGCCAGAACTGCATCTACTACGTCATAACGGATACCTTGGTCAATCAGCATGTTCTTCAGACGCATACGGATAAATTCGCAGATTTGTTTAACCATAGCACCAGCCTTGTCAGTAGGAATATTCAGAAGATACATCATACCGCCAACCATTTTATACAGAGACATATGATAATCAGCATCAAGAATAATATTGATTACACCCAAAGCCTGACGACGGAGTGCATATGGGTCCTGAGATCCAGTAGGAGCCATACCGCGGCTAAAGGTTGCGCAGATGTTATCCAGCTTATCAGCAATACCAACAATACGGCCAATATGAGAAGCAGGCAGCTCATCGCCAGCAAAGCGAGGCAGATAATGCTCAAAAATACCGGTTGCAACTTCGGGAGCTTCGCCAGCAAGCTTAGCATATTCGCGGCCCATTACGCCCTGGAGCTCAGTAAATTCAATAACCATACCTGCAACCAGGTCAGTTTTAGCCAGAAGTGCAGTGCGCTCCAGCTTTTCTTTATCAACCTTGCAGTTCATGCCGAAGGCAATCATATTAGTAGCTTGAACAAGGCGTTGGCTCTTGTCGTACATATTGCCCAAGCCTTCTTGGAAGGATACGGTTTTCAGCTTCTCTAGACGAGATTCCTGGCTAACCTTAAGGTCTTCATTGAAGAAGAATTCAGCATCGCTCAGACGAGCACGCAGAACGCGTTCATTACCATGAGCAACAACCTCAAGATGTTCAGCGCCGCCATTACGAACGGTGATGAAGCGGTTCAGAAGTTCTCCGTTTTCATCAAGTACAGGGAAATAACGCTGATGCTCACGCATAGGGGTGATTACACATTCCTTAGGCAGAGACAAATATTTTTCTTCAAAGTTACCGCAAAGAGCAGTAGGCCATTCAACAAGATAGTTAACCTCTTCAAGCAGGTCCTCGTTGATTTCAGCGTGACCGCCTACAGCGATACCCATATCAGTTACCTGCTTACGAATCAGCTCACGACGTGCGTCCTGGTCAACCATGACAAAGTTTTCATAGAGAACCTTTTCATAAGCGTCAGCGTTAGGAATTTCTACTGCACTATAGGTTTTCATTACAGCAGAAGCAACAGTGTTTTTAACCTTGCTTGCAGTTTTGCCAAAGAAGTTTTTAGCAGCCTCAATAGCAGAATCCAAATCCTCGATTTCCTGTTCCTTAGCAGCATCCTTTACAGAAGGACGAAGGAAACGATGACCGCGAGAGAATTTGCTGGAGGTTACGCCAGTAATTTCTACAGGAATTACATCATCACCGAAAAGAGCTACAATCCAGCGGATAGGACGAACGAAACGGAATTCATGGTCAGCCCAGCGCATGGTTTTCGGGAAGCTCAGAGAATTAAGAATATCCATCAGCAGGCCGGGGAGCAGCTTTTCAACAGATTCGCCAGCCAAATGCTTAACAGCATATACATAATTATCACGAACCACCAGATCAGCTACCTCAACGCCCTGACCACGAGCAAAGCCTTGAGCAGCTCTGGTTGCTTCGCCGCCCTTGTAGGCGATTTGTACGGAGGGACCCTTTGCTTCTACAACAGTATCAGCCTGAGTTTCAGCAACACCGTCAGCAATAAAGGTCATACGGCGAGGAGTACCCAATACACGTACACCTTCAAAGGGAATACGCAGCTCGGTCATTTTCTTTTCAGCCAGCTCTTTCAGCTGAGCTAAAATACCAGGCATAAACTTCGCAGGAATTTCTTCAGTACCAATTTCAAACAGTAACTTTTCCATTATTTTACCTCCCCTTTCTTGCAGAGCGGGAAGCCCAGCTCTTCGCGCTGTTTAACATAAGCAGCTGCACACAGACGTGCCATTGCGCGTACGCGGCCAATATAGGCAGTACGCTCGCTTACGCTGATTGCGCCGCGGGAATCCAGCAGGTTAAAGGTATGAGAGCATTTCAAAACATAATCATAAGCAGGACGGATGTAGCCCAGCTCGATTACGCGTTTAGCTTCAGCTTCATATTTGTTGAACAGATCAAACAGCAATGCAGTATCAGCAATTTGGAAGTTGTAGTAGGATTGTTCAACCTCGTTGGTGTGGAATACGTCACCATAGGTTACGTCGCCAACCCATTTAATATCGTATACGTTTTCTACGCCTTGGATATACATAGCAAGACGCTCAAGGCCGTAGGTAATTTCTACGGTTACAGGCTTAACATCAATGCTGCCAACTTGTTGGAAGTAGGTGAATTGGGTAATTTCCATACCATCCAGCCAAACCTCCCAGCCCAGGCCCCAAGCACCCAAAGTTGGAGATTCCCAGTTATCCTCTACAAAGCGGATATCATGTTCCTCTTGACGAATGCCCAGTTCTTCAAGGCTCTGGAGATAGAGCTCCTGAATGTTTTCCGGAGAAGGTTTTACGATTACTTGGAATTGATGATGCTGGAACAGACGGTTAGGGTTGTCACCATAACGTCCGTCAGCCGGACGGCGTGAAGGCTCTACATAAGCCACACGCCAGGGTTCAGGACCTAATACACGCAAAAAGGTGTTGGGGTTCATGGTACCTGCACCTTTTTCTACGTCGTAGGGCTGTGCCATAATGCAGTTTTGTTCAGCCCAAAACTTTTGCAGTTTCAAAATGATTGTTTGAAAATCCATGTTCTGCCTCCTATATTTCTGTTACAAAGACGACTGCTCAGCTTTCAGGGAAAACAAAAAAGCACCTGCGTCCCGTAACTTTAAAGTTACAGGGACGGAGATGCTATAACGTACTCCGCGGTTCCACCCTGCTTGACTGCCTTAGCAGTCCGCCTCAATACAATGTTAATTTACGGCTCCAAAGTGCCTTCACCCGCCCTGTCGGCTTACACCATCCCGACTCGCTTAGCTTGCAGGCTACTCCTCTTCTTCATAGCTTAGGTTATAGTATATAATTTTTAAATAAGCTTGTCAATTAGGCATTGTAAAATTTACTTCATATTAAGCTGACGGATAAAATCCATACTCTTCAGAGGCTTATCTGTCTGAAAGTATATATAACGCAGAAGTATTTTTTCCAGCTCCATAAGTGAGCTTCCCTGTACAGTAAAATGCTGCGGCTGCACAAAATCCAAGGCTGCCAAAGTTCGCCAAAATTCTCGTGTAGAGGCTGCACAATGCTCCAAGCCATCACCACTAAGGCTTTGGCGGCACTCCGTACAAATAGAACCTCCCTGAAGCGGACTAAACCAACAGTCCTCATGGTCCTCTATTTCTCTGCCGCAGCTCACACATTGTTCGAGCTGAGGTGCAAAGCCAGTCAAATCCAAAAGTTTAATGGCAAAGGATAAAATTACAATACGAGGGTTGCGCTCCAAAATAATCTTAAATGTATCTGCCAAAAGCTGATACAGCTCTGGCTGAGGAGCCTTGTCCTCTGTAAAAAGCGCCGTCAGCTCTGCAACAACTGCGCCATATGCCATTTGCTCGATATTCATAGCTTTAGGAAGAGTGCATAGCTCACAGCTCCGCAGCTTATCCAGCTTTTGTCCCTGCTGCACGTCCACATTAAGCCAAGCAAAGGGCTGCAGCAGACGACCTGCAACATTCTTGGGATAGCGGGCGCCATATGCTATAAAGCGCAGCTTGCCATGCTCCTTTGTAAAGCATACCACATATTTATCAGCAGTCTGCCAATTTTTTACGTGCAGGATAAAAGCCTCATCCTGCAAAACAGAACTATCCATATTAATCTTCCTCAGACGTTTTTACTTCAGTCTTTGGCTGTTTATTCATAGGTACAGCTAAAACCCTAAGCACACGGAAGCCTTCCGCAGCAAGAATTTTAAAGGAATAGCCGTCACTTTCTACAACATCGTCCTTCTCCGGCTTGCGCCCTAAAAGGCCAAAAACATAACCGCCGATTGTATCCTCCTCCGGGTCATCAAATTCAATGTCCAGCTCCTCTGCCACGTCGTCTAGAAGCACCATTCCATCAAATTCATATGCTCCCCCTGTCAAGGCTACAATATCTGCTGGTTCCTCAGCCTCATGCTCGTCCTGAATTTCACCAACAATTTCTTCAACAATATCCTCAACAGTAATTATACCCGCAGTTCCACCATACTCATCAGCAACCAGTACCATCTGAACATGCTTCTGCTGCATCATGGTCAGGGCGCGAGAAATGGGCATCGCCTCCGGTACTACAATCAGAGGACGCATTACACGGCGCAAATCAAATTCAGTAGTTCCGGCCTTAATACCAACCAAGTCACGTACACTTACAAAGCCGATAACATTATCCTTCTCCTCAACACAAAGAGGATAACGGGTATGACGGCTGCTGCGGACAACAGCCAAATTATCTGTCAGCGAATCATCCGTATACAGGCACACCATATCCTGACGGGGAATCATAACCTCACGTACAACTCGGTCGCCAAAGTCGAATACATTGTCAATGATACGACTTTCCAAATGGTCAATCTTACCGTGCTGTTCACTGGCACTAACAATAGCACGCAGCTCTTCCTCACTTTTAGATAAGTCCTCCTCGTGCCTTTGCAGCCCCAAAAGACGCTGCAGACACAGAGAGGCCTTGCTGGAAATCATAACAAAGGGATACAAAAGATAATTAAAAAATATAAGAGGATAAAGTGTAGTCATTACTGCACGCTCTACATTGCTTACAGCAATAGCACGAGGAACAAGCTCGCCAAATATCACATGCAGCAGCACAACTAAAACAATAGCTAAAAGCCATGCTAAAATAAGCTCAAACTGACATACACCAATAAATACCTTAGCCAGTAAATGACTGCCAAGAATACCAAAAAGAACTGTAGAAGCAGTAATTCCAAGCTGAATAGCACTCACATAGGTTTCATGCTTGTCAAGAACCCGCAGCACTAAGTCCGCCTTGGGCACACCTTGCTCAGAAAGCTCCTGCAAACGCCACCTGCGTGCCCTTACCAGGCCAAACTCTGCAATTACAAAAAAGCCGTTTAATAAAACTACAAGTACTGCCACAGCAAGCTCAATAATAGTACTCATAGCTGGTCCGCTGTCGATAAGTCATCACTCCTAAACAATCAATACCTTAAAACTTTTTATTCACGATAGCCAAACTGCTTCAGGGCTTTGTCCTGATTACGCCAGTCAGGTTTAACCTTAACCCATAAATCCAGGAAAACCTTGCAGTACAGCAGGTTCTCAATGTCCTTGCGTGCCTGCTGACCAATTTTCTTCAGCAGACTGCCTTTAGCACCAATAACAATACCCTTTTGTGATTCACGCTCTACGAAAATAGTAGCACGAATATACACATTTTCTTCGTCACGCTCTTTGAATTCCTCTACTTCAACAGCAATGGAGTGAGGAATTTCGTCTCTAGTAGAACGCAGCACCTTTTCACGAATCATTTCTGCTGCAATAACACGCTCAGGCTGGTCAGTAATCATATCTTCAGGGAAATATGCAGGACCTTCCGGCAAATGCTTAGTAATTTCATTTACTAAGCCCGGGAATTCACCATCATTAAGAGCTGAAACAGGAACAACAGCAGCAAAGTTGTACTGCTTGCTGTATTCCTCCATAATCTTGAACAGCTTACCCTTATCAGCCAGCTTGTCAATTTTATTAACAACCAAAATTACCGGTGTTTTAACCTTACGCAGCAGCTCTAAAATATAATCCTCGCCTGCGCCACGCTTTTCAGTCGCATCTACAATAAAGAGAATTACATCAACCTCCTGCAAAGTTCCCTCTGCAGTACGTACCATATATTCGCCAAGCTTATGATGAGGCTTGTGAATACCTGGAGTATCAAGGAACATGATTTGCGCATTATCAGTATTCATAATGCACATAATCTTGTTACGGGTAGTTTGGGGACGGTCGGACATAATGGCAATTTTTTCACCAATCAGACTATTGGTCAGAGTAGATTTGCCTACATTAGGACGACCAACCATAGCTACAAAGCCTGCGTAATGTTTATTCTTGTTTTCTATCATAATCATCTCCTGTAATTTTCAATTCTAATTTACTATATCTTATTTGCAATTATATTACTCTCCGCTAGAGAGAAATTTTAAACGCCCATTTCGCTAGGTACAATAAACGAAGCTGCGGCAAAATTTGTTCGTAATAGTCGAAAGTTTTACGAACCTTGCTTCTATTGTACCAATAGCTCATGGTCTAAAATTTCTATACGCTCCGAGTAAATATAATTGCTACATTACATGCCACAATACCTAATACTTAAAGTTCAAACCCATATGGAAGAATTTCTTCAAGCGACATTTCCTTGACATCACCCTTTAGGTTGGTAAGAATAATGCGACTAATCTTAAACTCACTCATAACCTGACGACAAGCGCCGCAGGGAGATACGGGTCCAGAAGTGTCTGCCACAACGCAAAGCTCAGTCAGCTCACTCTCCCCTGCGCCAACAGCAGCAAAGATTGCATTACGCTCCGCACAGACAGTTAGACCATAGGAACCATTTTCAATATTGCAGCCCTTATAAATTTTACCAGCAGCAGTACGTACAGCAGCACCTACAGCAAAATGAGAGTACGGAGAATAAGAATTTTCTCTTGCCTCAACAGCTGCTTTATAAAGCTTCTGGTCACGTTCGTTCAGCATAGTCTCAACCCCTCTCACGAGCAAATTAATCTTAATTATCTAATTTTACCTAAAGCCAATCAATAAAATGTGGTTTTTACTTAGCGCCAATAATTACCCTGGTGCAATTTATTTATTCTAATAGAACAGCAGTAGCTCCAATTATGTTTCTACTACTTATCAAATTTTTCCTCTGCCAGGTCAATAGCACGCAGCGCCTCTTCCTCCTTGGCACGCATAATAACCTTATCCTCGTCAACCATATGGTCGTAGCCTAAAAGATGCAATAAACCATGCACCGCCAGATAAACCATTTCACGCTCCAGACCATGGCCGAACTCCTCGCCCTGGCGCACTGCAGTCTCTGCAGAAATAATAATATCGCCTAAAAGATGCTCCTCAGGACCGCCAATAAGCTCAGGCTCGTCACTATCCTCAGGGTCCTCGTCTAAAGCAAAGCTCAAAACATCAGTAGGACGATCTACATCGCGATATTCCCTATTAAGCTGGTGAATTTCCTCATCATCAACAATAGTAATATCGACCTCTGTAGTCTCGGATAAATTATGCAGCTTAGCTACAGCATTAAGACCAGCACGCAGGCGCTCCTCAAGATATTCGCTGATTTCTATCTTATCCTGATCATTTTCCAGATAAATAATCATTTATTCTTCCCTCTTCCTATAAGTATTTTCGTTCTTATGGTCCTTTTCATAGGCTTCATAGGCCTTAATAATAGCACCAACTATTTCATGACGCACAACATCCTGCTGCTTAAAATGAACTACGCCAATTCCAGGTACATCCTTAAGAATACGAGCAGCATCCTTAAGACCGCTCATTTTCCCGCTAGGCAAATCTATTTGAGTAATATCACCAGTAATAACCATTTTACTGTTGAAACCAAAACGTGTCAGGAACATCTTCATCTGCTCCTGAGTAGTATTTTGCGCCTCGTCCAAAATAATGAAGGCATCGTTCAAAGTACGTCCGCGCATATAGGCCAAAGGAGCAACCTCAATCACACCCTTAGTCAAATATTTTTGAAAGGTATCGCTGCCAAGCATGTCATAAAGACCATCATACAGAGGACGCAGATACGGATCAACCTTATCCTGCATATCGCCTGGAAGGAAACCTAGCTTTTCGCCTGCCTCCACAGCAGGACGTGTGAGGATAATACGTTCAACCTCTTTTTTCTTTAGTGCAGAAACAGCTAAAGCTACCGCCAAATAAGTTTTACCCGTACCTGCAGGACCAATGCCCAAGGTTACATGATTTTTACGGATAGTATCTACATAATGCCATTGGCCAAGAGTTTTTGCCTTCACCTGACGACCGCGGTTTGTGGTAATAATAGTGTCAGCATACATTTTATGCAGACTATCAGTCTTATGCTCCCGTACCATATAAATGCTGTAACGCACGTCGTGAGCGGTTAAGGGCAATCCCTGACGGTACAGGAACAGCAGCTCCTCAAAAAGCTGCCCTAAAAGCTCAACCTCTGCTTCATCACCGCTCATGGTAATCATATTGCCTCGTGCCACAATGGTGCAATCAGCAAAGGACGCACGAATAATACGCATAAATTCGTCATTGCGACCACAGATACCAACCATTTCCTGCTGGTCAAAGGTTTCCAAAACTTTCTCTAAAGCCAAGCTAGTGCCTCCTTAAAATCAATTATCTTTCTTCAATAGTAATTTTTTTGATAATAACAGGTTCTACAGGTCTGTCATTAGCACCGGTCTTAACCTTGCCAATTTTATAGACAACATCCATACCCTTAGTAACCTTGCCAAAAACTGCATGCTTACCATCAAGCCACTCACAGGGACGCAGAGTAATAAAGAACTGACTGCCGCCAGTGTTAGGGCCAGCATTAGCCATGGATAAAACGCCGGGACCATCATGAAGCAGTTTACTGCTGAATTCGTCCTTGATTTTATAGCCAGGACCACCAGTGCCATCACCCTTAGGGCAACCGCCCTGAATCATGAAATTATCAATAACGCGATGAAATGTAAGTCCATCATAATAGCCATCCTTGGCCAATTTAATAAAGTTTGCAGAAGTATTAGGTGCATAGTCCGTTGCCAGCTTAATTTCAAAATTACCCATACTGGTTTCAAAAACTGCAGTTGCCGGCTTTGCATCAGCAGCAGGAGCAGTCTCCTTTCCCTGACCGCAGGCAGCTACGCCCAAGGTAACTAATAATAACAAACATACTAATAATATTTTTTTCATTTTGTTCCTCCAGAATCTCTCAAAAAATGAAGCTATTTATACTTATAGCCTACACTCTATCATTATATATTATACAACCTACGGACTGCTTACGCAAACACAGCCTAGGCTTTTCAGTAAAAAGTATGTAAATAGTTATTTATGTGACAATCATAACAACAAAAGCACGCTCTCTGACGTGGCCCAAGCCAGTACAGAGAACGTGCCTTCAAACAAACCTTCCTCATAAAAACTTACAAATTTTCTGCTACGTCACGACGTAGTAAAAGATACGCAGGAACAACACTGCAGACCGCCCCGCAGAAAATCACTGAACCTAAAAGATACAATTCCTGCCTCAAAAAGCCTCCTGCCAGATAGAGTCCCGTATGCTCCTGCAGCATAGCTACAAGACCTGCAAAAAGCAAATGTCCCAGTCCAAGTCCCAGCAACCCGCCAATACAAATCAGCGTCATCCCCAACTTAAAATAAAGCTGCATAATATCAGACTCACCAGCCCCCAACGCCCTCATAATGGCCTGATCTCTACGGCTACTGGTAATAAACCAATATAAGGAGCTGCCTACAATCAGCAAGGCTAAGGCCATAATAATCATAGAAAAGCTTTGGAGCAGCTTTTGCAAATCCCCCATAATAGAAAAGAGCTCTATTACTGTCTTGGAAGGAAATATTATTTGTACCTCGTGGTTCTTGCTGTAGCTACTGGCTAAAGCCATAGACTGAGCATAGCCTTTAGGCACAATTACTACAGCCGTAACCTCCTGTTTTTCGTCACCATGACTATGCATATTCCAAATACTCGTCATAGGAACAATAATACTGCTATCGTAGGGACCATGAGCTCTTTGTAAAATACCTACTACGGTAAATTTCTGGTAGTCGTGAGCCTTGGCCCCCACATTATGGACAACTCCATGAACAGACGTAAAGCTGTCCCCTAGCTTGAGCCCTGTTTTGGCAGCAACCTCCGCACCAATCACTGCCTCATAATCTTTACTAAATGCTTTGCCATGCTCCAGCTTTAGCCAAGGAGCTGCGTTTTTTTCCACACCATGAAGCTCTAAAAGCTCTCTTTCCGTACCAACAATACGATAGCCTTTATAGTTATCACCATAACCTAAGGGAACAGCCTGAGCTACATTAGGATTACTTCGCAACTCGTGTACCATAGTATAGGAAAAGTTGCCAACTGGCTGGTCCCTCAGGAAAACTGTATTAAGCACCAGCTGATTAGGACTTCCCTTAGCTCCCATAAGCATAGGAAAGGGCTTGGAGGCCTGTACCATTGCCCCATGAATCCCCTCTGCCAACAGCATTACATTCGCAGCTGTAGCAATACTGAGAGCCATTACAAGAGCAGCTAAAAGATTTTGCAACGGGCGGCTCAGCAGCAATCTTTTTATTAAGGTATACTCATGCACCAGCCTCACCCTCCCGTATATTATAGCGTCTTTTAAACTGTGCCTTTATCGTCTCATCATGAGTGCTGATGATAAGAGCTATCCCCTCCTGCTGACACAGCTCCCGCAAAAGCTGCAGCACAATGCCACTGTTTTTAATATCCAGACTAGCAGTAGGCTCATCTGCCAGAAGCAACACCGGTCTATTAAGCAGAGCACGCACTACAGCAACTCTTTGCTGTTCACCTAAGCTAAGACAACAGGGAAAAATCTTGGCCCTGTCAGCTAAGCCCACCATATCTAAAAGCTGATATACCCTAATCTGCAAATCATCATGACGAATACCGCTCCAATAGGAAGCCAACATTATATTTTCCTCTACAGTTAAAGCCTCCAACAAATTCAATCGCTGAAAAATATAACCAATATTATACGCACGCCACAAATCTCGCTCTTTATTGGTCATAGTACACAGGTCTATGCCATCAAATAAAACTTGTCCTTCATCTGGACGCAGCAGCCCTGAAATCATATGCAAAAGAGTAGTTTTACCGCTGCCGCTAGGTCCCTCTAAAACCAGCAGCTCTCCTCTATCCACCTTTAGCTGCGGAACATGTATTTCTGCCGTAACCTGTCCCTGAGGACCAAGAAAACACTTCTTCAGATTGTTTATTTCTAACAGCATCTATATAGCCTCCAGCTTTTCCGAAGAAATTCGCACCAAACTTACAAAGCCTGTTTCCTGATCAACCTCAGTGCCAAGCTCCAATACGCCAGTTACCTTAATAGGCCTATCAAAGGGCAGTGCCTTAACAGGCTCGGTCAGCTTGACCACCACTATATCCGAAGGCCAATCAGCATCGCTGGAGCAAAAGGGACAAATAGACATGGGCTCCCTTGTCAGCACAAAAAAATTGATTGTTGGCGTCAAGGGCGGAGCCATAAAGCCAGTCATGGCCACTCTTTTCCCCTGTGCGTCCTTAAGCTTTTGCGAAAGCACAATACCTCTGGACGAAGCAGACTCGTACATTTCATCAAAGCCAATAGTAATTGTGTCCTCAAACCACCATGCCTGAGCTGTACTGCATAGGGAAAAGAACGGCCTCTCACCAGAAGCCGTTCCTTTCGTTTCTATGATGTCAGCAAAGGGCAGGGTCAGCAGCAGGACAATTCCTAAAATCTTCTGCAGCACCTATATCACCACTTTACTTGACGTTTTTATTGCCATCCAGACCAAGTGCACGCACGATACCGAAGAATACCTCAGTATTATCCATTACACCATTAAAGTACTCAGCACCAGGACCCTGAGCGTTCAGAAGAATGTCATCAGCAGAGTGTACCTCCTGAAAATCTGCGGCAGGAATATTGCCAGGTGCGAACTCACCCTTAATTGCAGGGTTTGCAATAGCCTTGTCGCCAGCCATAATTGCAGGGTCAGTAGGAACCTGTTTGAAGCGGTAATCCACATTAGTATCAGGATAGTTAGCAAATTGTACTGCCAAGGTTACGGACGGATCAGGATTATCGGGATAACCGTCACCATCTGCATCCTGGAATGTAGGCCATTTAGCATCAGCATAGGTGCGAACAGCCTCTCTGCCAGTTTTTCCATCCAGCTCGTGGTAAGTACCAGTAATACTTGCACCATGAGCATGGTCAGCAACAACAATGATCAGGGTATCAGGATTTTTCTTGGAAAACTCCTGAGCCAGACCTACTGCCTTATCCATTTCGATATTGTCATAGGCTGCACGCTGCCAATCCAGTACGTGGAGTTGTTTATCTACACAAGCACCCTCTACCATCAGGAAGAAGCCCTTGTCATTTTTACACAAAGCCTTAATAGCTCTGTCAGTCATTTCCACAAGGCCGGGCTGATTCTTAAAATTACCTAAAACCTTAGGATTCTTCAGCATTGCACGATCTACATACACATTCATATTATTCAGATGGTACAAGCCCAAAATCTTGTCAGCAGACTCAGGAGTAGAATCCAGCTCAGTTTTGCTACCGGAGAAGCTGTAACCTAAATCCTCAAAGCCCTTGATTACGTCCACATTATCCTTGCGCTTGGAGCCAGCAACCTCCATGGGCAGGAAATGTCTGGAGCCACCGCCCATAATTACATCAGGACGATGATAATCAGCCAGCATATCCTGAGCAATATGGTTTTGCTCTGCACGTCTGCGGGTGTGGGACAGCATAGCTGCAGGAGTTGCGTCAGTAATATTAGCTGTAGAAACAATACCAGTTGCCATACCGCGAGTACGTTTAACCAGCTCGATGATGTTTTCTACCTTAGGATCATCAAAGGGATCCTTAGTGCAGTCCTCGTAAACACCCATTGCATTAACTACACTCTTGTGACCAGTTGCGTAAGCAGAAGCACTGTTAGCAGAGTCAGTTACCAAGGAGTCATAACCAGATGTGGTAATCAATGCCATATTAGACATCTTTTCCATATTCAGCAGATCATTGTAACGTCCTTCAGTAATACCCTTGGACAAAATACGAGCAATTTCCCTAGCCTGCACACTCATGCCATCACCAACAAAAAGGATAACGTTCTTAGCACGCTTTTTAGCCTTTTCATTAGTTACCTTGTAGGAAACGCTGCGTTCAGCACCGTCGTCCTTAACTTGGATATTGATATTGCCAGCTTTAGGAAAGCTAACATCATTTATACGATACACAGCAGTGTTGCCAACCATGGATTTTACTGCGTCCTTACCAAAATATGCAGCTGCATCCTTGCCGTTAATAGTAACCTGCATATCAGGCTCATCTGCATTATTAACCTCTACTGCAAAATCGAAGCGTTGACCTTGCAGAAATTTTGCATTGTCAATAGGAAGTACCTTAATAGTTTGCTTTTGGGGTGCAGTGTAACCAGCAGCCTCTACAGCAGTGCCATAAAAACCAGCAGCAGTGCAGGACATACCCAAAACAGCTGCCAAAATTGCTTTTTTGTTGCAATGGAAAAAGCTCATCTCTTTATCATTCCTTTCATCAAGCTTTTCATAAGCTCTAAGCATATTGTATAGGCTCAATGTTAAGGAAATATTATGGAAATGTAAAAACAATGTACTGTTTTATAGGTAGAAAAATGTGAAAAATACAAAAACACCACCAGCCTTAAGAAGCACCAATAACTTCAAAGGGATGTTGGTGTATATTGTTTTAGAAAATCTTCTAGACTAAGCTTAATAACAAGCTTAATCATTCTCCATCAAAGCCTCTTTCAAAAGCTCAATAGAACTGGACTCGTCAGGAATATTAGTACCAAGCTCACCACGGAAAGCACGTGCAAGAATTGATTTTTTAAGAAGGTCGATATTGTTCAAACAAAATTCGACACTCCTTATTGTTCTTACTTCATTATCTAAAGCAAAAGATAATACTCTAACAATCTCTTCCTGTTCTGCAATAGTTGGATATTTTATCCGAAAAGCAGATACGCTTTTTTCTGATGTTCTAGGTAAATTTATACCAGTAGCAGTTGACATTGCATATTCCATAAATGCGATTGTTCCAAATAAATAATTTACATAACTTGCCGTTATATCACAGCTTGCTCTATATACTAAAATATCTGTAGAACAAACGCCTTCGCAATCAGTAATATCGTGTTTGTCTAAGTAAGGGCGCAATTTGCCGTACAATATATCACCTTTTTTAAAATGATTTTTTGTACTTTTAGCATCTTCTATTGAACCATTACCAATTATACCAACACCTTTAGACATATGCTCTAAACCAATATATGGTAATCCAGCATATTGTTCATCAGTAGGTTCTACCTTATCTTTTACGGAGGATACAATGTCACGCAAGAATCCTTCTTTCCAACTATACTCACTTACTCCGTTTTCCTCTCTCCACTTCTTTGTCAACTCTCCTGTAAAGGCTTTGTGAAGAATGGCAGCTTTGCGAGTTTCATAACTATCAACAACAGCCTCTAGCTTTTCTTTAACCTCGTCAAGCTTAGCAAACAAAGACTCTATGCGTTCTACAATGCGTTGTTGCTCTGGTAAAGGAGGAAGAGGAACAGGATAATTAGCAAATGACTGAACAGTAACCTGTGGTTGAGCACTTCCTGAAATAAGTTTTTCTTTATTCAATGCAGAATATAAGTAAAATACAAATTTCACATCTGTATTCTTAATCCTGCTATCTATTATAAGAGAATTATTTGTTACAAATGATTTTGGAAGCGATAAATTCATAGTACCACTATACGCGCCACGGCAACTCATTAGGGCTTTAGATTCTTCAAACATATATTCAGTGAAGAATCCAATTTGACCATTAGCACCAAATACATTATATCCATCTGCGCACAATTTTTTTGTTGGTAATCCTTTTCCATATTCAATATTAAAAACAAAAGGAGCATATACCCAGCACCAATTATCTGGCACTTCATAAGGCTGCTCATCCACTGGTACAAGTGCTTGCTGCAGTTTTTCTTCTATGCTTAATTCTGCTTTTTTTGCTTTTCCTCTAGCCATTACTTTTCCTCCGGCTGCAGTGCCTTGAGTTCTTTAATGACGCTTTGGAGCAGGTCTAAGGCTTCTTCCAGCTGTTCTTTACATTCTTCTGCGCTTTCCAGTGGGTCAGGTAAGTCGTTGTAGTCCAATACAGATTCATCACGAATAAGGCCCAAATCCAAACTGTTGCCTTTGGCAGCAATTTCTTCACGAGTAAATTTGTTCCAACGTTCATCCTGAACTTGGCTTCTGTCTTCTGCTGTGTATGCTTTTTCAAAGTCTGCAAAGTGACTTTCTTTCAGCGGATTGGTTTTGCCAAATGACGGCATATTTGTGCGCAAATCATAGAACCATACTTCTTTAGTGTTCTCTTTATCTTTAACACCACGAGTGAAGAAAAGCACGTTGGTTTTTACGCCTTGTGCGTAAAAAATACCAGTGGGCAAGCGCAAAACAGTGTGCAAATTGCATTTATCCATCAGGTCACAACGAATACGCTCGCCATCACCATCAGCAAAAAGCACATTATCGGGTAATACTACTGCTGCTCTTGCTTTACCATCAGCCTTTAAGCTGCGATAAATATGCTGCAAAAAGTTTAGCTGCTTGTTGCTTGTAGGAAATGTTAAGTCGTCACGTGTAGTACGTTCACCGCCTTTTTTAGTGCCAAAAGGTGGATTGGTTAAAACTACATCATAACCTTTCATAGACATACCTTGTGTAGACAAAGTATCACCTAAAATAATTTTTCCCTCTATTTCATGCAGCATGGCATTCATCATCGCCAACCTGTGGGTATCGTGAACCAGCTCACATCCAGTAAATGCCTCGTTGCGCTCAAAATCTGCAGTATCAGCATCAAGATCAAAAAAATCATTAGTATTGTCTTTTACATACTTATGAGCAGCAATCATAAAGCCAAAAGTGCCACATGCAGGGTCATTACAGCGTTCGCCAGCTTGTGGCTTTACTAGTCGTGTCATAACGTTAATCAAAACACGAGGAGTAAAATATTGACCTGCACCACTTTTTTTCTCATTAGCGTTTTTTTCCAACAATCCTTCATAAAGATTGCCAAGGCCTTCTTCTGTAGCACTGTACCAATCCAAATCATTGATACTCGTAATAATCTTTTTCAAATTTTTAGGCTCATCAATATTACTGGAGGAACCTTGATAAATTTCCCTAATACGTCCTTGACAATTTTCGCCTAGATATTTCAAAAGTTCACCATAAAACTTTTTCAAAATTATGCCGTCACGTTTAACAAGCTCGTCCCAACGATACTCTTCAGGAATGCTTTCATCAGTACCTGTTTCCTTAGCCATCTTCAAAAATAAAATATAAGTAAGCTCCGTTACATACTGATGATAAGTAATGCCATCATCACGCAGCACGTTACACAAGTTCCAAAGCTTGGCTACAATCTCCTGGGTATTCACAATCAAACTGCTCCTCTCAAATCTTCATACAGGTATGTATTTAGCTCCTTAACGACCTGACCTAAATCATGCTTAAATTGTTTTTGAATACGTCCTTTAAAACGCTTATCCTCTTCAAATACGCCAACATTCATTACGGATTCGTTCAAAAGGTACGCTTCTATATTATTAATCCATCTTAACTCTACAGCACTAAACTTATTATTAGCTTTTAAGCGCTGCACTGCTCCTTTAATGCGTTCCTCGTGGCTCATCAGCGTGGAACCAACAGCATACCTACGAATAATGCTAATAATATCAGCAGCAATTTCGGTATTGTTTTGTGAATTGATAGCAGTATTCAGCTGTTGCTCCGTAAAGCCTTCTCTATCTAAAGTCAGCTTTAAGGACTTCAATGCACTGCGTGTAAGGTCGCTTGGTCTGGTGCACACAATATTGAGTGCATCAATTTCGTTTTTATGTGTTTGGATAAATTCCGTAAACTCTTTCAAATAATCATCTGGAGCACAGTTATTTTTACCAAAACCACGAGCTGTTTCAATAACAGTGTCTTTTCGGTCATCAATTATAACAACTCTGCCTTCACCACTGCTTTTAACATCATCTAAAAACAGCAATGCTTTTTTTAACGCACCAACAATCTCTTTTACAGAAGTTACCTGACTACCAGTAGACATATCGTATACTTTCATTTGGTATACATCGTCTTTAGATGAACTTTCTGCAGCCTTTATTACAGCATTTCCATTTAAAGCGTCCTTAATAATGCTAATAACAGCATTAATATCCCTGCCACCGGTCAAATCCTTAAACTGCTCCATAGCATCGCCTTTAATGGCACGTTTCTTGCGGTGCAGTTTGCTGATAATTTGCATAGCAGTTTCTTCTGCCTGTGCCTCAGTCTGAATTTCTACACCATGTACTAGTTCAGAAAATGTACCAGTATTATTAACGGCAATAGGTTTCATGGTGTTCCATTGTTCTAAGGAATCATAAGTTCCAACAGGGTCATAAATCTCAAAATGTGTTTTGTGGATTTCAGGACACAAGCGTGTAGCACGACCCAACATCTGCTCAAATAAAATACGGGATTTAACACGTCTCATAAACACAAGAGTAGTAATCTCAGGAACATCGATACCAGTGGTCAGCAAATCAACGGTTACTGCAATGCTTGGAAAACGTTCATTTCTAAAACGTTTAATGGCTTCTTCCACCTTTTTAGGATTGCCACCACCTACAGAACCAGTAATTTTCATAATAGCCTCTTCAGGCACGCCCATTTCAACATAATAATTTTTGAGTATATCAACAATCATATCTGCATGAGCATCATCAACTGCATAGATTAAAGTTTTTCCATGATTCTCAACATCTTCAGGATCAATATTATCAGCAATCTCATGCAAGACCACTTTATTAAATTCTGGTACTATAATTTGCTTATTAAATTTGTCAACATCAAATTTAATCTCGTCTTCTGTCCAGTCAAGGTTTTCAACATCATCTGCACCTGCTCTATAAATTTGTACTTTATCGCCTTTTTTGTATATAATACCTTCTTTACTCAGCCTAGTTTCAATGCGATGCGGAGCATCATGGTCAACTAAATAACCATCAATAACAGCCTCACGATAGGTGTATCTAAAAACTGGCGGACCAAAAATCTGGCTAGTGTGCAGCGCAGGAGTAGCTGTTAAAGCAATTTTTACTGCGTCAAAGTATTCAATAACCTTGCGGTATTTGCTTTGGAAATCCTCTTGGTCACGATATAATTCCTCACCCTCGCTCATATCCTTATCCAAAGTATAACCACGATGGGCTTCGTCTACAACAATTAAGTCATAGTCTGAAACAGCAGGTTTTGCAGCATCACCATTATATAAAATACGCTTTACCATACCTTGTACGGTAGCAACATGCACACGAGTAGATTTTTCGATATCTGGATCCTCAATCTTTTTAATACCATAAATATTGTCCAAGGTCATTAATTCTTCAAGCTTAACCTCGGCAAAAACATCTTGTGCCTGTTTACCTAATGCAGTACGGTCTACTAAAAACAAAATGCGTTTAAAACGTTCTGTTTTGAGGAAACGGTAAATCATACCAAGTACGGTTCTTGTCTTGCCTGTACCAGTTGCCATGGCCAATAGTGCAGTTTTAGCACCGCCCATTACAGCTTTTTCAGCTGCTTCTACTGCTTTAATTTGATATTCACGAAGATTTAAACCGTCTTTATCACGCAACAGGTCATAGCTCAAATTTTTTAAAGCTTTATTGCCAGCTTCAATGTTCTTAACAATGGCTTCTTCTATACCCATAGGACTCATCCAGCCAGCTAAAGCACGTGGAACACTGTTTTCTATTGTGTTATCACGCATCCAAATACCGGATTTAGTTTTGAATTGCTCAATATAAGGTCTGCCATTAGTAGCAAAAATAAAAGGTACTCTATATTCGCCATACTCTTTGATAACATATTGGTCGTCCTCATGACGAATGTTGCGAGCATAGTCTTTACCTTGATAATCTATAACGGATGGAATATCCTTGTACACTGCCTTAGCTTCAATAACGCCTGCAAGCTTTTCTCCGATAAAAAGCGCATAATCCACAAAACCTTTATCGCCTACAGTAGAATCAGTAGGCCATTCGGCAATAGCTATATTTCTCCCCTTTGCAGGACGTGTACCTTTAGAATAACGCAAATTAACAGTATCTGCTTCCCAACCAACCATTTGCAACTGCGCATCAATCAGCACACGTGTTTCAGCTTCGGTCATATTGCGATTATATAGCTTACGTTTTTCTGCAGCCTTCTGTTTGCGCTTTTTAAGCTCTTCCGCAGGCAGCTGTTCAGCTACGGCGCTGTCGTGCGCATTTAATTTGGCTTGTTCTTCTTCGCTAGCATCTTCATAAATCGTGTCGCCTTCCTTGGGCAATACAAACGGTTTATGCTCATATTTATCGCCGTCTTTGCCATATACTTCAACAAACCAGCCCAAATAGTCATAAGCTATTTCCACAGCAAGCTTTGCGTCCTCTACAGATTCATAAATTTGATGAGCGGCCATATTGCGTTTTTTTCTCAAAAAATGCAAGTCACTTACAATATTCCCTTCAATGATACCTTCGCGTTCCAGTTCATTAATCATAACAAAAGGGTCTAATTTAGAAAAATAGAGATGTTCCATTTTACCCATCAAGAGCATGGATTTCTCACAAAGCATACCTGTTTTCATCAAAGTTGTATTAGAGTCACAATATATATTTTTCTCAGCCAATACGCCAAGAGCTGCAAGACCAGGAAAATAATCTATCATGTTAGCAAAATTAGATACAGCCACTATTATTCATCCTCTCAAATTAATGTAATAACGTAAATACATATGGACTTATCTATTTTATATTATACTACAAAAAACATATTAAAGCACTCATTAATTTATCTAAACATTTTTTCACTTTGTTTATCATAAAACAAAATAAAAACGCCAGCCACTATAGCTGACGTTCTCAGTTAATTTTTTTATTTTAAGTATTCCTCTAAATCAGGATAGATTACCGTAGACTCCAGCTCTTCGTAAAACTCATCGTAGCTTTTTACTGCTTCCGCAGGAGCTTTATCGGTTAATTTAATGCCACGGTCGCCGTCGTCATCATCATAATAATACCACTCTTCATTTTCCATAAAATACGGTCTTTCTATCTGCATACTCTCACCTCACTCGTAAAGCATGTATAAACACCAAACAGGCCCAGATACATTAAACGCATTCTTATTCCCTGCTTCATACTGCGCCTTTTGCAAGTTATACTCGTTTTTTATAATATCTTCCTCGGAGTGCATGTATTCGACAAGCTCTTTGTCAGATAATTTGTCATAATAAAACTTTAAACCTTGCTTTGTTTCCTCAAAGTATTCCTCATAAGTCATCATTGATTATGCCTCAATAAACTTCTTCTCCCATTTTGTAGGCTTCTCTTGCCTGATTAAGGCTCATGCGGTTTGCACCACCCTCGTAGTTTGGATCGTCATTTTGGACACCATCGTTTTCCCATCCGCATACTCTGCAAATATCAAAATCATTATCTTCTGCAAAGGTGTATTTTCCACACACTGGGCACTTAAATTTGCCAAAAACCCTATTCACCATTTCGGAATACTCATAATAAGCCCAATCAGTATGCTCATCTTCAGCCAATGCCTCTAAAAAGCCAACACTGTAATGATAATACCAGGACTGCATATCATAGCCCCTATTAAAGCGTTTCCACAGTTCATCACCAATCTCGTTAAAGTCTTGCGACATTTCCCTAATATTGGACAGCTTATCTGCAAGCACCAGCATCTGGACCCTTTTTGGAGCCTTTGCCAATGCTTCGCAGCCTATTCTTTTACGCTCCTGCCAAGGCAGGATTTTATCTTCCGAATGGGCCAAAACAAGCTCTGCAACATCTTCACCAAATTTTGCTTTCAGCTCGTCAGCAGTTGTGTCCGTATCCTCCAGGACATCATGCAGTAGTCCTGCAATAAGCAGATTTTCATCAGCCCCCATACGATACAAAATATTGAAAACCTCCAGGGGATGTACAATGTACGGAACGTCTTTACCTTTACGGTTCTGTCCTTTATGTTTTTTTGTTGCGTATTTTATAGCTTTATTAATCATTCTTTATACCCTATAGCAATTCTTGCATCCTTAACTGTATATCCATGGTCAACAAGGTTTTGAATTGTCTCTTCAATGCTCAGCCCAGGCTTTTCAAGCTCTGCTTCTGCATTTTCAGGAGCAACATCACACTCGTTAATCAGGCACTCCAATGCTTCCTCACGCGTAATAGGCTTGGAGCTTTCAAAACCCAAAAACGCACCGCACGCAAAGCCATCAAAGCCCCATACGTTGCCAATCATATAACTTTCATATCCACTGTCTGATTTGCGACACAAACCAACATCATCAGCAATTCTAAATTCCATATCCTTCATTACTTTAACCTCTCTTCCCTCTTTCTCACATCTTTATTTTACACTATAGCAATGACAAATAATGTCATCTTTTTATATTATTTAGAATGTTAATTGAAATTTTAAATACAAAAAATTCTATACTTTTAACCTTGCAAATTTGCATTTACTTTTTCAAAAAGTAACTTTATTCAATCTCCTTTTTAGCATATTTAATGAAAAATCCAACGAAAAAAATTTAAAAATTTCGTTACCCTCAAAGCTATCGCGTAATTCTACTTAACTCAGATATAATTCTACTTACTATTAAAAAATCCTTTACTTATAACAACAAAAAAGCGTTAACCATCATCAGACAGCTAACGCTTTACTCTCGCTATTCCTTTTTATTATCCTCGGCAAAGGCTTCTTTAATACTACGACCAAAGAACTCCACCGCCTCAACAAAATCTTCAGAATATTTTTCCAATGTTTTTTTCAATGCTTTTTCCTCTGCCTCATAAACAAAAGCCAAAAATCCCTTGGCATATTCCCTGCCTGCGTCAGTAAGCACAATCTGCATTTCTCTGCGCTTTCCAGGTATAGCAACCATTGTCAGGTAACCTTCCTTTTCCCAGCGCTTCACAATAGTATTAACAGAGGTCTTAGGCAGAAGCCATTCTTCTGAAATTTCCTTTTGTGAATGAAGCTGACCATCATCAAGCGCATACATTACGCATAGCTCAGCATTGGACACTCGCTTCTTGTTATAGCTTAACAAGTAAGCCTCATCAATATTAAACAGAGCACGATTCAAGCGTCTTGCAGTTTCCTTCATGGATCATCAGCTCCCCTAAAAATTTAAAGTACTATTTAGTACTTTAAATTTTATTCCGATTTGGTCCTTTAGTCAAGCTGCATATATAGTTTTTTAATCAAAGACCATTTGCTGCTATCTTCATCATCTTGGGAACATTAAATAACCACCAAAACACTGGAAATATATTATTGTAAAGCATATCCATAAAACTTTACTGCAGCTCTGTCACTGATAAACAACTCCTCGGCAAGCTATGGAAAAAACATTAACCATCAAGGACAGTTAACGCTTTTTGCCGATTTACCTATAATTTAAAACATGCTTTCTAAACATATTACAGATAGCAATATCTTCTGCGCATTCTATAGATAAAGCCAGCACCAACGACTGCAGCCATAAGCTCTGCTAGTACGATGGAACCCCAAATACCATCTACACCAAATACTATTGGCAGCAGAATAATTGCTGTGGTTTCAAACACTAGGGTACGCAAGAACGCTACCATAGCAGATACGGTACCATTATTAAGAGCCGTAAAGAAGGAGGAAGCAAAGACTGCCATACCCATGAACAGGAATGCGAAAGAGTACACGAAAAAGCCTTGAATAGTAATTCTCATCAGTTCTTCATCATAGCCAACATATACTTTGGCGATAGGATAAGCTAAAAGCTCTGATAAAGTGAAGATACTTGTCGAGAACAGTCCTACAACAACGACACTCTTTTTTAATAGACTCTTTAACTCATCATGATTACGTGCTCCGTAATGATAGCCAATTACAGGAACAACACCACTGGAATAACCATTAAAGATTGAAATGACTATCATACTGATATACATCAGAACGCCGTAAGCAGCAACACCGTTTTCTCCAACATATTTTAAAAACTGAATATTATATAAAATACTACAAAATGATGCAGATACACCTGAAACCAGCTCGGATGAGCCATTAGCAAAGCCTTGTAAAATAGCCTTAAAATCAATTACAGGCTTAGTCAAGCGTAAAATACTGGAGTTTTCTCTTGCAAAGTAAACAATTGGGAGCACACCGCCAACCAGCTGACCAATAGCAGAAGCAGCTGCAGCACCTGCAATCCCCCATTCAAATACTACGATAAAGAGTGCGTCAAGGACGATGTTGGTTACGCCAGAAGCGATAGTAACCATAAGACCAAGCTTGGGCTTTTCTGCTGTAATAAAGAACAGCTGGAACACATACATCAAAATCCAGGCTGTAAGCGCCAAAAGGAAAATGTGTCCGTAAATCAAGCTCTGCTCAAGCAGTTCACCCTCTGCACCAAACCACTGCACCAGAGGACGCATAAAAAAGTAACCAGACACTGTCATGAACACACCAAATATTATGGAAATATACACGAACAGGGAGAATAACCCGTTGGCTCTTTTTCTATTACCTTCACCTAAGGTTTTAGAGACCAGAGCACTGCCGCCAGCACCAAACATATAACCAAACATTGCAAAGATATATAATACCGGCATGATAAAGTTAATGGCTGCCAACGACATTTTGCCAATGTAGTTAGAAACGAAAATGCCATCTATTACACCATACATAGAGGTGCAAATCAACATAACGATGGACGGAACTGTAAAACGAAGAAGCTTTTTATAAGTAAAATGATCGGAAAGTTTAATTGTATTGTTTCTCATGATAATCACCAGACCCAGCTATATGCTGACCCTTTTATTAGGATACTAAAATCTAACCACTTGCTTTAAATTCAACATTAATCATATTATTTTGTCTCCTCCTTAAAGGCATCCTTGATAATGTAGGCAAATTACTTACTAGATTCAATCAAGTCTTCTAAAAGAGAGTTTTAAAATTGCCATCATAATATCTATCTCCTTTGCTATTAAAGTACGTTATCGTACTTTAATTATAATACGTATACGGATTTTAGTCAAAATGCCTATAACTTAGCTATAGCTATATAGGTATATCTATCCTGAATTAATATTGATAGAAGCCTGCGTCCACAGATTTCCTCTTACTTCGTCTTATTTCCGCAGTACTTTGCAGAGCAAATAAAAAAGTCCGAGGAATGTATTACTACAAACCTCAGACCTACAAAACCATTTATTAATTTTTTCTACTTAATTAAAATAAATAACCTCCATTTTGTTCATTAACTCTTTTATATCGCTTGGTACATCAAAGTCAATTTTCACAGCTGTATCTATATCAATTTCATACTTATTTACTTTTTCTTTCATAAGAATACACTACCTTTGCTAATATCAACTAAAGCCCAGCATCAAGCCAATCTGTCTTACAGCAAAGGCTACGCACCATGCCGCAAAAAGCTGGTAGCCAATCATGGCCAGGGTCACCCAGCCAGAATTCATTTCTCTGCGGATAGTTGCTAAAGCAGCCACGCACGGCGGGTACAGTAAGCAGAACACCAAGAAGGTAAAGGCTGTCAGCGGTGTAAAGAGCTGTGACAAAGCCGGTGCCTCGCCACTGCCAACTGCCAGTACGGACAAGGTACTGATTACAACCTCCTTAGCAGTAATACCTGTAATAAGAGAGGTTGCTGCCTGCCAGCTGCCAAAGCCCAAGGGTGCGAAAATAGGCGCCGCCAGCTTGCCAATGGAAGCAATAATACTTTCGCTGGCATCAACCATATAGAAACGAATGTCAAAATTCTGCAGGAACCAAATTACAATGCTGACCAGGAAAATAACAGTAAAGGCCTTGTGAATAAAATCGCTGGCCTTGCTCCACATATGCATCACAATATTGCGAGCAGTTGGCAGACGATAAGCAGGAAGCTCCATAACAAAGGGTACAGGCTTGCCGCTAAAAACAAAGCTATTGAGCAGCACACCAGAAATAATGGCTGTCAAAATACCTAAAAGGTACAGTGCCATCATTACCAGACCACCCTGTTCAGGGAAGAAGGCAGCAATAAAAATACCATAAATCGGCAGCTTAGCACTACAGCTCATAAATGGTGTCAAAATGATGGTCATCTTTCTATCACGTTCACTGGCAAGGGTACGAGTAGCCATAATTGCAGGCACACTGCAGCCAAAGCCAATAATCATAGGTACAAAGGAAGAACCTGAAAGACCAATCTTGCGCAGCAGCTTGTCCATAACAAAGGCTACTCTGGCCATATAACCGCTGTCCTCCAGCATGGATAGAAAGAAGAACAAGGTAACAATGGTCGGCAGGAAGGAAAGGACGCTGCCTACACCGCTGAATACACCATCAATAATCAAAGAGTGCATTGGCGGAGCAATATTCAAGGCTGTCAGCCCTGCGTCCGCAAAAGCCGTTACATAATCAATAGCCTCACTAAGCAAATCACTTAAAAAAGCTCCTATTACATCAAATGTCAGCCAGAACACAGTGCTCATAATGATGAGGAAGATTGGCAAAGCCAAATATTTATGAGTAAGATAATAGTCAATCTTTACAGAACGAAGCTGTGCATCAGTATGCAGCGGCTTGCGTACTGTTTTACAGCAAAGCTCTTCAATGTAAGCATAACGCATATCTGCCAAAGCTGCTTCTTTGTCCGTATTCAGCGCCAGCTCCATTTCCTCAGTAAAGTGGCCAATGATATCGCGCTCGTTTTCAGTAAGCTGAAGCTCGTTAGTAAAGATATCATCGCCCTCGATCAGTTTGGTAGAGGTAAAACGCAGAGGCAGCCCCTTACGGCGCACCTTATCCTCAATAAGATGTGCTACGGCGTGAATTGCAGTATGTACGGGACCACTGCAAAAGTCAAGACGCTGAGGCATGGTTTTATGTTCCGCAATATCAAGAGCACGGCGAACAAGCTCGTCCACGCCCTCGCCGGTGTTAGCGGTAATAGGCACAACAGGAACAGTCAGAGCAGCTTCCATAGCACGGATATCAATGCTGCCGCCGCTGCCAACCAGCTCGTCCATCATGTTCAGAGCAATAATCATAGGAATATTGAGCTCAATAAGCTGGAGAGTCAAATACAGACTGCGTTCAATATTAGTTGCATCAATAACGTTGATAATGGCGTCAGGCTTGTTGTAAAGCAGCAAGTCCCTTGTTACGATTTCCTCGGAGGTATAGGGAGAAAGTGAATAAATACCTGGCAAGTCGATAACTGTAGAATCAGGAGTATCTAAAAGAGAACCCTCTTTCTTCTGTACTGTAACGCCAGGGAAATTGCCAACGTGCTGATTACTGCCGGTCAAATAGTTGAACAGAGTACTTTTGCCGCAGTTTTGGTTACCTACTAATGCAAAATGAAGCTTCATTAGTTGTCAGCCTCCAATACTACAGTAATTTTAGAGGCCTCGTCTGCACGGAGAGTCAGCTCATAACCGCGCAGAAATATCTCCATAGGGTCACCCAAGGGAGCACGCTTGCGCACCATAACACGAGTACGAGGAGTCAGTCCCATATCCAATAAGCGACGTCGCAGGATACCTTCCCCTCCTACAATCTGAATAATCCCAGTTTGTCCAATAGCTAATTTATCTAATGTTAAGTTATTCATTTTTTGCCTTTCTTTCCACACAATATATAAAGCATAAAATCTATGCACATTGCCACAGAGTACACTACCGTAATCTGTGACAAGAAGAATCCTTTATAATCAGTAAGCCATAATTAACTACACTAATTATATAGTTATCGTTTCTTGGTGTCAATAATTGAAAACATTTAACATAAATACTAATTACATAATTTTACTATTGTTATTTTCCTGATTTGAGAATAATTCAGCAATTACTTTTCAGACTGCAAAAAAACATTATTTGCAATTGTGTTTTCTTGGCAAATTATACTAAATTCCCTTGACATTTTCATTTAAATCAGTATAATTCTAATTAAGAACTATTTTTGATAAAGGATGATGAAGATGGCTAAAAGAAACACTATTCAAAGACAATTAGTTATTGCTGCTGTACGCTTTTTAGCGGATCACCCTACTGCTGAAGAAGTGTACGATCGTATCACTATGGAATATCCCGATATCAGTAAAGGTACTGTTTATCGCAATCTTAATTCTCTGGTAGAAAGCGGACTTTTGGGCAAGGTTTCCGTTCCCAGCGGAGCTGACCGCTTTGACCACATTTTGGCAAGACATTACCATATTAAATGCACCAAATGTGGTAAATTCATGAACGTAGAAAACTTTGACTACATCCCCGATATGGACGAAAAGGTTGCATCTGTAACAGGTTACAAAATGAATCACCATGATATCGTATTCAGTGGCGTTTGCCCTGAATGCCAAAAGCTGGCTGAAGAGCATGGTGAAGTTTTAGGTGACGACGAGAACTAATCCATATAGCGATACAGCAACAAAACTCTTTGTATTTTAGGGTTATTTCCACTATGTAATTTAAAGGAGGAAGAAACATGGAATTAAAGGGTAGCAAAACCGAACAAAATTTGATGACTGCATTTGCAGGTGAATCCCAAGCTAGAGTTAAGTATGAGTACTACTCCAGCACTGCTAAAAAAGAAGGCTATAATCAAATCGGTGCATTTTTTGCTGAGACCTCTGCTAATGAAAAAGAGCATGCTAAGCTTTGGTTCAAAGCACTCCATGATGGTAAGGTTCCTGATACTATTACCAACCTGAAGGACGCAGCAGCAGGCGAAAACTACGAATGGACTGAAATGTACGCCGAATTCGCTAAAACTGCTAAAGAAGAGGGCTTTGACAAATTAGCTTATCTCTTTGAAGAGGTTGGCAAAATCGAAAAAGAGCACGAAGAAAGATATCGTGCACTCTTGGCTAACATTGAAAATGATCGTGTATTTAAACGCGAAGAAGAAAAGGTTTGGATCTGCACCAACTGCGGCAAGATTGTTATTGCTAAAGAAGCTCCTGCAAAATGCCCGGTTTGCGACCATCCCCAAGGCTATTTTGAACTGCGTGTTCTGAACTACTAATAGCTTTAATAACTAAGTCAAAAAGGAGTCATCGCAAGATGATTCCTTTTTTTACCCAAAATTAAAGGAACCAAAGTCTGAGTGCTGCACTTAGTCTTTGGTTCCTTCTTTGTTCAGCTATATTTACTTAGTTCTCTACCAGATTAATAACTACTTCAGTACATTTTAATAAAGATTCTACAGGCAGATATTCAAAACGTCCATGGAAGTTGTGCCCACCTGTAAAAATATTCGGGCATGGAAGTCCCATTGCAGACAAAGTAGAGCCATCAGTACCACCACGAACAGGCAGCAGCACAGGCTTAATACCAGCCTTCACCATGGCGTTCTCCGCACGCTCTACAATCTCATACACAGGTGTAATATATTCCTTCATATTGCAGTAGCTGTCCTTTAAAGTGCATTCCACAGTACCTGCACCATATTTTTCATTCATTAGAGCAGTAAGGGCCAGAAGGAAGTTCTTGCGTTTTTCCAGAATAGCTTTGTCGTGATCACGAAGAATCATATCAATTTCAACTCTGTCAGTACCACCGTTAATACGCAGGGTATGATAGAAGCCCTCATAGCCTTCAGTATATTCAGGACGCTCACCTGCCGGCAGACTCATCTGCCACTCTGCAGCCATGGTTACAGCATTGCGCATTTTATTTTTTGAGCTGCCCGGATGAACGGAAACGCCATGGAAAACAACATTTGCATTGCAGGCGTTAAAGGTTTCATAGTTCAGCTCCCCTACAGCACCGCCGTCAACGGTATAGGCAAAATCTGCACCAAACTTTTCCAATGGGAAATGCTCAGTACCGCGGCCAACTTCCTCATCAGGAGTAAAGCCTAAGCGAACCTTGCCGTGCTTAATTTCAGAATGCGCCAAAAGATACTCACAGGCACTGACAATAGCTGCAATACCGGCCTTGTCATCTGCGCCTAAAAGAGTAGTGCCATCAGTTGTCAGAATGCTTTGACCAACATAATGCAAAAGCTCAGGAAAATCAACGGGAGAAAGGCTATCAGCATCGCTCAGCTTAATGATACCACCATCATAATTTTCGTGAAGCTGTACCTGTACATTTTTTCCGCTGGCCTCACAGCTAGTATCCATGTGGGCAATCAGACCAATCACAGGTGCGTCCTCCACCCCATTTGCAGGCAATGTTGCCAGTACATAGCCATATTCTGTCATTTCCACATCGGACAAGCCCAACTCCTGCAGCTCCTGAACTAAATATTTGGCCAAATCAAGTTCCTTAGCGGAGCTGGGAAAGCAGACTGCCTTGTCATCAGAAGCAGTATCAATTTTAGCATAGGCTGTAAAGCGCTCTACAATTCTTTCTTTATTAAGTTCCATATTCATCCTCTTTTCTTATTTGCAGGCAGAACCTTATTTCCATATTGCCTGCAATAATCAATGCTTGCTAAATTCAGCAACACAATCTGCTCTCATTTTAAGCAAGCATAACCTAACAACACTAATTATAATATAAACTGCTTTTTTAGCAAAGTTTAATCTATAGTAAAATTTATCATAAATAAGCAGTTATTTTGACTAAGGAACTGCATAATGCAGATTTATGGGCAGAATGACTGCAAGCAAATAGAGACAAAAAAACAGGTACAGCATAAACTGTACCTGTGATTTTTAAGCTATAAAATTAAGCTTTACGTGCGTTGAAGCAGTCACGGCAGTAAACCGGACGGTCACCAGAGGGTTGGAAAGGAACCATGGTTTCTTTGCCGCACTCAGCACATACTGCAGGGAACATTTCGCGTTGAGGACGCTCATTTGCAATACCCATTCGTTGTTTACGAGCTTGACGGCAAGCAGGGCAGCGACGGGGTTCGTTAGTAAAGCCTTTTTCTTCGTAGAATTCTTGCTCGGAAGCGGAGAATACGAATTCAGCGCCGCATTCGCAGCATTTTAAAGTTTTGTCTTCTTTCATTGGTTAATCACTCCTAATCATAGATAAACATACCCCAAAGAACGCATTAATGTTACAACTGCTTCGCCCATGATATCTATGATAATGATAGAAGTAGTTAAGAACTCTAACGGGACCACTGAGATACACCACTTACAGTATATAGTAGCCTATTGCAAATGTCAATATCAGCAGGACAAAAATATCCTTGTCTTTTGTAAAATTCACACTTTACTCAAAAGCGTTTTTAGGCTCCTTATACGCAAGAAAGCTATTATCATTCATACGCTCTAAGGTCATACTACCATCCCAGTCTACTAAAGTAGTTACAGAAACATTATGCACTGCCAGCTTCCACATATTATTTAGGGGAATTCCTAACATTTGGCACAGCTGTACGCGTACAATACCACCATGAGACACAATAGCGATGTTCTTGTTATGACCTTCCTTAGTCATAATCTCATCAAAAGCCTTCTGACAGCGCTCTGCTACCTGTACAAAGGATTCACCGTTAGGTGGTACCCACTCACCTGGTTTAGTAAGAAAAAGATTCATTTCCTCTGGCCAGCGCTCGTTGATTTCCTGATATCTCAAGCCTTCCCAATCACCAAAGCTAACCTCTTGCAGCAAATCCATAGGAATGGCCTCTAGTCCGTGGGACTCTGCCAACTTATCTGCAGTCATTTTAGCACGCTTCATAGAGCTGCTGTAGACAACGTCAAGCTTCTGCTCCTTCATAAATTCAACAAGGCGCTCTGCCTGCTCAATACCTGCTGCATTCAGAGGATTGTCCATACGTCCCTGAAAGCGATGATTCTTGTTACTGTCAGTTTCACCATGACGAATTAAAAATATTTTTCCCATCTTATTTAGCCTTTTCCTTCTTTACCTGCTCATGGAGAGAAAATTCCTTCATCTCCACATGTACACCAGCCTCTTCAAAGGTTTCCATTTCTTTGAAGGATTTGATACCAGCATTAAATAAAGTAAACGCTACAGCAGCGCCTTCACCTGCTCCATCAGGAATATTTAAACGCAATGGTGCAGTAAGGCCAAGCTTTTGCAGAGCCTCCTCTGCTCCTTCTTCCAAGGATACATGACCAGCAAAGCAGTAATCTATTGTTGCGGGAGCCAGCTCTACAGCCTTTTGTGCAGCAAGGCAGGTTGCCAAGCCATCTAACATAACAGGGATTTTCATTGCTGCAGCCTGCAGAATAGCACCAGCCATAGCAGCGATCACAAGCTTGTCATTAGCAGCAGCCAAGCAGCCAAGGCCAACTAATCCCAGCTTATCCTTTATGATATGCTCCTGCACCAGGCCTGCACCTTCCTCCATTGCTTCCTCTTCATTAACAGCAGTGACAATGATTGCCTCCACAGCAGCTCCTGTTTCAGCAGCCAAGGGAACAACAGGATAATTTCCTTCCATTATCTGAGCTGCCTGCTTTGCATGAGCCATATCACTCCAAACAAAAAGGCTGCGTTTAGGATAATCAATATCTTCTTTTTTGAATTTTCCCAGAATAGCTGCATAGCGAGATGTCATAGTCTCAAGCTGAGCCAAAGAGCCCAAGGGTTTAATCAGAGCATCAAAGCGGTCCTGTGCCTTTTGTTGACATTCCTTGTCCACAGGCATTATTTTTTCAATTATTTCATCAATATGCATTATTTTTCTCCAATCATCTAAAGACCTTAACGCAGCAGATAAACTGCCAACATTAAGTATATTACTACGCCACATTCAGTCAAAAAGCCATAGGTATCACCAGTAAGACCACCAAGCTGACCGGACAGGAAGCGGGCAATGAACTGGCATATAACAAAGGTTCCTGCAGCAGTATACAGACAAGGTAAGCCACAGGCATAGACTAGTCCGATGCAAATAGCAAAGGCTGTATATGTATACCACGGCTTAGCATAGGCCTTAAACATATGACCAATACCTGTTTTGCGGGCATAGGGATAATTTACGATATAGGTAACCATAAAGGTACGTGTTGCAACATACATTGCCACTAAGGCGTAGGTCAGCTTTTCCGGTGCAATAGTAGTATAGGCTGCTACCTTGAGCAGTACCAGACATACTAAAGCAATAACAGCATTTGAACCAACGTGACTATCCTTCATAATTTCCAGCATTCGCTCCCTATTGCGGGCACTGAATACGCCATCAGAGGTGTCCATGAAGCCATCATACATGAGAGCACCAATAATGAGCAGCTCTGCAAGCACCAGCATCACTCCACGCATAAAAGATGGTGTATCAAGATAGACCAAGCCATAGTTTACTGCCCCCATAAAAAGGCCCATAACCAGACCCACCAAAGGAAAGTAGGGTACACTGCGGCTAAAATCGTCATCATGCCAATCAGTTCTATTAGAAAAGCGAATTCGTGTCAAAAATTCCAGACAGGTTATAAAATCCCGCATTTCATCACCTGCTCAGCTTATTGTACATATCCAGTGCAGCCTTGAGTACAACAATAGCCAGACTCGCACCAGTACCTTCACCAAGACGCATTCCTGCATCTACAATAGGAGAAAGCTTCAGCAGTTCCAGCACTGCTTTATGAGAAATATCGCTGCTTAAATGACTGCACAGCATGTAATCTCTGCAAGAAGGATTAATACCATAAGCAATAAGAGCTGCAGCAGTTGCGTTTACACCATCAATCATAACAGGAACACGATGCTTAGCTGCACCTAAAATTACGCCTGCCAGACCTGCATGGTCATAGCCGCCAACCTTGCAGAGCACATCCATTGCATCTCCCTGACGAGGCTGGTTTTTAGCCAGGCCATCAATAACAACCTGACGCTTGATTTTCATACGTTCGTCATTGATACCACTGCCGCGACCAACAGTCAGCATAGGATCCAAGCCTAAATAAGCACTGGCAATTGCTGCAGTAGATGTTGTATTGCCAATGCCCATTTCGCCTGTATAAAGCAGGTTGTAGCCCTCAGCAATACATTTTTCAGCCATTTCTATACCAACACGCAGAGCAGCCTCAGCCTGCTCTACAGTCATTGCAGGGCCCTGAGTAAAGTCCTCTGTTCCCCAAGCCACCTTATGATGATGAACATTATCCATATGGCTTACATCAAAGGTAGTGCCCACATCAACTACAAAAACATCAGCACCTGCATGACGTGCCAGTACAGTTGCAGCAGCAGTACCGCGTCTATAGCCGTTCATCATTTGCAGAGTTACCTCCTGCGGGTAAGCACTAACGCCATACTTAGCAATGCCATGGTCACCACACATCAGAAGCATTGCCGACTTCAGGCTTTGAGGAACCTCTGTTCCATTCATAGCAGCCAAGCTGCATACCATATCCTCTAATTTGCCTAAATTTGCTCCAGGCTTATCCATACGTGCAAAGGCAGCATGAACCTCATCTGCCTTGTCTTGAGCCAGAGCAGAAATTTTTATTTCTTCCATTATATTCTCCATTCTTTCACACAACAAAAAGGCTTATACAAGCTCCTCATCAAATTTAAAGGCCAGCTTCTTGACATCTACAGCCTGACCAGCTACACACATAAACACCTTGTCACAGGCAGCCGCAACTCTTTGGTTCACCCAGCCAGCCAAATCACGGTATTCTCTAGCCATAAGATTGTCTGGAACGATACCGTCGCCTACCTCATTAGTAACGAATACTACCAGCTTGCCGCAATTTGCAGCAGCTTCAATAACTTTATCAATTCTGCTCAGAACAACGTCACAGCGTTCAGGCCAGCTTCCTACGGGAGCCTCCTTGCCATAAAGCATGTTGCACATATACACTGTAAGGCAGTCAAAAAGCACAGCCTGGGTTTCAGCCCCCAGGTTTTCAAAGGTTTTTTCGGCTTCATAGGGTGCCTCATGATTCACCCAACGTCCATTCATACGACGTTCCTGGTGTAGACGCACGCGCTCAGCCATTTCCTCATCTAAAACCTCTGCTGTCGCTATATAATCGCATTTGGGAGAAAAATGCAGCACAAAACGTTCAGCGAATTCGCTTTTACCACTGCGTGCACCACCGGTAACCATAATAAGCTTACTCTTCATTATTCAGTCCCCTTTCTCTACTTTGCTGTGAATCTCAGTAAAAAACCTCCCACTACTAGCGGGAGGTTACAAAAATTCCATATAAAAATGCACGAAAGCAAGCCTATCTCCCGTAGGCTATACGCTTCGTAACAGGCAGGTCTCCTGGCTTAGCTTCATCGCCCACAGCGCCTTCCCACCTTGCGGCAGTGACATAATTGCTTAGGCTCCACTTACAGTAGCGGGACTGCTCCGGATTCACACCGGTATTCCCTTTTCAGCAGCGAACTCATTCGCCGCACCTGTCAATAATTTCCAGTATTAGATATTCTACATAAAACTCAAAATTCCTGCTTCTCTGTATATAAAAAGTAAAGCATACCCCTTCTCAAATTATCAGGACATAGCTTTCTAATAGAAAAACTTTGGTTTTTAGGACTTAGTCAGCATTCAAGCTCTTAATGTTCACCTAACAGCTTTTCTATAAGAATATCCGTAAAAACATCTACATTATTATTGTTGATATAAACAAGCTTATCCTTAGTCTCCTGCTTGTCTCTGCCAGCGCTGATATTTTCCTTAACCTTAAAGTACAAGGTATGAGAGCAATGCAGAGTATTAAAGAATATATAATCTGCAGTTTTCAGCACACTCACATCAAAATTTACGTTGTCAGAGTCTATATAGGTCAGCTTGGGATAAACCTCCTTAATGCGGTTCTGCCAATTTACGTGGCCGCCCATAATTAAAATCTTTTTACTGCGCAGCAGCTTTTCCAAACGCTTAGGAGTACACTGCAACTCCTTTAACTGCTCCTTCTCCAAAGCAAGCTCTGCATCCTCATCGTGAAGCTTTTCCAGCTCCTGTTGTAAAAACTCTGTCCATTCCCTAATATTTCTGTAGCATTCCTGCTCCATAACAGAAGCAAGTCCTTTACGTTTAATAAAGCTATCCAGCTTTCCTAATTCCTGAGACAGCATTTCATTCCATTCTGCAATATTTTTATATTCTGCCGACTGTTCCTCCTTAGAACGATAAAGCCTGCTGTACCCGTCACGTACCTGCTTAAGCTCCGAACGCAGCTTATCAGCCTCATCTACAGAATGCTCCAGATAATCCTCCAAAATGAGGTTATCTTCCTTTAACTGATCAATTTCCCGAAGCAGCTCGTCCTCCCGCTCACCAGCAGTTTTGGCCTTACGCTTCATAGATAGTGTTTTATTTTCCGCCTTTAATTCTTCAATCTGCTTTTCTAATTTATCCTTCACATTTTCTAGGGTTTTGAATTTCTTAACAGTAATATTATTCTCTGCAAAAGCTTCCAGCTCTTTTTCCTTATTTCTCAGTTTCTTATTAAGAACTGTATTTTTCTTTTCCAATACCTTGACTCTTGCTTCCATTTTCTTCCATTCTTCTTCAAGAGTTTTAAGAATGCTTTCTGTATCAGCGTCTAAATCCATTTCATCAAGGATTGAACCTTCTTCTTTTTCTTCTGTACCTTCAAGCTTCACATAGTCACCATATTCATTACGAAAAATATCTTTGCCGTTTTCTCGAGCTGCAAATTCTTCCGTTCTCTTATTTCCCATTCCAATTCCCCCTTAGCAATACATACATTATAGCACAATCCTAAGAGAGTAATTTGGTAATATCTATGCAATATATACCCTTTTATAAAAATCTGTCCTCTTCTATATACAATGTAGATTGCCAATCAGCTGGATAATTTTATATCTTAATTCAGCATACAGTAATCCCTGGAAAAATGCGTTCCAGCCAAGAAACAAAAAAGGCTCTTTAACTAATCTTGGGGTCTAGTGAAAACTAGATTCCGGGATTAGTTATTTTTTTG